>Ga0137325_1000014_pt1 | contig 47874 bp, 33 predicted proteins | sample EasRivERMZT469_2_FD_102294 | JGI IMG/M metagenome (GOLD analysis project Ga0137325, IMG submission 102294) | Soil microbial communities from meander-bound floodplain in the East River, Colorado, USA - East River MetaG ERMZT469_2 | ecosystem: Environmental > Terrestrial > Soil > Floodplain ...
ACGGCCCACGCCATGGCGGCCACGAACACGATCGCGGTGACGAGAGCCGTGAAGTGACCCAGCCGTCCCCCGTTCCCGGCCCGCGCCGCGCGCCAGGCCGCAGCCAGTGGCCAGGCGACGAGCGCCAGGACGACGAGCGGCGCCCCGAACCCGCCGGGATCCGCGGCGATTCCGAAGCCAAGGACCGCGCACACCGCGATGCCCGTCGCGGCGAGCAGCAGCCAGTGCCCGACGCGGCGGCCGAGGCCGGGAACGTCACCGTGCCTCGTCAGCCACCATGCGACGAGGATCGCCGCAGGCGGGTAGATCGGCAGCAGGTAGACACCGCGCTTCGTGCTCGCGAGCGACAGGACCACCAGCGGGATGGCGAACCAGAGAAGCAGATCGCGCACCTCCGTCCGCCGGCGGACGACCGCGGTGAATGCAGCCGCCAGTGCGAACGGCAGGATGATGGACCAGGGAGCCATGTCCATCAGGATCCTTGACGGGTAGTACCAGATCGGATTCTGGTGTCCCTTGGACGCGCCGCCGGTGAAGCGCAGCACGTTGTTGACCAGGACGAACTCGCGCACCGCGGCCGTCCCGAGCCGCGCGTGGAGCGCCGCCACCCAGAGGCCGACGGGGACGACAGCGAGCGCAACACCCGGGACAAGGGTCTTCAGGCCTCCCTTCCAATCCCTGCGGGCGGCGATCCATCCGAGGGCCGCGAGCCCGGGGATACCCGCGCCCACGATCCCCTTGAACAGGACCGCGATGGCGAGCCCCGCGCACCCCACCGCGAGCCACCGCGCACGGGCGCGACCCTGTTCCGTGATGAAGCGGTGAAGCCCGACCGTGGCGAGGGTCGTCGCGAGGGTGAGCGGCATGTCGATCATCGACCGGCGCGCGGTGTAGAAGAAAAGAAAGGACGTGAGCAGCACGAGGGCGGAGAGCTTGGCCGTGGATGCTCCCAACAGAGACCGCGCGAAATGAAACGTGAGCAGGATCGTCAGGACGCCGGCGAACGCCGGCACCACGCGCGCCGCCGTCTGGGAAGGACCGCCGAACATGCGGTAGGCCCCCGAAACCAGCCAGTAGAACAACGGTGGCTTCTCGAGGAACGGGTCACCGTCGAGCCGCGGCACGACAAGATCGCCCGAAACGAGCATCTCGCGCGCCATCTCGACCTCGCGCGGCTCATCGGGATTGTAGACATCCGTCCGTCCGAGCCAGGCGAAGAGCACAAGGCTGGCGGCCCCGGCGACCAGGACGGAGGCCGGCCTGCGACGCGCTCGCCTCGACGCCGGATTGGGCGGCGCAGGGGAGCAGGTCGTATGCACCTGCGGCTCCAGCGCGGTTCTCACCTGATGGTCTGAGGGGGGTGCCATGGCGGATCCTTCGAAAAAGGTCACAATCCGTGACCCGACCGAAGGATCTCCCGGCGGGAGAGTCTCCAATGAATGGCGGCGCGCGGTCAGGGGCGGGGTATGATCCTGGAGTGACGATGATCGGCTCGGAGCGGGACAAGGAGCTGGCGCGCCGGATGCTCGCAGGCGACGAGCGGGCTTTCGAGGGATTCTTCGAAGGGCACTTCCCCGCCCTCTACCGCTTCGCGCGGACCCGGCTGGGGGGAGACGATGACGCCGCGGAGGAGGTTGCTCAGGTGACCTTGTGCAAGGGGATCGAGAAGCTCGGGACGTACCGCGGAGAGGCAACGCTCTTCACCTGGCTCTGCACCTTCTGCCGTCACGAGATCGCCGCGTGGTACCGGCGCAACGGGCGATCGGCGCCCAGGATCGATCTCGTCGAGGATCTCCCTGAGGTGAGAGGGGCGCTGGAGTCGCTCGCGGCCACCTTCGGAGAGGAGCCCGACCGCGCCCTGGCGCGCGTGGAGCTGGGGCGTCTCGTGCAGGTGGCACTGGATGGCCTGCCGTCCCACTACGGGGATGCGCTGGAGTGGAAGTACATCGACGAGATCCCGGTCAGCGAGATCGCCACACGCCTGGGCGTGAGCCCCAAGGCCGCCGAGTCGCTCCTGACGCGGGCCCGCGAAGCATTCAGGGAGATCTTCTCCTCGCTGACGGGCAGCGGCGGGCACGGGGCGCGTGGTGGGTTCCCGCGCGGAGTGATGTCATGACGGATCGCAAGGGACCGGCGATGACCGGTGGCGGGACAGGAGGACCGGATCGGGATGACGATGTCGGCAGGTTGATCCGTCTCGCCGGCCGGCGCCATACCGTGGCACAGGAAAGAACCGCGCGCGTGAGGGCGGTCGTACAGAAGGAATGGCTCGATGGCGTGCGGCGACGCAAGCGGCAACGGATCATCTGGGGCGCGGCCGCACTGGCGGTGGCAGCTTCGGTCCTGCTCATCGTCTCCCTCGGGGGCCGTGCAAACCGGAATCCTTCCCCTTCCCCCGACGGGATCCTCGTCGTGGCGGTCTCGGAGCCGGCCTGGGCACCTGTCGGAACGGAGCGGGAGCCCGGTTTCGAAGCGCCTCCCCTGCGCGCGCAGGTGCGACTCCCCTTCGGATCGACGGTGGAGACAGGAGAAGGCGGCGGCGCGGCCCTGCGGTTGTCTGCGGCCGATTCCATCAGGCTGGACGCGGCGAGCCGTCTCCGCGTGCTCGACGCCGGAACGCTCGTGCTGGAACGGGGGGCCGTCTACGTCGACTCCGGCGGCGACTCGGCAGAAGCCAGGTCGCTGACCATCCGGACGCCACTGGGGTCGGTGCGGGAGATTGGGACGCAATACGAGGTGCGCCTGCTCGAAGCCACCGTTCGGATCCGCGTGCGCGAAGGGATGGTGACGCTGGACGATGGCTCCCGGGTCCACGAGGTGGACGTCGCCCGGGAGCTGGTGCTCGATGCGGATGGATCGATGACGACGCAGGAGATCCCGATCCACGGCCCGGAATGGGACTGGGTCGGCCGGGTAGCGACGCTCCCGAACCTGGATGGGGCGAGCGCCCGGACCTTCCTCGATCACGTGGCGCGGGAGCGCGGCTGGCGCATCAAGTTCGCCGACGAACGCACCGAGCGCGCCGCGGCGCGCATCAGGATCGGTGGCTCCATCGATCGGCTGAGTCTCGACCACGCCCTCGACACGGTGCTGCCGACCTGCGGGATGACCTACAGGATCGAGGACGGAACGCTGATTGTGTCGCAGGCGGGCGGCGGGACCTGACACCCGGCTCTTGCGTCCTTGACGGGTGGGGCGCAGAATAGACACCGCAATGGACTTCAGCGGCATGTCGCTCCCGAAGCGCGCGACGCGCGGGCGCGCCTGGCGGCGTCTCCTCCCGGGCCTGCTGTGTGTCGTCTCCCTGGCGCTCGCTCCCCTGGTTGGCGCCGAGGAGGCGCTCTATCGCGGCCATCTCCTGGTGGACGTCCTCAAGGCACTCCAGGAGCGCGGGCTCAAACTGGTCTTCAGCTCGACCGTCGTGGACGACCGGATGCGCGTGACGGTGGAGCCGGTGGCGACCGATCCGCGCGCGATCCTGGAAGAGATTCTGGCGCCTCTCGGTCTGCGGGCAGAGGACGGACCCGATGGCGTCGTGCTCATCGTACGCGCGCCGGGGACCATTGCGCTCGCGGGCCGGGTGGTCTCGTCCGCGCGCGGCACGCCCGTCGCAGGCGCCGCCGTGTCAATCCCCGGGGCGCAGCGCATGACCACCACCGGCCAGGACGGCGCGTTCCTGCTCCGCGACGTGCCCACGGGACCCCACGACGTGGTGGTGGAGGCGGCCGGTTTCTTCCCGCGGACCGCGGCGGTCGACGTGCACGCGCCCCACACGCGGGATCTGCTCGTGGGACTCGAGCCGCGCCGCGATTTCGTGGAAGAGATCGTCGTGACGCCGGGACGCGTCTCGCTGCTCCAGCAGGAAGACCCCTCGACCGTCACATTGAACGACGAGGATGCCCTGCTCGCGCCGAGCTTCGGTGGTGACGTCAGCCGCATCGTGGAATCGCTCCCGGGCGTGGCCGCTCCCGACAACTCTGCCGCGTTCAACGTGCGGGGGAGCCTCGCCCAGGATGTCTCCTACGTGCTCGACGGCCTGGAGCTCTACGAACCCTATCATCTCCAGCAGTTCCAGAGTCCCTTCAGCCATCTCGACACCGACATCATCGATCGCATCAACTTCCTCAGCGGCCCCTTCCCTGCCGACTTCGGCGATCGCCACGGCGGCATCGTTCAGGTCACAACGCGCGCGCCGGTCGACGACGCACGGACGCTGATCTCCGTCGGCAACATCAACAGCCACATCTCGCACTCGGGCCGTCTTCCGGGACGCGATGCTTCGTGGCTTGCCTCCCTGCGCGCCTGGTATCCGGAGCAGTTCCGCGAGTCGATCGAGATCGGCGAGCCGGGGTTGGAGCCTCGCTTCGCCGATGCGTTCGTGGGCGCCACGTTCGTCCTTTCGCCGTCGACTGTCCTCTCGGCCCACAGCCTGATCGCCACCGACGAGTTCGACTTCACCCAGGGCGACGACCCTCAGACGGCGGACACGCAAAGCTCCAGCGGGCACTTCTGGGCCCGCGCCCTGCACTCCTGGAGCCAGGAGATCGCGTCGGAGACGGTCGTCTCGGGCGGCTGGATCGATCGCTTCCGCGGGGGGATCTCCGACCCCGAGGACGAGCTGTTGCTGGTGGAGGACGAGCGCGACACGGACTTCTATGGATTGAAGCACGACATGACGTGGCGCGTCTCCGATGCCAACCAGATCAAAGGGGGGATCGACCTGCGGTATCTCAAGACCGACTACGACTACACGAGCGGCCCGGTGGATGACCCGGCTTCGATCGTCACGCTCGATCCCGCGCCCTCCGGCATATCCTACGGCTTCTATCTCTCCGACCGCATGGCCTTGACAGAAGATTTCGCCCTCGAGGTCGGCGCGCGCTGGGATCGCCAGGAATGGGCCGACGACGGCCACGCCAGCCCGCGTCTCGGCGCCCTCTGGCGCACCGGCGAGAGGAGCGAGCTGAGGCTCGGAGTGGGGACGTACTATCAGTCGCAGCGGGTCTACGAGCTGAGGATCGAAGATGGAGAAACCGACTTCCGGACAGCGGAGCGTTCCGCGCAGGCCGGTCTCACGTTCACGCATCGCTTCACGTCGGACATCCGCTTCCGCGTCGACGCCTATTACAGGTCGCTGGATCATCTGCGACCGCGCTACGAGAACATCCTCACCCCCATCGAGCTCTACCCCGAGACGGAGCCCGACCGTGTCCTGATCGCCCCTGATGGCGCGCGGCTCAAGGGGATCGAGCTGCTGATGCAGGCCCCGCCGGGAGAGCGATTCTACTGGCGCGCCGGCTACGCCCTGTCCTCCGCCGAGGATGTCATCAGCGGAGAGAGCGTGCCGCGAAGCTGGGACCAGACACACGCCGGCTCGTTCCTCGTCGGCTACCGGCTGGACGATCGATGGTTCTTCTCGCTCGCCGGCACGGCGCACACCGGCTGGCCCACGACCCCCTTCCGCACCGATCTCACGGTGCCCCCCGGGGGCGAAGAGCCCGACTTCGACGAGGTCCTCGGGCCGCGCAATTCGGAACGCTTCCCCACCTACATCCGCTTCGATCTCAAGGCGAGAGGCTCGTTCGTCGTCCCCGGCGGAATGCTGCGCGTCGAGGTGGAGATCCTGAACCTGCTCGATCGCCTCAACGCCTGCTGTATCGACGACGTGGAGATCGAGGTCAATCCGGACGGCTCCGTCGACGTCGACAGCAGGTTCGGTTACTGGCTCGGCCTCACGCCGACCATCCGGCTGGCCTGGGAGTTCTGACACTTCCGTCCATCGCGGCGTCCCCGCCGCTCCCCCGCGCGAAGGATCGCGCGGCCTGCATGCCTCCTACCTTCGGGCCGCTTCGCTTGCGGCCATCGCGCGACGCCGGCGACATCCGGCATCGCACCACCAGGAAAGAGGAGGAACGGCATGAAACGGATTCTTGGAACCATGGGAATGCTCCTGATCACGGCGCTGCTCCTGGCCCACACGCTGGGTGCAGCAAGTCCCGAAACCGAGTACACGAGAACCTTCGATCTCGACGGCTGCACCTTTTCGAGCTTCGGCGGCAACGCCTACTGGAGCCTCGAGCCGGGAACGGAATCGGAATTCGAGGGAGAAGACGACGGTGAGGAGATCGCATTGCTGATCACGGTCCTCGGAGACGAGAGACTGGTGAGCTTCAGGACTTCCACCGGCGCACTGAAGAAGGTTCGGACTCGCGTCATCGAGGAGCGCGAGTGGGTCGATGGAGAGCTGGTGGAGGTATCCCGCAACTACTTCGCGCGCTGCACCCAGACAAACGACATCTACTATTTCGGCGAGGCGGTGGACATCTTCGAGGACGGCGAAGTGAGCCACGCCGGAGCCTGGCTCGCCGGGCAGAACGGCGCGATGCCCGGGATCATCATGCCGGGGACCTTCCTGCTCGGCTCGCGGTACTACCAGGAGCTCGCCCCACGTGTCGCGCTCGACCGCGCGGAGCACGTGGCGATGGGTCTCGCCATCAACGTTCCCGCCGGCTCCATGAAGGGGTGCGTGGAGATCGTGGAGACGACGCCGCTCGAGCCGGGCTCCGAGAGCACCAAGATCTACTGCCCCGGCGTGGGGCTGACCATTGACAGTGTCGTCGAGCTCACCGATCACGACGCTCAGGACGACGATTGACCCACACCTGAGCGGGGCCCGCGGGCCCCGCTCAGAAACCCCGTCGCAAGCCCGGTGCATTCGACTTACAATGGTGCATGCGCGCCGACGTGCTGTTCCAGGATCAAGGCATCACCCTCACGCGTCTCGACCATCCCCCCGCCGTCGCGCACGTCGACCCTGACGCGGAGGAGTCCGAGGCGTACGCCGTCAGCTTCATCGAGAGCGGCAGCTTCCACCTTCATCGCGGGAAGCGCGCCTGGCGGCTCTCCCAACCGTCGCTCTTCGTCACGCGCCCGGGCTTCCGCTACCGCTGCACCCACCAGAGCGAGACACCGGACGACGTCTGTCTCTCGCTTCGCGTGGCGCCCGATCTCGTGGAGTGCGCGGCGTCTCAGGCGGGGCGCGGGTGGGACGACGTGGTCCCCGTGGCGCCCCTGACGAACCGGCTCGCGTACCTTCACAGGCAGCTCGGCGAGGCGGTCGCGGACGGCAATGCGCCGACGGCGGTGCCGACTCTGACCGCGGAGATTCTCGCCGCGGTGCTGCGCCCCGGGCCGGCGCCGAGGCTCCACCGTGAGAGACAGCTCGCCTGGTACGCGGAGCGGATCGACGCGGCGCGCCGCGTCATGGAGACCCGGTACGCCGCACCCCTCACGATCGAGGCCCTCGGCCGCGAGGTGGGGATCAGCACGTTCCACTTCTGCCGCGTCTTCCGCGAGCTGGTGGGCGTTCCGCCCCACAGGTATCTCGTACGGGTCCGCCTCGCGCGGGGAGCCGAGGCCCTCCTCGCCGGGGCCAGCGTCACCGCGGCCGGCCGGGACGCGGGATTTGCGAGCCCCGCTCACTTCGTGCGCCAGTTCAGGCGCGCCCACGGCATCACCCCCTCGCGCTACCGCCGCGCCGCCGCGAAATAGCAAGAAAGTGCAAGTCCATGACGCCATCCGCGGCGTATGATCGGGCTGCAACGAACATCGCCATCAACGCGAAGGAGGATTGCGCCATGTTCGACCACGTCACGATCAGAGTGAAGGACTTCGGCAAGGCGAAACAGTTCTACAAGGAGTCACTGGCGGCGCTGGGGTTCGAGGTGCACCACGAGTCGGCCGACGCCATCGGGCTGGGAGCTGGCAAGGAGCCGACGGTCTGGATCTCGCACGATACTCCGGTCACCACGGGGCTGCATCTCGCGTTTGCGAGCCCCGACCGGCGAAGGGTGGACGCCTTCCACGCCGCCGCCCTGCGCGCCGGCGGTCGCGACAACGGCGCGCCGGGCCCCCGCCCCGACTACGGGCCGAACTACTACGCGGCGTTCGCCCACGACCCCGACGGCAACAACATCGAGGCGGTCTTCAACAAGGCCACTTGACGTCCGAGGCCCCGGTAAGGGTAAAGTGTCGCGGGTGCAACAGAGCCCCCATCGCGTCGCTGCGGACGACTGTCACGGAGCGCACGCGCTTTACCACTGAACCACGGTGCTCCTTCGCGCTACCAATTCGGCGACTTCGTCCTCTCCCCCTCCCGTCGTGTGCTGCTGCAGTCCGGCCACGAGGTCTCGCTCGTCCCGCGGTACTTCGACCTTCTGGTGCTGCTGATCCGCAGACGCAGCGAAGTGATCAGCCGGCGCGAGATCTTCGACATGGTGTGGAGCGACGTGTTCGTCTCCGACGGCGCGCTGAGCCAGGCGGTACGGACGCTGCGCCGGACGCTTGGCGACGACCCACGTCAGTCGCGCTACATCCGGACGGTGTCACGGCACGGATACCAGTTCGTCTTCAGCGATGTCGTCGAAGGCGACGACACCGTTCCGTTTCCGTCCGCCGGCGTGGCATCGATCGAGGAGATGGACCCGCCTGCGGACGCTTTCGACGCTGCGTTCGCCGAGCTGGTCTCCGAGGCTCCCGAGGAGGCTCGCAGGATCGCGGCGGAGACCCTGCATGCCCTGGGCACGTCGAAGGCCGTGGAGCGTCTGCGCGCTCAGCCTGGGGGCGCGAGGGCCCGTGCCCTGCTTCGCGACGCGCGCTGGGACCTCCCTCAATCGGGCCCCGTGCCGATCCTCGGGCAACCGGAAGCGCTGCGGACGGTGGGCGCGCTGGCGTCGCTCAGGCTGAACCGCGTGCTGCGCGCCGCGGGGAGCCGGTACGCTGCCGCGGTCGCCGGAGCGGCGGTCGCGGGTCTGGTCGCCGGTCTCGTGGGGGGACTGGCGCTCTACCTCGGACCCGCATCCCGGGCCACGGGCATCGTGCTCGCGCTGCTCCCGCTCGTCGGGGGCGCAATCGCCGCGGTGGGGGCCGCCGGCGTGGCCGCGGGTCTGTGCTGCGCGGAGGTCCTGGCTCGATCCCGGCGAGGGCCGGCCCTGGTCCTGCTGGGGGCCGCCGGCGGAGGGGTCGTTGGGTTTGCCGCGCACCTCGCCGGGCGCATGGTCCTCGAAGGTCTTTTCGGTCAGGATCTGTCGCTGGTCGCCGGGGGACGCGAAGGACTGGTCATCGGCGCCGCGACCGGGCTTGGTTACGCCCTCGCGACGCCCCGCCGCGGCGGCGGGATGGCAACGCCCCGAGGCGGCGCGCGCTGGTTCGCGTCGCTCGCGGCGGGCGCGTCGTGCGCCCTGGCCGCCGCGATCCTGACGACGATGGGGAGCTTCCTCGGTGCGATGAGTCTCGACCTGCTGGCGCATCGCTTCCCCGGCTCCCAGGTCGGGCTCGAGCCTCTGGCGCGTCTGCTTGGCGAGGAGAGCCCCGGCCAGCTCACGCGCATCGCCATCGGAGCGTGGGAAGGACTGATGTTCGCCTCCGGGACGGTGCTCGGATTGACGCACAGGCCGAAAGAGCGCTCCTCCTCTCACTGAATCCTCACCACCTGCTCACCGAACCCTCAGGTCTTCCGCTCCCGAACGCGGCACCTTGACCGGGTGCGTTTGCGCTGCCGCAAACGCCATCCCAATGGAGGTGCCCATGGAGGCCGTACAGGAGGATTTCCAGCAATTGACCGTCCATCACGACACGGTCCGGCTGAGGAGCGAAGAGCCCACGCAGTTCATCGACCTCACGGAATCTGTCGTCAGCGCCGCGCGCCTTTCGGGTGTCGCGTACGGCTTCGTGGCCATCCAGGTGCTGCACACGACCGCCGCCATCGTCATCAACGAGAACGAGCCGCTGCTGCTCGACGACCTCAAGGCGATGCTCGAGCGTCTCGCGCCATCGGACGCTGTCTATGCGCACGACGACCCCCATCGGCGGCGCGTCAACCGCCTGCCCGAGGAACGGGCGAACGGCCGGGCGCACGCCCGCGCCCTGCTGCTCGGGACGTCGCAGGTGGTCAACATCGTCGAAGGACGCCTGGTGCTGGGGCGCTGGCAATCGGTCATGCTGGTCGAGCTGGATGGCCCGCGCGAACGCACGATCTCCATCACCGTGATGGGCTTCCGGAAGTATCGCGCATGAGGATCAAGATGATCCTCCCCGCGCTGACCGAGGCGTTGAGCCCCTACTTCCGTCCGATCAAGTACTCGCTTTTCCCGCCGCTCGGGCTGGCCACGCTGGCGGGGTATTGTGACGAGGGGGACGAAGTCGTGATCCAGGACGAGCACGTCGAGGAGGTCGACATCGACGACGAACCCGATCTCGTGGTGATTCAGGTCTACATCACTTCCGCCAGGCGGTCCTACGAGCTGGCGGACCACTACCGCCGCCGCGGAGTCCCCGTGTGTCTCGGCGGGCTGCACGTCACCTCCCTCCCGGACGAGGCACGGGGGCACGCCGACACGATCTTCATCGGTCCCGGCGAGGATACCTGGCCGAAGTTCCTGAGGGATTTCAGGGCTGGATGCGCCGCCCCCGAGTACCGTTCGACGGTGCGCACGCTCGAGGGCCTCCCCCCAATCCGTCGCGACCTGATCAAGCGGCATCTCTATTTCGTGCCCAACTCCATCGTCGTGTCCCGCGGCTGCCCGCACATCTGCGACTTCTGTTACAAGGAAGCCTTCTTCGAGGGAGGGCGGGGCTTCTACACGCAGTCCGTCGATGCCGCGCTGGCGGAGATCTCACGGTTGCCCGGGCGGCACCTCTACTTCCTCGACGATCACCTCTTCGGTGACGCGCGCTTCGCAACCGCCTTGTTCGAGGGGATGCGCGGCATGGGACGCCTGTGGCAGGCCGCGGGCACGGTGCAGTCGGTGCTGCGCCCGGGGCTGCTCGAAAAGGCGGTTGACTGCGGCCTGCGCAGCCTGTTCGTCGGGTTCGAGACGCTCAATCGCGAGGCGTTGCGCGAGCAGCGCAAGTTCCAGAACCTGCAGCGCGACTACGGGGCCGCCGTGCGGCGTCTCCATGACCTGGGCGTGATGATCAATGGCAGCTTTGTCTTCGGGATGGACGGCGAGAACCCGGACGTGTTCGAGCGCACGGTGGCCTGGGCCATCGAACAGGGGATCGAGACGGCGACGTTTCACATCCTGACGCCGTACCCGGGAACGGCCCTGCATCGCCGCATGATGGCTGCCGGTCGCATGCTGCACGACGACTGGGATCTCTACGATACGCGGCACGTCGTCTACCGGCCGGCCGGCATGCTTCCCGAGCAGCTGGAGGCGGGCTACTGGCGGGCCTACCGGGACTTCTATCGCTGGGGCTCGATCCTGCGCGGCGCCAGGCACAAGCCGACGCTGACCGCCGGCCTGCGCCACGTGGCCTACGCCGCGGGGTGGAAGAAATTCGAGTGGCTGTGGGACGCCGTCATCCGCGGACAACGCCTGATCCATACGCTGCCCCTGCTGGAGACGGTGCTGTCGGAGTTCGGACGACGCACCCCCCCGACCGCGATGCCGCTGCGGACCAACCAGGGGCGACCTGACGCCGCTAGCTGCTGAAGTCGAGGCGCAGGCCCGCGCCGCGCTCCAGCGCGCGCTGGTACACCACGAGGGCGGCTCCGACATCTTCGAGGGCGACGCCGGTGCTGTCGAAGAGGGTGATCTCTTCGGGTGTCGCGCGGCCTGCCACACGGCCGGCGATGAGATCGACGAGCTCGGCGTGCACGGCGTCCCTGGTGATGGCACCGGCCTCCAGCGCATGGTGCAGGTCCCCGATGACGGCGCATTGATCGAGACTGTCGACCACGACGCGGGCGCGCGCGAAGAGCCGTGGGTCGATCTCCCACTTCGTCTCGCTGTCGGCGCCGACGCCTGCGACGAACGTTCCAGGGCGGACATCCTCTGCGTGCAGGATGTACCGCCGCGAAGGCGTGCACGTGACGCAGATGTCGCTGGCGCGCACGGCGGTCGCGAGGTCAGCCACCGCCTCGACCGCAATGCCGCACGCGAGTGCCATCTCCGCCGCGAAGGCCGCCGCGGCGGCGGCGTCGGCATCGAAGGCGAACACCCGGTCGAGAGCCCGCACGCGCGTCAGGGCCCGAAGCTGGGCCCGCCCCTGATTGCCGCAGCCGCAGATTGTGGCGACGCGCGCATCCTCGCGGGCCAGGTGCTTTGCCGCCACGGCCGTTGCGGCGCCGGTCCTCAGGATCGTGATCTCCGCGGAATCGAGCACGGCGAGGGGTGCGCCGTTGTCTCCATCGCACAGGACGATCACTCCCTGGATCGCCGGCATCCCCAGCCGCGCCGGGTTCCCGGGGAAGTTGGCGTTGCACTTCATCGCGAACCAGGTGCGTTCCACCGTGAGTCCCGCCGTCTTGATGTGAAAGCCTCCATCGCCCGAGGGGACGCCGAGGACCGCCGGGGGAAGCGTGCGCCCCTCGGCGTGCAGCCGAAAGGCCGCCTCCACGCCCCCGATGCAGTCATCGAGAGTCAGCAGCGACGCGACGTCGCTGCGCGTCAGCAGCAACGTCCCCTCCCCTCGGCGTCCGCTGTCGGGCTTCCGCCCGACGTCACTGGAGAAGATCATCAAGACGATCTCCTGGCAGGCGCTCCATCGGCGGTCGGCTCTTTGCGAAGAGGCGCGCGCCGGCAACGCCCGTCAGCGTGACGGAGGAGCCCTCGACGATCAGCATCGCCCCTTCACGCAACCCGACCACGCACCGGTCGTTCTCCTCCAGGTACTGCTGGATCCTCTCCTCCTGAGTCTCACCCATGTGAGTCGAGGAAGGATCGGGGTCGAGGTAATGCGGACTGATCTGAAACGGCACGAGGTCGAGCGCCTCGAAGGAGGGAGGCTCGATGACCGGCATGTCCTTCGTCGTCTTGATGCTCGGACCCGCGACGATGGAGCCGGCGCTCGATCCGATGTAGGGCATCCCGCCGCGGACGGCATGACGGATGGCGCTCAACATGTCACCGCGGTAAAGGGAGTCCAGCAGCCGGAACGTGTTCCCACCTCCGACGAAAACCGCATCGGCCTTGTCGAGCGAAGCGCCCGGATCGTGCGCCGATTCGAGCGCGTGCCCCATCGCTTCGAACCGCTCCCGGGCCCTCGCCGCGTAGGCATCGCGGTCGTACAGCGCGTGGGGGACGAAGAACACGCGGGTCCGCGGGCCGAGAAATGACCGGATCGTCTCCTCGGCATGGTCGAGATAGCCACTTCGGTAATGGGTCGAGTTGCTGAGAAGGAGCAACCGTTGGGTTCGCATCGTGTCACCTCATCCTTGCATCCAGAGATACGTCAGACCTGTCAGCCCCCCCGCGAGCACGATCCAGAGGGCGTCGATCCGCCACCAGCGCATGGCCAGGAACGCGGCGGCCGTTACGGCGGCCGCGAACCAGCTGATACCGCCCGTCACGCCGTCGGGAGCAATCACCGCCGCACCGAAGACGAGGGCCAGATTCAGGATCACGCCGACCGTGGCGGCGGCGACTCCCGACAGCGCCCCATGGAGCGCCCGGTTGCCGCGGAGCCTTTCGACCCAGGGGGCGCCGACGAGAACGAACACGATCGAAGGGAGGAACGTGGTCCACGTCGTCAGGAGGGCGCCGAGGGTCGCGGCGGCGAGTGGCGGGAGATCCTCCGGGTGGTTCCAGCCGGTCATGAAGCCGACGAACTGCAGGACCATGATCAGCGGCCCCGGGGTCGTCTCGGCGAGGGCCAGACCGTCGACGGCCTGTTCGGGGGTGATCCAACCGAAGGTGTCGACGGCGGCCTGCGTCACGTAGGCCAGCACGGCATAGGCCCCGCCAAAGGTGATGAGCGCCGAGCCGGTGAAGAACCGGTACTGCCTCGCCAGCACGCTCCCCCATCCGAGCCATCCCCACAGGACGCCGAACGGGAGCGCCCAGAGGACGAGGCCCGTCATTGCCGTGCGCAGTGCGACGCGGGCGCGCGAAGCCGCGGGTCGATCCTCTTGCACCAGCGTGGCGCGCGCACCACCATCCGGCACCGGGCGCGGGGCCCATGCACTCCCCTGGAGCAGGAGCCCGACGGCCGCCGCGATCAGGACGATCAACGGGAACGGGATGTGAAGGAAGTAGATCGCGGAGAACGCGCCCACCGCGACGAGCAGGTGCGCGGGATCCGCAGCAAAGCGTCTCCCGATCCGCAGAGCCGCCACCGCGATGATCGCCACGACGACGGACTTGAACCCGAGCAGCACGCCGGCCACGGCGGACAGGCTGCCGTAGGCGGCGTACGCGATGGAGAGCCCCAGGAGGATGAACACCGAAGGCAGGACGAAAAGGATCCCGGCCGCGAGCCCGCCCCTGGTGCCGTGCATGAGCCAGCCGAGATAGGTGGCCAGTTGCTGGGCCTCGGGCCCCGGCAGGAGCATGCAGTAGTTGAGAGCGTGAAGGAAGCGCGGCTCGGAGACCCACCGGCGGACCTCGACGACCTCGCGGTACATGATCGCGATCTGGCCGGCGGGGCCGCCGAAAGAGATGAAACCGAGCCTCAGCCAGAATCTCAGCGCGTCGGCGAACCGGATACTGCCGGGCGCAACGGCGTCACTTGCGTCTTCGTGACCCACGTTTCCGTCCCTTCACCGGTCTCGCGCCCAGCGAAACATAGAGACCGTCGAACACCGCCATCGCCTCTCCCAGCAGTTTCCGGTCGTCCCGAACCTGCTCCGCGAGCCCCCGCAGGACCGCGTCCACTCCCACCGCCTCCGGCCGCCCGAACTTGCGGTCCTTCAAGTCGACGTCGTGGACGATTTCGCCAATCGCGGCGAGCGCGCCGTCACGTTCGAGGCCGAACAGTTTCATCAGCGTCTCGTAGGTGCAGTCTTCCCCGCGGTGGCCGAACTCGGCCCCGGACATGTCGAACGGGATGCTCCCTCTGATCTCCGAAGGATCGGCGGCGAACGCGAAGCGAGGCTTGCGATCGATGAACCGGTGGATGAGCCAGGCGCTGGCGCACCGATCGATGTGAGGCCGCGGGCGCGTCACCCAGAGGCGGCCCTGGTACTTGGCGGCATCCCGGCGCTCGACCTGCGTTGCCGGGCCACGCGCCGCAGCACTCTTGCCTCTTTGCGCCGTACGAAGCAGGCCACGGCACCGGCTCAGGGCGGCCTCCGCGTCCGCCCGCTTCGGCGCCTTGAACACGTCCGTTTCCCCGATGGCGTTGAGCTCGATTTGCATGCGTCCCACCTCCATCTCGAAGTCCTCCATCTCCCCGGCGGACGGCTGCGGCAGCCGCCGGTGCGCTATCCGCCTGGCCAGGCCGCCGAGGGCCGTTGTGAGGCGCGCGTAGGCCGCGTCGCGCTCACGGCGGAAGGCGGCGATGATCTCCTCATCGGTCGCGCCGGCCACGATGCTCGACGCGAACACGACGGCCTCACCCCCCCCTGACTCGATCTCCTGCTGAAGCCACGTGAAGTCCTCGCGGGTCTTGTCGGTGGAAGGGAGGACATAGACCGAGTTCTTGACGGCCACCGCCCCCAGGCGCTGGAGCTGGCGCCAGACCCGGACCCGCAGGCGTGTCGGGCGTGAAGGGAGATGATGGACGAGCAGCAGCCAGGGGGTCTTGTCCTGCATGGCCGTGATAGTAACAAGTGTTACTTTAAAAGACAAGTGATACATGGCAAAAATACCCTTGTCCCGGCAATCCCGTTCCGGTAGAGTGGACGCCTCGCGCGGACCCACAGCATCCGCGCGACGACAGAAGGTGTGAAAGCGCCGGCTCCGGGCGCGGAATGACTCCTCGCAGCGCGTGCCGGCTTTGGGGAGAGCGATGCGAACAAACCGTGTCGTAGTGTTTCTCGCCCTCGTGGGGCTGGCCGCCCTCGTGCCCGCGGCCGCATGGGCTTCGATGTTCGAGCCCGTTTCGGATCGCACGCTGGTCTGCGAGTCGACCGGAATCGTCCAGGGAGAGGTCATTCAGGTCGATTCGAACTGGGAGGGGGCCCCTGAGGCCATCTGGACGCGGGCCGTCATCCGCGTCGATCGGTCGATCCGCGGTCCCTACCAGCCGGGAGAGTACATCGAGGTCAAGGAGATCGGCGGGACGGTGGGAGACTTCACCCTCGTCGCGCACCAGTTCCCGACCTTCGAGACCGGCGAAGAAATCATCGCCATGATCGGCACGTGGGACGACGGAACCGGCGATCTCCGCGTCCACGGTTATGGGCGGGGCATGTTCAGCGTCACCCGCCAGCGCGGAAGACCGGCGCTGGCCACCCGGTATGACGTTCTCGAATCGCGCCGTCCGGTCATGCACGTGGATCGGATCCCCCCCGTCGTGGGCGTGGAGGATCTCGAGCGTGAGATGCGCGGCCTGTCGTCGCACTGCGGCGCGAGAGGAGGTGCGCGATGAGACGCTCCCACGCGCGGCTGGTCCTGATCCTCACCGTCGCCCTGATGATGACGGGGGCGACGTCGGCCTACGTCCTGCTGAGCCCGCCGCGGCACTGGCAGGAGCCTTCCGTGACGTTCCGTCTGAACCGTGGGCATGTCTCGATCACCGATTCGGACAACGGGCTCACCGCGGTACGTAACGCCCTCACGAGCAGCTCCGTCGGGTGGAACAGCTGCAGCAACAACTTCACCGTGAACGCCACGATCAACACGTCGCAGGCGTGGGTCCTGGGAGACGGGATCCCCACCGTCTCGCTGCGCCGACAGATCGGCGGTTGCAGCGGGTCGTGCCTGGCGGCCACCTACACCGGCTACTACTCCTGCAGCGGGGGCTTCGACGGCGGTGACGGGCACTGCCGCATCACCGATTCCGACGTCGAGGGGCGTACCAATGTCACGACGAGCGGCGGAGGACCCTACTACACCTCGGCGGAAGCGGGCTGCACGGCGGGAGCCGAGTACCACGCCGAATCGATCTGGGTCCACGAAGCGGGGCACCAGCTTGGCCTCGGGCACTCGGGGGTGAGCGGGGCGACGATGTACCCATCGGTCTCCTCGTGCAATACTTCACTCCGGAGTGTTGCCGCGGATGACTGCAATGGAATGAACGCGCTCTACAACTGAGCGCCATGTCGCAGCGAGGCGGCTTTCCGGCCGCCTCGCCTGTGACAACGGAAGACCTCCTCTTGCGTCCTTCAGCTTCACTGAGCATTCTCCTCCTGAGTGCCACACCCCTGATGACCGGCTGCCACGGCGCGCAGCGCGATAACGTCGTCTTCATCCTCGTGGATGCGCTGCGCGCCGATCATGTCGGCGTCTACGGCCGGGGCGGGAACATCACCCCCAATATCGATGAGCTGGCGCGGACATCGCGCGTCTATGTCAACGCCTACAGCGTCTCCACCTGGACGGTTCCCAGCGTGGCGTCGCTGTTCACCGGAACGCTGCCGGTCGTCCATCGGATCGATCGCCCGCCGTCGATGGGGAATGCCTTCGCCGTCCTGGCCGACGAATACGTCCTGGCGAACGAGGTCTTCGCGAAGGAAGGCTACCGGACGGGGATGGTCACCACGATCGGATGGGTCTCGCCGAACGCGAACTACGACCAGGGGGTCGACGAGTTCATCCGCACGGAACGTTCGGACTGGATCCTGGTGGATCGCGCCAAGGAGTTCATCACGCGGCACCGTGACGAGAGATTCCATCTCTACCTCCATTTCATCGACATGCACGACTACTACGATCCGAAGAGGATCCTCCTGCGGAAGGAGCGCCTCGACCCGCAGAGTCCCCTGCTGCGTCTCGAGGGGCTCGGCGCCGACGCGTCCTACAGGATGCTCGGTGGTGAGCTGGAGCGGCCTGGCGCGCTGTCGGCCGCCGATGTCGAAGCTCTCACGACGGCCTATGACAGGGGGGTGCGGGAGACCGACATGCACATCGGACGGATCGTGGGCCATCTGAAATCCCTGGGCCTGCTCGACGACACGCTGATCGTGGTGACCAGCGATCATGGCGAGCAGTTCATGGAGCATGGGGCCCTCACCCACGCCGGCGAGGACTTCTACAACGAGGTCCTGCACATTCCCTTGATCATCGCCGGCCCCAGCCGGTTCGAACACCGTGAAGAGATCACGACCCCCGTCAGCACCATCGATATCTTCCCCACCCTGTTCTCCATGCTTGGCATCGAGACTCCCCCCCCGTTCCAGGGAGAGGCGGTGCTCGAGAATCGGGACGACGGCCGCGCGGTGGTGGCGACCAGCGGGAAGACCTGGAAGGTCATCACCCGGGGATGGAGCTACATCGTTTCGAGCGACCCCGCGCGAGAGGAGCTGTACGATCTAGTCAAGGATCCCCAGGAGCGCTCCAACCTGGCCCACTCTGAGGAACACTCGCGTTTCAGGAACGACATGCGGGGACTTGTCCAGACAAGGAAACAGGAGAGCCTCGCCCACGAGTATCTCGCCCAGGTGAGCAACCTGAAAGAAGAAGGAATGAGCGAGGAGGAGCGTGAGAAGCTTCGCTCGCTCGGCTACATCGGCCCGACGGGCAGCGGCGCCGGCTCTCAGGGCGCCCGCCCCGAGAAGGGGAAGTAGGCACGCGGCGCGCTAGGAGCTTGTCCCCCGTTGCCCGCTTGCGATGGCCTGCTCCTTCCAGCGTTGGACGTTCACTCCCATCACGAGGAGCCACAGAGTGAGCGCCGTTTCTCCGAGGATGCCGGGGAGCATGAGGTAGGACAGGTTGCGCGCGGCGGCTGGCGCAAGGAGGTTCGCAAGACTGAAGGTCAGCCAGCCCGCACCACCAAACGCCATCAGCGCACCCACGATACGTGACATGAAGGTCGATCTCAGAATGAGGCTGCCGACCATCAGGCAATGAAGCCCGAAGAACATGAAGCTGACGCCTGAGGCCAGCCTTCCCAGTCTGATGAACGCGAATGCCAACGCATCCGACTGCTGCATCGTGAGACCGCTCAAGGACTGAGCGCCGCCCAGGACCGAGAGGGGTGCGAGCTGCAGGAAGGAGCTGACAGCCCCCATGGCGCAGCCCACGAGGCTGAAGAACGCCGCCAGCAGGGAGATGTTCCTGTTCACCGGCTTGAGGATCGCGTAGACCAGCACGGTCGCAGCGAGATAGCACGCGGTCGCGATGAGGTTGGAAACCGCCCCCATCCGGAACATGCGCTCGCCCGCCAGGATATTGACCGCCGTGGCCGCGGCGTCCCCCGACACGACAAACCCGCGCCCCGCGATCATGGCGAAGACGCCCGTCAGGATGGTCATCAACCAGAAGAAGCCGCCGGCTCTGGCCGTGAAGCGCGGCGACCCTTCCGCGAACGGTGCCAACGTGCTCATCTTCGTCTCTCCTTGCGCCGGCATCCCGCCGAAGCGAGTGAACGACTCCTACCGGCGAGGGAGGCGGTACTGCCCCGTCATCTCGTAGGTGCTTCCGTTCAGCTCGGCGTCCTTGTCACCGTCCACCGTGTAGTTCCATTCGAACTGGAACCGCCCCGACAACGACTCGAACCGCCCGGTGCCACCGGAGAAGATCCCCCGGACACGGCCCGAACCGGCCGGACCATTCGACTCGAGGCCGACCAGCACCTGATCGCCGTCGGTCGCGGTCCAGACGCAGCGCCCCACCCCCTTGGAGCGGGTGTCCGCGAAGACCACGCAGTCGGACTCGAAGCTGGGGATTGCGCCCTGGCTGGTCTGGATCGTGATCGTGCCTGTGAGACCGCCGGCTGCGGCGAGTCCACCATCGGGAAGCTGCAGGATGTGCACCGTCCCCGACATCGCCCAGAAGCCGGTGAAGGACCCCGAGTCCTCTTCGGGCCACTGGGCCAGTGCGAGAGCAGGCAGCAGGATGATTGCGACAACAACCGTGAAAGACCGTCCTGAGCAGAGGCGGCGCGCGAATGGCTTCAAGCTGACCTCCATGGGAATGGCCACATGATACCCCGTGTCGCGGTCCCCCGGAGGGCCGCGAGCCGCTCAGCATTCCCGGAATTCGGCGAGTTGAATGGCCCGACGTCGCCTGTCTATCGTCATGCGCAAACGAGATGCCATGGCATTGTCGTGGACAACGACAAAGATCACGACAGCCCCGCCGATCGTCTTGATCCTAACCAGGGGAAACGTCACATTTGCGGCGTGAGTCATCCCCCCTGCCGACTCACACCCTGCATTCCGTTCTGCAATGCCGAGGCTGTATCGGCAGCCCAAGCCTCGAGGGAGGTTCAGAATGCGCCCCAACAGAACAATCCAATTCGCGTTGCTCTCATTGATCATCACACTGGCGACGCTCTCGCAGGTCGCGTCGGATACCCATGAGTCCTCGGTGCCGGGCATCGAAGTCCTGGATGGCTTCGATGCAGAAGTCGTATCAGAAGGTCTATGGGCCCCATTCGGGCTGGCGTTGGACGCCGATAACAGCATCCTCGTCGGCTCGAACTGCGAGATGTGCCCCGCGCTGAGGCTCTCTCACGATGGACTGCTTACCGGCGCCAGCAACTGGATCGTCGATCCTGATGGAGTGGCCGTGGACTCTTCAGGCACGGTGCTCGTGGCTGGCGATCAGACCGTCACGCTGATGAATTCCTTCGCGTCAGGGGTCGATCAGACACTGGCGGACGGGTTTTCCAACTTGAATGACATCGTCGTCGGGAATGGTGGTGCAATATTCGTCTACGACAGCAACGGCGAGATCTGGCAGATCAGCTCCGCCGGAGACGTCGGCTCTGCGCCTTTCGCGATAACAGCCTCGGGGGGCGGTATCAGCCACGACCCGCTCACAGGCGGCCTGCTCGTCACGACCGGCCCGCCTTCCGATCTGGTTCTGGCCATATCCCCCGGTGGAACGGCCACGGAGATCGCCGCGATGCCCGCCTTCTCGAATCCCGCCGATGCAGCGCAGGGTGGAGGGGGACACTTCGGAGACTCGATCTACGTGACACTTCTCAACACGGGCGAGATCGTCACCGTCGATCGCGAGTCCGGCGACTCGAGTCTGTTCGCGAGGGGTTTCAGCACCCCCGCGCGACTGGTCTTCGAGGGTGAGCACGGAGTCCTGGTGAGTGACCTGACTGCGGGGCGTATCATCAGGATCTTTCCGGTTGTAACGGAGTCAATCCAGGCTCAAATCGACATCAGACCCAGCTGCATCAACCCGAAAGGGCATGGATCTCTGCCGGTTGTCATCTTCGGGAGCCCCGACCTGGACGTCGGTGCGATCGATTTCGCATTCCTGGATCTCGAGGGGTTCTCGGTGAAAGCGAGGCCTCGCTCAGGTGGGTTGATGGTTCACTTCGAGTTTGTGAACGACGACGACCTTCTTGATGCCTTCGCTCAGTTCGATGACAACAGCCAGTGGACGGGAACCGGCGACACCGCGACACTCACCGGGATGCTGCTCGACGAGACGCCCATCGAAGGCACCGACAGCATCTGCATCGTCCCACACAGGGTCAAGCCATCGTCTCAATCCATAGGGCGGTCGGCTTCCCGCTGAACGTCAGGACTCTGGTGCGCCGGGGCCAGCTGAGCTGGACGTCTGAGCCCCTGTTCTCTCGTCCCGCCCGGGGGGTGGCTCCCCCCGGGCCCGGCTCCTCCCCTTTCGTCCCACAGGGGCGTGCTCTCCCGTCAACATCCAGAGGGCGGTCGGCTTCCCGCTGAAGACCAGGCGAGGGGGATCCTCCCGGGCAGGTATCCGGTGATCGCCCGATACCATCCAAGCGCCGCCGTGAAGAGACTGGGGGCCACGAGTGGAGCCCGCGCTTGTTCCGCCCATATCGATGGTCACTCTTGCCTGCCGTCACGGGCTGGATCATCGCCCTCGGCACAACGCCGGCCGGCGCCCGGACGGACCTCGTCGTGGACCAGCCAACTCTCGCCGCGACCTGGCGTATCCAGGATGTGGAATTCCCCCCCGGACATTGCGCCATCGTCGAGGCGTGCGTCGGCGGCCCGGGGGTGCGACGGCTGCTCCGGTTCGCGACCAAGACAGCCAACATCGGCCCGGGCGACCTTACGCTCGGGAATCCTGAGATCGACCCCCGCTTCCACTTCAGTCCCTGCCACGGCCACTACCACTTCGATGACTTCACCAACTACCAGCTCTTCGACTCCCCCGGCAACATCGCGTCGCCCGGGCACAAGCAGGCGTTCTGTATCCTCGACTCGGTGCAGTACGTGTTCGAGCCCTGGGTCGGGCCGGCGGTGTACGACTGCGAGTTCCAGGGACTCTCGGGCGGATGGGCAGACACCTACGCGGCCAGCCTGGACTGCCAGTGGATCGACGTCACCAACGTCCCCGCCGGGCAATACTCCCTCAGAGTGTCCGTGAACCCCGAGGGCAGCCTGGAGGAGACCAACCTGGCGAATAACGTGTCGAGCACCACGGTCACGCTGCCGGCGACGACGGGAATTCCACCACGGCCGGATGGGCACGACATCCCCGGCTCACCGATGATCGTGGGTCACGCCGCTGGCGGGTCGATCCGCGTCGACCACGACGCGGCCTTCTGCCCTGCGCCGGAATACAACCTCTATTACGGCCAGCGGCAGGACTCCGGCTGGTCGTACGCGTACGCGGGAGCCGTTTGCGGGATTGGCACCTCGGGGACAGCGTTCGTCGATCTGCCCGATCCACCGGCCGGCGAAGTGATCTGGTTCCTGGTGGTCGGCGCCGAGCCGGCGACGGGACGCGAGGGAGGGCACGGCTTCGACTCGGCGGGGATCGAGCGCCCTCTCAGCGCCGCAGGGCTCTGCGGTGTCCAGCGTACGCACTCCGGCCCGGCCTGTCCCTCCGGATCCGCGGGCGCGCCGTTCAGGGCCGCCGGGGGAGAGCCAACCCCAGCAGTCCACGTCGCCCCGGCCTGCGACAGGTGAGACCTCCCGCGACGCACGCAGACTGAGCCTCACAGGGCCAGGCGGCGCCATTTCCCTCCCCGGATCCAGGCGTAACGACAACGCCGACGATCACGGTGAATCGAACCAACCGCCGCCCGCGTCGTCATCGCAGCACCCTCATTGCCTGAACGACGATCCCACCGTAATCTTCGGCACCCATTCGTGGACAGTTACGAACACTTACAGGCATTGAGGAGCAATGATGACACCGGCGTCCCGTCACAAATCGCGTCGCAATCGGTTCCAGTGGATTCTACTCGTCCTGCTCCCCCTCATGGCGCCGGTCGCGTGGTCACTGACGGGAACGCCCTTCGAAGGAACCGATGGGAACCTGCTCACCGAGGGTGGAGTCGATTGGGAAGACTTCGCCGACTCCAATGCGCTGCTCGTCGGCGTCGATACACCCTCCGGTCAGACGGACGACTCCTTCCAAGGTAAGGAGGATGACCCGAACCAGGACGTGGTGTTCGGCTCAATCCCGAACAACAAGAGCGATCTCCTCCGGTTCTACGTCGTGCATCAGACTCTGGGAGCGCCGGAGAGCGAGAGAGACTTCCTCTACCTGGGCTGGGTGCGGAGCAACACGCTCGGCAGTGCCAACATGGACTTCGAGTTCAATCAATCCACGGTCTTGAGCAGCAACGGCGTGACCCCGGTGCGGACTGCTGGAGACCTCCTGATCACCTTCGGCCTGCATGCGGAGACGGCCGCGCTCGGCATGTCGCGCTGGACCACGACTGGACCCTGCGAGGCTGCATCGGCTCCTCCATGCTGGGGCCCCGTGGTTCCGTTGGGGGGCAACGCGGTGGGATCGGTCAACATCACGGAGACGTTCGATCCGATCGAGATGGTCATGCTCCCTGAGATGACATTTGGCGAAGCGGTCATCGATCTGACCGGCGCCGGAGTCTTCGATCGGAGCCGCTGTCAGGTGTTCGGTCGGGCGTTCGTCAAGAGCCGCTCGTCCGAGGCGTTCACTTCATCCATGAAGGATTTCATCAGGCCCATCGGCATGAGCGTGAGCAACTGCGCGACGCTGACGATCCGCAAGGATGCGGTCCCGAATGACCCGAGCGCCTTCGCGTTCACCTCTTCGGGGGCGTCGGCCCCTGGACCCTTCATGCTCGACGACGATGGGAACGAAGGCAATGCGCGGCCGAGCCTCAGGACGTGGGATGCGATCCTGCCCGGACCCGCCTCGGTCACCGAGACTCCCGCCGCCGGCTGGGACCTCACGGACATCGCGTGCACCGGTGACGCCACGCCGGCCGTGGATGGCCAGGGGTTCACCGGAGAGGTCGCCATGAACCTGTCCAAAGGGGAGACCATCGACTGCACGTTCACGAACACGAAGCGTGGGCGCATCCTGGTAGACCAGGTCACCATCCCGGGAGGAGAGACCGATCCGTTCGGCTTCCATCTCGCGGGAGGGCTCGACAGCCTGTCACAGGATTTCCTCCTCGTCGATGGGTCGCCGCTTCATGACAGCGGCATCGTCCGGCCGGGGATCTACGCCGTGTCCCAGGTGCAGAGAGGGGCCGCGTGGGGTGCTCCCGGCGTCGTCTGCAGCGATGGCAGCTCACCGGATCAGATTTCCCTCGATCCGGGCGAGACCGTGATCTGCACGTTCACGAACACGAAGAACGGACAGATCCTCGTCGACATCGAAGTCACTCCATCGAACGACCCGCGGTCGTTCGGCTTCACCCTCAGCGGCGGCCCCTCGGCGCTGAGTCAGGCGTTCTCTCTGACGAATCAGGATCCGCCGCACGCCTCCGGATACGTCCTTCCCGGCGGCGGATACGTCGCGACGGGGGAAGAACCGGACGGCTATTCCGTCACGGCCTCCTGCGCGGACGGGAGCCCGGTGGGGAACATCCAGGTTTCCCCGGGAGAGACGGTACTATGCACCTTCCGCTACATCAAGGCCAGCCGGCTCTTCGTCGACAAGGTCTCCAACCCGGCCGGTGCGAGCGACCACTTCGCGTTCAGCCTCACCGGCGGGCCATCCGGGACGAGCCAGAGCTTCAGCCTGGCGCACGCCGACGCCCCCCATTCCAGCGGTTGGCTCCAGCCTGGCGCCGGCTATCGAATCTCCGAGACGCCCTCGCCCGACTGGGATCTCACGATGCTGCATTGCACCTCGGCCACGGGAACAAGCAACATCGCCGTGGTGGGCTCGAACCCCGACGTGCTCTTCCAGCCCGGTGACAACGCTGTCAACGTGGCGCTCGGGGCCGGCGACGACGTCACGTGCACCTTCACGAACACCAAGCGAGGAAGGATCAACGTCGTCCAGGACGCCATTCCAAACGATCCCCATGACTTTCAGTTCACCATGACCGGGCCGGAGACGGCCCTCTCCTTCTCGCTCGACGACGACGGCGACCCCGCCGACGATCCGGGCGCCGGGCGCCTGCCGGTCAGCGAGGCCTTCGAGCGGCTCCTGCCAGGTGCGTACACGGTGAACCAATCCGATCCGGGGCCGTCCTGGGATGCCATCGCCATTGCATGCACCGATTCCAGCGGCAAAGCGACAGGCTCGATCAATCTGGCCGCGAGGACGGCCACGGTCAACCTGACGCCCGGGTTGACGATCAACTGCGTCTTCACCGACGCCAAGCGCGGCACGATGGTCGCGGAGAAACTCGTGGTCAACGAGCCGGTCTTCAACCCCCATCCGTTCTTCTTCACTTTCAGTTCGAGCTGGGGAAGCCCCTTCCTGTTGAAGCACGGCGAGAGGCGTGAGAGCCCGTACCTACGCGGCAACAGCGCCGCCTGGGTGACGGAGACGGTGCCGGACGGCTGGGAAACCAAGACCTCATGCACCTATCCCGACGGCACCACGGTAACCGGCGGGGCAACCGCCAACGTCACGATCCCTCCGGGAGGCACGGTCCACTGCACGTTCACCAACGAGATGCGTCTGCATGCGGGCTCCTCGGGCTTCTGGCGCAACTGGGAAAATCACTACACGGATCCCCAGCTTCTGAGGATCCTCGAGGAGGGGCTCGCCGACTCGCCGATCTACGTGAGCCTGTTCGACAACGGAGAGCTCGTCGACGATGCCATCCCGATCTTCGAAGGCATATTCTCCAGCGGCTCTGACCCCGACAAGAAGGTCATGGTGGAGCTGACGGCGCTGATGATGAACCTCAGCGTCAGCACCAGCGACGATCCGAACGTCCGCGCTCTCCAGAACAACGACAATGTCTGCCGCGACTGCCTCATCGACGTTTCCTCAATCCCCGGAGCCCTGGAGCTCCTCGAGGAGTGGAACAAATCCATCACCTTCGACGCGCTCGTCGTCGATGACGTGATTGCGGTCGCGGAGGCGGTCTGGTCGGGAGATGTCTCGGCGGGACTCTGGTCATTCGACCCCCTGACGGACGCGGAGAAGTCGACGCTGGCCAAGCTCCTGGAGGCGATCAACCAGGGGACCATCCTCATCGCCGACGTGACGACGTATCCGGATCACCCGGGCTGCCTGCGCCTGCCGACGCTTCCACCCGCCACCGAGGGGTTGTTCTACAGCACGACGGTCGGAATCGGCGACGAGGGAGTCTTGTTCGCGGAGCTCATCGGCGACCTCCCCCCGGGCCTGCATCTCGATCCCTATACGCTCGAGATCGCGGGGACCGTGGCATCGATAGGACCGGATCCGGTCACCTACACCTTCTCGCTGGCCATCTCCATCCCCGGCGAGGGCAAGTCGGAGACACGGGAGTTCAGCATCACCGTCTACCCTTGGCCCTGGATTACGGGCCTCCAGTGCTCCGCGGCGATCATCGGGGTCCCTTACGAGGAGTTGCTCCACGCGAGCGGCGGGGCCCCCCTGGTGGCGTGGTCGGTCCTCTCGGGCGGCCTGCCCGGCGGTCTGGCCCTTGATCCCACGACCGGAATGATCCACGGAACGCCCACAGGCGCGGGCTTGACGGGGCAGAGCATGTACGTCTTCGAAGTCGGGCTGACGGACGCCAATGGAGCGGAGACGTCCGCGGCGCTGAGCATCACCGTCCTGTCGGCGGGCTCGGCGATCTGCACTCCTGCTCCCCCGGCCCCGTCGGGAGTGCCCAGTCTGAGCCTCGAGCAATGGGGGGGAGAGACCTATTTCTACTGGAGCAGCGTCCCGTACGGAACCTCGTATGACCTCATCCAGGGGGATCTCAAGGTGCTCAAGAGCACGAGAGGTGATTTCAGACAGGCGACGACCGCCTGTCTCGGCAGCGGTCTCAGCACGATGCCTTACCACGAGTCCGGCATCCCCCCGCTCGGTGGGGGCTACTGGTTCCTGCTGCGGGCGCGGAACTGCGGAGGCCCCGGGTCGTTCGACACGGGGGCGGCGTCGCAGTCTCTCTCCCGCGATTCCGGCATCCTCTCCTCGGGCAAGTCATGCGAGTGACCACGGAGGACTGACCAGGGATGGACTACGGCCCCCGCCGTGGGCGCGCGGCGGGGGCCGTATCCGAGTTCGGTTACGATAGAAGCGCGATCAGGTTGCCTGCGTAAGCCACCAGGAAGTCGGCCTGCGCATCGGTGAGCCCAGCCGTCAAGCGTTTCTGTTACAGTCTCCAACCCCATGCATGGCGATCTGCTTCAGGACCTCGGCTTCTGCATCGTAGCCGCCACGGCCATGGCCTATGCCGCGCGGCTGGCACGCCAGCCGCTGCTGCTCGCCTACATCGCCGCCGGCGTCGCAATCGGACCTCTCGGCCTGAAGTGGGTCACCGACCCGGCGTCGATCCAGACCCTGGCCGAGCTCGGCCTGGCCTTCCTCCTCTTCATCGTGGGACTCGAGATCGATCTGAAGAAGCTGGTTGCCTCCGGGAAAGTCGCGATCGTCACCACCTCGATCCAGGTCGCCGGAAGCGCCCTTCTCGGGGGGTGGGCGGCCACCCTGCTGGGATTCGGCGGCCTCGCCGCGGCGTACATCGGGGCGGCGGTGGCCTTCTCCAGCACGCTGATCGTCGTGAAGCTCCTTTCCGATCGCAGCGAGCTGGACACGATCGCGGGACGCACGACGCTGGCGATCCTGCTGGTCCAGGACGTGCTCGCCATCGTGGTGCTCGCGGTCCAACCCAACCTGGGCGGTGGAGAGGCCGCCGCGCCGCTCGCCGCCATGGGGCTCTCCGTGCTGAAGGGGATTGCCCTGGTGGGCGGGACGCTTCTCGCCAGCCGGTTCCTTCTCCCCCCTCTCTTCCGCTGGGTGGCCACGTTCCCCGAGATCGTGCTGATCAGCGCGGTCTCCTGGTGCTTCCTGGTCTGCTACGCCTCGATGCAGGCGGGTTTCTCATCCGCCATGGGGGCCCTTCTTGCGGGGGTCTCCATCTCGGCCTTTCCCTACGCGCTGGAGGTGGTGGCCAAGATCCGCACACTGCGCGACTTCTTTGTCACACTGTTCTTCGTCTCGCTGGGGCTGCTCCTCGTCGTCCCATCGGCGAAGCTCCTCGGAGCGGCGATAATCCTCTCGGGGCTGGTCATCGCGAGCCGCCTGCTGACGATCCTCCCCGCCCTCCGTGCGCTCGGACTGGGCAATCGTGTCGGCCTGCTCAGCTCGATTCACCTCTCCCAGACCAGTGAGTTCGGCCTCGTGATCCTCCTCATAGGCGCCTCCGATCAATACCGGCACGTGGGGGCCGACGTCGTCTCGCTGGTGGTCATGATCCTCGTGATCACCTCCGTGCTCTCCACGTATCTCGTCCAGCACGGACACGGGATCGCCGCGTTTCTTCTCAGACGCACCACCGGCACCCCCCTGGAGGATCCCCTGGCCAGGAGAGGGCGTCGCGCGCAGCCGGCGGGGGCGCCCATCGTTCTGGTGGGCTGCTTCCGAGTCGCATCGCCGCTCGTGCACTCCCTGATCGAAACGGGCCGGCCGCTGCAGGTCATCGACTTCAACCCGCTGGTCCACCGGGAGCTGGAGAAGCTCGGGGTGCACTGTGTCTACGGAGACATCAGCCACCTGGACACTCTGGAGGAAGCCGGCGTCCGCGAGGCCTCCGTGCTGGTCTCCTCGATTCCCGACGACTTCCTCCGGGGGACGAGCAACAGAAAGCTGCTGGAGTCCTTGAAGCGGCTGAATCCACGCGCGGCGGTGATCGTCACCGCGGAATCCGTGCCGGCGGCGCTGGAGCTCTACGAGGCAGGCGCCGACTACGTCCTCGTGCCCCACCTCCTGAGCGCGGATCGCATGCTGGAGATGCTCGAGACCGCCGCTTTGGGCTTGCTGGCCGAGACCCGGGCCCGCGAGATACGGCAGCTCACGGAGAGGCGGCAGGTCCCACTCTGAAGGGAGGTCGAGCCTGCTCTCGAGCCCCTGCAGATGAACGTCAACGCGGCGGAGCCTCTCTTCGGCTCTCACAAGAGACCAAGCGGCTTCTCGATTGGCGGACGAATCGGGTGGGCTGCGAAGGTCGGTGCCTTCCGGGTTTTCTTCGTTCAGCATCTGTCCTCTGCATCGCACCCGTCCTCGCGCCATTCCATCGCGCATTGACTTCATCACAATCGGAACAAATCTTTTTGATTCGCCGTCGTCCAGCAGGGACGAGTTCAACTTCTAAGACGCAACATCTAGCTTGGAGAGGCCATCGAATGAAGAAAGCTCTGAACGTACTTTCACTGTGCCTGGCTGTCGCGCTGATCAGCACGCCCGCGCTCGCCGGGGGGAACCTGAACTTCTCCCTCGGTCAGCGCTCGCTCGACTCGAACGACTACGAGCCAGTTGACGATCAGACCTACATTGGTGCAACCATTGACTGGGACAACATGGAATGGCCGGTCAATCTCGCCGGCGGTCTCTACTTCTCGAGCGAGGAGGAGAGCATCGGGTCGACGGAGGTCACCGCGTCGATCATCGAGGCGACCTTCGGCGTGATGAAGACGTGGGGAGAGGGCAAGACCATACATCCCTTCCTCGGCGGCGGCCTGGGCCTTGTCCGGGTGGAAGCCGAGATCGACGATCCGCTCATCAGCGCGGAGGAGGACGACACAGGGGCCGCTCTCTACACGGAGGGAGGCGTCTACTGGAGTCTGAGCCCCGCGTTCAACCTCGGTGTCTCCGGTCGCTTCATGACCGCTCCCAGCATCGAGATCGCCGGTGAGGACTTCGACACGACCTACTTCCAGGTCGGGATCCTGGCCGGCTGGGCCTTCTCCAAGAACTAGCTCCCGCTTCAAGGAGCCTCACGCTCGTCGATTCCCCGGGTACGGCGTCCTGCCGGCCCGGGGAATTGTTTTATCGGGCGTCTCCCGTTCGCTGCCAGCGCACCTAGGAAACCGAACTCAGTCTCCCCCGACCGCTACAAAGCTGGCACTTCCCGGCCCCGTCGCATGCCCGACAAGGTGTGAGGCTCTCGAAACGAAACCAGCGACGTCGGACGGGACGGATTCCTGTCCCGTGGCATCGATTGCATCGCCCGGTTCCGTTGCAGAACGGGCACTCTTTTGGTTGAGTTTCCATGGTCTCTCCCTTCCCACCCGTGGATGCGGGAAGGCTCTCTGCCCAGAGACCATTCTACTACCGAAATTCAGGGCGGAAGCAGCGGTTCGCGAAAAATGCGAGTCCGCTCACGACGCCGACAAACACCGGCACCGGGCCTTGGGTTCTGCCCGAGTGCCAGCACTCTTTGCTATACAATCCGCCCACGCCGGAGCGGCCAAGCCGGCCTGGGGAACACATGGATCGCCACGCAGATCCTGGTCATCGCGTGCTCGGGCTTGCCGCATCGCTCCTCTTCCTTCTCGCCGGCAGCAGCGCGGGGTTCGCGCAGACAACCCCCGACCCCACGATCCACACAACCACCGACGCGGCGGAAGCCGACGGCGACCTGCCCAAAAGCTCCTTCGTCAAGTTCAACGAATACGACTGGAAACGCTTCAGCCTGCGATGGGGCGGCGGATTCCTCTGGGACTATTCGGCCTACGCACAGGACGACGACAGCAAGGAGCAGCTCGACCTTTCGCCCAGGAGCGATCTGCGCGACTTCCGCCTGATCCTGAAGGGAAAGCTCTTCTGGCCGGAACGCCTGAGCTACACGCTCGGCTACATGTACGACAAGGCCCAGAAGGACTGGAGGTTCAGGCAGACGGGGATCATGATCAAGATCCCGGAGATGTATGGAGAGATCTTCGTCGGCCGGACCAAGGAGGGCTTCTCGACCAGCAAGATGATGGTCGGATACCAGGGGTGGACCATGGAGCGCGCCGCCATCAACGACGCTTTCCTCCCCATCCTGGCCGACGGGATCAAGTGGATGGGTTACACGCCCGGCGGCAAGTTCGTCTACCGTCTCGGCTTCTTCAAGGACACGCGGACACAAACCGAGTCGTTCAACAAGAACGACAACCAGTGGGTGGCACGGGGCGTGTGGCTTCCCTTCATGGGGACCGACAAGGGGGTCCTGCACCTCGCTCTGCAGTACCGCCACGGGAAGTCCAACGATGGATTCCTTCAGTACCGCTCCAAGCCCGAGTCCTTCGAGGCGCAGGAGTACGCCATCGACACGGGCAAGTTCGAGGCCGATCACTCCGACATGTACGGTGTGGAGACCTACTACCGCCCCGGGCCGCTGATGTTCGGGATGGAGTACATCGTCAACCAGGTCTCGGCCCCCGACTCCGGCGATCCCTTGTTCCACGGCGGCGAGGCCTTCGCGGCCTGGATCGTTACCGGGGAGACGCGTCCCTACAACGCGCGCGGCAGCTACTTCGAGCGCATCTCACCCGCGCGCTCCGTCTTCGACGGTGGGCCCGGCGCCTGGGAGCTGGTGCTGCGCTACTCCTACGCCGATCTGGACGACGGTCCCATCGAAGGCGGCACGTTCTGGCGCCTCACCCCCGTGGCCAACTGGCACATGTCCGACAACGTCCGCCTGGAGTTCGTCTACGGCTACGGCGTCCTGGACCGCTTTGATCTCACGGGCGCCACGCAGTTCTTCCAGGCCCGCCTGCAGCTCCAGCTCTAGCGCCACGCGGTCAGCGCGCGAGCACCACGTGGAGCAGGACCCCGATCGCGATCGACGTCGCAACCGCCACCAAGCCAGGCCTCATGAAGCTGTGGTTCAGCAGGTACTTCCCGATCTTCGTGGTCCCGGTCTGGTCGAACGACACGGCCGCCAGCAACGTCCCGTAGGTGGGGAGGAAGAAGACGCCGTTCGCGGCCGGATAGAACGCGATGAGCATCGACGCCGGAAGGCCGAGCGCGACCCCGACCGGCATCAGGATGGTCACCGTCGCCGCGGCGCTGAAGAGCATCGACGACAGGACGAACAGCCCGATCGCGAAGGCCCCGGGATGGTCCTTCACGAGCTCTGAGATGCCTCCCACGATGAAGGCCCGGTTCCCCTCGAAGAACGACGAGCCGAGCCACGCGACTCCGACGATGCAGATCACCGCGCTGATGCCACTGCTCATGATGTTGCCGGAGAGCGCCTTGGCGGGGGAGGCCTTGAAGAGGAGCATGGTGAGGCCGGCGATGGCGATCATGACGATCATGATCGCGGCCGCCATGCTGACCTGATCGGTCTGGATCCCTTCGGGTCCGGCGATCTCGTAGACGGGACGCAGGTTCGGGAAGATCCCGATCAGGACGACGAACCCGATCCCCGCGAGGAAGAGCAGCGTGGACCAGCGCGCGTTGAACAGTGCGCGTCCGGCCAGCTCCGGGGCCACGGCCGCCGCGTCTGTCGCCGCAGCCGCGGCCGCGACGCGGGCCTGGGCCTCGGGGTCCGAAGCCAGGGGTTTGCCCCGCCACGCCACCGACGACGCGCCGGCCAGGACTCCGAGGAAGGTTGATGGAACGGTCACGATGAGCACGCCCGCGAGCGACACGTTCTGCGCCGCGAGCGCGCCGATCAGGGCGACTGTCGCGGCCGAGATGGGAGAGGCGACCACACCGAGGAAGCCTGCGATCACGCTGATCGACAGCGGCCGCTCCGGCCGGACGCCGGCCTTGCGCGACACCTCCGCGATCACCGGCAGGAGCGCGTAGATCACATGGGTCGTCCCCGACGCGAAGATCAGAAGGTAGGTGACCACCGGCGCCAGGAACGTGATGTGCTGCGGCTTCGAGCGCAGGACGCGCTCCGCGACGGAGACGAGGTAGTCGAGCCCCCCCGCGGCCTGCATCGTCGCGAGCGCCGTGATCACGGCGATGATCATGCCGATGACGACGCCCGGCGGGCCGCCGGGGGGAAGCCCGAACACGAACACAAAGACGAGGAGCCCGACCCCCGCCACCGTGCCGAGCGCGATCCCACCCAGACGGGCGCCGACGAGAATGCACCCGAGCAGCAGAGCCAGCTCGATCCAGATCAGGGGCGTCCCCCCCTTAGTAGGTCATGAACAGCTTCTGGATCTCCGCCGCCGGCCGCGGTTTGAGCAGCGCCAGCGTCAGTAGGATCCGCGACTTCTGGGGGTTCAGCTCGTCGGAGGCGACGAAGCCGAGCTTGTCGTCATCGACCTCGACGTTGCGTCCGACCGACCCCGTGGCGACGCGGCTGCTGCGCACGACGACCACGCCCTTCTTGGCGGCGCGCCCCGCTGCTTCGAGCGAGGCCTTCGTCATGTTGCCGTTGCCGACACCGGCGATCACGATTCCCTTGGCTCCCGCCGCGACGCTCGCGTCGATCAGGTCGGGTGACATGTCGGCGTATGCATAAAGGATGTCGACGCGCGGCAGCGCGGTCACGTTCTTCACGTCGAATTCCGTCTGCGTCGTGTGCTTCCACGGCGGGACGCCGTAGAAGTCGTTCTTCCCATAGGAGGCAACGCCCACGAGACCGCGCGCCGGCGAGAGGAAGGTCTGCACCGCCGTGGTGCTCGTCTTGGTCAGCGAGTGCGCCCCGTGGATCCAGTCGTTCATGACGACCATCACTCCGCGCCCCTTCGCAGCAGGGTCGACGGCGACGCCGACAGCGTTGTAGAGGTTGAGCGGCCCGTCGGCGCTGACCGCGGTGGAGGGGCGCATCGAGCCGACCAGCACGACCGGCTTGTCGCTCTTGACCGTGAGGTTGAGGAAGAACGCGGTCTCCTCCAGCGTGTCGGTCCCGTGCGTGACCACGATCCCGTCCACGTCTTTGCCGGCGAGCAGCTCGTTGCAGCGCTTGGCGACCTTGAGCATGATGTCGAAGCTCATGTCCTGCGAGCCGACGTTGGCGATCTGCTCCCCCTTGATGGTCGCGAGGTCGCCGATGCCGGGGACGGCGGCGATCATGGCGTCGATCGTGACGGCGCCCGAGGTGTAGCCGGCCTGCGTGCCGCTGGCCGCGGCGCCGGCGATGGTGCCTCCCGTCGCCAGGATGGTGACGTTCGGCTTGGCCGCGAGGGCTGGCATGCCCGCCACGATCGTCAGGACGATGGCGGCGATTGCGAGATGGCGTACGGTTTTCATCGTTGCGTCTCCTTTACGTCACTTTTTCTCGTACTTGGATTTATCGAGCCCCGTGAGCTTCACCGGGTCGAGCAGCTCCTTGATCTGCGCCTCGGTCAGGACCTTCTTCTCGCGGATGACCTGGAGGATCCCCTTGCCGCTCTTCTGCGCCTCGGCTGCGAGCTCGGTGGCCTTCTCGTAGCCGATCACGGGATTGAGCGCGGTCACGATGCCGATGGTCGTCTCCATGTAGTGCTCGAGGGTCGCCTCGTTCACGGTGATGCCGTCCACGCACTTCGTCCGCAGGGTGTTCGAGCCTCGGAAGAGGAGGTGCTGCGACTCCATCACCGCGAGCCCCTCGAGCGGCTCGTAGGCGTTGAGCTGGAGCTGCCCTGAATGGGCTGCGAGCGAGACGCTGAAGTCGTTCCCCATCACGCGGAACGCGATGATGTTCAGCAGCTCCGGGATGACCGGGTTCACCTTCCCCGGCATGATCGAGGAGCCGGGCTGCATCGCGGGGAGGTTGATCTCGTAGAGTCCGGCGCGCGGCCCGGAGGCCAGCAGGATGAGGTCGCTCGCGATCTTCGAGATCTTGATTGCCACGCTCTTCAGCGCCGAGGAATACGCGACGAACCCCTGCTGGTCCCAGGTGGCGGCCAGCATATCGCCGGCCGGCACGATGGGCTTGCCGGTCAGCTTCGCGAGCTCGGCGGCGCACTTCTCCGGGTATCCCTTCGGCACGTTGAGCCCTGTGCCGATCGCGGTGGCGCCCATGTTCACGGCGTAGAGGTACTTCTCCGCGTCGCGCAGCATCTGGATCTCCCCCTCGAGCGAGGCGGCGAACGCGTGGAACTCCTGGCCGACGGTCATCGGCACCGCGTCCTGCATCTCGGTGCGCCCCATCTTCACGATCTCGAGGTACGCCTTCCCCTTGGCCCGGAACGAAGCGACGAGCTGCTGCAGCTCCTCGATCAGCTTGTCGTTGCGCATCAGGAAAGCGACCTTGATCGCGGTGGGGTAGGAGTCGTTCGTGGACTGCGACTGGTTCAGGTCATCGTGCGGCTCGATGATGTTGTACTCGCCCTTCTTGTGGCCCGTCATTTCGAGCGCAATGTTCGCGAGCACCTCGTTCGCATTCATGTTCGTCGAGGCCCCCGCGCCCCCCTGGTACCAGTCCACCGGGAACTGATCGTGGTACTTGCCCTCCATCACGGCCTTGCACGCCTTCTCGATGGCGGCGAGCTTCTCGGGCTTCATGGCGCCGGTTGCGGTGTTGGCGCGCGCGGCGGCGAGCTTCACGATCGCCCACGCCTCGATGAATCCGGGATAGTGGTTGATGGCGACGCCCGAGATCTGGAAGTTCTCGAGAGCGCGCATGGTCTGAACGCCGTAGTAGGCATCCGCCGGGATCTGCTTCTCGCCCAGCAGGTCATGCTCTGTGCGGGTGCCCTTCTCGGCGGCGCTTGCCAGCGGAAGGAAGAGCGCGACGACCCCGGCAGACGCGGCGATCGTGGTGATGAACCGATTCCTTTTCATAGATGTCCTCTCCCAAGGTTGGAGCTTCACGCGACCCCGGCTCGATGCGACGGGCTCGTGGAACGGGGCTCCGGCACCGCACACGATGGTCGGCATGCGTGATCGTACCTCACCCTGTCCCCCTGGGTGTTGTGACCGCTCTCGGCGGGACTTTCGGCCGCCTCGGAAGGCCCCCCAGCCGGCGGATGTTCCTCGACAACCGCGTCACCTGCCGGTTAATATCGCCGGGTGCGGAGGGGAAGAGATGAGTCTGCCTATGCGCCGCTTGGGTTCGAGCGACCTTAGGATAACGACCGTCGGACTCGGTACGTGGGCACTCGGCGGTGGCGGCTGGGCCTATGGGTGGGGGCCGCAGGACGACACCGACTCCCTTGCAGGTATGCGTCGCGCGCTCGAGCTCGGCGTCAACTGGATCGAAACAGCCGCGGTGTACGGCCTTGGTCGCTGTGAGGAATTAGTCGGACGTTTGTTGCGCGAGCTCACTCCGGCGGATCGCCCCTATATCTTCACCAAGTGCGGGTTGGTTTGGGACGAGCATGACCCGATGAAGTCGCCGCGCAAGGTTCTGAGACCGGAGTCGATCCGGGCCGAGTGCGAGGCCTCACTCCGCAGGCTGGGCATTGAGCGGATTGACCTCTACCAGTTTCACTGGCCAGACAAGACCGGCACGCCCGTGGAGGACTCCTGGGGAGAAATGGGACGCTTGCTCGAAGAAGGAAAGATCAGGGCGGCGGGCGTGGCGAACTTCGATGTTGAGCTCCTCCGGCGTTGCGAGAAGATCCGTCACGTGGACTCGCTCCAGCCCCCCTTTTCGTTGATCCGCCGCAAGGCGGGCGCAGACGAGATCCCCTGGTGCGCCGAACATGCTACCGGCGTCATATGCTACAGCCCGATGCAGTCAGGACTCCTCACCGATGGCTTCACGGAGGACCGCGTCCTGGCTCTTGCTCCGGACGATTGGCGCCGCGGCTCACGGGAATTTCGTGCGCCCCGGCTTCAACGGAACCTGGCGCTCCGTGATGCGCTGCGTCCCATCGCCCAGCGTCATGACACAACGACCTCGGCCATCGCCGCCGCCTGGACCCTAACCTGGCCAGGCGTGACGGGAGCCATTGTGGGCGCTCGCAACCCCGGGCAGGTCGATGGATGGATCGCCGCAGCGACACTCGAGCTCACTAAGGAGGACCTCGAGCAGATCGCGTCGGCCATTGTCCGGTCCGAAGCGGGCTCTGGCCCGGCCGCCCCGGCTGGTGCGATCGCGCGGACTTCGAACTCGCAGCGGGTCCGGTCAACGCCGTCCAGCCGACGGCCGGCCCCCGCGTCTGAAACTGAACGCTGGAGGGTATGGGATAGCTTCCTGGAGGCGAGGCCGGATACGGGGTTCATGCAATCGTCGTGGTGGTTGGACTTTCGCACCCATTGGGGATATGAGTATTTCGGGATCACGCTCAAAGCGGACAATGCGATCGTCGGAGGCGCTGTGGTGCAGAAGTACTCCTACGACGATCACCAGTGTTTCTATTACATCCAGGATGGCCCCGTGCTCCCGAGTGACGCGTCGGACGCCGGAGACGTCTTCGAGGCCATCTTCAAAGCCATCGAGGAACGACGCAAGAGCGAACCGGGGACGGTCAGCCATCTCCGCATCGAGCCGCGATGGGTGAGCCTTCCCGTCTTCGTCTCCGGATTTCGGCCCATCCGCCCCCTGACGGACCGTTACCTGGAAGCCAGGGACACTCGCTGCATTGACCTGCGCCCTCCGGAAGCCGCCATCCTGGCCCAGATGAAACCGAAGGGTAGGTACAATATCGGCGTCGCCCGTCGACACAACGTCTCGATCGTTGAAGACACGTCAGAGCGAGGCCTCAGCGACTTCCAGAGCATCTACGAAGAGACGACCAACCGCCAAGGTTTCAGGCCGAAGGCGGCCGAGTACTTTCAAACGCTCGTGTCGCTCAGCGCGCCCGAGGATCGACGATCGCTGTTCTTCGCCGAATACCAGGGCACCCGGATCGCCGCCGCCTTGGTCATGTATTTCGGTCCGAGAGCTACCTTCTTCTCCGGTGGATCGCGAGACGCGCACCGAGAGGTCATGGCGTCGTACCTGCTTCATTTCGAGATCATGCGCCGAGCCAAGGCGCTCGGCCACGAGTGGTACGACCTGTGGGGAGTTGCGCCCGCTGACGCACGGGACGACCATCCGTGGCAGAATTTCACCGTCTTCAAGGCCAAGTTCGGCGGCGTGGAAGTCCATCTCGTGCCGACTCTCGATTACGTGTACGACGCGGCTGCCTACGATTGCTACGGCCGGATGGCGTGACATATGCGAAAACTTCAGCTGTTCACAGACACATTGCCCAAGCCGCTCTTTCGCCGGCTGGTACGCGCGGTTCGTGCCGTCGGCACGGAAGGTATGGAAGGGATGCACACCTACAGCACTACATTCTGGTTTCCTCGCGGCTCGAAGCCCAAGAATATCGTGGAGGAATGTGTCGGCAAATTCTGTACTCTGGTTCGGCCCGGCCCTCGATGCATCGGAATGGAGTGGTGGCTCGGCCGACTGCACTATGGCCAATCGCTCCGCTTCCATACGGACCGAGACCGGAGTCTGAGAAAGCAGACCGGCCATGTCGTCCATCCGTTGTGGTCGAGCATCTTCTACCTGAACCGATTCCCTTCCAGCCCCACGATCGTTTTTGATCAGGTGCGGGCTCCCGACGGGAAATCATGGGTGCCACCCGAGCCCAAATTGGGCCGGACGTTCCATGCGATTCCGAACCACTATGCGGTGTTTCGTGGTGACCTGCGTCATGGCGTGGTGGCCAACCCCGCCAAGCGGAAGCCGTCCCACGTATCCGGGAAGACAGAAAAGGCTCCCAACCTACGGTTGACGCTGGTGGTCAACTTTTGGGACCGGCGTCCCATGCCCCCCAACTGTCGCGACTACGACGGCACGATTTACGACGCCCTGCAAAGCGGCTGACGTCACGGAGGTCTACTCCCCCCACGCCCTGGCCTCGAGCGCCGCAGCGAGGGCGTCGCGTCCCCGCGAGAGCGCGGGCTCGCCATGCGAAGGAAGCACGATGTCGAAGTCGAGCTCGAGCAGGCGTTGGAGCGAGGCGCGAAACCGCGCCTGGTAACGCGCACCGGCCTCGCTCCCTTCCGCGGCCCACGAGCGCGGCGCGACCGCAAGCTTCCCGCCCCCCGCGCCGATCACGGCGTCGGCGAATACCAGGGCCCGGTGCGGGCGGATGAAGAAGGCGGTCTCGCCGGCGTCCAGCGCCTCGACGGGGAACGGCTCGACACCCGTCCGGAGCGCCGCCGTGTCGCCGAATTGACGGGTCGGCTCGAAGCCGAGCCTCCCGACAGCGTCCGCGTGAGCGCAAATATCCACGGGGAACCGCGCCGCATAGCGTCTCTGGAACTCGAGCGCACCGCGTGCGTGGTATCCGTTCCCCACGTAGATGACGATGGGTCGGCCGGCGCGCTCGACATCCCGATCGAGGGCGGCCCAGAACTTCCCTGCCTCGGGCGAGCCGGCAGGGGGCTCGATGGGGTCGAAGAGCGCCAGCGCGTCGGCCTTCGATGCCGTCGGCTCGCAGTAGACAGCCCCCACCATCCGCCCCCAGCCGCCGGGACGGTCCTTCTCGGCAGTCCATTCGGGATGCGGAGCGGTCCAACGCCAGAGACCGTCGGCGATCCGCGTCGTCTCGAGGAGCGCTTCACGACTCAAGTCGAGCCCCTCCGTGCTCGTGCGCTGGTGTCCATCTGCTCAGTCGTTCGCTGGGCCGCCTACCGACAGGGAAATGTGCACCGTGACCTCGGTGCCGGCAGGTCAAGCCGGACGACCTTCAGTCGGTCTCGCCTTGCACCATCGCGGTCACGACGTTGCCCCGGCCCGAGTACTCCAGACGATCGAAGCTCATCCGTTTCGACATGGCGATGCCACGGCCGTGGGTGTCGAAGGCGCGATCGGGGTTGAAGGTGATGTAGCACTTCCAGTCGAAGCCCGGCCCCTCATCCTCGATCCTGTAGACGACGACGTCCGTCTCCCGCGCGATCTCGAAGCGCACGCGCTTGCGGCTGTTCTCGGGCAACGAGAGCCTCCGCTCGACCTCCTGAGCCCACGACTGGCTCTCCATCAGGCGGCTCTTGTCGTCGTATGTGATGCCGAGGTTGCCATGCTCGACGGCGTTGGTGAGCAGCTCGGCGAGCCCGGTGACCACACGCTCCGGATCATTCGTGCACCGGGCGAGCAGCGTCGCCAGGACCCTCCCTTCCTCGATCGAGCGGAACCGGTACACGCCTTCCTGCAGGAGGGAGAACGACCCCAGCATTTCCCCTGCCTCGCGGCGCAGACCATCGTACTCCTCGTGGTCGGCCACGGCGGATCGCACGATGGCGATCAGGGTCGGCCCGGCGAAGGGCTTGGTGAGGTAGTAGTAGGCGCCCGCCTCGAGGCCCTCGAGGATCTCCTCCTTGGAGTCGCTCGCGGTCTGCATGATCACGGGGATGTGCTTGTAGCGATCCTCGTCCTTGATCTGGCGAAGAAGCGTCATCCCGTCCATGCGGGGCATGCCGCGATCGAGGAGAATGGCGCTGAAGTGACCGGGATGAGCTTCGAGCACCTCCCAGGCCGCAACTCCGTCTTCGGCAACGTACGGCTCGTAGCCGGCCTTGGTCAGAGAGGATGCGAGCCCCTTCCTGATGTAGGGATCGTCCTCGACGACGAGAACCGCTGATTTGGGCATGGTGAAGTTCCTCCACTTTTCGACCATACGCCTCTCGCCCGAGGCGGGTCAATACCCCCTCCCGCGGGTCCTGGTCGTCGGAGGTCGTTAGATGCCCAAGTGCACGAGGTGGTAGCGCTCGAAGGTGTCGTCCTCCCTGAGGATGACCGTCACGGACAGTACGGACCGACGATCTCCGCGCCCGAGGAGCTGAAACCCCAGGGCCCGTTCGCGTACGGGAAGGGACAGTTGTTCCGCACCCTCACGAGGTAGTAAAGGAAAGAGCCCGGCGGGAGGAACTCCGACCCGTATTCGCTCGGAGGCGGGGCATCCGAATGGACAAGAGACGGGCCTGTCCAGTAGAGACACGTTGCTCCCTGGAAGCTGGAGGGGCTCACCATGCGGACGAGGGCGTAGCGGACGGTGGTCGCTCCGGGGGACGCGGGAGGGCTCCAGCCGAGAGTGTTCGGCCCGATAAAACGGAGATCCCTCGCCTCGGACGGCGCGCTCCACACGGCGCCAGAGATGAGATTGCAGTCCCCGACGCACTCGCTGTAGCCGTCCCCATCGGGATCCCCGTCGTTGGTCCACGCGAGAGAGGGCCATGCAGGATCATTGCAGTCGTTATTGAGCCCGTCGCCGCAGATCTGGGGCGCTCCGGGCCGTACAGACGACCTCGTATCGTCGCAATCACCGCAGGCAAAAAATGAATCGCCGTCGCCGTCGCTCCACTCGGCGGCCGGCACCGTCGGCCAGACCGAGCTGGCGCAGTCGTTGTTCCTGCCGTCACAGATCTCCGGAGCTCCGGGATAGACCGTTGCCAGCGTGTCGTCGCAATCCCCGCCGCACAGGGTCGCACCATCTCCGTCGTGGTCGAACGGCTCGTCGATGGCTCCGTCGCAGTCCTGGTCGATGCCGTCGCAGGTCTCCACCGCGTTGTGATGGACGGAGGGGTCGGTCGGAGCGCAGTCGGACCCATCCGGATCGGAGTCACTATCGGAATCGATGGAATAGTCGGCAAGGCGGTAATGCCCCGTGTGCATGGCATCCCCCTGATGCATCGGCCATCCGCCGGACGAGTAGTACCGGCTTCCCGGCAGTGAGAAGACGCGCAGCCAGCCGTCGAGCGTTCCAACGACCAGCTCGTTCTGTCCGTCCCCGTCCAGGTCTCCCACGGCAGGAGTATCCTGGAGCTCGTCCCCCACGACGATGGGCCGGCGCGAGAACGAGCCGTCCCGATTCAAGATGAAGACGCCGCGGTCCCATCCCGGCATTGCCACCTCGAGCTCCGTGTCGCCGTCGAAGTCGGCAATGACCATCCCGGCGGTGGTGCTGTGTCCGATGAGGAGAGGCCAGCCCGGCAGTTCCGCCGCGTGGTTGAATGCGTATGTGAGATTGGACTGATTCCCATAGAAGAATTCCGGTCTGCCGTCACCCGTGACGTCGGAAAGGGCGAGGCCATGATCGGAATCGATCCCCTGCTCGTTTCTCACGAAGAAGGTGGCTCCGTCGCTGCGCCAGACCTTCACTACAAGAAGGGCGGCATCGATGATCTCCAGACTCCCATCGCCGTTGAGATCCGCCACCGCGGGAGCCCCCCGTGCGGTAGCCGCCGCGCGAGGCCATCCGGCAACGGTGGTGCCATCGGCCTTCAGCACGCGGAGACTCGTCTCTGACCTGACCACGATGTCGAGGACTCCGTCCCGGTCGATATCTCCGACCGCCGGGGACATCGGGATGGGACTCTCGACCACCCGGGGCCAGCCGGGCGATTCCACGGCCCCCGGCGCGTTCAGCACATGGACCATCCCATCCTGGTTGGCGATGACGATCTCCAACGCGTCATCGGCGTCCAAGGAGGCGAGCACAGGGTCGGACACGATCCAAGAGCCCCCCGTGCTCCTGGGGAACCCCGCGATGGGGGTGCCGTCATGATGCCAGGCCATCACGAGCCAGTTGAACCTGCTGGCAGCGACGACCTCGAGATCGCCGTCGCCGTCGATGTCGCCGACCGAGGGGGCGGAATAGACGCCCCCACCGACATACTGGGGCCAGCCGGGGAGCGAGGTTCCGTCGTGGCGAAGGATGGAGACGTATCCGTCGGACCGGCCGGCGAGGATCTCGAGCGTGCCGTCTTCGTCCACGTCGGCCAGCGTCGGCTCTCCGGTGAGCGACGACCCGATGAAGACCGGCCAGCCGGGAAGCTGCGGGCTCGTTCGAACGGCGCTGATTGTATGCTGCGTCACTTGCGTGCCACGCCTCGCGGTCAGGCGCAGGAGATATTGTCCGGGAGCCACGTCATCCAGGTTCCAGGTGCCGAGGGTTCCTTCCATCGTCTGCCCCCCTGTCGCGATGGTGACCCACGTGGCAGGGATCGTCGAGGGCTCCTCCAGCCACCCCTCCGTGTAGTCGAGCGTCTCGAGGACATAGCTGTCGCCCACTGCGGTGCCCTTGATCGTAACGACCCCTCCATCCCTCGTTAGACCCTCCCATGGGGAATCGATGCTCGCGAAGACAGGGGGCAAACCGACCAGGGAGAGGGCCCGATGGACGTTCACGCGTCCTCGTCCGTATACCGTTCGTCCGACCCACGGCTCGAAGATCGCATCTCCCGTGGCCTTGATGATGATGCCGACGGACAAGGGATCGAGAGAAGGATCCTTTGACAGGATCAGCCCCGCGAGCCCCGAAACATAGGGGGCCGAGAACGACGTCCCGGAGCATGGCCCATACGTGCCTGACCCCGTGAGGAGTGTGGAGACGAGATCGTCCCCGGGAGCCGAGGCATCCACCCATGAGCCGCCGTTGGAGAAGATGGCCGGATAGTCATTCTGATCGGTGGCCGCGATGGAAAGGACGCTATCGAGCGCGCCGGGGTATCGCGGCTCAAAGAGTCGGTCATTACCCGCGGACGCAACGAGAACCAGACCGGCAGCGTAGGCCTCGTCGACGGCGGTCTCGACGATCGTGTCCGGGCCGTACTTTGCCGGGTCGTAGTTTCCGAAGCTCATGTTCACGACCCGCGCGCCGTGGGTTCGGGAAAAATCCACCGCCTGGGCAACATGCAGCGACGTGTAGCTGACCCGGAGAGGCATGATGGAGCAGCCCCAGCAGACACCGGCGATGCCGATGCCATTGTCCGTGGCTGCAGCCGCAACGCCGGCCACTGACGTCTCATGCCCGTCCCCCGCGGGGGACGGGTCGGCGTCTCCATCCACGAAGTCCCACCCCGCGACCAGCTTCGAGGCAAGGTCGGGATGGGTTGGCTCGACGCCGGTGCCGATGACGGCGATGATGATCGACGAATCGCCGGTCTCGATGTCCCACCCCCGGTAGGCCTGTGTCCTCGAGTGGGAGTACTGCTGTCCGAACAGCGGATCGTTGGGAACGACGTCCGGCGCATAGACGTAGTTGAGCTGGGCCGACGCGACCGCCGGATCGTTGCGGTAGGCTTCGAGAGTGTCGAGCACGCTCGCTCGATTCCCCAACCTCAGAAGCAGGAAGCGCTCCAGCCTCGAACGAGCCATGACCGGACGGCGAGCCGAATCGGAAAGAGCGGCGTCGATCCGTGTGACCCCATGCCGGGTTCCCAGCGTGTCGAGCGACCTGATCCCGGTACGCGCTCCGGGCAGTCGCCCCCCGCGGTCGAGTTGCGCGCGCACCGCGGCAACCCTGTCGGGGCGCAGCTCGACAATAATCTCGTCATGCTGCCACTGTTCGAGCAGAGGTCCCTGCGTGGCGATGGCGGGGGGTGCTTTCCCGAAACGAGGGTTGGAATCCGACGGCGCTGCGAGCCCTGCGGAAAGCAGGAAACTCATCGTTCCAGTAGCCGCGACCATGGCGAGCCGACTCATCGGGGAGCTCCGGTCTCAATCTACGTTGCTTATTGTAATCCGGAGCCGTCTGGTTCCCATGGTTTTTCAGGCGGGTCATAGTCGTCCCGACTCCTGAGATCGGCCGGATTCAGGGGCGATCGACAAAGACCGCGGTGGCGGGGTGGTACAGCTTCCAGTCGAAGTCTTTGAGGCAGCCCGCCCTGGGGAGCTGCTTGCCTGCCAGCGGGCCTTCCATGGACAGGCCGGTGAAGTCCCAGAGGCTCCCGGAGGCCCGTTTTGGGGCAGTCATCAATTTCTCCTGGTCAGCTCTTGGTATTTTGTTCGATGACGCGATCTGGTCAAGACCACGGGATCGCTTGGGAAAATATTCCTCAACACAATGTCTGAGCTTGGAAGCACGCCCTAGGAACGAGTCCCCCGCACCTGACCAACATGAGTGGTCGGAGGGCCGCGTCCAGGGGATCTTCGAACGGGGGCATGGCGTTTCTCCCATAGAGTCTCCCTCCGCTTGTTAACCAGCGCAACCCTCCGTTTAACAGGTCGGAGAGAGCGCAGAGAGTTTCCGAGGGATTCGGTCGGTTGGCGGGCGAGTCTGGTTAACAGCGAGAGAGTTCCACCCATAGAGGGCTCACCCCGCTGAAACCCCGCACCCCACACACACGAAGAGCCCCGACCGCGCGGTGGCGATCGGGGCTCTCGATATGGGCAGCCCCATCAACTCGGGGCGATGAGTGCGTGGCTCCTCACGTGATCGGTAGTACGGACTCTCTGGGCGGTTCGTACTCCGGTGCGCGTGACACCAAGCGATCAGAGGTTCGAACCGATGGCCGTCGTTAGCGGGCATCAACTTGGTCGCAGCTGTCCTGAGCTGTTCAGACCGCATGCGAATGATGCGGAGCTGAACACTCCGCCGGACTTCTGCGTGGTACGATTGGCCACATCCTCAAGCTAATTTTCAGTGACGGAGGCCCGGAATGACTTTCCCGAAGACCACTGCGCTGAGCTTTCTCATTTTCTGCTCTCAGGCTGCAGCGGGTCTGTTCGCGCAGACATTTCCTTCTCTCGTCTACGACGTGCCTCATCGCCCCGTCTCAATGATCGACGTGGACGTGAACGGCGATGGCCATGCCGACCTCCTCACTCTCAACACCTTTTCTCCCCTCAGCGCATTCAGCCTGTCGGCCCTCATGGGCGACGGAAGGGGCAGCTTCGCTCCCGAAATTCGGACGACTCTGGACGCCGATGCGTGGCACTTCTCGCCAGGACACGTGGATGCCGACGGCTTCGTGGACCTGGTCCTTGTCGACCTCTTCGGCGGCAATGTGAGATTGATGAGAGGGATCGGCGACGGGACATTCGAGCCATTCGGTGGCTTCACCGTCTCGCCGCCGATTGCATCGTCTCTTCTGGCAGACCTGGACGGCGATGGTCACGATGATCTGTGCGTCTCGCACTACCCTATGCTCAGCATCTACAGGGGGAGCGGGACTGGGGAGTTCGAGGAAATAACGACCGTGAACACTTTCAGTTTTCCCATCGTGGCAGAGGATATTGACGATGACGGCAGTGTCGATCTCGTCCTGGCCGGATACGAGTCTCAGCAGGTCTTTGTTTACTTTGGTCCACTGTTGGCGGGCCTCGAGCACGTCTCGAAATCAGTTGCAGACGTTTCGCGCTTCATCGTGAATCGTCCTTCCCATCTGCTTCCCACGCCACTCACACTCGAGGTTGGTTCATCGCCACGCGATCTCCTGGTCGCCGATATCGATGGCAATGGGCACATGGATATCGCCGTGGCGAATGAAGGGTCGAACAGCGTCTCGCTCCTCCGAGGCCTGGGGAACAGGACGTTCCAGCCAAAACTTGACTTCGCGGTCGGCACGCGGCCGAGCGGGATCGACATCGGCGATTTCAATGACGATGGACGGCTGGATCTGGCGGTGGTGCACGCTCCAGCACTCACAGGAATCGGCTCGGAGGACGTGTCACTTCTCTACGGCGATCCGAATCTCGTGTTCCGATCCGAAATCCGACTCCAGCCGCTCGCCATTTTGGTGGCTGCTGGAGACTTCGATGAGGACGGACAGGACGATCTCGCCGTCGCGGCGCCGGACTACGTCCGGGTTCTTCCGGGCGACGATGACGAAGTCCCGGGGCGCTCGCCCACTTTCGTTCCCGCGGGCCGTGTCACGGGGATCGAGCCCGGTGACTTCAATCAGGACGAGATTCCCGATCTTGCGCTCGTGAGACAGTGGTTTCCTGATGAGTTCAAGGTGTTGCCAGGCGATGGGCAGGGGGGATTCGGCCCGCCTGCGGAGATCCATCCGGTTGATTCGTTCTCTTTGTCCATCGGTGAGATCAACAACGATGGATATCTCGATGCGTTCATGTGGGCAGATGGCACCAAGGGCTTGTCATTCCTTGGCGATGGATCAGGGCGCTTCTCGAGAGTGGAGTTTGCTCTGAGCTATACATTCGCGTCCGCCCTGGCTGACTTCGACAGGGACGGCTGGACCGATCTTCTCCTCGGCAGGCCTTATGACGACGTCGCCTTTGCCAGAGGGAACGGTGACGGCGTCTTCCAACCGGCAACGACCATTCTGTCTGACGTCAGATATCCCGTCGATCTCGAGATCGGAGATCTCAACAATGACGGCCTCATCGACGCCATGATCTCCGATCGACCAGGGTTTCCATTTTTCGACCTGGGCGGCAGGTATCTGCCGCTCCTGGGATCAGGTGATGGCACTTTCCAGGCAGGGGAACCTCTCGCCGCTGCCGGAGCCAACAATATCAGCCTGAACGACATGAACCTCGATGGCACCCTGGACCTTGTCGCCGCGACTTTCCAACCGGGAGATCTTCCATGCGATATCGATGTGCTTCCTTTATGCGATATCGGAGTCTTCTATGGTCTGGGCAACGGGAGCTTCGACCAAAAAAGCGTCCTCGTCGAGAGTGACCGTGGATTTGCCGATGTCACAACAGGTGACCTTAATGCGGATGGCGTCCCGGACATCGCGGCCATCCGTCCGGTCTGGTACCCCGCCGGATTCGATGTGCTCCTCTTCCATGGAACCGGAAATGGGAGTTTCCACCCCTTCCAGCATCTATATTTTGAGAACGGTGAGCTGGAGGACGATACACGACCAACAAACATCAAGGTGGCAGACTTCAACCACGATCGGCGTATGGATCTCGTGGTCTCGGTCATGAACGATACGGGGTTCGCGCCGGATCCCAACGCTGGACTCTACATCCTCCTCAACGAGGGCCCATTTCCCGACGCGCGCCCCGTCGCGGCAATGGCGGGTCCGTCGGTCTTCGAATGCAATGAGATCGATGGAGCATCACTGACCCTCGATGGCAGTGGCTCGACGGACGCCGATTCAAGCGAGGGGACGAACGATGACATCGCGCTGTTCGAGTGGTACATCGACAAGGGCTTCGCGTCTGAGCGGCTGCTTGGCACAGGAGAGATCCTGCCGACCGAGCTGCCACTGGGGCAACACGCCGTGACGCTCGTGGTGCATGACACTCAAGGCGAGTCCGACGAGGAGGAGATTGTCATTGAGGTGAGGGACACGACACCGCCGGCGATCACCCTGGGATTTGATCCCGTGCCTCACTGGGGCGGTG
>Ga0137325_1000019_pt1 | contig 41203 bp, 72 predicted proteins | sample EasRivERMZT469_2_FD_102294 | JGI IMG/M metagenome (GOLD analysis project Ga0137325, IMG submission 102294) | Soil microbial communities from meander-bound floodplain in the East River, Colorado, USA - East River MetaG ERMZT469_2 | ecosystem: Environmental > Terrestrial > Soil > Floodplain ...
ATTATTGACTATATCAATAGATTTTATCTTATGGATATGGACGCACGGATGCAGTTGTTTGATTTTAAGACTAAATATCAATTTCAAACTGAGCCCGGAGTCGATCAATATAATATGCCCTTGTATAATTTCCAGTCGCAGACTGATGGCAGTCCGACGGCTCAAAATATTGGTTTTTATCCTGTATATCAAGGTTTTATTGGGCCGGCTTTCATTAATGGTGTCCAGGTATCTTTTCAGACTGAGCGGAATTTGTTCTTTAGAAATTTTCCTAATGTAGTTCAACAGTCAAATGTTGTTGGAACTGGTAATGGAACTGCTGGGCCTTATACATTGCAATTCACTGTTGCTCCTGGTCTTAATTCTGTTCCATTGAATCCACCCGTTAATTATTTGCTTCGAGGTCATGTTGATATTACAGGGATTATTGCTACAGGTTCTAATATTGATCCTTTTTTTGGAACTACTTTAAGCAATGATGGTGCATTGTCGCCTACAGTAAATATTCCTTCAACAAGCATTTATCCTGCTGTTTATTTCACTTCAATAGATGCTAATGGAAACAGTATTGTTGTTCAGGATTCAGGGCAATTCTTACAAACAACAGGGCCTACGGTAAATCATGCTAATTATGGCTTATTGATGGAGCCGGGCCCCGCGCCTTTTGGATATAGTGTGTTATCAGGTGGTTATAGTCTTACATCGAATACTATTAATTATTTGACTGGTGTTGCCAATGTAACATTTCCGGCAATTATACCTTCAGGTGCTCAAATCAATGGCCAATGTTTCTTCTTCCAAAGCGGATTACCTAGAGCAGTTTTGTTTAATAATAACGTTATTACACTTAGAAGCCCTCCTGATAGGCAATATTTGGTCGAACTGGATGCCTATTTATCTCCATCGGCTTTTTTCAATACTGAAGGCTCCATTCCATTTGGTTATATGGCTGAATACATAGCGCGTGGGGCAGCAAGGAAAATTCTTTCTGATACTGGCGATGTAGAGCAGTTCATGTTTTATGAGCCATTATTTAGGGAGCAGGAAAATTTAGTTTGGAAGCGTAGCCAGCGTCAATTTACTGCTACTCGTACGCAGACAATATATAGCCAAGGCGGCGGCCAAGGCAATCTTGGTTACAACAGTTTTTCAGGAGTAAATAGTTCATGAGTTTAGCATTAACATATACAAAAGATATTCCAGATCCCCCAAGCAGTCCTTCGGTAGATGTGCCCAATATGAAGGTTAATACCAATTCTATAAACACTATTTGGACTAGAGATCACTTTACTTTTGAGAGTGATAATGCTGGATTGCATAATAGGGTACAACTTGTTGAAATTAATACTGCGATTCCAGTCGGTTTGAGAAATATAGGATCTGGGACTTTGTTTACTAAAATTAGTCCTAGTCCTTTGGAAGGAAATTTATTTTTTTACAGGATTGGTGCAGGTGCAGCTATTCAAATGACAGGGCCTAGTTCTCCTATAATTGCTCAGAATGGCTCAAGTTTTCTTCCTGGCGGGATAATGTTTCAATGGGGAGCTGTTTCTCCTATTGTTGTTGGTGATAATCCAATCTCTTTTAATACAGTTTTTCCAAATGCTATTTATAATATTCAAATAACAGTAGTCAATCAATTTGCTGATTCTATAGTAACAGTAAAACCTTTAGGTGTTACCACATCTGGATTTATAGCGGTAAAATCTATTGGAGGAACAGGAACAGGCATCTTCTGGACTGCGATAGGTTCATAATATGGGAGAAAAAATCGTTGTAGGCCCAATAAATAAAGGTATTCGTAGCGACAGGCTCCCGTTTGTCATTGATAACGATTCTTTTCCTACTCTTATCAATGCTTATCAATGGCGCGGAAGGGTTAAGCGGAAGCGTGGCACTAAATTACTCAATAGACTTACAAGATTTTTTAATTCTCTGCCAGCTTATGGCTCTATTGCTTCAATAAATCTCGTAGGTGGTTTTGCTAATTTATTTACAGGATTTGGCTTGCAATCTACAGGGACTTTAATTCCTGGAAGTGTTTTTATTTTTGACAATAATACAGCAGAATTATTCACAGATGATGGGCTGGGTAATTTAAATGGAAGTGTAGGAGGAATAGGATTTGTAAACTATGCTAATGGGGATATTCTAATTAATGGTGGTGGTGGCGATTTAATAACCATAACCATTACATATTATCCTGGATTACCAGTAATGGGATTGGAGGATTTGATATTGCAAGTCAATCAATTTCCGGGGACATTGGCATTTGATACAACATATTCATATAATATTACAACTTTTGCTAATGCTTTAGATCTTTATGACATATACGATGTCAGTTTTTACAAAAATCCTGTAACCGGTTCCTATCCTGGATATATTGAAAAAGTTTCTGTTACACCGACTACATGGAATGGCCGAGATTATCAGCAATTCTGGACTGTCAATTATGAAGGTGCTTTATGGGCTACTAATGGGATAACGCAGCCATTTACTATAACAAATATTGGAATGCAGTATAAACCTATAGTAACTATAACGGTAACAGCTGGGGGGCCTCCTGCGATAGCTACATTACAAATAAATGGTCATGGTTTAGTTGTAGGCGATTTTTTATTTATTAATGAAGTAGTCACAACTACTGGAATAAATTTTCAAACAGGTTATGTAATAGCTGTTATTGATGCAAATAACGTTTCGGTTGAATTTCCTAATGCTACGATCGCGACTAATGGAACGGGAGGAATTGCTCAATATTTAACTAATCGTTCTGATGTCACTATAGATAGTTTACGATGGTATGATGGTGACCCAACTGATGGAGTGCCTGCAACCCTGGCTTTGACAGGTCATAAAGGTTGGGTTAACTTTGCACCCCCATTGTCACAGAATCCTTATTCAATAGCCGATCTGCCAGAAGCTATTTATTATCTTGTTGGCGCAAAAATGATTATTCCTTTCAAGGATAGATTGCTTTTTTTAGGCCCAGTTATTCAGACTTCGACCGCTGGAAGCCAAATTTATTTACAAGATACTATTATATATAGTCAAAATGGAACACCATTTTATACAGCTTCATTTACTGGGCCACCTGATTCAGCGGCTACAATATTTAACCCTATCTTAACTCCGACAATAATTACTACGCCAGCAACGCTTCAAGGAGCATCACCAAATGCCTATTGGGAAGATGTTACAGGATTTGGAGGATTTATTAAGGCGGGTGTTGATCAACCTATAAATACGGCTTCATTGAATGAAGATGCGTTGATTGTTGGATTCAGTACTTTGCAAACTAGGTTGATTTATAGCGGTAGTGATATATCACCATTCAACTTTTTTTCCATTAACTCAGAATTAGGATCGGGAAGCACCTTCTCGATTATAAATATGGATAGGGGTGTAATTACTAGAGGTAGCCGAGGAATTATCATTACAGGTCAGACAGATAGCCAAAGAATTGATTTAGATATTCCTGATGAAGCATTTCAGATAAGCTTAAGAAATAATGGATCTGAGCGATTTACGGCTATCCGCGATTTTATCAATGAGTGGATTTACTTCACATATCCGGGTAATTACACAACATATAAATTTCCTAATCAGTCGCTATTTTATAATTACAGGGATCAATCATGGGGTATATTTAGAGAAACCTACACAACATATGGTATCTTTAGGCGTCAAAGTGGGTTAACCTGGATATCAATAACTAATGCGTGGAGTAAGTGGACTGATCCGTGGAATGCCGGAGAGAATACTTTGCTTCAGCCAGATATCATTGGGGGAAATCAGCAAGGATTTGTCTTATTTAAGGATGAAGATATTGAAGAAGATCCTTCATTATATATTCAAGCAATATCTGGAAGTACTATTACATCTCCTAATCACACGTTGAATAATGAGGATTATATCATTATTACAGGTGTAATAGGAAGTTATTCTGCACAAGTTAATGGCAAGACATTCCAAGTAGCTTCAGCAACCAATAATACTTTTGATTTGCTTCCTCCTCTAACTTTGCCAGGTGTTTATGTTGGAGGTGGAGTAATAACTAGATTATATATTCCTCAAATACAAACTAAGCAATTCCCTGTTTCATGGGAAATGTCACGTAAAACGCGATTAGGTCCTCAGCAATATTTGTTGACCAGGACGCAGAATTCGCAGATCACATTGCAGATTTTCTTAAGCCAGAACGCCGCAAGTGAATATAATTTTGGGCCTATTGTGCCGGCAGTCAATGTAGTTAATAATTCACTAATTTATAGTAATGTACTTTTTACATGCCCTGAGAGTACTAATTTAGGCCTTACTCCTGCAAATACTAATTTAAATATGGTTACAGCAGGCCAGCAGGGGCAGATATGGCATAGAATGAATACATCACTATTAGGTGATACGGTACAGATTGGTTTTACAATGTCAGATGATCAAATGAGGGCTTTAGTAGATGCGGGCGAGCCTAAGCTAATTACTGGTATTACTCTTGGGGCAACAACGATAATTACTGTAGATAATGGGTTTTCAGTTGATGAATTGGTGCGTATTAATGGCGTTGAAGGAACTGAAGAGCTTAATTATGATACCAATGGCGCAAATGTTTATCTGATTATAGCAAGTACACCTACGGACATAACTATTGATGTAGATTCAACGGCATTTACTGCTTATGTTTCTGATGGAACTGTCACTGTCGTTGATGCTAATAATCAATTTGCTGAGATAGAGCTTCATGGCATGATCCTGGACGTAACACCGAGCATGTGTTTAGCATGAATAATGTTGTTAATACAATGCCTTATATCCGGTCGACCCGCGATTTTCCTATTGAGGTGGAGGAGCTTTCTTCAGAGATTAATAGAGCTTACCTTGACATAGCGCAGAAGTTAAATGATAGGACTATTGGATTATTCCCTACTACGCGTAGCGCAATTAATGGCGAGGCGTGGTATGTAGAAAAGAATCAGAAGCAGCAGGCATTTAGGCAAGTTTATCCTTTTACGGCAGCCGGTAATATCCCTCATAATATAGATTTTGCGCGCACTGTAGAAAGATTCACTAAGTGCCAGGGTTCCTATAGTGATGGGACTAATTTCTATGGTGTAATATATGCAAGTAGTGTGCCAATAGCTGGTCAAATTTCTTTTTACATTACGCCTACCAATATAGTAGTATTGGATGGGGGAGCGCCATTGCCGATCACTAAAGGAATAATTGTGCTCGAATGGCTCTCTAGAACGTCTACAAATAGGTAATATATGTCATCATTAAGCGGCAACATGGGATTCGGTGGACAGCGTGGACCTACTGGACAAGTTGGTAATAGTAAAACTCCATCGGGTTACCGTTCGGGTCAAATGGCTCAATTTACTCCTGAACAGATGCAATTATTCCAGCAATCATTTGGTCAAGTATCGCCTGAGAGTTATACGTCACGATTGGCTGGTGGTGATCAATCACTATTTGAAGAAATGGAAGCTCCGGCATTAAAGCAATTTTCTGGTCTCCAAGGTAATATTGCATCTCGTTTTAGTCAAGGCGGTGGTGGTCCAGGAGCAATGAGTAGTAGACGTAGTAGTGGTTTTCAGAATCAAATGAGTTCTTCTGCTCAGGATTTCGCTAGTCAATTGCAGTCACAGCGTCAAGGTCTACAAAGACAAGCTATTCAAGATTTGCGCGGTATGACTAATGATCTCCTTGGTCAAAGGCCATATCAGCAATGGATGACGCAGAAGAGACAGAAAGAACAAGGTGGGTGGGGTGGTTTGGCAGGTGCGGGCGTTGGTGCAGTAGGTGGATTCTTTGCATGTTGCCCTGCTGGCACATTGACTAGAGGAAAGCTAGGCTATGATATTGGATCTCAATTTTAATTTAATATAGGTTATCTCATGGGATTTCAAATTCTACCTCAAGCGCAGCCAAAACAAGCTTCATTAGGAAAGAGATTTAGCAATGCTGTAGGAACTGGCCTAGAGACTGGCGGCAGAATGCTTCAAGAGCAACGACAGAAAGAAGCTATTGGAAAAGCCTTGGGTGCTGATGCGCAAAATTTACCCCCTGAAATGCAAAAACTTGCTTACCAGGCTAAATTATCTGGTGAAAATGAACGCGCTAAGCGTGTTTTAGAATTACAGGGAAATCAACAACAAATTAATGCTATTGAAGATGAACGAGGCCTTGAACGCGGTACGTTAAAACAATTTGTCAATGATCCTGCAATGGCTGAGAGAATAAGTAAACCTAAAGCAGATAAGGCCCCCCCTGGTGGACTTGGTGGAATTCCAATTCCTAAAGAAAAAGCTAATGCTATTTCAAAAATTGTTAAAGAAAATCCTAACGCTACTGCAGAAGAACTAGAATTACTTTTTAATGAAGCAGAAATCGAACCTGGATATACTTCTAAATTATTGGAAAGCCGAAGACAAACAGAGCAAAGAAGTTCTGCAAGTAAAGATGCAAAAGAAGCTCAATTGCGTGCAGAAACATTACCAATGAAAAAAGAAATAGCCGATAAAGCACAGGCAGCTCAACAAGGGATTGAAAACAAACATCAATTACTTGATTTAATTAAAAATGGAGATATTAATGATCCGACTGTTGCAGCATTAGCCGAAGCTTTACCACTGAATTTAGGTAAAAGATTGCTTTCAAACGATACTGTTCAATATAAAGCAGGACTTATTGAAGAATTTGGCGATTTGAAGAATTTATTTAAAGGCACTACCCGCGTTAAAGAAATTGAGCTTTTACAAGAAAAAATAGCTGATTTATATTTGACAGATGATCAAAAAGAAGCTGTTTTAAAATCTAGAATTAACGCCCTTCAAAGAGATGTTATTCTTGCTGAAGTTGCAGCAGATATGGAATCAGAAGGTGTAAATTATCCTCTTTTAACATATCAGCAAGAACTTAATAAGAGAGCAAAGCCAAAATTAGATGCTTTATTCAATCGGATTTTAGATGAACATAAAGCTGTATTTCAAGATGCTGAAAATAAAAAGAAAATCCCTTTAAATTTTAGTGATCCTGATGATAAAAGAATTGCTGAAGAACTTATCAAAGAAGCTGGTGGCGATAGAGCAAAAGCTAGAGAATTAGCCAAAAAGAAAGGTTATACATTCTAATGCCTGATATATTCGATCAAATTGATAATTCTGATACTGAAGTTGGTGGAAGTGATATTTTTGATCGTATTCCAATGCCTGAAGAATCATTTGGAAAGAATGCATTGCGTACAGCATTGCAAATTCCACAAGGTATAGCTGAAGGAACTAAAGCAGGTGTTGGAGCAGGATTATGGCATTTACTTGGACAAGGCGAAGTTAATGATCCTGTAGAGTTAGATAGAATCAGAGCAATATCAGAACGTGAAGGTATTCCATTTGATGAAGAAGCATACATGGAAGCTGGGCGAAGAGCTTTGGGTACAATTCCAACGGTTTCTAACATTGCTAGTAAGATTGAAGAGAAAACAGGTTTGCCATTAGAAGCTAAAACAAAAACTCAAAAAGCATTGCGACTTGGATCAACTGCAGCAAAATTTCAACCTGGATCAATATCTCAAAAAGCAACAGCCGGCGTTGTAGCACCTACAATTTCACAAGGATCACAGGCATTAGGATTACCTGAGCCATTTTCTGATTTGGCAGGATTAGCAGCAGGAGCCGGATCAGGAGCTATTACGCCAGCAGTTGATGTGACTTTAGGTAAAATTAAGCCATCTGGTATGAAGGCTAGACAATTTGAAAAAGTTACAGAACCAAGAGAAGTACCGAAAAGTAAAATTAATCAAATTAATAAAAAACTAGAAACTGATTTCAAGGAAATATCTGATAAAATCATTAAGGATAGTCCTGTAGGTGAAACTTTTGAAAACCTTAAGAATGATCCAACATTTAAGAATGAAAGTCGAGAATTGTTGAATCAAGCGCAAGTTGTTGCTGATTCTATGCCTGAACCTTTATTTACTTCAGCCATAAAAAAAGAATACGCTGATATCTCAGCCAAAAAAGTTAAAGGTATTTCTTTAAGTGAATATGATAAAAGTTATATGTCTTTTATGAAAGAAGCTATAAAAGATATAATTCCAGAGAAAACAACTTTTGGAGAACTTGTAGAGCAATACAGGAAGAATAATTCTTCTCTTAGTGAATATTTTGAGCCTGGATCTTCTAAAGCATTAAATAGAGCCAAGCGTGATGCGTTACTAGATCAAAATAGAGCTATAGCTAATATAGTAGAAAAATCTTCTCCCGAACTTTCTGAGATTTTTAAATCTGGGAATTCTCGGTGGACAAAAATAATGGATGCTGAAGCAGTAGATGCATTTGTTGATAAAATATTCTCAAAGAATGTGGATTATAAGAAAATTCATGATTTCTTTGATAAAGAAGGTTATGGATTTAAATTTAAGCGTGCTTTAGGAGAAAAAGGTTATAAAGATTTTCAAGTGTTAATGAAAGATATGCTCACTTCTGAAACTCCATATAAAATGCTCAAGGTAGCACAAACTAAAGGTTTTGGTGAATTGGCTGAAACAGCAGGCGCATTTATTCTTCACCCTACATTAGGTAAAGCAAAATTAGGATTTGAAGCAACTAAGAAGGGATATAAGGCATTAGTTAATGCAATGCTTGATAAACCTCAACTTGCTGTTACTTGGAAGCATGCTGTTGATGAATTAAAAGCTGGTGATTTTAAGGCTGCTGCCAAAGATTTTAAGGTTCTAGAGGCTGAAGTTGAAGTTTTACCAAAAGAAGAAGTTGCGCCAAAAGCAAAACCTGAAGGCGAAACTATAAATGTTAAATCTGAAAAAGTAGAGACACCTAAAGAAAAAGAAAAAATTTCAGAAGTTAAATTAGAAGAAGGTCGAGAATTTCGTGATCGCTTCATGCAAAAAGAAACAGGAAATGAAGTTAGGGATATTGAGGCAAAACGAAAAGAAACATTAAAGAAATTTAATGATAAAAATAAAGAATCAAAATTTACTACAAAGCATATTAAAAAATCTCGTGGGGATGGAGAGATAGATGTTCATGATATAGAAGGAAAAAGAATTGCTGGATTAGAATATTCAAAAAATCCTGAAGGAATTTATATTGAGCATGTTTATTCTGAAAAACCAGGTGGTGCAAAAAAAGCCTTAATTGATTTTGTTAAAATGTTTCCGGATAAAGATTTATTTATAACACCCATGACAGAAAAAGGTGCTAAGGCATTTGAAAATGAAATGGGAATTAAAATTCAGCCAAGAATTGTCAAAGGTGAAACTATACAGGAAACACTTAAACGACCAAGAGAAGATTATAAATTAACTGAATCTGATAAGAAAAAAATTCTTTCAGGTAAATAAATTAATCTCCCCATCCAAAAATACAACATCCAATAGCACATACCCAAAACAAAACAAATCCTATTGCGAAAATTACTGCTCCACTAATTATTAATGTATTCATATTATTTCATATTCCTTTATTTTGGTGCATCTGGCAATGGCTGCCAATGTGTTACATAAGTGTTTTTATATCTATTAAAATAGATTTCTCCATAAGGTGCCCAATTGCATTGATAGATTATATCAACTTTTTTACCATCAGTAGCAATAAAACAAATTATATCTTTAGGGATTTTATGAGTTTTTACATCTAACCAACCTTCAGGAAAACCTCTATATATTTTATCTTTTTGAAAAATATATACAGCTCCGCTAAAAAATATAGCTGCAACAGAATAAACTAATAACATCCAGCTTAAAGAATTGAAAAATTGATACATATTCTACCTATACCTATCCATCAACGATTCAACTTCATATTCAAGCTCATCTTCTGTCGGCTCTCGCTCGTATACTGTTACAAACATATTATACGCTTCACCTCTAATGTTACTGCATTCGTCGTGTAAATCTGTAAAACTCATTTATTTTTCCTTTTAAATATGTATCCATCGTTTCCTATGGACAATTTTTGTTACTGTTGGTTGATTTAAATTAAATATTTTTACCAATTCGCAGACTCGAGTTCCTTCTGCATACATTTTTCTTATTAGAAGAACGGTTTTATTGTCTAAAATTGACGATGCATTTAATTCTCCTTGTTGATTTTGTGTCCTTCCTCTTCCTTTTTGTTCTCTATCTTGTGAATTATCTTTTGCTGTTCCTAAAAATAAATGGCAAAGATTGAAACATTTTGGGTTGTCGCATGCATGACAAACAAGCATTCCATCAGGAATATCACCTAAAAGTAAATAATACATTAACCTGTGAACCTTCCAAGTTTTTTTAGACTTTTCAATGGTTAGAGTTGTTATACCATAATTGTTTTTGTCAAAAGGACCATCCCATTCAAAACAATTATTTAAATTAAATTTTCCTTTTTTTATCAATTCGAAAAGTTTTGTTTGTTCGTATTCAGATTTCATTGTTTTCTTTCATTTGTCTTTTAATATTTTCCTTTAAATCAAACATAATAATTCTTTCAATTTCAGTATGAGGAATTCTATAACTTGCCTTTTTATCAGAACCGAATTTAAATGCGCTGATTTTGCAGTTCTTTATAGATCGTCTCACGGTATTAGGATGAACTTGTAATTTTTCGGCAAATTCACTAATCGTATAAAAGTCTTTGATTTGTTCGTTTTTGTTCATATCTCAATCATACCATATGTTGTTATTTGTTGTGAAGTGAAATCACATAAAGTAATGATTAAATTAAAAGCTTGACCTTTATTTTGAATATGTTAAATTTGAATTTATTAACAAATTAAATTTACAATTGAGGTTTTTATGCCATTAGTATCAGGCGTGGGTGGTTTTGTAAGTGTTCCACAAGGTGCAGTAAGAGGAAATGGTGCTCCTCCAGCTTCATTTAAAGCGGAACTTGGCCAAATGTACTTTGATGTGTCTGTAAACCCTCCAGAATTATATATTTATAATGGTGTAGAATGGGATGCTGGCGGAGATACCGAAGCTACAACATCATCGTTTGGTAGTGTTCAGTTAGCAACACTTGCAGAGCTTCAAGGTGGTACTGCCCCAGCTGGTGCATATGTTCCAACTGCTAACGATGTGGCAACTGTTATTGCAGGCGTTGTAGCCGGAGCAATTTCGCCCTGGACTGAGACGGTTTCAGGGATTGGTCAACTGTCTACCGTGGCAGAGGCTCAAGCTGGAACTAATGACACAACCGCAATGACGCCTCTTAAAGTTGCAGCCGCTTTAGCTGGCGGTTTGCCTGTAACTGGTGGGGCTGGGTCATTTACTACATTGGCTGCTAGTGGGCTGTCCTCTCTTAGCGGATCAGCTACCATCTTAACCGCTGGCACAGCGCTTAATTTAGCTTCCGATGCAGATACAGCAGCCGTAAATATAGGTACTGGCGCTGCCGCAAGAACAATTACAATTGGTAACGTATCAGGTGCCACCGCTGTTGCTGTTAACACTGGTACCGGTCACTTTACTGTATCTACAACTGGTTCAGGCGATATTATCTTAAATTCCGATGATACTATGCTGCTTGATGCCGATGGCGTATTAGAATTAAACTCTTCTGCCGGTGTTATTGGAATTGGTAACGATGCTGATGCTCAAAATATTAATATAGGAACCGGGGCAGCACAAAGGGTTATTACAATTGGTAATAGTACTTCAGCTACTCAAGTTGTAGTTAATGGTGGTACAGCCGGGGTTTCTTTGGGTGCTAACGCAATTGCTCAACCAGTTGTTGTAGGTAACCAAACAGGAGCAAGTTCGCTTGTTCTGGATTCAGGTACTGGAGCGATGAACATCGGTACGACAATTGCCAAAACAATAACTCTTGGTAACGTAACTGGCGCAACAGCGGTGAATATTAACGTTGGGACAGGAAACTTTGCTCTTAATGGAGTAGCAGGATCTACTTATTCACTAGGAGCATCCACAACTACAGGTACTATTGTTATTGGCGGTACTGCACAGACAGGAACACTTACAGTTGGTTCTAGTTCAGGAACTAATATTGTTGCAGTAGGCGCAGGCGAAGGAGCCACCACAGTAAATATTGCTGGAGGAGCAACAAATGCTAAAGCAGTCAATATTGCAACGGGAGCCGTAGCAAACGTAGTAACAATTGGTACTGTGTCAGGTGCTGCCTCACTTTCTCTTCTTGTTGGTACAGGAAACTTTGCATTAAACGGTGCTGCTACTTCTACATACAACATTGGTGCTGCAACAACTTCTGGAACAATCACAATCGGAGGAACTGCCCAAACTGGGACGATGACACTTGGTTCATCTTCTGGTACAAATATTGTAGCGATTGGAGCAGGAACAGGAGCAACAACTGTTAATATAGCAGGAGGCGCGGGTTCAGCTAAGGCAGTAAATATTGCCACAGGAGCTGTTGCAAATGTTACTACAATCGGTACTGTTAGCGGCGCATCTTCTTTGTCGCTCCTGGTAGGTACAGGTAACTTTTCTTTAGATGGAGCTGCAACTTCTACTTATGCAGTAGGTGCAACTACAACTTCCGGTACAATTACAATAGGTGGTACGGCGCAAACTGGTACTTTGACAGTAGGAAGTTCATCCGGAACTAATATAGTAGCTGTTGGTGCTGGTGAAGGCGCAACAACTGTTAATATCGCCGGCGGTGCAACTAACGCTAAAGCAGTTAACATTGCTACAGGCGCGGTTGCAAACGTCGTGACGATTGGCTCGGTTTCTGGAGCCGCGTCGATGTCATTATTAGTAGGTACAGGTAACTTTGCGCTAAATGGCGCCGCTACTTCTACCTATACGATTGGTGCTGCGACAACTACAGGTACAATATCTATAGGAGGTACAGCGCAAACTGGCACAATGACAATTGCTGGTGGTACTGGTGCTCAAACAATCAATATTGCTAACTCAGGAACTGGCGTTAAGACAGTCAACATTGCTGGTACTGGTGCAGCTAATTTAGTGACAATTGGTTCTACGACTGGCGCAGCAGCAGTAACGCTTCAGGCTGGAACTGGGCTGATTACTATGGCTGGTAAAGTTGCTTTAAACTCTGCTGCTGGACCTCAAGTTCTTGGTGGAGCTGGTGATCCAAACGCATTAGTAACAGCTCCTCAAGGCTCTATATGGTTTCGTACTGATGGATCATCTACAAGTACACGTGCATATATTAATACAAATGCCGGCACTGCATGGACTGCAATAACAACGGTGGCTTAATATGTTAAAAAATTTAACGAAATTAGAAGTAGTGATTGAAAATAAAGTTTATCAATTTATTTGTGATCCTACTTCATCTACTACGCATTGCAATATGGCCTTATGTAAATTTATAAAGCATATTGGGAATATTGAAGATTCAGCTATGAAGCCTGATGAAAATCTAAATGATAATGAACCTCCTGAAGTGGTGGATTAATATGTCTATTAATAATAGTCAAAGGGCTGTTCCGGCAGACCAATTAATTGCTGCAATGACAGGGGCTAATACTCTTATAGGTACATTGAGTGAGTCTCCTGTCATTATAATTTTTGACAATCAAAGTACTTCTTCGGCTGTTATTTCAATTGATGCAGTCAGTTGGAAAACATTTACGGCAGGGGAGGCATTGGTATTGGATATGCGTGCAGCTCATGGAATGGCACCGAATTTTACTTTTGATGTTGGTACATCTTTCTTTGGGAATGGTGCAGCAACAGGAAGTTTTTCTATATCATACTTATATGCTAAAAACAGTTAGAGGTATATCTTGAGCCAAATATATAAGTCTTTAACTAGCGGGCCAGTTCCGCCTGCCGTGCCAACTAGCTTTGTAACTGACATAAATTCCCCTGCAATTCCAGTAGCTAACGTTCTTAATGTTCTAGGCAATGACACAACTGCCAATAATGTTAATGGAATTCAGACTGATGGAAGCTCAGGAAGCAATATATTAACGGTTCAACTTACTAATAGATTTCAAGGAGCCGTTACAACTGCTGGCGCTGTTACTTCTACATTAATTTCATTCACTCCAACAGTTATTGGAACATATGCCATAGAGTATCGTGTAGGTGCATATAATACGACCTCTCTTTTAGGTGCAGGTTATAGTGTTTTTGGCTCTGCACGTTTCGATGGTGTTAATTCTAATCTTTGTGGCACGGCTGATAGGATTGTTAATGAAGAAGGTACTATGACTTCTGCAAATATTACCTTTTCTGTTTCAGGAGCAAATATTGTCCTTAGTGCTAGTGGGTATCTAGGTCAATCTATTAATTGGTCAGCAGTTGGCCTATATACATTTGTGGGGGCATAATGAGCGGCTTTGAGAACGACGTCGTTTTCGCGAAAAACGCAGATTTTACTCAATCGGATAATCAATCACCTGCTGAGGCTAATGGATTATTTACCAATGGTCAATTATGGATAGGAAGGACTGCTGTTAATGCTGGTGGTACTCACATTGATGTAAATACACTAACTTCCGGCACAGGTATAACAATTACAAACGGGCCAGGAACAATTAATATTGCCTCTACAGCATCATTAACAGATTTGCATGTTGCAAGATTTATCGTAGCCTCTAGCACTTCAGGAACAGGCGCAAATTTTACTACAATTGCGTCGGCTATTACAGCAGCCGTAGCAACTGGAATCAATTCAACAATTTTCCTTCAACCTGGAACATATACAGAAAATTTTATATTGCCACCAAATATTAATCTATGCGCCTTTGATTGCGATGCCCTAACGCCAAATGTCACCATTTCAGGAACTGTGACAATGACAGCCGCAGGAACTTCATCTATTAGCGGTATCCGTCTTCAAACTAATAGCGCAGCATTACTAGCTATTACAGGAACACTTGCTTCTATTGTGAATTTGTCTAATTGCTATTTGAATTGTACAAATTCAACAGGAATTACATTTAGCACCAATAGCGCTTCCGCGCAAATAAATATTATAAATTGTAACGGTAATGTTGGCACTACTGGAATAGCTGTATTTGCTCATTCGAGTGCAGGAACATTAAATATTAGATTTAGCAATTTAACCAATTCTGGAGCCTCAACAACAGCTAATACATGCTCTGCCGGGGTACTTAATATAAGTAAAAGCAGTTTCAACACGCCATTGACAATGTCAAGTACTGCTGCATGTACTATTGACGATACACTCTTTGCTACAGCGGGAACAAATACAACAAGTGCCACACTTGATTCAGGTGGAATTCAATCGTTTAGATATTGCCGTTTTTCTTCTGGGAGTGCCTCAGCTGTATCAATTGGTGGAACAGCTGTTTTAGATATATGTGAAATTGATAGCACTAATACTAATGCGGTAACTGGAGCGGGGGTATTAACAGGAAATACACAAACATTTACAAATAGTTCTACGCTTGTTAATACTACAACACGTACGCCTCAAGTTTTTGGTTTGACGGGCCAGTTTACACCTACTGTTGCTTTAGGCACCCCTGGAACTTCATCTTTTACATACTCCCAACAAGTTGGACATTATAACATAATTGGATCATTAGTTTTTATTACAATTAGAATTGTATTGACCAATTTTACAGTTGGTACAGGATCAGGACAAGTGGCCATTGGAACTTTGCCATTTGCAGCAGCTGCAACATCAAATCAAAGCACTGCTCTTTCATGTGTTGTGCAAAACGTTACTTTTGGTGTTGGTGTAACTTATTATCAAGGACAAATTCAAGCTTCAGGAACAACTATAATAGTAGCCGGATCCGTTACCGCAGCAAACCAAGTAAATTTACAAGCTGCGGGATTAAGTAGTACATCTACCTTTCTGATCAGCGGTTGCTATTCCACTACTTAATCTTGATAAGAATCATTGATCAGAGCAAGGACTTTTAAATAAGCTTGTCTCTGACCATTCCAATAGCCATATTCATATATGGTCCATTGATCATCTTCAAAATCTGACATGACTAGTAAATCATAAATTGATTGTTCTTTCTCAAGATTTTTACATGCCTTGTTGGCTGTATTAAATTTAAATTTGCATAATTCTTTAACTTCATCAGAAAATGCAAAATTAAATGTTAAAAAAATAAACATTCCGCTAGCTAAAAATTTCTTCATATGTAAAATCCTGATTAAAATTTTACAGAGGTTATATCATGGCTAAGGGCAAAGAGCAACGAAAAGTTAAAAAGGTTTTGGGCGAATTCTCAAAAGGCGATCTTCATAGTGGAAGTAAAGAAGGGCCATTGGTTAAATCAAAACCTCAGGCTGTTGCAATTGCCTTATCTGAGACAAAAAAAGGCAAGAAATGATCAACTGGAACCGCTATTCCCTAGATCAAATTAGGCAAAAGTGGGAAGATTTCATTTTCGCTAGAAATTACCCATATAAAATTACTAAAAAATCTCTAGAAAAAAAGTACATAACTTGCCTAGAGCGCGAAACATTAATTGAACATTTATTAAATAGGTTGGAAAATGGACAAGGAAATTAAATCTGAGCAGAAAAAAATTAATAAGGGCATGGACAAGTTAGCTAAGATGGATGTTAAAAGAGACAAAGCTTGCGATGCTGGCATGAAAATGAAAAAGAAAAAATAACAATGGACGATCATTATGCGATATATATTAGTCTCGCTGCTTGTATCTTTAGCTTTCTATTTGGCCTCATGTTAGGCAATTTCAAAAGATAGATTTTCGGCATAGTGCCGCCGCGAGAGTTTTTTAGGCTAACTCTCGCGCGCTTTTATCTAACCTTTTCTTTAAATGTCCAACTTTCTCGCGTAGGCTCCATAGAGCACATAGTTTCAAAGTAGAATTCTTTCTCTTTCTCGATCATTGATTTTATATATGGTTCATTCCTGTAAACTATAGCAACAGCTAATGGCTCTGGGGCATCTGGATGATAGCTGGCGTAATATGCAACTGCAACCTCAGCGCAACACATTTGATGTTGCATTTGTGCATAATGACAAGGATCGATATTTTCATCTGAAACCTGTAAATGTTTCTGTAATTTCATACATTTAATTTCACAAATGCAAGCATGTCTTTTACATATTCCGTCTAATGAAGCACCCATCCAAGGATAATAGCTGCTTTCAATGACCATAGGCTCAAATTCTATATCTAATTGCTCGCATAATAGATCTCGAGCAATCGGTTCAAGCATTTGTCCGCGTAACATCGCTTGATTGACTGGCTCAGGCTCTATGAATCCCATTTTTTCCTGCCAAAGCTGGTGCATATCTTTGAAGTTGTTAAGTCCAAGGATAATGCCAGCATCGGTTGCCATTATATGCTTTTGTCTGTAGGAGAGCCATTGCGGACTCCCCTGCTCTAAATTAATTATTTTCATTTTTTTGCTCACTAATATTCATTTTCATTAAATATATAAAATCTTCAATTACAACATCTTTGTTTAAATCGTTTTCTTCACATAAGCATTTAATTACTAATGATAGAGCTTGTATTTTTTCGGCATGGTCTAAATTTCTATGCATCATAAATCCTTATTTTGAGAATTTAAATTTAAATCAAAAGAATTAATTGTACCTTTATATTTATCTGCCGGAATTTTATATAATTCAGTTTCATCTTTTAAACCAAAAAAATCAAAGAAATTACTTTTACACTTATTAGTTAACTTCGGCAGATAAGACGCGATAGTATCGATTTGCTCTTGATTTAATGCAAGATTATTTTCATGCTGAATATTATTCAATTTTTCGGTACATGTAGATTTATCTACCGATTTGGTAGGTATTGGTAGGTTATTGGTTTTTGGTTCAGACTTTTTTGGTTGCTCTTGCTTCCTCTCTGTTGTCTGTCCACGACCTACAGCAGTTTCCCCGTCATCGTCCTCCGTAACAACGCCAACCATTGCAGCAAGTGAATATCTTCTGAGGTAGGTCATCGCAGCACCAACGCCTTGAGAATCGTTTTTAGTGGGATTGATCAATATCGATGACTTAACCCATTGACCTGAACTATGAGCTAAAATAGTAACTAATATGTTTTTATCTCCAACTACATCCGTAGTTTGCATAACACAAAGTCCATGCTTACATAATACAGGTCTAGCGGCATCCCAAACAGAACCTAAATCAGCATATTTGCTTTTAAAGAACGGGTTAATGCTATCCTTGATGGCTGCTTGCATTTCGCCTTGTGCTTTTGATAGTGCCATAGCTAATTCGCTAATATTTTCTGATTGCATATCCATGTTTTTCCTTGCCTTTAAGTTGATATTTAGTATTATTCAGAAGAGTGAACGGGAGTGGTTACCCGGTCACCCTCCATTAGTCTTTTTTGTTATTGGAATTGGTATGAGCATTTCATAGGGCACGCCACAACACGTGTCCTATGTTTTTTCTTCATAATATTTCTTGTACATTTCTTTAGTTTTAACTTCATCTTTATATTGTAAAAATAATGCGTGGCAAATCCATTTCCAATTATCTGAACTTAAATGATTTTGTATCTCTAATATTTCTGTAATTTTATTGTTAAACTCTTCCATATGTCCTCATTGTTAAAAAAAATCCCCATCACTCAAACCCAAACTATCACTCGATAGCTGGGCATTATAATAATCATCGTATTTCTGCTGTCTTAAGGACTTAAATTCTTCTTCTGTTAAGAAATCTTCCATCGTTAGGTCAATATCTTCATCCATGTTAAATGTCGCTGTACATGGCAGATAATGAAGTTAAATCATTAGCATCGCGATACATTTGATGCGATAGCTGCTCAATGTATGCGCCAAATGCAGTAGGAAATATCTTAGGATTCATCGATAATCGCGCTAATTCATCGCTCATAACTTGCAAATTGTTAATTGCTTCTTGTGCTGTGTTCATGTAATCCCTCGTTAAGTTTAAATTTAGTCTTTCCATATATCACCTTTTTTTTGTTTTTGTCTACTGAAACACTAGTCTTGACATAAAACAGTCAAAATTGTTACGTTGTATATGGATTATATTAAACGAAAGCTAAAATTAAGTCAACCTAAAAAGGGAAAAAATTATGAAAATATCAGAATATTTTGATACGGTAGAAGGAAAAAGAATAAAAAAAGGAGCACTTTGCGAGGAAGTTGGAATTTCTTATGCTACCTTAAGTCATTTGCTTATAGATGAATACTTACCCAGCCTTACAACAGCCATAAGAATTGAGAAGTTTACTGGTGGTAAAGTAAGCGTTTATGACTGGTTACCCACCCAAGCCAACGATACCCAAGAAATACATCATCGGGACAGAAATAGCCAAAAGAAGGAAAAGCAAATAACAAAATAAAGGATCGTTCTTCCAAACACGTACAAACTCTTTTAAGCATGATCTCATTAGGAAAACCTTTACTTTATAGCCATTAAAATTTAAACAAGACAGGATGTCAAATGACTCGAAACATACATTTCAAAATATCATTAGTGTTGCATAAAAAAGGGAACACCTGTCTAAAGTGTTCCCTAAACGAGAATTCCTATGCGCCAATATAGTGGCATAGCATAGGAATTTTTAGCAATAGGCAACACTAGATTCTAGGAGGTTGCCTGTGACTATTTGCTGGAATTCAATTGGAAATGTGTCTATAGTGAAAATGAAAATGGCCCCGATTTGCCGTCGGAGCCATTTAGACATCGTGAGATGCAAGATAGATGAATGTAACCCTATCTTAGCATCTCATGCAATTAATTGCAATTTATTAATGGGGTGTTATGTCTAATTTTACTATTCAAGATCAAAATAACGATCATAAATACTTTACTTTACTACAAAACATATTATCTAGCATTGGTTTAACTGCTTTTGAACGTTCTGTTTATTGGGCATTAAAAGAATGTGCTGGTGAACATGGATCTTGCACTAAATCTTATGCAAAACTTGCAGTGATGGCAGGTCTTAGTATTCCATCCCTAAAACGAACATTAGAGACACTTTCAGAAAAAAACAAAATCCTTAAAAAACCATTAATTCAGATCATAAACCGACTTACTGAATATGGAGATCGTGACACTAATGAAATAGTTTTAGCATCATTATGGAATGATAATATGAAACATTTTCAAAAAGAAAATGGTCAGGTCACACAGAACTCACCTAAGGTCAGACAGACCCAACCTCAGGTCACACCGATCCAAGGGGTCAGATCACACAGACCTGAGGGTCAGGTCACACAGAGCTATAAAGAAGAACCCTTTAATAAGAACCCTTATGAAGAAGAACAACACACCCCAAAAGCCCCATTAAAGTTTGGTGCGTGTGTAGTTCTTTTTTCTTCTGATTATGAAAAATTCTGCCAAGACAATGGCAAAGTTAAAATCGATTTGCTTATCGAAGAGATGAACGATTATTGCTTAGCTCATGGAAAAACATACAAGGCCGAAGCTGGCTATGCTGCTGCTATGCGTAATTGGCTTAGAAGACGAAAACAAGATGCCCCATCAAAAAATACAAACACAGATCGTCGAACTCAAAACAAAGACGGATCTCCTATCGTAAGTCCTGCTGATGGGAGGTTTTAACATGGTTCAGATTAGCGAAATAGACGGAAAAACACCTGAACAAATGGAAAAAATTCTAGAATTCGCCAAAAATCCAAAAGGTTTTTTCCTAATGGCTGGCTCAAATGGCACAGGTAAAAGTTTTGTGGCGGAAGCAATTTACAATTCAATTCGTGTTCCTATTCATGAAATGGACTTAAAATTAATGATTTCTCAGACAGATTTAAATTTAAAATGGCAAAAACAACTCAAAGACTGGGGTGAAACGACATATTTATTAGATCAAATCATTTCAACTAAAATACTTGTTCTAGATGATATAGGAACAAGAACACCGACAGAAAGTTTCATGGATTTTTTATATGCTATTGCAGATAAACGATATAGTGATAAATTTAATTGTGGAACAATTATAACAACTAATTTAAATTCCCAAAACATGCGTTTAAAATTCGGAGATGCTTTCGTTAGCAGAGTAGCTTCTGGAGTATGTTTGAGAATGGATGGAAAAGATCGAAGATTTTTAGAATTTTAAGGAATTTATGAAAAATATCAAAATATTTACAAACGGTAAAGTAGCTACTTTAGAAAAGTCAATAAATGATTTTGTGTTAAAAATACCAGACAATTATGAAATTGACGATATAAAATTTACAACAAGTCAATCATGGGATGAAAGTTTTGAAAAAACAGATTATACATATTCAGCAATGATAATTTATTCGTAAAGGATTAAAAATGAGCAATATAGAGCTAGTAAAATTCGAAGAATATCCACATGATCAATATACAAAAGCTATTGCTGTTTTATGTGTGGATGGGAAATACAATATTTCTTATGGTAAAAAAGCTATGAAAGATGGTGGCACTTATTGGGCTAGTCCTAGCTTTGGCGTTTCCGATGGCAGCGGCAGCAAGGAATATTTCGAAGGATTTAGCATGGACTCTAAGAAAGAAGATCAGAAGTTCAAGGATTTCATCAAGCAATGCGAAGACAAGCTTCGAGGTAAGCAAACTGACTTGCCTAGGTCAGATGTGCCATTTATTCAAAGACCGCAAGAGGTGGCAGTAAACGAAGGTCTTCCGTTTTGATTTTAAGGGGTCGCCAATCGATCAGCGCGGTTTAACTGCAAAATCACCCAGGCGAGCCAAGCAAATCAAATTAGAGCCTTCTGTCGAGTTCGGCACATTTATCCAAGATAGGCAAATTTTGCTTGTCTTGGATCTAAAACTTGCCAATGAAGCTAATAGCTCCGAAGGATGGCGCGTTAAGCATGCGAGGCATAAGAAGCAGAAAAGGCAGATTTTCTTTGAAATGATCCCTATAAAGCACTTGATTAAATTGCCTTGCACTCTTAAGATTACCCGATTTGCGCCTAAGATGCTAGACCGACACGATAACCTGCCTTATTCTTCAAAATGGGTCAACGACCAGTTGTGCGCAGAGATTACAGGAGATTTGCGTCCGGGGCGAGCGGATGATCACGACGGTTTTGCATTCCAGTACGACCAAGTTAAGTCCAAAAAGTATTATGTTAAAATTGAAATAAGTTGGTGATATGGAATTTAAAAGAAAAGCTGCACAACAAAATATTGACCCTGATTATGTCAAAATGACTGGAGGAATTAGCGAAGAACTTATGGGGAAATCTGATATGGCAAAACAAAAATCAAGTTACTACTATTCTTTAGACGATATGATAAATATTTTCAAAGATCACTCGAAGCAAAATGAAAAGCAGATGAAAAAAGTCAAAAAAGATTTTCCAGACGTTGATTGGACAAAAGATCAATTTAATATTTCAAAGGCACTTTATTCGATTTGCCATGAGATCGATCAATTGAAAAATGGCGGAAATTACAAGTAAAATCATATCAAAAATGGCGGAAATTACAGGTAAAATTGTAGGCTGCTATTGGGCAGCTTGCTTTAGAATTGCACCTTATATGACGTACAAATATTTCTTTCTAAAATTGTAAGTCGTTCTTCCAATTCATTGATTTTCTTCGTTAACTCTCCATTTTTTGCGAACAAACTTTTTCTGACCTTGTTAGCAGATTCCTCGCACTTTTCCATTCGCGCCTTTAATATGCTGGTCTCGCTTTCCTCAAAAAAATCAAGCTGGTAAAGTATAGCCATATAATACATATTTTTCTTTTAAATTTACTAGTAAATTTAAATATGCTAAGATGTTGGCATTAAACAATCAAGGTTTTTTTACCGATGAAGACAAAACTTAGCTCAGAACAAATTATAATATATACAATTTGTGGCATACTTTTTATTTTAGGTACATTCTTTGCTATAAGAGGAAATGCTTGTGAATATTGGATGGAAGATAAATTTGTAATACTAAATAGTAGTCAGGCACGTACCTACAGAGATAAAAAGAACTATCATCAAGAGCAGGGTATTTTAGCTTTAGAGAGAGCACAGGAAAAGTTTTGGTGGTTGCCAAGGATTAACGATAGAGTTATGGCTAGATCTTGCTACACGTCTGTTTTAACTACTGTAACAGCTTCAACACCGCAAAGTAAGATAATGGCAGCTGTAGTAAATATGATGATAACGTATGGATTGTCTGCGATGGATGAATGGGATTATATAAACTATAATCTTGCTGAAGCAGAGCATCATTTTGAGCTTATGGAATTCTATAACGATGTTTTGAATAAGGCATAGTATGAAAATAGACCTGACTAAAGAAGAGTGGGAGTTTTTGAAAAATGAATTTGAAAATAATAAAAAATATATTTTAAACGGATTGTTAGAACGCGATGATGAAATGTTTTTATTGCTAAATCTGATTTTACAAAAACTCGGCAGCGAATGGGTTGATGGTGAATGCAATGCAACTTTACCTTGTGGATATGAAAATGGAAAAGAACCAAGATTTACTTATGACTAACTGCAAAGGTGAAGAATTAAATAGAAAAAAGAATCTTCTGCTTGCTAAATTAGCCTATAGGGATATCATGCATGTAATAAATGATTGGGAACAAAATAGCGGAATAAATATTAGGTTTAATTGGGATGAGTGCATTACTATAGATGATGAAAACTTCTCTTGTTGGAGTGAGGATGACTGACTGCAAAGGCCTTTTCGGAAAATGATAGGAAAAAAATGGCATCAATAAGAAAAAGAATTGCTTCTGGTTGTGTAAATATATCTTATCAAGTCCAGTTAAGAAGAAAAGGGCTTCCCTCCGTTACTATTAGTTTTGTCACTTATGAAGAAGCTTCTAAGTGGGTAGAAAATAATGAAGAAAATTATTTGAGAAATCCAGATTCATATTCTCATTTGAAATCTGATTATCGGGAATTAAGGAGACAGCGAGAATTTAAAAAGAAAAAAATGCAAGATTATATTCCCCGAAAAAAACCAAAAAATATATCTGAGGAATTAGAGGTTTTTCATGAATCCATGTAATAGCCTTTTCGGAAAGTGGTTTGGACATTGTTTTAAGAAATTTTTAATTAAAGAAAGTACCATCGGAAAAATAGGGCCTTGTTCCGTTGCTCAGGAATCAACAAAAATAATTATTGAAAATATGAATGACTATTATCAAATCAGATGCAAGCGCTGTGGGTGCAAGGCAGATGAATGAAGTTATAGTAACTTTTTACTATAAGTATATATAACTCACTATAAGTTGGTATAAATGCCCGATATTACTTTATGTAACGATGACAAATGTCATTTAAAAAATAAATGCTACAGATTTATGGCGATTCCCAGCAATCATAGGCAATCATATTTTTCGCAAACTCCTAGGATAGATTATGAGTGTGATTATTTTTGTCCAATTGAATCAGGTCAATCAATCAAGGATATAAATAATGCCGATGTATGACTATAAATGCCCGAAATGTAGAGAAATAACAGAAATTCCAAAGAGGATTGAAGATTGTTATATTTGTCCTGATTGTTTCAAATGCCAACAACCAACTTTTTTAATGGTATCCAAACCTTCTGGCATTCACTTCAAAGGCTCTGGATTTTACGAAACTGACTATAAGGGAAAGAATGGCTAAAAAAGACCTACAACAAGAAATTAACGAATTCCTAGAAGTATTTGATGTGAAAAGTTTAATTGATTTCCTTGAATGTTCTATTCCACTTACTGAACTATACGACGTAGAAGAGAATAAAGATTGGGTCGAGGATTATGTTGGCAAGGATCAAGCTTCAACTATACGAATGATTCGTACAGTTTACCTGATATCAAAATTAGCTGATGCTAGTGGTGGTAAATTAGCTACTGTTAAAGCTAAATTTGGCAGCTTATGGAAGCGGTTAGAAAAAATTCATGATGAAACTAAAGAGCAAAAAGATAATGATGATCTTGACAAATTAAATAAATAGGTTATAACTATCCTAAAAAGGATTATATATGACTTGCGCACCTTCTCATTTACTACCAGAAAGAAATCCTAGAGGAAGGCCAAGAGAACACGATCGCGATCAAATTGCCTTAGAATTAATTGAATGGGCTAAACAACCAGATAGTATTAATTTATGTAAGTTTTGCTGTACTCGAGAACCTCCTTTAAATCCTCGAAGAATTACAGATTGGGCAAAAGAATGTGATAATTTTCGGGGAGCGTATGACACTGCTAAGGCATTTTTAGGAGCAAGACGCGAAGAATGGTTGAACCAAGAACACCTCCACGTTAAAGCGTACGACCTAAATGCAACTACATATGACATATTCTTAAAAGAAGAAAAACAAGATCAGCAGAAGTTTGAGTCAAAGCTTAAAACTGAGGAAGCAGTCACTGTCGACGCTGCATTCAACGATAAGTTTGATAGATTTAACAAAGCCATTGAGATAGCTCAAGCATCATCTAAAGCTTTAAAGAGTTCTGAAATTAAAAGCAATGCTGACGCAAAATCATAATGTGTAATTGGGGCTAAAGCTGCATGTTGAGGTAGATTCTCAATGTTATTTATCATATCACTGAGCATACCTAGGAGTTCTTTCTTATCTGGTTTGTTTAGTGGTATGTCAAGCGGCTTTACATCTGATGACATTTCTTTTATTGTAACTACGATTTCGTTTCCTAAATCATCCACTCGTATGAAGTTAGACCAGTCTCTAGATCCACATTGCATTTTATTCCCTGCTGATACAGCAATTTCTCCGCATGTACATTCTACATAATCCTGATCGTGAAAACTTTCGATGATGTCATTGCAAAGCTTGCATTTAGCGCGATTTTTCATTAGGATGCCTCAAAACTATAGGTGAATATGGAAAATCTTCCTCTTGCTCCTAGGCAAGTAGAGTTCATTATTAACGCAACTGCTCATTGGAACTTAGCACATGGTTCGGTGCGTTCTGGTAAGACTGTCGGGTCATTATTTGCCTTTATGAATGCTGTAGAAACTTGTCCAGATAGCCAAATATTCATGGTTGGGCATAGTAGCGATACGATATTTCAGAATGCAATAAGATTATTACTTGAGAGCGAACAATTATCCATATATAAGCCATATTGCACTTGGTATAGTGGTAAGAGGCAACTAAAGTATAAAGATAAAACTATTCAGACATTAGGTGCTAAGGATGAAGGGGCTATTGGGCAATTCCAAGGTAAAACTTTTAGCTTATGTTATAATGATGAAATGACATTATATCCTGAGTCCATCATTGATATGATTGATACACGTTTAAGCAATCCCTGGAGCAAAGGTTTTGCCACTATGAACCCAGCACAGCCTACACATAAGATTAAAGAGTGGATAGATAAGGCTGAAGCTGGAGATCCTAATTATTATTCATTACATTTTACTTTGGATGATAACCCATATGTTGATGAAAGTTATAAGCAGCGTATTCGTAATTCTTTATCTGGTCTTTTCTATAAGCGTAATTACCTTGGCCTTTGGTGCTTGGCTGAGGGGGCAATCTTCGACTTCTTTGACAAGAAAATACATGTTCTCCCTAAGCCCCCTGCTGCTGCTGAATATTGGGTTGCTGGGATTGATTATGGGGTTAGCAATGCTTTTGCTTGCGTCTTGGTGGGAATAAATACAGGTATTGCAACGCAGACAGGTAAGCGATTATGGGTTGAGAAGGAATACTATTGGGATTGTAAGAAGACTGGTAGGCAGAAGATCAATAGTGAGTTTGCAGATGATATTCAAGCTTTCCTTGAGCCATACGCGGTCAAGAATATCTACATTGACCCAAGTGCATTATCAATGAAATTAGAGCTACAGCGTCGAGGTATGCACATTGTAGAGGCTAATAATGATGTATACAATGGCATTCAAGAGATGTGTACGCAAATGGGTAAAGGTAACTTGTATGTGCTAAAGGATTGCCCTAATTTGATTCGAGAGATTGAAGGATATGTCTGGGATAGTAAGAAGAGTGCACAAGGTGATGATTGTCCAGTCAAGAAAGCAGACCATGCAGTTGATGCATTGAGATATGTTATAGCTACTCATAAGGTTGCAGTTTATAGCCCATTTAAAAATGGCCATAATCCAGAAGACTATGGCCAAGGTAGATTTAATATAGGACCTAGGATGTTTTAGGCATCTTCAAGAAATTCTTTCATAGGATCAATTCTTAAATAGTATTCTTTTAGGAAATTAAAGAATTCCATATTTGAAGAGAAGTTTGATATCTTTGGTAATTTAATAGTTTTATGATCAAACTTTGACATAACTTCTTTAAAGTTATATTTATCATGTTTCATTAATTTTATATAAGCGTCAAAGAATTCGCTATTGCTGAAAAATGATTTAGGAGCAAGACTATAACTTATACATTTATCTAAAAATCGGCACACTTCATCAACTTCACGTCTGCGCTCTAATTCATTATTAAAAACAAATTCACCACTTCGAAAAATATTGCTAAGTCCTTTTCTTTCTGAAGGTCTTTTTGATAAAGGTAAAGCAGTGCATATATCAAGTTTGAAATCATCACAGAATTTTTTAAAGTTGATATATTCTTGGTTTCCTAATTTGCAATAGAATTCGCAGAATTGCGGTGTAGTCCATTTTGAAAGGCAATAACCAGTATCAACGATATCATTAATATGAAAATCATCAGCTATAATAAAGTAAATAGGAAGCTGCTTTTCAAGGGCTATAGTGAATCTGTGATTTCCATTTGTAATCTGATATCGATTCGATTCGTTAACCTCACCTTGAGGCTTTAAAACAGTTATAGGATATTCATGAAGAAGATTGTGTCTTTCTATAGACTCTCTAAGCCTATTTAGGTTTCTATCCTGTAGTTTGCGCTGTAAGTGGAAAGGTTCAAATAGCTTGTAATCAGTGGATGAAAATATTTTAGGTGGCTCTTTTGAAATATTTTTTGATTCGGATTGGTTTTGTTGTGGACTAGAAAGTTGATTTAAGGTATCATTTAGGCTATTTTCTGAAAATTCATTTTGTGATAAACAATTTGACATATGACCGTCCTTATGTGTTGCCATATAGTTGTTATCTTGCCAGAGCACTACTATATGGCATTTGTTTTTGTTAAAATTTTGTCTTTCGTAGATACGAAAGAACGCATTACGTATAATGTATTTTATTCATAATGGTAAAGGAATAAATTTGACCATCTCAAAAGACCTGCTGCATGAAATCCGCTGCTACTATATAATCTACAAACGATTGTCGATTCCGATGATGCAGAGGAAGTGGAAGCTTAGTTGGCAGGTGGCTAGTGAGATTGCTAAATATTTGAAGGCGAAATATTAATTTTTACGAGTTCCGTATCTCAACTGGAAGAGAGGCGGTATTATGGGGTAAAGCTCAGTTATGCAGGTTATGGGTTCAAATCCCATCGGAACTCACCTTGTTAATTATTATTTGAAGAGGCTTGGATGATTGATTTTATGGGAGAGTAAAATGAAACAAAATATAGAAAATATTAATGAACAAAAAAAAGAATTGGAATGCGACTTTTGTCAAGGAAATTGTAAATGTTTTCTAAGACAAAAAAACAATAATATCGAACATTTGATTATATCTAGAAGCGTTAAAAATGAAGTAATCGAGAATAAAGGACCTATAACTTTTATTAGTTAATTTTTAAGGTGAAATGTTAAACGGATTATCCCTCTTTACTGGAATAGGTGGCTTAGATGTGGCTTTATCTGACTGGGTACGACCAATCGCCTACTGCGAAATCGACCCCTACTGTCAAGGAGTCTTGCTCTCTAGACAGGCGACATGCGATATCGGAATTGCACCAATCTGGGATAATGTATCTACACTCTCTTGTGGACATTTCGACGTTGCAATTGACATCATCTATGGAGGATTTCCATGCCAAGGAATTAGCGTTGCAGGACTTGGAAAAGGCTTGGCGGACGAGAGAAGCGGACTATTCTTCGAGATTGTGCGTTTGGCCAAAGAAATCAAGCCCATTTTCATATTCCTTGAAAACGTGCCTGCCATCACTAGGCGTGGGGGTTTGGAAGTCGTTAGAATCCTTGCCGAAATGGGGTATGATTGTAGATGGTGTGTTATTTCCGCTGCAAGCGTTGGAGCGTTACACCGTCGCGAGAGATGGTTCTTATTGGCTCACGCCAAGCACAATGGAGCATCTACCAGTGAGAACAGGGGAAGCGTTAAAGAAAAGCATGTGTCGGGGATCGACGAGCAAAAGAAAGACAGCAGGTCGACTCAACGAACAAGTTGCTTATCCACAGATGTGGCCGACACCAGCAGCGAGGGATTGGAAGGACAACGGCAAATCTCCTTCGGAAATGAAAAGGAAAAGCCCATCACTTCCAGCAATTGCCATCCGTTTGAATCCAGAGAGCATTGGCAAAAAACTGTGTCCAAAATGGATAAGTGTTCTCATGGGTTACCCTTCCATGTGGACAAAATTAGAGCCCTGGGCAATAGCGTATGTCCTCAGCAAGCGAAAGAAGCGTTCAAAATCTTAATGGGTTTAAACTAATGATTGAGCTTACTATAACTCAATATACTACAATAATTATTTTATCGAGTTTTTTGTTAGGATTAGTGATCGCTTTTCTAGCTATAAATGCTTTTCAGGAATGGTAATGTTAAAACTATATAATCTTTGGATTTATATGTTGATAAAATTAAAGGATGAAATATGAGAAATAGAGAATGGTTAAAACATGCGATTGATACTACACAAAGAATTAAGGAATTAAAACAATGTAGTCCTCTAGGATATTATACAAGCCCAGAGGAATATATGGAAATTCTTGAGGATTTTACAAAGTTAATATTTCCACTAAATCAAGTTTCTGATGAAGCAGCGAATCAATTCCATGAAACAGAGAAAAGCTTTGAAAGATTCAAAAATAATCTATGTAAACATTGTGATATTTTATTGAAAGAATATGAGAAAGTTAAGGTTGATGAATAAACTATATAATATTTCAACTATTAACTTGGTAAAATTAAAATACCCTATCTGTAATTAACTACAGGGCACAATTAATTAAATAAAGCAACATAATAAACATTATCAGACGTGATATATGAAAAGAAAATCAGATGAGTATTATAAAGAACTATCATATGTAGATGAGCAGCAATGGCAAGCTATTAATGAAGATCTTACTAAGATGCGAAAAGAAATATTTGAACTTTATAGAAATGAACTTTCTGCTAAATATTCAGAAAAAGAAATACATATGGCACTAGCTTATTTTCTATGTACTCCTAGCATTACAATTTATTCAACACCATCTTATTTTCATATTCTGATTTGTTGTGAGTCAGCAAGAGAAAATTTAAAATAATCAGGTTATCCGCGGTACAATATGTCAATAAAATCAGAAAAACCTATGATCTATGAATGCGACAAATGCAAATGCGAGATATTTGGAGGGTTTAACCCCACGGGATTTAGTTTTGATCATGGAGGTTTTAAAGGCGAATTATGCCGTCCATGTTATGAGGATTATTGGGCTCAATTTAATAAAATAGAAAAACAATTTGTTGCTAATTTTTTTGCAGGTTAGCCGCGGTACAGCATGTACACAAGTAAAAGCGAATTCTATCATTTTGGCATATTGCCACAAGCTACTAAAAATATTTACGGACGGTAAAGTTTAATCGGTGCTTACAATCACAAGATTTAATTAAATCTCCTTCGCCTATTGACCTAGCCCCACAAATATGGCATTCATATCTCCATTTTTCAGGTTTAAAAAGAGATTCAAGTTCAGGCATAGAACTATCTAATAAATTTGGGTTGCTAAATTCTTTAATTTCTTCATCCATTTTCCTTATCCTTATCTAAATTATAAACTTTTATCAAAGCATTTTTAAATCGATCCCATGCAGGTGTTTTAATGTTTTCTGAAAAATATGGATTTTTTTCTATTAATTTAGGCTCAGGGGATTTCATTTCTTCATCCATTTTTTTACTTCATTTCAAAATACATGTGCTTAACAAAGACAGCATCGACTTTCTCATATGCCGTTCTCACCCATTGGAATTCATATGTATTAGTTTTTTTTGATCTGTTTATTTTATATACCCAATATTTTCTTGCTAGCCAGTCGATAGGCACTTCTTCGATATGATCCCATCCTTTATCATCGGTAAGATGGATCACAGTCTTTATAATTCTTATTCCTTCAACTCCATCCATCTCTCTTTAATCTCTCTGTGATTGCCATAATAAAGATTTTATTGTAACGTATCATTTTACAATATTTACTTCTTTGGGAGGCTTCTATTTCTCTTAATTTAGCACCCTTTAATAATAACATAGAGCCGAATGCGGGCAATATACGACAGTTCATGGATAACTTATACAGTAAGTTTATGCCTATCGAACAAGCACGTTGGAACCAAGCGAACATTGATACTCTTTTCTATGCCGGAAATCAATCTTTCATCAATAGAAATTTCGCATTCTCACCGGGCATAACAACGCAACAATATTACTTTAACTTATGTCAGCAGCCTGTAAATATGGTAACAGGATATCAGAGGCAGCATAGGAAATCAATAACATATCAGGCAGCAGATGGCGCAGATCCACAGACTACGGATCAATATACGCGATTGATTATGAATGTAGCGCAGAAGGAAGGCCTTCATGAGCAATATTCTAAGTCGTGTGAGTTAGCTGCTATTGCTGGTATGAATCTTATGCAACCTTATCTTGATTATACTGGAGATGACCCAGCTCAAGGACAATTAAAAATAAAAGTATGGGAATATAACTCGTTTCTCGTTGATCCGTTCTTTAGGCAGCCTGATATGAGTGACGCTCAGTTTGTGTGGTGTCAGGAATATATCAGCAAGCAGGAGGCGGAAGCCAGATTCCCTGATAAAACACAATCGATTCGTCCAATGGCAGGAACTCCACAGCGTTATGGTAGTTTCTATTTCTTGCCTGAAAACTATAATATGAATCGTAATGATTTAATGGTTATGAGTTATGTTTGGTATAAATGGCGGAAAAAAAGAAAGCGATTATATAGCTGTAAGAGGAATCAATTCTTTGATTATGCTGGTGGCGATGGGCAACTAGAACAGATTCTATATAGCATTGACGATATGGAAGAAGTATTGGTTGAATCTCCATGCTGGAAATTATGCGCTGTTTTAAATGATCAATTAATGTTTCAAGGTGATAATCCTCTGTGGAATGGTCCAGAATGCCCTTTTATTCCTAACTTTTGGAATTATGACCCACATATTCAACAGTATGAACTTAGATCACGATCGTTGATCTTTCCTATGCGGTCACCCCAATTCCTTTTCAATTATAAAGTAATAACTAATAACGATATCGCTGCTGCCACTATTAACGCGGGATGGAAGCGCAAGATCGGGGCTGTTGCCAATGAAGACAATCTTAAGAAGGCTGGTCAAGGTTGGGATGTAATTATTAATGAAGGTTATGAGCTAACAGATTGCGAGAAGATCATTCCTAGTGCCGTTCCCGAGAGTGATTTGGCATTAGCTGAACAGATGAGCAGCTTAATATTTAAGACTAGTGGGATTGACCTGGAGAATTGGGCAGGTCAACAGGATAAGCAGGTTTCTAGTTTGACATTATTGATGAAGCAGGCAGCTAATTTGTTGCCATTTCAGAAGTATTTTGATCAGTGGGACATGGCTTTGAAACTTGTAGGTGAGCGATTGCTTCAGGTAGCACTTAATAATTGGAGTGCGGAAAAAGTGGCCTTAATGATTGGTGAAGAGCCTAGCCCGCATTTCTTTAGTAAGATATTTGCTAAATATCAGACTGTAGTTGAGGAAGGATTGCTGACAGCTACGCAGAAGAACATTCAGGCTCAGCAGATGTTAGATATTAACACAACATTTGGAAGGGAAGTAATTCCTGCTTCTATGATCATCAAGGATATGAATATCCAAGGTAAAGCTGAGATTATGCAATATCTTCAGCAGCAAGAGCAACAGGCTTCAGCAGTTCAGGCTGAACAAACGAATATTCAGCATGCTTTTGAAGAAATGAAGATGAAAGAATTGATGGCGAAAATTCACAATCAATTAAGCCAGGCGAGAGAACGAGATGCACGCGCAGAAAGTAATGTGGGATTATTTGAGGAAAGGATGTCAATGATATCTAAGAATCACGCGCTAGCAACTAAAGAAAAAATGGCTGCACTTGCTCAATTGCTAGAAACTATACAGAAGTTTGGCGAAGTTGAGACATTCCTTAAGTCAAATGATTTAGATTCAATTAAATTAGATGAAGAAGAAGTTGAGAAAGAATCACGTGCTAGTGTAGAACGTAGTGAAGCATCAAAGAAATTCCTTGAACAAATAATGAGTTCAGGTACAATGAATAATCAACAACAACAAGAGCCGCAAATGGCTCAAATGGGGTAATATGGCAGGCGGACAAAAGATCGACGATCATTCATTCTGGGCAGGCTCTAAGGGATCAGCTTCAGTATTTCCAGATGGTCCACATAAGGTAAAGATGGAATCTTCGGCTACTGGTGCAGGCGAAGTCATGGACTATCAAGATAAAACTGATAAGATCAAAAAATCTCAGGTTGATAGCGTTAAGCAAGTAAAGTCCCATCAAGGTAGACTTCCTGAATGGCGTAATTAATTATTATGTTGCTTGGTGTTATGAAGCATAGCTTTGCCGAATTTAGCTGCGCAGCGGAGCAAAGAAGGGTAAGTTTAAATCTTACATGCAACCCATATTAATAAGGAAACTCAATGAAAAGCACAAAGACAGTCCAGTCTTACAAGAATACTGCTGCTGAAACCAATAGATCTAGTCTAAAGCACGCTAATCGCGAGTTTGCTGATCCTATTCGCATTAAAGAGCAGAATCCTAAAGATAAGCCTATGGATAGCGTTAAATCTCCTTGGGATTTCCGTTGCCCTCAGTATGACCAAAGAAGCAGTAACTTTGTCAATGCAGGCACGCATTATGGTGTTGGACATAAACAACCTGTAGGCCATAAGGGTGATCCTGTTCAAGTTGTGGATGTATTGCCACAGACAAGAAAGAATACATTGCAGGATGATGATTTAGGTTAATATCAATGATAATTCAAGAAACTTTTTATACAATTAGTGAATTCGAATTGCAATATTTGTGTCAAAGGATTGCTATTATGCAATCTGCCAATGGTTATAGCGACATTGAATTTGCAGTTCAATATAATGATTTAATTAAATTTTTAATTGATAAGAAAAAAATAGGTTCTTTTGAATATTCTAGAAAATTGTTAAAAGAATGAAGAAGATCAAACCAAATAAACCAGCCCGTTCATCGAATGGTAGCAATAGCATGGTTAACCATTTTGGATCAGGTATAAAGAATCCTGTCGGAACCATTCGAGACGTTATGGGCATTACTAATGTCAAAGCTAAGAATCTTGGCAAACCTCCGAAAAGTCTTGCGTAGTTTTCTTGTGAAGTGCATTCATTAATTTATCTTGATCCATTTCCGAAGCAACTTTAATATAAATATTTTTACATTGTTCATCTGATAAATCATCTGCAAATGGCTTTTCTAATTCAATGCGATGTTTTTCAAATTGATCAATGCTCCAAATTACTAAATCATTCTGTGTAACATTTCCCTTCTTAAATTGTGCCCATTGTTCTCGTGGTGGTATCATCCAGCACATTTCTATATTATCACTCTTTGACTGTGCTCGAAATAGATAAGAGTTTGTTTGGGCTTTTGGCTTAGTTAAACGGGGCTGCCAAATCATTCTTTTATTAACGCCATCCTCAGCAGTCCTTGGATGAGCAAATATGTATATGTATGGAGAATATTCTTGTAACCCAAGTGACAGGGGATTTTTCAACATACAATCTTGAGCACCTTGTGCAACATTTAGCGCTTGGTCTTTGTGAAGGTGTAGTAGGCGATCGTGTGTTTCAAGGCGATTAAGTTTCATCTTTTACCTCTTTAGTATACCAATAGTCCCAATTTACAAAATAACCTTTACATTCTTCATCTATATAAAGTTTTAGTATCCCTTCGTCTATTCTCCAAATGTTGGAATATATTTCTAAAATATCGCTACCACTTTTAACACACATTATTTTCATTTTCTTTCTCTAGTTTTTCGATTGAGGAGACGATTTTTTCAATAAGAATTTCAAGTCCACCATTATTAATGGTTATGCCTTTGGTAAGTTCCATAACTTCTCTTAATGTCATATTTTCAATGTTTATTTCATTGCGTTTTTTTGATTCCATATAATTTTTATAAGCTTGATAAAGCGACATATATTGCCAATAATTAAATATTTATGTTTAATGTAAAAAAATCCAACCGCAGTCCTGCGTTAAGGGCAGAAGGATACATTCTATGTCAGTTTCAACACAAGAAAATCAAGCACAAAATGATAAGCCAAGCGATAAAGAGCTTAACTTCCGCGCACTAGAAGCGAAATACCAACGACAAGTTGAACAAGAACGTAATGCCAGGCTTGAGGCTGAGAAGAAAAATGAAGAATTACAAGCTTATCGCCAAGCACAGTCAAAAGATGATGATGATGATATCAGTAGCGAGCCATATATTGACGAGAAAAGACTTGCTAAAAAGATGAATAAGTTCGGTCAAGCTACTCAGACAGAAATTAATAAGGCTATGGAGCAGGCTAAATATGCTGCTAAGGAAGAGTTAAAGCAGGAAATGTGGCTAGATAACAATCCTGATTTCTATGATACATTGCAATTGGCCGAGAAATTCGCTCAGGAAGCCCCAGAATTAGCTAAAACTATATTAAGGATGCCTGAGGGGTTTGAGCGTCAAAAGCTCGTCTATCAGAATATAAAGCAACTTGGCATTGATAAGCCTAAGCAAAAAGAGGCAAGCATTCAGGATAAGATCGATGCTAATCGTAGGTCGCCATATTACCAGCCTAGTGGTGTAGGTACTTCGCCATATCAGTCGCAAAGTGACTTTAGCCCTAGTGGTCAGAAGCAAGCATATGCAAAGATGCAGGAACTTAAAGCGAGGCTTAGTATTTAATGAATTTAGATTGGATTGAATCAGAAAAAGAACTTCCTCAAGAGGATGGAACTTATGAAATATGCAATCATCCTGAAGCAGAAAATGACGGTATTCGTAGAGAAATGACAGCAACAGCGTATTATGATGGTTATGGTTTTCAATATTTAGGAATATACAGAAATCCTAAATATTGGAGAGACTATAAAAGATTAGAAAGAAAATATGGAAAACAGGTGAGTTAATGCTTGAAGCTTACAGAAGATATATTACTTTCCATTCAAAAGAAGATAATCCAAAAAGTGGAATGGTTTATTCAGTTGGAGAAGATGTTAAAGGTATTTCCGCTGGAGATATAATATTTCATTTCGATTATGCACCATTATGTATAGATGAAGATCTAGGTTACTTTGCAGTAAATCTAGAGCATGTTGTAGCTGTAGAAAAAAACATAAATAAAATGTAAAACTGCTTTACACGACGCGGTATTGTGTCAATTAAAATTTGACTTAATACTGCGTCGTAAATATATTGAAATTACGTCAGTCCTACGTCATGGACAATTCGCGTTAGAAAGCATCGCACCTTTCATCTGGATATGATCGAGAATAGATGTAGTTAGGTTCGTCTACCGATCTTCATATCAAAAATTAACCTCATGTTTTGAGGTCTCTAATGTCGATCGCGACTACTGGCAATTTAGGGCCAATGATCTTGCAATCGCTCGCGCCTGCAATGTTATATGTTCCTACGCCAACAATGAATTACATTACTGTTTGTGACAAAGTAAGTATGCCAGCTAATGGCGGTACTACAATGCGTTTTATGCGCCCACGTGCGCTACAGCCACCTACTGTACAATTAGGAAATTCTGGTATTGATCCACCAGCCCAAGTGCCTCAAAGAGATATCATTGATGCACAAATGGCATTTTTCGGTATAATTGCCAGTGCCGAAAATGAACCCGATTATGCTTATAGACTGGCTGCATAATCAACGAGCAAGTGATACTTCAAGATCAAGAGGGTGTTTTGGCTTGGGTGTCAGATAGGCTCGCCGTCGCAATGAGACAAGCGGAAGATTTAATTTTAAGAGATTATATTGTTTCTGCTGCGTCACAAATCAATGCTGGCGGAGGTTCCAACGGTAGAGTTGTTGCCGTTGTAAAATCAGACCTAATCGACTTGGAACTCTGACCACGTAATGGTGAAGACAACAAGGCGGAACCCGAAAGGGACCGTGAACGACTAAAGCGGTCAGACACCGAAAGGTGAAGCGATAGTCTAATCTCATAGGAAACTATGAGAGGTGGCAGAAATGACCACCCGCTTAAGTGTTTTAAATACCTTTACGATTAAGATCATGAACTTTATGAAAAAGCTTATCTCTAACTTCAAGAATAGTAGCGTAGAATTCTTTAAATTTTGGAGAATTTCTGCTTATATTTCCAGTCAAGGGTACGGTTGTTTCAAAAAAATTCATGAGTTCTACACAAACAGGTTTTTTGTGTTTGAGATAAGGAAGAATTCTTGGAAGAATATCCCCGAGAGATTTACTAGAAAGACGCCATGTCAAGAAATCTCTATGATTGATATCTTTGGATCTACGTTCAACAAAATGAACTTGGCCTCCAAATCTTTCCATAAGCCATTTAAAAATAGGAAATTTGGTGTTTCCACATTGAAGAAGAATTTTGTAAATAAAATTATCCCTGTTTTTTTGAGTGTATCTAAATATTCCAAGAGAACATTCGGCATCAATGAGGCCAGAGAGATAAACAAAATCCAATTCATTGGGAACAATTGTCAAAATATGCTCACTCAGAGATGCTTTGTCAGTTTTTTTTATCAAATTTCTTTCATTTTTAACTTTCTTAAGTTGATTCATCAAAATATCTTTTTCAATAGGACAAGAAGATTTAATAAATTTGCAGTAAATTTCTGCTTCTTCTCGTTTTTCAATGAGAAAAGGAAGAATTTGTTGCACAAATTTAATAGATTTTTTGCCTCTGATAATAAAATGATGTTGAGGTTTCCATTTAGAAGACCTTGTTCCATTGTCTGCAATCCTTCGCACTCCTGGAAAAGTCTTTATAAGAAACTCAATTATATTTGTATCAGTAGAAGAGATGATGAAAGAACATGCGTATTTAGCTGTTCCAGTGGTTTTTCGGATGGTTTTTCTTATATGAAAACACCCGTCTCCATCTGTATAACCAGCTACATAAGTTAAGGTATTTTGATTTATCATGTGAATAGTATCACAGGATAAGGCATTTAAGTCAACAAGTAATAGTATGTTCAATCCTACGAATTTAGGTGTTAGTGACTTTAGTTTAGTTGCTACTACACTAGATACTAATAATGCGTATAAGTTCATGACAGGTATTGAAGGCATGGACAGATTTGGGACCGGTCCTGTACGAAGTGCGTATTTTATGCTTTCGTCAACTGAGCTACAAAGCGATTTTGATGGCCTAGTAGGCTCTGGCTTCCTCTCACAGTGGAATTATCCTACTAATGCTTCTGCGTTGCCCAGCGAATATGGCTCAGTGTATAACATTCGTGTTCTCACTAGCTCTGAAGCACCAGTTGCAAGAAATGCTGCTATTAATAACGTTGGTGTTCTTAACGACGTTTATTACAATACCGTACTAGGTAAACAAGCGATTACGCATATTAATCAGAATGGCTTTAGCATGAATCTGATCTATCGTGATCCTTACTATTCTGGAATGCTTGCACAGAATGCGACTTTGGCAGTTAAATTTGCTCAAGCGCAAGCTATTACGCAAGATACAGCTATAAGAAATGTTCTCTCAACTCGCAACAGTGCATTGGGGGTATAAAATGGCTGAATATTCTAAAATAGCAAGAGGTAGCTTTACATCTACAGGTATGGCAGAAATTATACAATTGCCATTTAAGCCACAGTACGTAAAGTTTGTAAACTATACTAATTCTTTTACAGCAGCGGCAGCAAGCCAGGTTGTATCGGCAGAATGGTTTTCAAGCATGGGCCAAGGCTTTGCACTACAAGATGTATACGACGCAACACCAGATTTAATTTCTGATGCCGTTATTACTGGTGGTATTAGCACATTTGAAGCTGGACAAATGCTTCAATTTGGGGCAACTAAAGTTGTTGGTGGAATTACAAAGGCAGCAGCTGCTGTTGTTACAGTCACAGCTCACGGTTATAAATCGGGTGATGTGGTAATTTTAGAAGGATTATTTGAGACTACTACTACAGGTATGCCTCAAATCAATGGTATTCCTTTTACTGTAACAGTAATCGATGCTAATAGTTTTTCAATTCCTTGGAACACAAACCAAAGTAATTATACAGCTATTACAGGTGGCGCAACTGGAACCCCTAGGGTTAAGCAAGTTCTTTACCCTTATATCTACTTTCCAGGCACAACTTTTATTAGTGCTATTACATTGGGGACTACAACTACTATTGATACAACAGATGCACATAATTTTGTTGTAGGTCAAGAAGTAGCGTTCCGTATTCCATCGCAATGGGGAACAGTAGAGTTAAATTCATTACCTAACGTTCTCATTCCTGGATCTCCGATCTATGCGTATGTGATCGCGGTAACGGATTATAATACTGTTGTTGTTAACTTTGATTCATCGGCTTATACAGCATTCAATAGTAATCAAACTGTGGCGAGTGTCCCTGGACTCTCATATCCTCAGATTGTAGCTGTTGGTGATGTAAATACTGGTGGAGTACAAGTTTCGGCTAATTCCAAACTGTATCCTCCTCCTTATTTTGTGCCTATTGGTACAACTAGAGTTAACACTATCAATGGCCCTGCAATCCAAGGTGCGTTTGTAAACAATACAAGCCAAGGATTCATTATAGGTGCTGGTGCTGGTGTTAATGTGACGGATTCAGTACTTGTTGGTGCTGAAGGTGATGTAATTCACTGGTTGGCAATCTATCCAGATATGTCAATTCCATAAATAAAGGTTTAACTTGTCTTGCAATTAAACTTTTATTAATACATCTTAGGGAGAGGATAAAATCTCTCCCTAGGTGTGTATGACATCATTCGGTTCCGTAATATCTTTTCCGACTCCTGCGTATAGCAACGTTGCTATTGAATCTGATTTTTATGAACCCAGTCGTTTTGTTATTTCAAATATTACTTTGGGTCAAACTACTATTGTTACAACAAGTTTAAATAATAATTATGTAATCGGTCAGGAAGTCAGATTGATTATTCCGGCTGCATTTGGCTGCTATCAATTGAATGCATTATCAGGTTATGTATTGTCATTACCAGCAGCTAATCAGGTAGAAATTTCAATTAATTCCTCTAGGAATGTCGATGCTTATATATCCGCTATATCGACTCAATCGCCTCAAATTTTAGCAATAGGCGATATAAATACAGGTACGAATAATTCTCATGGCAGGATATCAAATATTACTTATATACCTGGTTCTTTTATTAACATTTCACCTCAGTAGGTATCACATGACAGAAAAACTCACTCAAAAGACAGTAGATAAAGAATTAGAAAAAGCTACAAAACAATTTGATGCGTTTGATCAGAACATCAAGGATATGACGCTTGATAGAATGAATATGGCTCCTAAGCTTGAAACTGAGCCTCAGACACAAATATCACAGGCCGACCGGGCGAAGATGAAAGATATTTATCTCAAGCCTGATCGTTCTATAAGTTCAAAGGAGAAATTCAATGAAAATTATAGAAAAGAGTATGAGCATGATAAAGAATATGTATGCTTCGAGGCAGAGCATAAAGAAATTATTGGCGAAACCATTGACATGTGGACTAAACCATATGCGGGTATGCCTGCGGAATATTGGAGAGTTCCTACGAATAAACCGATATGGGGACCGAGATATTTAGCAGAACAGATTAAACGATGCAATTATCACAGATTTACAATGCAAAATACTGTTCAAGGTGCTGATGGAATGGGGCAATATTATGGTGCTATGGCTGTAGATACTACTGTTCAAAGGCTTGATGCGCGAAAGGCTAATACTAATGTGTCTGTTTTTATGGGTTCAAGGAATTTTTAATATAAATTGTAAAGCGGTTTTACATGAATTTGCTTCAGGATGTTATTACATATGTGCGTAGAATAATAAAAAGTCCTTCGAACACGGATATAAGCGATATTTTGATTATTGACTATATCAATAGATTTTATCTTATGGATATGGACGCACGGATGCAGTTGTTTGATTTTAAGACTAAATATCAATTTCAAACTGAGCCCGGAGTCGATCAATATAATATGCCCTTG
>Ga0137325_1000020_pt1 | contig 40556 bp, 34 predicted proteins | sample EasRivERMZT469_2_FD_102294 | JGI IMG/M metagenome (GOLD analysis project Ga0137325, IMG submission 102294) | Soil microbial communities from meander-bound floodplain in the East River, Colorado, USA - East River MetaG ERMZT469_2 | ecosystem: Environmental > Terrestrial > Soil > Floodplain ...
CCTCCCGTCGTCTCGTCGAGGAGACGAGTATAGCGGCGGCGCTATACTGAGCGGCAATCCGCATGGCCACTCGCGATCGCCATTCCCTTTACACATGGGTCGCCCAGGACGAGCACGCTCCCATCAGGCTCGCGGGGGGCGAGGGAGCCTGGTTCCGCGACACCGACGGCAGGCGGTACCTCGACTTCGCGTCCGTTGCCGTCAGCGCCAACGCGGGGCACAACCACCCCACGATCCTGGCGGCGATCCGCCGGCAGCTCGACGAGCTGTGCGTGGCGGGGCCCGCGATGTGGACCAGGGTCCGCGAGCGGGTCGGCGAGGCGCTGGCCCGTGTGACCCCTCCCGGCCTGGATCGGTTCCTCTTCACCCTCGGTGGCGGAGACGCGGTCGAGCACGCGGTGAAGATCGCGCGCATGGTGACGGGGCGCCAAGGGGTCGTGTGCCGCACCAATTCCTACCATGGAGCGACGCTCGGCGCGCTTTCCTTCTCGGACGATCCGCGCGGCGACCCGTTCGTCCCCGGGCTCCCTGGCGTGATCCGCGTCAAGGATCCCTGGTGCTTCCACTGTCCCTGGAGCACAACGCCCGACGTTTGCGATCGGCCGTGCGTCGACCACGTCGAGGAAGTGATCGAGCGAGCCGGGCCGGCGACGATCGCCGCGGTCCTGATGGAGACAATCCCCGGCACGCAGGCGGGGTACATCCCGCCACCGGATTACTACCGTCGCATCCGGGCCTTGTGCGACAGGCATGGCATCCTCCTGATCCTGGACGAGGTGCTCACGGGGTTCGGGCGTACGGGACGCTGGTTCGGGATCGAGCACTTCGACGCGCGTCCCGACCTGATGGCGCTGGGCAAGGGAATCACCTCGGGTCATGCTCCGCTCGGTGCGGTCGCGGTGAGCGGTGCGGTCGCGGCGTATTTCGATTCCAACGTTCTCTGGACCGGGACCACGCACTCGGCGCATCCGATCTCTCTCGCCGCCGCGCTGGGGAACATTCAGGCCATGGAAGAAGAAGGGCTGGTGGAACGATCCCGGCGTCTGGGGGAGAGGATGGCGTCGCGGCTGGCGCTCATGAAGGAGCGCACGGGAGTCGTGGCCGACGCGCGCTGTCTCGGGCTTTACGGGAGCCTCGAGCTGGCGGCGCCGCTCGATCCGGTGCGCGTGAGACAGGACGCTCTGGCGCGCGGGGTGAACATCCTCGCCCGGGGACGGTGCATCTACGCCGCGCCTCCCCTCGTCATCGCGGAAGAAGACCTCGACAGGGGTCTGGATTGGATCGAGGAAGTGCTGCTAGGATCTTCGACACATTCTCCGGCTTCAACGACGCACAGGAACCCGCGATGATCCTGATCCTCGCCGCTCTGGCCATGCTGGCCCAGCCCGCCCCTCCGAAAGCTCCACTCTCGAAGGCTCCGGTGTGGAAGTTCGTCGCCCTGGACGGCCCGATTTTTATCTTCTATGTCCCGGCAGACCGCGCGGATGACAAGCAGGTCTACGCGGAGATTGTCCGCTACATCTTCGATCGGATTGGCGATCAGGGGCCGTTTCAGGCGGACTTCTTCGACGACGAAAGCAAGACCCCGACGTCTCACGTCTACAACGACGAGAACCGCGCGCATCACCGCGCGCGGTTCAACTTCAATCCGGTGAATGGCATGAAGCGGTTCCTGTGGATTCGGCCGAACCCCGCGGACCCGAAGGGCAAACGCATCGCGACCGAGGACACGCTGCCGCTGGATGGCGGTGACGCGAAGGGGAAAGACAAGGGTAAGGACGGACAGTGAGGGGGCCCGGCGGGCGATCCTGGTGGAGGGGAGGATCAGGACCGCGACGGATGCGGGAGGCCGGGTTCACCGGCGTTCCCGAAGGCCGGACCCCCTCAAGATCGGTCTCGAGGAATCCTCGATGGCGCTGGAGGTCGGGCCTCAACCCCGTGCACCCCTGCGCGGATTCGTATCGTAGCACTCGCGAATGACGGAGACTACCCTCAAATCAATGGCGCCTCTCCGGCCGGGAGCCGCGCCATCGACTGACGCCGCCGAGCCGTCGCCATGAAGCAGATCCTGGAGCAAGCGGTTGCATTGGCTGCACTGGGGCGCATCGGCGCGCTGGCCACGGTCGTCACCGCGAGCGGTTCTTTTCCCATGTCGCGGCGCTCCCGGCTCCTCATCCTCCCCGATGGCACGCAGCAGGGGACCGTCGGCGGCGGCTGCCTCGAAGCCGAGGTGCACGCTCTGGGGCTCAAGGCGATCCGGAGCGGACGCGCGGTCTTCGCGCGCTTCACTCTCACGGAGGCGATGGCCGGTGCCGAAGGGCTGAACTGCGGCGGCACGGTGCAGATGCTCGTGGAGCCTGTCGGAAGCGGGCATTCCGTCGAGGTGCACCGCGCCGCGCTGGAGGCGCTGGAGCGCCAGGAGGAGTCGGTGCTCGCGTCGATCGTGACCGACCCGCTCGCCGATGCGCAGGAGCAGGGTCCCCGATCGGTGGAGATCCTGGGCAAGGGGCTGGTCGGCTGGACCGGCGTGCGTGAGGGCTCCGGTCTGCTGGGCGATGCCTCAGCCTCGTCGGGACTGATCGCGCCTACGGTCGAGGCGGCGCGCGAGCTGCTCGGCACGGATCACACGGCGCTGTCGTGGGTCGCGGACGCCGTCAGCGGGAAGCGGTTCGCGTTGTTCCTGGAGAGCGTCACCTCGCCGCCGGTGTTGTTCCTGTTCGGCGGGGGACACGTCGGTCGAGCGGTGGCGTCCGTCGCGGCCACCGCCGGGTTCCGCGTCGTCGTGATTGACGATCGCGAGGAGTTCTCGTGCGCGGAGAGGTTTCCGATGGCGGAGCAGACTCTGGTCCGGCCGATGCAGAGCGCTCTTGCGGGCCTCCCCATCGATCGCAACGCCTACATCGTCGCGGTCACGCGCGGCCACCAGCACGACGAGCACGTCATCGAGCAGGCGGTCGGGACTTCGGCGCGCTACATCGGCATGATCGGGTCGCGCAGGAAGAAGGCGATCCTGTGGCGGCGGCTGAAGGCGCGCGGCGCGCGGGAGTCGGATCTCGATCGGGTTCACAGCCCCGTCGGGCTGGCGATCGGGGCTGACTCTCCGGGCGAGATCGCCGTCAGCATCGTGGCGGAGATGATCCGCGTCCGCCGCGGCTTCAGCTGAGTGTCAGGGAGATCAGCGCGCGGAGGCTGCTGGAGCGCGGTGTCCGATGACGCTGATGGTCATCTCGGCGATGCCAAGAACCCATTCCGCTTCCGCGGTGGCCCGGTCGGCGTCGCCGATGTTCATCTTCTCGACGACGGCGTGCGGCACATGGTCCTCGTCGGACGGGGGAATCTCGTTCGCCTGGGCGAGGTCCTTGAGGATCCCCATGAGACGCTCTTCATGAGCCACGATCTCCGACGGGAACCGCCGGATGTTCTCCTGGAGGATCTCGCCCGCCTCGCGCCACCGCGAAACCTCGATGTCCATGACCCTCAGCATCCCGCGGATGCAGAGGTCCACGATGTCGCGCGCCTCGCGGACGACGTCGGAGAAGTCGGCTTCGGCGCGCAGCGCATCGAGTGCCTTGAGTCGCGTACGGGCGCGATCGAGGAACGCTTCGGCGAGTCGGATGCTCGTCATGCTGGTCACAGTCGATCCCTCAACCGGTGGGTCTACGGTTTACAGTATTTCGCACAGTTGCAGATGCCGCAATGGCGGCTGCGCAGGCCAGGATTGTAGCAGGGAGGCAACGTTCGTACCACGAAAAAAGTGAAGCCGGGCCGGGTGCCGGATCCGCGGCAGACGCCATAGTCTAATCAATGAAGTCATTTGTTTGCTTATAGATGGATGCGATGCGCCCGGCGCTCCTCGCGGCAGGGGAGGGCGCCTCGTGATTGGGAGGTCACAGCCTCGGGGCAAAGCAAGCTCCGGCCTGTGAAGCGGCGGCATCGTGGTATCCTCGGCGTAATCCGCGCAATGGGGACCCTCTCCACACTAATGCCGAACACCGAGACGATCTCCGGGGGGATGCGCCACGGCGGCCCGGTCAACCAGCCTTCACGATCCGGCCCGATTCAGGGGCTCAGGATCATCGCGCTCCTGCTCTTCGTGCCGATGTTGTCCGTATCGCGGGCCGCCGCACAGGACGTTCGCGTCGACCACGACCAGGCCGCGAAGAAGGAATGGTGGCGCCGATGGTCCTTCGGAGCGGGCCTCTCCTTTCTGTCCACGAGCGGTTCCTACGCGAACAACGCGGCGATCATCAACACGAAGATGTTTGGCGAGGACGGGATCCCCTTCACAGGGGACATGGGGGAGGTGACGACCTGCACGGGCCTGGAGATCGGCTACTACCCCGAGGTCGACCCCTTCTGCGATCCGCGCCCCGACGACCTGATCGCCCGCGAGGGCACCATCGAAGAACCTCTGGGGTACGGTATTACGGTCGCCTTCGACGTCACGCAGCGATTCCAGCTCGCGTTCGATGCGAACTACTACAGATCCGAAGTCGGCCCCATCGACGTCTACGCGACGGAGACCTACCCCTTCATCTTCCGTGACCAGGTGATCGAGCTGCTCGACAGGGACTTCAAGGAACCGATCCCGGCCGGGGAATTGACGCAGATCCCGTTGACGCTGAGCGGCTTGGTGCGCCTGCGGCCGGGCAAGTCCATCCGGCCATACTTCGGCGCGGGGGCGGGGGTGATCCTGAGTGGATTCGAGCAGGACGACCAGGTGGATGATCTGCAATCCAGGCTCGAAACCCTGCGGATCAGAGGATACGCGAACGAGAAAGGCAGGAACGTCACGCCGTTCAACAACCGTTCCGAGTTCGAGTTCGATGGCGGGCTCCTGAGATTCAGAGACGACATCGAGGTGGAGGTGGACGATGCCCACGAGTGGCACCTCAGCGCGGGACTGGAATACCTCATCGACGACAGGTTCAGCCTGGTCTTCAACGCGAAGTACCTGTTCGCGGATGGCGAGGTGTCCATCGAGATCATGGGTGAGGATCAACTGGACATCTACACGTGGCCCGACGAGCTCTATCACCCCGACGGCAGCCTCGCGGTCTTCTCGCCCACGGGGGGTCCTCCAAACACGCTGTGCTTCTTTGCCCGCAGCGGCTATGGGTGCATAGACGACCCCACGCCGGGCAAGAGGGTGACCCCCGTCGAAGGAACGGTGGTCAACAATGAGCCCACCGGGCCGTTCACCTGCCCCGGGAGGGCGGACTTCGACGCGAATGGCTCTCGGGACTACTGCTACGCGGAGATCCTGAAGAGCGACACCGGGAGAGACATCCTCGGCATGTGGGTGATCCAGGGGGGCGAGATAGAGATGTCAGGCTATTCCTTTGCGATCGGTCTCAGAGTGCATCTCTGAGAAAAGCCCTCGGATCGTGCCCGGGCCTCACGATCACTTCTGGAGCAGTCCGAGCTCCTTGCCCGCGGCCCGCATCGCGTCGAGAGCGAAGTCCAAGTCCTGCCTGGAATGGGCGGCGGAGACCTGGCAGCGGATCCGCGCATGCCCCTGCGGCACGACGGGATAGCCGAACCCTGTGACGAACACCCCCTTCTCGAGGAGGCGCTCGCTCATCTTGATGGCCAGCGCCGTCTCCCCCACGATGATCGGGACGATGGGCGTGGGGCCGGGGAGTGGTTTGAACCCGGCCGCGAGCACCTGCTCGCGGAAGTAGGTCGTGTTCTCGCGCAGCACGCGGACCCGTTCGGGGTGCGCTTCGAGGAAGCGCACCGCCGCCAGCGAAGAGGCGGCCACCGTCGGGGGGAGCGCGTTGGAGAAGAGCTGCGGACGCGAGCGCTGCGTCAGGTAGTCGCAGAGGGCTCTCGGTCCGGCCGTGAACCCTCCCGCCGCGCCGCCAAGCGCCTTCCCCAGCGTCGAGGTCACGACGTCGATGCGTCCCTGCAATCCGAAGTGCTCCGGTGTGCCGCGCCCGGTGGGCCCCATCACGCCGGTTCCATGCGAGTCGTCCACCACCACGACGGCGGAGTATCGCTTCGCCAGCTCGCTGATCTCCGGCAGCGGCGCGAGGTCTCCTTCCATCGAGAAGACGCCGTCAGTGAAGATGACGCGATGGCGCGCTCCGGAGGAAGCCACAAGGTGCTCCTCGAGATGGTTCATGTCGGCGTGCCGGTAGATCAGCCGGGTGGTCTTCGTCATCCGGACCCCGTCGATCACGCTCGCGTGGTTCAGCGCATCGGAGATGACGACGTCCTGCTCCTCGAGGAACGTCGGGGTCAGACCGGTGTTCGCGTTCCAGCAGGAGACGTAGGTGAGGGCCGACTCCGTGCCGAGCAGCCGGGCCAGCGCCTGCTCCAGATCGTGGTGCACGTCGAACGTCCCGCAGATGAACCGCACGGAAGCGGTGCCGGCCCCCACGCGAGAAAGCGCCTCGCGCCCCGCCGCCACGACCGAGGGCTCGTTGCACAGGCCGAGGTAATTGTTCGAGGAGAGCACGAGCACGCGGCCGCGTCCCTGCATCTCGACCCAGGGGCCCTGGGGGGAGGTGAGCGTGTTGAGCTTCTTGTACACGCCCGCGGCCTTGAAGTTCTCGATCTCCCGTCCCAGCCTCACAAACAGCGATTCGCTTTGCGGTTTCATGCGAAGGTCCTCAACGCTCGTCGAGCGACAGGAGGACCTTGCCGGCCCCCGCGTTGATGGCGTCCATGGCTTTTTCGAAATCCCCGATCCCGAAGCGGTGGGTGATCACGGGCCGCGGATCCAGCAGGCCCGCGCGCAGGTACGAACGCATGGCGTACCAGGTGTCGTACATCCTGCGGCCGAAGATTCCCTGGATGGTGACCCCCTTGAAGATGAGATCGCGCGACAGGTCGAGCGTGACCTCCCCGTCGGGCAGACCCAGCAGTCGCACCTGGCCGCCGCCGCGCACGAGCTTGAGTCCGGCCCTGATGGCCGCCGTCTGCCCGGACATCTCCAGCACCACGTCGGGGCCCAGCCCCTCGGTGCGCTCCATCACGGCCGCTTCGAGGTCATCATTCTTTGGATTGATCAGGTCGTGGGCGCCCATGACCCGCGCCAGCTCGAGGCGGCCCGGTTGCACTTCCGACGCGAGGATGCGGGCGGCGCCCGACGCCCGCGCGATCCCGATGCACAGAAGGCCGATCGGCCCGCACCCCGTCACCAGGACGCTGCGTCCCCGGACATCCACCGACATGACGGTGTGGAAGGCGTTGCCCATCGGATCGTGAAGGGCCGCGATGTCCAGGTCGATCTCCTGGTCGATCCTCCAGACGTTGGTCGCCGGCATGGCGATGCGATCGGCGAACGCCCCGTCGATGTCCACGCCGATGACCCTGACGTTGCTGCAGATGTGCGCGTTGCCCGTGCGGCACTGGATGCACAGGCCGCAGGCCACGTGCCCCTCCGCGGTGACCCGATCTCCGAGGGAATAGCCAGTGACCTCCGCGCCGACCGCCTCGATTTCCCCGGAGAACTCGTGGCCGATGATCCGCGGGGGCACCACGCGGGATGCCGCCCACTGGTTCCATGCGTAGATGTGGGAGTCGGTGCCGCAGAGACCGACGCGGCGCACGCGGATGAGGACGTCGTTGGGGCCCGGCCGGGGGTCGGGAACCTCCCTCAGGGCCAAGCCTTTTGCCGGACGTTCCTTGACGAGGGCTCTGATGGCGCGCCTGTGCGGTCGAAAGGATGCGAACGTGGGTCGGTGTCGGCTGCGCCCGGAGTCTACTCCGGCCCCCGAAAACCGGTCAAGACGCGGGCAGTGGCAGACCCCAGGCGTCCCGTCGCGGGCCTCGAAGCGGAGCGTATGGTAATGTCGCATCCAATGTACACAGTCACGGAGACCGTACATTTCTGCTACGGGCATCGCCTGCTCGGCTACGAGGGGAAGTGCGTGCACATGCACGGGCACAACGGAAAGGTGGAGATCGAGCTTGCTGCCGATGCGCTCGATCGCCTCGGGATGGTGGTGGATTTCTCGGACATCGGCGAGGCGATGAAAGCCTGGATCGACGCCAACCTCGACCACCGCATGCTGCTGCGCGAGGACGATCCACTCTGCGAGGTGCTGCGCGGGATGGGGGAGCCGCTCTATACGATGCCGGTCAACCCGACGGCCGAGGCCATCGCCCGTGTGATCTTCGATCAGGCGGTAGGCCGGAAGTTCCCCGTCAAGGAGGTCCGGCTGTGGGAGACCGAGTCGTCGGTCGCCTCCTACTCGCGGGAGTCGCGCCAGCCGTGATGACGATGCGGGCCGGCCGGGGCCGCGTTCGCGCCGCACGACCGACAGGACGCCTGGGCTGCCTTCTCACGCTCGTCGCCGCGCTCCTCGCCGTCGCAACGCCTCTATCCGCCGAAGAGACGAGCACGTGGCGACGATGGGCGCTCGGGGTGGACCTCTCCTTTCTCTCGACGAGCGGCTCGTACGGGAACAACGCGGCGATCATCAACACCAGGATGTTCGGCAAGGACGGGATCCCCTTCACAGGGGATACGGGGGAGGTGACGACCTGCACGGGCCTGGAGATGGGCTACTACCCCGAGGTCGACCCTTTCTGCGATCCGCGCCCCGACGACCTGGTCGCCCGCGAGGGGACGATCGAAGAGGCTCTCGGGTTCGGCGTGACGGCCGTCTTCGACGTCACGCGGCGTTTCCAGCTCGCCTTCGATGCGAACTACTACAAGTCCGAGGTCGGTCCGATTGACGTCTACAGTATCGAGACCTACCCCGTCTTCTTCGCGGACCAGGTCATCGCGCTGCTCGACAGGGACGTCAAGGAGCCAATCCCGGCCGGAGAGCTGACGCAGATGCCGTTGTCGCTCACCGGCCTGGTGCGCCTGCGGCCGGACAAGTCCATCCGGCCGTACTTCGGCGCGGGGGCGGGGATCATCCTCACCGAATTCGAGCAGGACGACGCGGTGGATGAGCTTCAGGCCAGACTCGAATCGCTGCGGGTCCGTGGATTCGCCAACGAGCACGGCAGGAACGTCACGCCAATCAACAACCGTTCCGACTTCGAGTTCAACAACGGGCTGCTGCGCTATACCGACAAGATCGTCGTGGAGACGGACGACGCCTACGAGTGGCATCTCACCGCGGGGTTGGAGTACATGTTCAACGACAGGCTCAGCATGACTTTCGACGCGCGCTACCTGTTCGCCGACAATGAAGTGGCCATCACGATCATGGGTGAGAAACAACTCGACATCTTCACCTGGCCGGATGAGATCTACCATCCTAACGGCCGTCTGGCGGTCTTCTCCCCCACGGGCGGCCCTCCCAACCCCTTCTGCATCCAGGTTCCCGGCGGCTACGGATGCGGGGCGCTCCCGCACCCCAACGAGAGGATCACCCCCGTCGATGGACCGAACGGCAACGGCGTGAACGGCCCGGAATTCAAGTGTCCCGGGAGGGCGGACTTCGACGGGAATGGCTCCAAGGACTGGTGCTACTTCCCGGGGCTGAAGAGCGCTGCCGGCAATGACATCCTCGGCATGTGGGTCGTCCAGGGGGGCACGATCGAGCTGTCCGGCTACGCGTTCGCGATGGGTATCAGGGTGCATCTCTGAAACGGGCCGGAAAGCAAAAGGGCCGTCCCGCTTCCGGGACGGCCCTTGCAACATTCTGGTAGCGCTACGGGGATTCGAACCCCGGTTTGATGGCTGAGAACCACCCGTCCTAACCCCTAGACGATAGCGCCGAAGGAGGGCATGGTAAGGACCCCTCCGGTCACTGTCAACTGAGGACCGGTGGTTCGAACCCTCTACGTTGCCATCGTCCTCCGCCGGCGCATCATCACGATGGCCGAAATCGTCAGCAGCAGCACCAGCGCGAACATCCCGTACTGGCTCACCGTCGGGATTCCGCTGCTGGTCGGCTCCTCGCCGATGCAGACCTCCTTGAGCACGGCGCCGGTCGTATTGACGCGGGTCGTGACGAGCATGTCACCCGACTTGCTGATGCTGATGCATCCCGAACTGCTCCCTCCCGATCCGAAGCTCCCGCAGCTCGAGCCCATGTCCGCCACGTTGAAACCCGCCGCTGTCAGCGAGTTGCTGATTGCGGTCAGCAGCTCTGCGGGCGTGTCTTTGTCGGCATCCGCGGCGTTGAAGGTCACGTCGTAGTCGGCGCCGTCCCACAGGTTGATGCGCAGCCGATACGTGCCGCTGCCTGAGGCGGGGGGCTTGTTCAGAAGCCCGACGGCCTTCCCGGCGCTGAACCTCACGCCGACGTCGTTGAAGTTGGCGTCGGTCTCGCAGACGGACATCTGACTGAGCTCGCCACCCCCTTGGACCGTGACGTCGATGGAGGCGCCGTTGGGATCCTCAGGGTCGACGCCGTTGACGGCGGCAAATCGGTTGTCGTTATCGATCTCGATTCTGAGCGAGTCGCGCAAGGCCTGTGCCGTCTGGCCTCCGATACCCGTGCGGATGAAGGTCACTCCATTGACGGTGTAGCGAACTTCGCTCCCGGCCGCGACCTGTCCCTGCACTCCGTGCGTGCCGACGCCGGCCGGCAGTTGCGTGATCCCGAGGACGAGCAGCGCCATCAATAGAAGTGCGGCCTGCCGTCCGCCGGGGGATTTCACAAGGCTTCTCATGGACTTCCCCCCCCAAAAACACCATTGACCGAAAAGGTGAATTGCCTGCCCAAGGGCACCCCGGGCGGGGCCCGTTAGCTCTGTTACGTTACGGTGAAACTCCAGTAACGTCAATGAGTTGGTGGATTGATATCGGTCAGGTTGCCTTCGGATCCGTCATGAAGGGGACGCTCCCGGGCCGCGCGCTGGAGAACCTTCGCGCGGAGGGGATCTGACTTGTAGGACGCGGCGAGCTCCGGCGCTCCCGCGCTTTCCGCCAGCGATTCGATCAGGGCCGCAGCGCGCAGGATTTCGTCGCTCGCTTCGGACTGTTGCGCCAGAGCGACGGCCCGGTCGGCGCGAAGCCGCCACTCCAGCTCGCGAAAGCCGATCGTCGCCGCAAGCTGGGCGCCGTGCGCCAGCGCCTCGCTGGCTTCCTGGTCGCGCCTGCTCCGCATCGCAAGAAGACCTGAGAGATGGAAAGAGCGGATGTCCACTTCCTTCAGCCCGAGCGACTTCGCAAGCTCCGCCAGCTCGCGCGCGATGGCCTCGAGCGCCGGCATGTCCCCGGCGTCGGCGTGGATCGTCCCCAGCAGGTAGAGGATCTCGCTCACGCGGTCGGAGGCCTTCTGATCCCGCGCCAGGGCGAGGGCCTCCGTGAGGAGCAAGACCGCCGTCGCCGCGTCGCCCCGCTGCGCTGCGGTCGAGCCCAGGTTCTTCAGGCTGAGACACTCGGCGACGCGATGCCCGTGAGCGCGGGAAGCCTCGAGGCCGCGCGAGAAGAGCGCCTCAGCCTCGGCCCCCTGGTTGAGGGAGAGCATCACCTGCCCGAGGCTGTTGAGAGGGTAGGGGAGGACCCACAGGTCGCCGATCGCCTCGGCCGTTTCGAGCGCTTCCCTGCACGCGGTGGCCGCCTCACCGTAGCGCCCGGTCTTCTCGAACACGTTGCCCAGGTTGTTGAGGCTCGGCACGAGGGATCCCTGATCGCCGAGTCTGCGGATGATCCCGAGCGATTCCTCGTGGGTGGCGATGGCCGCGGCGTAGTCCCCCATCATCTCCTGCACGAGAGCGAGGTTGTTGAGCGATCGGGCGATGGCCCGCAGGTCGCCGATGCTCCTCTTCAGCGCGAGTCCCTTGAGGAAGAACTCGAGGGCGGGGCCCGCCTCGCCGCCGTAGTAGTGCACCAGCCCCAGGTTGTTGAGCGCCTCGGCCTCCATGAGCTGGTTCCCGGACTGCCGCCCCAGCCCCAGAGCGGCCTCGTAGACGGACTTCGCCTGGTCGTGCTCCCCGCGCAGCAGGTGGATGTTGCCGATCTTGCCGAGGTTGTCGGCGTATCCCGACAGATCGTGCAGGTCCTGCTGGATGGCGATTGAGGCGTAGTGGGCTTCGAGAGCTTCCTCGTACTCAGCCCGGTAGAAGCGGACCGCCCCCATCGTCCGGAGCGCGTGGGCCAGGCTCCTCTTGTCGTCGATGGAGGTGGCGATGGCGCGCGCCTTCTGAGCCTGCTCGAAGGCCTGCTCGTACTCCCCCATGGCGTAGTGGAGGTCGGCCACCAGACAGAGGGCGTGCGCCTGCCGGTCCGCGCGCCCCGCTTCGATCGCGGCACCCTGCATCGCGAGGAAATCGCTCAGGGCGCTGGCGTGGTCTCCAAGACGCATGGCCAGTCGCCCGCGCTCCCGGTGCAGGCGCAGGATCCGATCCGCCAGCTCCGGTGAGGCGCTCAGAGGCGTCCCTGCCCTGGCCGCCTCCTGCCGCATCGCATCGAGGATCGCGCCGGCGCGGTTCAACAGCGACAGCGCGTCGGCGTTGGCGTGCAGCCGTCGCGCCTGATCACCGGCCTCGAGGAGATACCCCACCGCCGAGCGCTCCTGGGCCGCCTGGAGGTACTGCCAGGCGATGGCGGCATCCTCTCCCGCGCGGGAGGTGCGATTGGCCGCCAGGAAGTCGGCGATCAGACGGTGGTACTCGCGGCGCAGCTCGGGGATGATGCCGTCGCAGAGGATCTCGCGGATCAGGGGGTGATCGAAGGTGTAGCGATCATCCTCCGCGTGGATGATCTGGTGCTCCTTCTGGCAGCGCTGCAGCGATCCGAGCACCTGGATCCGCGTCACGCCGAGGCAGGCCGCGATGGTCCCGGAGTGGAAGATCATCCCTTCCACAGCCGCGATCTCGAGCACCTCGCGGTCGCCCACGGCCACGCGCGACAGGCGTCGGGTCACGACGTCGTGGACGCGGCCGGGGATCTGGATCCTCTCAACCGCCCGGGCCAGCCGCCAGCCCCCCTCGATCCGCTCGATGGCGCCATCCTCCACCAGCAGCTTCAGCGTCTCGAGGATGTAGAACGGATTGCCCGCAGTCTCCTTGTGCAGGCGCGCGACGAATTCGGACGGCATGCCGGCGCCGGGCATCGCGGAGCCGACCACGGCGGCGGTCTGGACGTCGTCGAGCCTCTCGAGGTGGATCTCTTCATAGAGATCCCCGGTCGTCATCCGGTCCAGGAGGCGCGCGAGAGGATGCATGGCGCGCGAAGCGCCCGACACCTCCTCGGGGCGGTACGTGCCGAGGAGGAGCCCCTGGGACGTGGCGCATGAACGGGCGAGGTAGAGGAGCAGGTCGAGGGAGGCCTCGTCCGCCCAGTGCAGGTCGTCGATGTGAAGGATGAGAGGCCGTTCGCGCGCCAGGGACATGAACAGGGCGCTGATGGCGTCCAGCAGGTGCTCCTTGTCGGCGATGAGGGTCGTCGTGTCCTGTCCTGCCGGTCTCAGGAAGGAGCGCAGGATCGGAAGCCGCCCGACGAGCGCCGGCATCCGCTCGCGGATGTACTGCTCGAATTCGTCGACATCCTCGAGTCCCAGGCATGCGATCAGACGCCCGGTGGCTTCGATGAAAGGATGGTAGGGGAGGCTTCCTTCCCTGAATATGCAGCGGCCGCTCACGTAGCGCGCGCCGCGCTCCTCCCCGGCGCGAGCCAGCTCCATCACGAGGCGCGTCTTGCCGATCCCCGCCTCGCCGGCGACGAGGACGAATCCACCGTGCCCCGCGAGGGCCCGGTCAAGGTGCTCCCCCAGAAGCCCCATCTCGCGCTCGCGGCCCACGAGCTCGGCGCCGAGCCGGCGCGCCTTGGTCTGGGTGGTGACCTGCTCCATGGACGTCGCGATTGCCACGGAGACCATCGAATCGGCGGGGAGCGCGCCCAGCCGCGGGGAGGTCGCGGCGGTCCCCTTCACCCCCAGCCGCGACAGCTCCTCGTGCATCTGGCGGCCGGTAGCGAAGCGCTTCTGCATCTCCTTGGCGAGGGCCCGCCTGACGATCTGCTCGAGCAGCGGCGGAGTCTCCGGGCGCTGCAGCGCGAGGGAGGGGGGCTGGTCGTAGGCGATGGAGTGCATGACCGCTAGGGAGTTGTCACCACGGAACGGTGGCATCCCCGCCAGCATCTCGTAGAGGACGGCCCCCAGCGAGAAGATGTCCGAGGCGGGGCTCACGGTCTGGCCGCGGGCCTGCTCGGGGGACATGTAGTGCAGGGTCCCGATGGCGATCCCCTGGGATGTCAGCCGCTCGACGGTCTTCATCGAGCCGATCTCGAAGGGCTCGAGCGCCCCGGCGGTGAACGCCGCGAGGCCGAAGTCGAGCACCTTGACCGCCCCGTCCGCCGTCACCATGATGTTCTCCGGCTTGATGTCGCGGTGTACGATGCCGCGGTCGTGCGCGGCGGCCAGCGCGTCGGCCGTCCCCGACGCGAACCGGATGGCGTCGTCGATCGCAATGAGCCCTTTGTTCCTCAGGAGCGAGCGCAGCGTGCGCCCCTCCACGAACTCCATGCAGATGTACCAGAGGCCCTCGTGACGGTTGACCTCGTAGATCGTGGTGATGTTCGGATGCGCGACGGCGGCACAGGCGCGCGCTTCGCGGTTGAAGCGCTCTTCGATACGCGGATCTGCCGCGATATCCTTGCGGAGGAGCTTGAGGACGACGCGCCGCCCGATGTTGGTGTCCTCGGCCAGCAGCACGATCCCCATGCCGCCCTGACCGAGCTGACTCAGGACGCGGTAGTGGCCGATGTCCTTTCCGGTCCATTCGGTCATGATGATCCACGCATCGTCGCGATCCCGCGGTCCGGTCGATCAACAAATCGCAGGGGCGACCAGCCAGCAGGTGTCAAGATGATGTCGCAGCTGCATGCCATTGGAACGCGGCTGTTTAGCGACCGCCACACTTTCCACAGGATCTGTGGAAAACCATGAGGAAAAGTGTGGGAAACACTCCTGTAACAGGTATTCACCCTAGAGGTTATACCGGATCGATGTTTCATGCCTTGCGGCGCGCACGACCGCTCGCGGCGCGCGCTGCGCTCCTCATCGTCGCGCTGCTCGCCGTGCCCGCGAACGCCACTGCCGTGCACGATTCTGTTCTGCAGGGGATCGCCGCCGGTCACGTCGGAAGAATTTTCACGCTCAAGGTGAACATGCGCGAACCAGAGAGCGGAGCCAACAACGCTCCGATGCTCGACAAGGATGGATGGCACTTCTGGAACCCGTCCGGCAGGATCGTCCTGAGCGAAGGGGAACGCATCGAAGTGACCGGAGCATTCAATTACTCGACGCGCGGCTTCTTCCTCGAGCTCGCGCGCGAGAACACGGGGTTCGGCGATGGCCCGCCGATCCAGAACCGGCCGCGGATCAGAATCAGGATTATGGTGGAGGCCGACCAGGACAAGTCCGACATTCAGGCTGTGCAGGGCGAGGCGCTGCTCGCTGCGATCATCAGGCCGGTCGACCCGCAGAGAGTCCCGAACCAGTAGAACCTCCTTTTCGCCCTTTCCCCCGTAACCTTGACGCTCTTTGGACCCTGCGGTACCTTGAGCATCATGCAGACCGCCGACATCACGATCGAGGGGCTCACCGAGGTCGCAGGCTGGGAAGCGCGCTGGCTGGCCCGCCGCAACGACCCCGACGACCCGATTGAGGCCCAGAAACGCCGTGGTCTCATCTACGAGATCGTTGAGGAGGAGGATCGCTTCCTGGCGACCGTCCTGCTCCCGGGCGAGGTGCCGAACCATCCTCTGAAATACCGGTACGGGATGCCCGATGCGATGCCCGACTACCGGATCCGGGTCGAGCTGGCCGACAACGCGCTTTTCGTCCACGCCACCATGGAAGACCCGGCGGTCTCGCGGCTCTGCGACGTCATGGATGATTTCCCGCGCTCGTTCACGGTCCGCTTCGACCTGACGGCACCGGCCGCCACCTTCGCGGAGCGCTACTGGAACCGGATGCTCGTGGTTCAGCTGCCCAAGGCCGCCACCACCGAGGCGGCGCTCGGCGCCCACAAGACCATCGACGTCGACAAGGCCGCCCCCATCCCCGAGCAGAACCCGGGAGTCGCGTGGCGCGCCCACTACATCACCTCGTCCTGCGTCGGCTGCACGATCTGCGACATCAAGTGTCCCACGCACGCCATATCCGGGATCAAGAAAGAGATGTACGTCATCGAGCCGGAGCTCTGCATCAACTGCGGCGTGTGCGGCATCTACTGTCCCTACGATGCCATCGTTGACCAGCACGGCGATCTGGTCAAGCGGATCAAGGCCAAGGACATCCCCAAGGCCGTCGTGATCCCCGAGCTCTGCTCCGGGTGCGAATACTGCATCGACACCTGCCCCTTCGACTGCATCTCCCTCGTGCCGGCGCCCGATGCGGCAGGCGCGTCGCCCCACATGGCCTCCAAGATCGCCATCGTGGACGACAAGACCTGCGTCTCATGCGGCATCTGCGAGACCTTCTGCATCAAGGAAGCGATCATCATCGACCGGAAGTTCGGCTGGAACGAGGAGATCGGGTTCTCGTACCAGGAGGGGCGTCTCGTGCCGCAGCCCGACCTTCCCGCCGCAGGCGAAGAGCCGCAGACGACCTCCTGAGGTCGCCCGGCCCGCCGCGGCCGGAGCGCGGGAGGCACGCGGTATACTGCGCCTCCATGCCCCGACATCTCTGGCCCCATGACGAAGCGCGCAGCATCATGCGCGGTTTCCCCGACGCCGCCTCCTACACGCTGGAGACGGGGTACGGTCCTTCCGGTGCCCCGCACATCGGCACCTTCGCGGAGGTGGCCCGCACCTCCTGGGTCGGCGCCGCGCTCGCACAGGCATCCGGCAAGCCGTGGACGCTGGTGGCCTTCTCCGATGATCTGGATGGTCTGAGGAAAGTTCCGCTCAACATGCCTGCCGAGAAGCTGGCGCCGCATCTCGGCAAGCCCGTGTCGATGATCCCGGATCCCTTCGACTGCCATCCCTCCTACGGAGCCCACAACAACGCCGCGCTCACGGCGATGCTGGATCGGTACGGGTTTCGCTACGTGTTCACCTCGAGCCACCAGCAATACACCAGCGGTGCCTTCAACGAGGGGCTCACGCGGATCATGAGGAACTACGAGGCGGTCCGGCAGGTGATCCTCCCGACGATCCGGGAGGAGAAGCGCGCCACCTGGTCGCCGTTCCTGCCGATCTGCGAGGCATGCGGGCGGGTCAACAGCACCCGCGTCGTGGGGCACGATCCGGACAAGCTGACCGTCACCTACACGTGCGAGGGAGGGCGTTCCGGCGCCCTGGGGGACGAGCCGGACGACGGCCCCGCGGCGCCCGAGGGGTGCGGTGCGGGCGGGACAGTCTCGATCCTGGACGGTCACGCGAAGGTGGGGTGGAAGGTGGATTGGGCCCTTCGCTGGTTCGCCCTCGGCGTGCACTACGAGATGTACGGCAAGGATTTGATCGAGTCGGCCGCGCTGTCGGCGGATATCTGCAAGGTGATCTCGGGGCGCAAGGGTCCGGTGCAGTCGTTCTACGAGATGTTCCTCGACGAGGAGGGGCGCAAGATCTCCAAGTCGGTCGGGCGCGGGTTGAGCGTCGAGTCGTGGCTCAAGTACGCGCCGCAGGAATCGCTGCTGTTGTTCATCTTCAAGGATCCGCGCAAGGCGAAGAAGCTCTCATGGGATGTCGTGGCGCGCACGGTCGACGAGTACCTCCAGCTTCTCGCGCGACATTACAGCACCGTTGCCGCGCCCGCAGACGCCGCGTCCGCGGAACGCCCCCAGAGCGAGCTCGACTTCATTCAGCCGAATCTTCCGGCCGCGAATCCCTACGAATACCCCGTCTCCTACACGATGCTTCTGGGTCTGATCGGCGCGATCGGGGTCCCGACGAAGGATGTCGTCATGGACTACGTGCATCATTACAAGGGCGCGCTCCTCGAGAGCGACCGGATGCTCGAGTCGCTCATCGAGCAGGCGACGGACTTCGTGCGCGAGCAGGTGGCGCCGCACAGGAAGACCTGGGAGCTCTCGGCGGACGAGAAGCGTCTGGCGCTGGCGTTGGCGGACTTTCTGCACGAGGAGGGGCGCGGGGGACAGGAGCGCGAGCCCGAGGAGATCCAGACGCAGGCGTTTGCGATCGCGCGAGGGGGCGGGATGGAGCCCTCGGCGTTCTTCCTCGCCATCTACCGCATTCTCACCGGCCAGGATTCCGGCCCGCGGCTCGGCACCTTCGTCAAGCTGATGGGGCAGGGGAAGGTCGCGGCGCTGCTGCGCCAGGCCGCCGGCCGCGCGGACTCCTGAGCCGCGCGCGCAGACACGAAGGCCCGCACATGAGGCCAGCGAGGTCAGGACCGGGAGCGATTCTTGCGGCGGGCGGAGCGGGAGCGCGTCCTGCGATCCATCGCCACGGGTGACTCGGGCACACGCTCCGCGTCGTCGGAGACCTCGAACGCGCGGAGGTCCGGAAGCTCCTGACGGAGATGGTCGCGCAGCTTCGCGATCACCTTGCGCTCCGCAAGCCGCACCGCCTCCCGCGTGATCGAGAACTGATCGCCGATGACCTGCAAGGTGACGGGGTCCTCCGCCACCAGCCGGTTCTCCAGGATGTAGCGTTCCCTCTCGTCGAGCGTCGCCGCGAAGCTGGCGATCTTCTCGCGCAGGATGTCGCGCAGCTCCGACTGGGCGACCGCCTCGTCGGCGGCCTGGGCCGCGACCGGGATCGTCTCCCAGACCCGGCTCCCCGTCTCGTCGTGCGACACCGGCGCGTCGAGCGACAGGTCGCGGCGCGACAAGGCCCGGCTCACGTCGATGACGTCCTGCTCGGTCGCGTCGAACGTGCTGGCCAGCAGCTTCGGCCCCGCAACCACCCCGAGCTGATCGAGCCGATCGCGCTCCTTCTTGAGGTTGTAGAACAGCCGGCGGCGCGCATTGGTCGTCCCGACCCTCACGATGCTCCAGTGATCGAGCAGGTGCTTCAGCACATAGGCGCGGATCCACTGCGAGGCGTAGGCCGAAAAGGGGACGCCGCGCAGCGGGTCGAATTTCCGCACCGCCATCATCAGGCCCACGTTCCCTTCCTGAATCAGATCCAGCAGGTTGAGAAACGTGCGCCGGTACTCCATGGCGATGTGAACCACCAGCCGCAGGTTGCCCGTCACGAGGCGGTAGGCGGCCTCTGGATCGCCCAGGTCGCGATAACGCAGAGCCAGCTCGCGCTCTTCTTCGTTGCTGAGTCTCGGGAACCGCGCGATCTGGCGGAGATAGTGGCGGAACGTGTCGGCGGTTGGCGCATACGCGACGTCCGGTCGCGGCGCGCCGTCCACCGCTGGCTCGATCGCGTCGAGGGCTCTTGCGGTCGCGATCTCCGCCGGGACGGCGGGAGGGTCTTTCCGCTCCGGCTTTTTTCTGCCCATGCGTTTCAGGGGTCTAAAGTCCTGATTTGGCGCGATCCTAGCACACGCACTCGCATGTCCCGCGACGGCCGTGGAGATTGACACGACGGCCTGAACGTGTAGAATGGGCGCGCATTCTATCAGAGGAGACCTCGATGGCAACAAAGACGACCGGTGCAAAGAAAGACCTCATCATCTCCAAGACCCGGACGAAGGACGCCGTGAAGAAGTGCAACGTGGCCGGCGACTTCTACGGAGCGCTCGACAGGAAGGTCCGCGAGATCATCACGAGCGCCGAGGTTCGGGCGACGGCAAACAAGAGAAAGACCCTGAAGCCCCAGGATCTGTAAGACACAAGGCTTCAGCTGGACAGCAGGACCGAGCCTTCCGAGGAGGACGGACAGGCCCCGCAGGATCATCGCGGGGCTTTTCTGTTTCGGCGGGCGATCGTCGGGCTCTTCGGGACCTTGACTCCGGCTACGGCGGCCACAATGTTGGACTCGACATGAGCCAGCGGCGGCCCCGGCCCCTCGGGGCCGGTGTCTGGAAACCCTGCCATGACGGGAGGATCGGAGAATGTGGGAAAAGAAAGACGCAGATCAGCAGAACCGTCCGACGGCGCCCGGCAGCCCTGCGCCCAGGACGGCCGCGGCGCCCGACTACCAGACCACGGCCAGGTCAGGCCAGGCGAAAATCGGTCAGTCACTCTTCATCAAGGGTGAGGTCTCGGGAAGCGAAGACCTGACGGTCGAAGGACGCGTCGAGGGACGGATCGACCTGAAGGATCACAACCTGACGATCGGACAGAACGGCAGGGTGACCGCGGAGATCCACGCCAAGAACATCACCATCGTCGGCGAAGTGACGGGCAATGTCGTGGCCGACGAGAGAGTCGACCTCACCGACACGGCGAAGCTCCTCGGTGACATCCGCGCGCCGCGCATCTCCGTCTCCGACGGGGCGAAGTTCAAGGGCAGCGTGGACATGGTGCAGGAGGGCGGCCAGGAGAAGAGTCAGCAGCAACAGCAGCAGAAGCAGAAGAACCCGAGCGCCCAGGCCGTGCAGGTGGAGACAGCTCGATCGTACTGATCGGCGGGGGATTGCGTTGAGGATGTTCCGAGGAGAGCCGACCGTGGGCCGCACCTTGGCCGCCACCGACAAGCGGTCGACGCAGTTGTCCAGCCAGTGTCTCAGCGAATTCCTCGGGCGTCTTCGACGCGTCGATCCTCACCCGGCCGTGCTCTACCTCGGTGCCCTCTGCGGCGACAACATCGCCTTCATGGGGGAGCGCGGCTGCCGCGTCTCGGTGGAGAGCCTGCCGCTCAGGCCGCAGCAGCGTCCTAACGCCGTGGATTTCGGAGAGGGCGCAAGCGCCTTCGACGACCTCGAGGAGGGGTCCAACGGCGATGGCCGTCGGAACCCGGTCCATGAGGACATCCCGGCGCGGCTACCGTCCGACGTTCCAGTGGCACCGCTGAACTATCCGCACGAGAGCTTCTCGGGAGTGCTGGCCTGGGACATGATCTCCCAGATGCCCTTCCAGGAGGGGATCGCCTTCGTCGAGACGCTGCGCCAGCTGCTTCTCGAGGGGGGCGTCATCCTCGCCTATTTTCCAGGTCCTCCCGAGAACCCTCGCGGATCCACGGGGCGCTACCGGATCCTCGATGAGGATCGTCTTCTGATCGAGCCCACGGAAGCCACCAGGAGCATCTCGGTCTACGAGAACCGCGAGATCTACTCTCTGTTCTCCCGCTTCGACGTCGTGCGTCTTTCCCACCAGAAGTCCGGGACGCGCGAGGTGCTCGTCGTGAAGACCTCGCCAAGCAGGAAGCCGCGAACGGGCAGCCGCCTGCGCGGCCTCTGACCGCGGCATTCCTCCAGCCCGCGGGTTCCCCCCCACCGCCTCTCCTCCGCAATGCTCGCTCGGAGCCGCGCCGCATGATCTAAGATTCCGCCATACATCATGGCGACGTCGCGTCTGGCCCACCGTGCCGAAGGCATCGAGATCATGGATGCCGGGAGCTACACGCTCAGGGAGATCCGGGACAACCTCGCCGATCTCCGCTTCATGAACAGATGGATGCGCGGCGCGCGGATCGTGGAGCGTGAGGTCGCCTCCCTGGTCGCCGCGACACCGGGACCCGGCCCGCTCAGCCTCCTGGACGTCGCGACCGGCTCGGCGGACATCCCGCTGCGTCTGGCCCGGCGCGTCGTGCGCGAAGGGAAATCCCTCCTCCCGATCGGCCTGGACAGCAACCCTCAGGTGCTGGACGCGTCGCGGCTCTGGCAGCGGGGGCAGACCGGCGCGGCGCGTCTCGTGCGCGCGGATGCGCGCTGCCTCCCCTGGGCCGATCGCTCGATCGACGTGGTGATCTGCTCGAACTTCCTGCACCATCTGGATCCTGCGGGCGCCCTGTCCGCCCTCGCGGAGATGCGGCGCGTCGCGCGGATCGGCATCGTGATCAGCGATCTGCGAAGGACGCGCGCCGCGTGGGGGCTCGTCTGGCTCGCCACGCACCTCACGACCAGGAATCGCCTTACGCGTCACGACGGCCCGCTGTCGGTCGAGCGGGCCTTCACGGTGGACGAGCTGAGGGCCCTCGCCGGCGAGGCGGGCCTCACGGGGGCGGTCGTGCGCAGGATCGGGCCCGCGCGCATGGTCCTGCGATGGCCGGCGACGGGGGGCCCATGATGCGCGACGCGCCGGACGGTGCCGCGGCGGTCGTCGATGCGGCGATCGTGGGCGCCGGACCCGCGGGCGCGGCGACGGCGGTCCGGTTGCGCGCCCTGGGGCTCACGGTCGCGTTGCTCGACAAGGAGCAGTTCCCGCGTCACAAGATCTGCGGCGATTTCCTCCCCCCCGGCGCGGTCGCGAACGTGCGATCCCTCTGCGGCGAGGTCGTCGAAGCGGCGGCTCCCGCGCGCCTCACGGGGCTGCGGATCACCTGGCGCGGCCGCTCCATCCTGGCGGATTTCCCGCCGGACACCGCGGGGTGGGGGCTGTCGCGTCTGCAGCTCGACGCGCTCCTGGTGAAGAGGGCCGTGGCGGCGGGCGCCGATCTGGTGGAGCGATTCCGCGTCGAGCGCACCGTCCGCCTGGAGGATGGGCGCCATCGCGTCGAGGGGAGCCACCCCGACGGGACGCGACGGGCATTCGTCGCGTCGCTGGTTGTGGAGGCCGGGGGGCGCTTCGGCCTTGTCGGGCGCCGTCTGGGATGGCGGCGCGACGACGTCCGGCTGCAGCGCTGGGCTCTCTGGTCTCCTCTTTCCGGGGTCGAAGGGCTGTCGGCGCGCTGCGAGATGCACGTGATCGATGGCGGCTATGTGGGCGTTGCGCCGCTGCCTGGGGAGAAGACGGCCAACGTCACGATGGTGCTGTCGCCCCGGCGCATGGCGGCGGCGCGCTCCGATCCGCGCGGCTACTACCGCCACGTCCTGGGAGAGCATGCCGAGCTGGGGCCGCGTCTGGATGCGGCGCATTCTGTCGCCCCGGTGCGCGGGCTGGGGCCTCTCGCATGCCGCGCCCGGCGCTTCTCCGAAGATGGGATCGCCCTGGTGGGGGATGCGTGCGGCTTCGTCGACCCTTTCACCGCCGAGGGTGTGTCGCGTGCCCTCGAGAGCGCAAGGATGCTGGGGGACGCTGTTGCCCCGCACACCGCGGCCGGCCGGCCCCTTCCTGCGTCGCTCACGCTCCCTTCCTACGAGAGCGCATGGCGCGAGCGGTTCGGGCCCAAGCTCGCGTTATGCCGGATGCTCCAGGTCGTCATAGCGCGTCCATGGCTCGCGGGGCCGATGGCCCGCGGTCTCTCCCGGCGCAAGGATCTCGCCAACCTCATGATCGCCGCGACGGGAGACCTGCTTCCCGCCGCGAGCGTCATGAACCCGTCGTACGTCGGCCGGCTCCTCATCGCGGGGGCCATCGGATGAGCGCGCACCGCGTCGTGATCAGTGGTCTGGGGATCATCAGCCCCGCGGGAGTCGGGCACGATCCGTTCGCGCGGATGCAGGCCGAAGGACGTTCGGCGGTGGGAATCATCTCCCAGTTCGAGCTGAACGGCCTGCCGTGCCGCGTCGCCGCCGAAGTGCGCGGCTTCGATCCTCACACTGTGATGGACGCGGGCGATCTGAAGCGGGTCTCGCGCGCGACGCCCATGGGGATCGCGGCCTCGCGCGAAGCCCTGGCCGACGCGGGGCTCGATGCGGGACAGGATCCGCTCTTTCGCGAGCGCCTCGGCGTCATCATCGGATCGGGGGCCGGCGGCATCGAGTTCGGCGAGAGGCAGTACCGGCACTATTTCGCGGGAGAGCAGGGGCGCATCAGCCCCTGGGCGATCTCGACCTCCTTCGTCGGCAGCCTCTCGTCGGAGATCTCGATCGCTCTGGGCCTTTCGGGGCCGAGCCACGCGATCTCGACGGGGTGCACCTCCAGCACCGACGCGATCGGCTACGCGTTCGACATGATTCGCGGCGGCCGTTTCGACGTCCTGCTCGCGGGAGGGGTGGAGGCCTGCATCACACCGGCGCTGATGGCCGGCTTCTGCCGGATGAAAGTGGTCTCCACGGCGTTCAACCATGCGCCGCATCGCGCCTCGCGCCCCTTCGACCGGGCGCGCGACGGCTTCGTCATCGCCGAGGGGGCCTGGATGATGGTGCTGGAGCGGCGCGAGCGCGCGCTCGCGCGCGGGGCGCGCATCTACGCGGAGGTGGCGGGCTTCGGCTCCACCTGCGACGCCTGGCACCGCGTGGCGCTCAACCCCGATGCCGTTCAGCCCGCGCGCGCCATCCGCCTCGCGCTGGACGACGCGGGCGAGCCCGTCGAGGCCGTCCAGTACGTCAACCTGCACGGCACGGCGACGAAGATCAACGACGAAGTCGAGACGCGCGTCATCAGGAAGGTCTTCGGGACCCGCGCGGAGCGCATCGCCGTCTCGGCCAGCAAGTCGATGTTCGGCCATCCGCAGGGCGCCTGCGGCGCGATGGGGGTCGCCGCCACGGCGCTCGCGATGCGGGATGGCATCATCCCTCCCACGATCAACCTCGACGACCCCGACGACGGCTGCGACCTGGACTATGTCCCCCACACCGCCCGCCGCGCTGAGATCGGCGTCGCCGTCTGCAACTGCATCGGCTTCGGCTCCAAGAACTCCGCCCTGGTCCTGCGCGCACCCGCTGCGGCCGCTCGCGCTTGATCGCGAAGCTGTCCAGGACGAAGATCACTTCATGAGATGCGTCGCGGTGGTGCTCCTGCTCCTCACGGCCGCCTGTGCGGCGGAGGCCCCGGCTCCCGACAGGGAAGCCGCGACAGCGGCCTACGCCGATCTCAGAGAGCGGGCGCGGGCGGATCTCCAGAGCTGGCAATCATCCGGGGCGGTCGCCGATCCGCGGCCGAAGTGGGCCGAAGAGCTCATGGCATTCGCGGTCACGTGGCCGGAGACGCCGGAGTCGGTCGAGGCGATCATCGCCTCGATGGATCTGTACGCCGAGTCGCGGGAGGTGCAGGGATTCTTCCGCGCGTGGGAGCTGGCGCTCGTGCACTGCGCCGACGAGCCGGCGTTTCGCTACACGTTCGAGAAGCTCGTCCTGATGCGCATGGTGGAGGCGGGCGGGCTCAGCATCCTCATCTCGCTGGACGATAAGGCCCGTGAGCGCGCGTGGCGCACCGCGGCGCCGCGGATCGTGGAGGATCTGCGGCGCGCCATCGATGCCACGAAGCTCGACGAGACCCGCGCCGCAGCGCACTACACGCTGGGGCGCACCTGGTACGAGCTGGGGCTGAATCGCGGCAAGGCGCTTGAGAGTTTCCAGATCGTGGCTTCGGAGCATCCCGCGTCGCAGCACGCGTCCAGCGCCGCGATGTACGTGCGCGAGCTTCAGGATCTGGCCATCGGGCGCGATGCGCCGACGTTCGAAGGGACGACGCTGGACGGAAAGCCGCTGGCCCTGGCGTCCTACCAGGGGAAGGTGGTGCTGGTCGATTTCTGGGCGTCCTGGTGCGAGCCCTGCGTGGATCAGGTCAAAGACCTGCAGCGCGCCTGGAAGCGTTATCATAGCCGCGGGTTCGAGATCATCGGTGTGAGCCTCGACGACGACCTGGAGGCCGCGCGGCAGTTCGTGACCGACAATCAGGTGCGCTGGCCGAACGTCGCCAGCGGTCAGGGGATGCTCGACCCGGTGGCCGAGCAGTACAGCGTGCAGTCGATCCCGACCTCGTACCTGCTGGGGCGCGACGGGAAGATCCTCGCCCGGGGTCTGAAAGGGGACGATATCGGCCCCGGGGTTGCAAGAGCCCTCGCGCGCTGAACCGGGTCGGCGCCAGTCCCGCCGCGAGAGTGCGGGGGACTGCACGCCATCGGCTCGGTCCTCCGGGCTGGACGCCAGCCCGCTGGACGACCGTCGTTACATCGTCACTGCTCTGTTCTCGATCGAGATACGGGCTTGCAGCCACGGATCTTCGTCCTCCGACAGCGCGGCGTCTTGCGCCAGAGTCCAAGGGTCTTCGTCCAAGTGCGCTTCGTTCATCGCCGGCTCGATCAGATGGTCGTTGAGGTAGACGCGCGTTCCCATCCTCACTGTGACCCGATCGGGCGCCTCGCCAGACAGCACGAGCGTCCCTGCCATGTGCTTCATGAAACGATGATCCGCAGCGCACAGCGAGACCATGTTCTCATGTGTCGTCTGCCCTCCGACCGAGCGGAGCTGCATGTGATCGGCCTCCAGGCCGCCACGCTGCAGGCACTCAGGCGCGCGGCAGGTGTAGTTGTCTCTCTCGATGACAATCCGGTGGAACATCCGCCGCAGCCTCGCCGGAGAGGCCAGCCTGTCCTCGTTGCCGTAACAGTTCAGAAAGTGCCTCGCCATCGCCGCGAGACCCCACCACTCGGGACGATCGCGGCCTTCCACCTCACGAAGCCGCTCGAGTGTCGCCTCGTAGCAGGCGAGCTGTTCCGGATCGAGAAGAAACTCCACCCGGGCCGTCGCATCGCCGCCCGGTGCGACACCGCTGAAATGCGAACACGCGCGTAGCGCCCCCGCAAAGGTCGCGTCCTGTGGCGGCAGGCCGCCGTCATGTTTCCATCCCACAGGATCGGCCTCCCGCTTCAGCACCGAACCCTCCACCACCACCTCGAGCAGCCGCAGCGTGTGCGTCATCGCAAATCGCGTCCAGGCCCGGTCGGTCCTCGAGGAAGCGACGCGGCTCAGCAGCCATGCAGCCCGCCGCCCGAGACGACCCGAGGCGTACATGCGGAACGCCGCCGGAAGCCGCTCGAGGGCGTGGTCCAGCCGCGCCAGCTCGTGCGCCTCGCGCAGGGACAGCCCCATCCGCTCACGGACGTACTGCCCGAAGCCGGCGAAGCCAAGTGAACTGTGTAGATATTCCTCCTCGACGATTCGCAGCAGGCGACCCCGCACGGCATCGAGCCGTCCCTGAAGTCCCGTCCAGAAGACGACGCGATCATGAGCGCCGGCGTCTTCGGCAGGCGCCCCGTCGATGAGCACGTCGCGGAGCTCTGAGGGGAGGTCGCGCCAGCGGCCGGTGGCGGCTTCCATCTGTTGGTGGATGCGCTCCCATCCAGCGCCCATCTCACGCCGCAGGTCGAAGTGATCCCCGAGCGAGATGCTGCGACGCCCACCGGCTGCGGGGCCATGACTCTGCATACCTTCCGTGCATGCCTGCTGCGCCCGCTCCGCCGTATGGGAATCGGATGAGGAAGGACACTCCATCAGCCCCGACATCGTCTCCATCGCCATCATTTCCACCGCCGTCCCGATGCCTATCTGATAGGCCGCCATCTTGCGGGCCACGTCGACGGCTTCTGACACCAGCACCGCAACACCGGGGGGAGCCATCACCACACGCCGCATGGAGCGAGCTTCCTCCGGATCTTCGTGCTCTCCCGCTCCGCCGGTATCATTCGGCCTCGCGGCCGCTGCTCCGCAGGCATGGGCCTCCGCCTCCCGTGTCGCGACGGGCCCGGCCCCGACTCGGTCATCCGCCTCGCGCTCCCTGGTGGCGAGCTGCTCCAGCTCACGCACGGTGGAGCATGACGCCCTCTGCAACCAGGCCTCCTCGGTCTCGCGTGTGACCGCGCGCAGCACGACACGAAGATGCGACTTGGACAGGACCCCGGCCGCCCACGCGGCGGCGAGGCAGGGGTAATCACGAAGCGCGCGCGCACGCCGCATCTCCTGCTGGCACCAGCGGGCGGTCATCGGCACGAATGCCCTGAGGTATGTGGACCATCGCGCATGGCCTTCCTTGACGTGCAGCTTCCCTTCCTTCACTTCCAGCAGGGCCCGCGCCGCATGGTCGCTGACGATCCGATCGGACACCGCAAGCCAGCGCAGCGTCTCGTCGTATGGCTGCGGATGCGTCGGCTCCTCGTGCGCGCCGGGGCACGAGCGGCGAGGTGGCCTGATGCGGAGCAGCTCGGGCGACACGGCCAGCGCAGGAGAGAGACGTGCGTCGAAATGGATCGCCGATGGTGGTTGCATGCGCATGCCGCACCCGCAAGAGAGCAGACGCTGTGGGAAACGACGGTGGCACGGAAGAGAAGGACTGCCGTCAATGTACCGTGAAGGATCTCGTGCGTCAAGAGAGAAGCAAAAAAAATATTCACAATTGAGATGCGTGATTGGAAAGAAACGCTTCAATGGCGCACATCAGTGTTGATAGGTGCTTGATGACGTGAAGTCGAATGAACTCGTGGTCCCTCGATGCGGACCGGGGGCCCGCGTACCCGGAAACAATTCAGGGGACCACCGAGAAGTAGTACGGACGTCCGATTCTTGTGAGAGAGCCGTGCGATGACGTGAAGTCGAATGAACTCGTAGTCCCTCGATGCGGGCCGGAGGCCCGCGTACCCGGAAACAATTCAGGGGACCACCGAGAAGGAGTACGCGGGTCCGGGCCTGGCGGATGTTGTGCTGAGGTGTCCATCCAGTACGACGGGATCAGCGCTCATGCGCCACCGCGTCGGGCACCGGTGACCCACGATGGAACGCTTCACCCTCTGATCCCGGGCAATAGGGGGCTGTCGACGCTGTTGCGCTCGCGGGAGTTCTGAACGACAATCCTGCTTATGGCACGTCTTGCGCACATAACGCTCGCGATCGCCCTGGCCCTGGGCCCGGCGGCCCAGGCCGCCGCCGCGGATCAACCCGTGCGGCTGGCGATCGATCCGGAAGGGAGCGAGGTGACCTTCCTGATGGAGACGACCTGGCATGAGGTGCATGGGACGGCGCGCGGCATCACCGGGACGATCGAGTCGGCGGGAGGGTCCCTCTTCGCGGACGCCGTCGTGACGTTTGTCGTGGACGCCACGACGATGGAGACGGGAAACGGCAGGCGCGACAAGACGATGCATGCGGACTACATGATGACCAGCGAGTGGCCGCGCATCACGTTCCGCTCGACGGCGCCGCCGGTGCTTCTGGGAAAAGACGCCGGCGGGGGGGCCGTCTCCCTCGGGAAGGAACCGGGAGCCGATGCCGGGGCCGTCTCCTTCGAGCTGGCCGGCGATCTCACCGTCCGCTCCGAGACCCGCGGCGTCATCCTCTCCCTGACGGCCCGGCCGGATGGCGATGGCTGGGTCGTGACGGGGGAGCACATCGTGAGTCTCCGGGACTACGGGATCCCCGACCCGTCCATCTTCCTGAACAAAGTCCAGGACGCCGTGAAGGTGACCTTCTCCGTCAAGGTGCGCCCAGCATGAAGCAGGACGCCGTGAAGGTGACCTTCTCCGTGAGGGCGCGCCCAGCATGAAGCAGGACGCCGTGAAGGTGACCTTCTCCGCGAGGGCCGCGCCCAGCGTGAACCGGCGATTGACGGGCCGCTCGGGGCGTGGGTAGACTGCCTGCTCCTGTGACAGGCTTCCCTGCGACATCATGAAACGTTACCCGGCATTCGATCCCCCCGAGTACCTGGACTGGACTCCCGATCCGGGAGCCATGGCCTCCTTCCGCGAGAAGGTTCCGCAGATGCGCCCGGACAAGCAGAAGCTGCTGCGCCTCCACGAGGGGATGCTGCGCAACCGCCTGCACGACATCGCGCTGAAGCGCTGGGTCCGGCAGGGGGTCATTTCGAAGGCCTGGCTGGGGACAGGTGAGGAGGCGGTCACGATCGGCAGCGTGCACGCCCTCGTGAAGGGGGACGTCGTCGGCCCCATGATCCGCAACGCCGGAGCCTGCCACGAGATGGGCATGCCGGTGGTCGAGATGCTCAAGGCTTACCTCGCCGCGCCCGACGGCATCACCAGGGGGCGCGACCTGCACACCGGCGACCCCGCCATCGGCGTCATCCCCCCCACGTCGTTCGTGGGGTCGCTGGTGCCGGTTTTCGCCGGGATCGCGCTGTCGTTCCGCATGAAGGGGGAGCGCAAAGTCGCCATGACCTGGGTGGGCGATGGCGCGCGCTGGACGGCGGAGTTCCACGAGGGGATGAACTTCGCGGCGGTGCAGGGTGTGCCTCTGGTGATCGTCCTGCAGGAGAACCAGGTCGCGCTGGGAACGCATCGCGACGTGCACGCGAAGGCGCGCTGCGAGGAGATGGCGGGAGCCTACGGCGTCGAAGGGCTCTCGTGCGACGGCAACAACATCCTCGAGGTGTACGCCGCGGCTGGCGCGGCGGTGAGGCGATGCCGCGAGGGCAAAGGCCCGGTCGTGCTGACCGCGAACACCTTCAGGATGGGGGGGCATGCCACGCACGACGAGGCCGAGGCGCGGCAGCTCTTCGACAAGGAGGTCTTCGCCTACTGGGGGCGCAGAGATCCGATCGGGATGTACGAGACGTGGCTGACTCAGAGCGCCGGAGTGGCGCGCGACGAGCTGGAGCAGATCGAAGAGCGGGTCACGCACGAGGTCGACGCGGCGGCGGAGGCCGCCCTGGCGTCCCGCGCAGCGGGACAAGCCACGGTGCAGGACGTCACCCGCGGCGTGTACGCGATGCAGGAAGTGTCCGGGCCGGCTCCTGTGCCGGCGCCGGCGCGCACATGATGCCGCCCGAGAAGCGGGGCAGCGTCGGAGGGACGATGAAGACACGGGTCAACAGCAGGGATCGGGTGGCCGAGCGCGGCCACGGTCTGGACCGGGAGACCTTGGTCGGCATTTACCGCACGATGTACGTGTCACGCCGCATCGACGACAAGGAGCTCCAGCTCAAGCGGCAGAACAAGTACTACTTCCAGATCAGCGGCGCAGGCCACGAGGCCGTGCTCGTCGCCGCGGGGATGGTCCTCAAGCCCGCCCACGACTGGTTCTATCCCTACTACCGCGACCGGGCGCTCTGCCTCCAACTCGGCATGACCCCCAAGGAGATGTTCATGGAAGGAGTCGGGGCCGAGGCCGACCCCAACTCCCACGCGCGCCAGATGCCCTCGCACTGGGGGCACAAGGCGCTCAACATCGTCAGCCAGTCCAGCCCGACGGGGACGCAGTTCCTCCAGGCAGTCGGCTGCGCCGAGGCGGGGCGGCACATGGAGGCGATGAAGGAGCTGCCGCCGGCGCCCTCGGGCTTCCAGCGCGACGAGATCGTCTACGTCTCGGCGGGCGATGGCGCGGTCGCGGAAGGAGAGTTCTACGAAGCGCTCATGACGGCGTGCGTCAGGCGCCTGCCGGTGCTCTTCCTCGTCGAGGACAACGGCTACGCCATCTCGGTCCCGGCATGTGTCCAGACCCCGGGCGGGAGCATCAGCGCGGCCCTCGCGTCGGTTCCCAACCTCACGATTGCCGAGGTGGACGGATGCGACCCGCTCGCCTCCTACGAGGTCCTGCGCGACATGACGGGAAGGATGAGGCAGCGCGAGATCGGCCCGGCCCTCGTGCACGCCCGCGTCGTGCGCCCCTACTCGCACTCCCAGTCCGACGACGAGAAGGCCTACAAGACGGAAGCCGAGCGGGCGGATGAAGCCGCGCGCGATCCGATCGCGCGCTTCGGGGCGCTGCTCGTGGAGGAGGGGCATACCTCCGAGGATTTCCTGAAGGAGCTGCGCGCCGCCGCGGACGAGGAGATCAACCGCGCCGCCGACGAGGCCATGGAGGAGCCCAGGCCGGATCCGGGGAGCATCTTCACGCATCTCTACTCGCATGAGATCGACCCGACCTCTCCGGACTTCGAGAGCACACCCCGCACCGACGGCAATCCCACGACGATGGTGGACCTGCTGAACTCCTGCATGAGCGACGAGATGGCGCGCGACGAGCGAGTCGTCGTCTTCGGCGAGGACGTCGCCGACTGCAGCGTGGATGAGAGTCTCGAGCTGGTGAAGGGGAAGGGCGGGGTCTTCAAGGTCACCTGGGGCCTGCAGAAGAAGTACGGCAGCCGCCGCGTCTTCAACTCGCCTCTCGCGGAGGCGAACATCATCGGGCGCGCCATCGGCATGGCCACGCGCGGGCTCAAGCCCGTGGTGGAGATCCAGTTCTTCGACTACATCTGGCCGGCGTACATGCAGCTTCGCAACGAGCTGGCGACGATGCGCTGGCGATCCGGCGGCGACTTCAAGTGCCCCGTGGTGGTGCGCGTCCCCATCGGCGGCTATCTCGGCGGCGGCTCCATCTATCACAGCCAGTCGGGAGAGGTCCTGTTCACGCATCTGCCGGGGCTGCGCGTCGTGTTCCCTTCGACGGCCGCAGATGCCAACGGGCTGCTCAGGACCGCGATCCGGTGCGACGACCCGGTGATGTTCCTCGAGCACAAGCATCTCTACCGCCAGACCTACAACAAGGATCCCAACCCCGGCCCCGACTACACCATCCCCTTCGGCCGTGCGAAGATCGTGCGCGAAGGGAACGATATGACGGTGATCACGTACGGAGCGCTCGTGGAGCGCAGCCACCGCGCGGCGAAGAAGGCCGAAGAGCAGCACGGCCTGCACGTGGAAGTGATCGATCTGCGAACGCTGCTGCCTTACGACTGGCAGACCATTGAAGCGTCGGTTGTGAAGACATCGCGCGCCCTGGTCGTTTACGAAGACACCCGTTCGTTCGGCTTCGGCGCGGAGATCGCGGCGCGGATCGGCGAGGAGCTGTTCGAGCACCTCGACGCCCCCGTCGTGCGCGTGGCAGCGAAGGACACCTGGGTCGCCTACGAGCCGGGGCTCGAGAACGTCATCCTGCCGCAGGAGGCCGACGTGCTGGCCGCCATCGAGAGCCTCGCGCGCTACTGAGCAGCATTCAGAGGGAGATGCGATGACAGGTCCCGACCCGCTGCTCGCCTGGCGCGAAGAATTCCCCATCCTCGAGACCTGCACCTACATGATCTCCCACTCGCTGGGGGCGATGCCTCGCGGCGTGCGCTCGAGACTCACGGCGTTCGCCGATCTCTGGGACCAGCGCGGCATCGTGGCGTGGGAGGATGGGTGGTGGGACATGCCGTTCACCGTGGGGAACACGGTGGCGGCGATCCTGGGGGCCGCTCCCGGCTCGGTCACCATGCACCAGAACGTCTCGGTGTCGGAGTCGATCGTCGCCTCGGCGCTCGACTTCTCGGGCCCGCGCAACAAGATCGTCTACACCGACATGAACTTCCCCTCGGTGATGTACGTCTGGGAGGCGCGCAGGAATCTCGGCGCGCGCATCGTCATGGTGCCGTCCGACGACGGCATCACCGTGGACACCCAGAAGCTGCTGGACGCCATCGACGACCAGACGCTCGCCGTCCCGATCAGTCACGTCCTGTTCAAGAGCGCCTTCATCCAGGACGTCGCGGCGATCGTCGAGAAGGCCGAGAAGGTCGGGGCGCTGGTGGTGCTCGACTGCTACCAGTCGGCGGGGACCATCCCCTTCAGCCTCGAGAAGCTGCGCGTTCACTTTGCGGTCGGCGGGTCGGTCAAGTGGCTCCTGGGCGGTCCCGGCGCGGGATATCTCTACGTCCGGCCCGATCTGATCGGCAGCTTCTCGCCGGCGGTCACCGGGTGGGCCGCGCACGCCCGCCCCTTCGCGTTCGAGACCGGCCCCATCGACTACGCCGAAGGGATCAGGCGATGGATGCACGGCACGCCGGCCATCGCGCCTCTCTACCAGTGCCAGCCGGGCTTCGAGATCATCGCGAAGATCGGCGTTGAGGCCATCCGCGCCAAGTCGGTGCGCCAGACCACGCGCATGATCGACGCGGCGCGCGCCAAGGGGTTCAGGATCAACAGCCCGCTGGATCCGGCCCGCCGCGGCGGCAGCGTGATCGTGGACGTCAACGACGGCAAGGCCGTGTGCCAGGAGCTGATCCGGCGGCGCTTCCTGGTGGACTACCGGCCTGGGGCGGGGGTCCGGATCGCGCCGCACTTCTACAACACCGACGAGGAGTGCGACGCCCTCATCGAGGAGATCGCTTCCATCGCGGCGTCGCGCTCCAGCGCCCCCGCGGCGAGCAAAGGCTGACATGGACCGCCGCGCTTCGAGCTACACCGAGTACCTCAAGATCACCGAGCTGCTGCGCCTCCAGGAGCGCCTCTCCGGCGAGCACGATGAGATGCTCTTCATCGTGATCCACCAGGTCTACGAGCTCTGGTTCCGGGAGATGATCCACGAGGCCGAGGAAATCATGATGGCGCTGCGCGCGGGGCGCATCCGGCCGGCCACGCGCCTCTACCGCCGCATGATCGAGATCCAGCGGGTGCTGCTCCAGCAGGTGGCGGTGCTCGAGACCATGGCGCCGTCGGAGTTCAACGCGTTCCGCGACCGCCTCAATCCCGCCAGCGGATTCCAGTCGAGCCAGTTCCGCGAGCTGGAGTTCCTGTCGGGGATGAAGGAGAAGGCATATCTCGGCATGCCCGGGCAATCCGAAGGGGACATCGCGCGGCTGAAGCTGCGGCTCGACGGCCCGACGCTCGGCGAGGCCCTCGACACCGTGCTGCGCTCGCGCGGGTTCGCGCTCCCCGAGGGGAGCCTCCCAGCAGCGTCACCGCAGCGCATCGAGGCGCTCAAGACCATCTACGACGATCACGAGAACCACGACGACCTCTTCCAGCTCTGCGAGGCGATGATCGAGTACGACGAGAACTTCCAGCTCTGGCGCTTCCACCACGTCCGCATGGTGGAGCGGATGATCGGCCGCAAGCCCGGCACCGGCGGCAGCGACGGAGTGGGATACCTCCAGAAGACCCTCGACAAGCGCTGCTTCCCGGACCTGTGGTCGGTGCGGACGCACCTCAAGGGAGGCGGGACCTACGGCGGGTGAATGCAGCACCACCTGCTTTCGATTGCCTGATCCAGTCGCCGGTTCAGCCGCGTTGAGCAGATCCCGGCCACCGGAAGCGTGGCGCGGCCGACCCGCGGGCAAACCGCTTGACCATTCACTCCATGGATGATTATCATCCACACTATGGAAACCCTCCCCCGACTGGTCGAACCGGTGCTGGCCGAGCGGCTCCGAGCGATGCCCGCGGTCGTGGTGACCGGCGCGCGGCAGACCGGCAAGAGCACGCTGGCCGCGGAGCGGGTGCAGGGGGCGCGGCGCTATGCCACGCTGGACGACCTCGACGTGCTTGATGCCGCCCGCCGCGACCCCGAGGCGCTGGTCGGCGGGAGCGATGCGGTAACTCTCGACGAGGTCCAGCGCGAACCGGGACTCCTGGCCGCCGTGAAGCGAGCCATCGACCGCAAGCGCACGCCCGGGCGCTTCCTCCTGACCGGCTCGGCCAATCTGCTCCTCATGCGCCAGGTGTCCGAGTCGCTGGCGGGACGGGCGAGCTACCTGACGCTGTGGCCCATGACCCGGCGCGAGCAGCGTGGCGAGGGGCGCGCCGGGCGCTGGGAGGAGCTGCTGGCCGTGCGCGACGACGAGTGGCTCGACCTGCTCTCGGCCGGAGGCGAGAAACCGGAAGACTGGCGGGCGCTGGCGCGCCGTGGAGGCTTCCCAACCCCGGCGCTGCAGCTCGGGGGGGCGAAGGAGCGCGCGATCTGGTTCGACGGCTACGTGCGGACCTATCTCGAGCGCGACCTTCAGGACCTCGCCGCCATCAGCGCGCTGCCGGATTTCCGGCGTCTGATGCGCGCGGCCTGCCTGCGCCTCGGCCAGCTCCTCAACCAGACAGAGCTGGGGCGCGACGCGGCGCTCCCGCAGGCGACGGTGCACCGCTGGCTCAACCTGCTCGAGATCTCCTACCTTCTCGTGCGGCTCCCGGCCTATGCCGTGAACCGCACCAAGCGCCTCATCAAGGCTCCCAAGCTCTACTGGGGCGACACCGGCGTCGCGCTGCACCTCACCGGGCAGGAGGAGCCGGGCGGCGCGCACCTGGAGAACCTGGTGTTGCACGACCTGGTGGCGTGGCGCGACGCCCGGCTTGAGCGGGCGGAGCTCGGGTACTGGCGCACCGTGAGTGGCGAGGAGGTAGACCTGGTGATCGAGACCGGCGGCCGGCTGCTCCCGATCGAGGTCAAGGCCAGCGCCCGGCCGCGCCTGGCCGACGCCGCGTCCTTGCGGTCCTTTCGCAGGGAGTACGGCAAAAAGGCCCGCGCGGGCCTGCTCCTGCACACCGGCGGTACACTCGAGTGGCTGGCGCCGGACGTCCTGGCGGTTCCGTGGTGGAGAGTCCTGTGAAGAAGAAACCGATCGCCAGGAAGAACGACACCACTGCCAACCTCGGCTTCGAAGCAAAGCTCTGGGCCGCAGCCGACGCGTTGCGCAACAACATGGATGCGGCCGAGTACAAGCACGTCGTCCTCGGCCTGATCTTCCTCAAGTACATCTCCGACGCCTTCGAGGCCAAGCACGCGGAGCTCGAAGCGCAGAAGGCCCAGGGCGCCGATCCCGAAGACCGCGACGAGTACCGCGCCGCCAGCATCTTCTGGGTGCCGAAGGAGGCGCGCTGGCAACACCTGAAGGCCAGCGCCCCGCAGCCCACCATCGGCACGCTGGTGGACGACGCGATGGCCGCCATCGAGCGCGACAACCCCTCGCTCAAGGGCGTGCTGCCCAAGGACTACGCCCGCCCCGGGCTCGACAAGCAGCGCCTCGGCCAGATCATCAACCTCGTCAGTGACATCGCGCTCGGCAGCGCGGCCGACCGCGCGCGGGACACGCTGGGCCGCGTGTACGAGTACTTCCTATCCCGCTTCGCCAGCGCCGAGGGCAAGAGCGGCGGCCAGTTCTACACGCCCTCGCACGTGGTGCGCGTCCTGGTCGAGGTGCTCGCCCCGTACAAAGGCCGCGTCTACGATCCCTGCTGCGGCTCGGGCGGCATGTTCGTGCAGAGCGAGAAGTTCATCGAGGCCCACGCCGGCAAGCTCGGCGACATCTCCATCTACGGCCAGGAGTCCAACTACACCACCTGGCGGCTGGCCAAGATGAACCTCGCCATCCGCGGCATCGACGCGCAGATCGCGCACGGCGACACCTTCCACAACGACCGGCACCCCGACCTCAAGGCCGACTACGTGCTGGCCAACCCGCCCTTCAACGACAGCGACTGGCGCGGCGAGCTGCTCAAGGACGACAAGCGCTGGGTCTACGGCACGCCGCCCGCGGGCAACGCCAACTACGCCTGGGTGCAGCACTTCATCCACCACTTGGCGCCCACCGGGCTCGCCGGCTTCGTGCTCGCCAACGGCTCAATGTCGTCGAACCAGTCGGGCGAGGGCGAGATCCGCAAGGCCATCATCGAGGCCGACCTCGTGGACTGCATGGTGGCGCTGCCGGGCCAGCTCTTCTACTCGACACAGATCCCGGTCTGCCTCTGGTTCCTCGCCCGCAACAAGAAAAACGGCCGCTTCCGCGACCGGCGCGGCGACACGCTCTTCATCGACGCGCGCAAGCTCGGCACGATGGCCGACCGCGTTCACCGCGAGCTGCTTGATGACGACATCGCGAAGATCGCCGGCACCTATCACGCCTGGCGCGGTGACAAGGACGCGGGCGAGTACGCCGACGTGGCTGGTTTCTGCAAGCGCGCCGCGCTGGAGGACATCCGCAAGCACGGCCACGTGCTCACTCCCGGCCGCTACGTCGGCGCCGAGGCCGTCGAGGACGACGGCGAGCCGTTCGAGGAGAAGATGAAGCGGCTCACCGCGACGCTGCGCGAGCAGCAGGCCGAGGGCGCGAAGCTGGATGCCGCCATCGCCGCCAACCTGAAGGAGCTTGGGTATGGCGGGTGAGACCCTCTCGGAGGGCTGGAAGTGGACCACCTTCGGTACAGTGGCGGATTTCGTCAACGGCGATCGTGGTGAGAACTACCCCACCCAGTCAGACCGCGTAGGAGCCGGGGTTCCGTTCATTAACACTGGTCACATTGAGCCCAACGGCAGGCTAACCAGCGCTGGAATGGACTACATCACGAGAGACTCTTTCGAGCGACTGCGCAGCGGGAAGGTCAATCCAGGCGACATCGTCTACTGCCTACGTGGGTCCACCATCGGGAAGACCGCGCGCAATCACTTCGCCGAGGGAGCAATTGCATCTTCCTTGGTTATTGTTCGAGCCAAGGCCCACGTATGTCAGGAGTATCTGTACTTCTACCTGACAAGCCCATTGGGCAAAATGCTTGTGGCGCAGCACGACAATGGATCGGCTCAACCCAACCTCTCGGTTCGGTCCCTTTGCAACTATCCGCTGCCACTTCCGCCGGTTGACGAACAACGCGCCATCGCCCACATCCTCGGCACACTGGACGACAAGATCGAGCTGAACCGGCGGATGAACGAGACGCTGGAGGCGATGGCGCGGGCGCTGTTCAAGTCGTGGTTCGTGGACTTCGCCCCAGTGTGCGCCAAGGCACAAGGCCGCGACCCCCACCTGCCTCAGCCTCTCGCCGACCTCTTCCCGGATTCCTTCGAGGACTCGGAGCTGGGGGAGATTCCGAGGGGGTGGGCAAATGGAGAGGTCGCGGACCTGTGCGATGCGATCTACAGCGGCGGTACCCCAAGCACTCAGACCCCTGAATATTGGAACGGAGAAGTTCCGTGGCTTTCGTCTGGCGAGACGCGCGAGAAGTTCATCATTGACACCGAAAGGCGCATCACACGTGCCGGTGTGTCGAATTCAAGTACCAGGCTGGCGCCTGCCTTATCGACAGTCATCGCAAGTGCCGGCCAAGGCAATACGCGAGGCCAGACGTCGCTACTCACTCTTGAGAGCTTCGTCAATCAGTCAGTTGTCGTACTAACAGCGAATCGACGAGCAAGTTCGCCCTACCACCTGTTCTTCGACCTGGAAAGACGCTACGAGGAATTCAGGCGGATTTCAGACGCACATAGTTCACGTGGTAGCTTGACCACGAAGCTGCTTGCTGGACTGCCTGCTGTGCTTCCCCCGGCCATGGTCATCCGTCGATTCGATTCGATTGCTCAGAAAGCAGTCGAACGCGTCACCGCGAATCTCAGCGAATCTCGCACGCTTGCCGGCCTGCGCGACATGCTACTGCCCAAGTTCATCTCCGGGGAACTGCGGGTGAAAGACGCGGAGCGGTTCATTCAGGAGGGCCGATAGCCGTGCCGAGCCTGCGCACCTACTCGATCTTCATCTGCCACGACTGGGAGTACAGCGACGAGTACTACCGGAACTGCGACTTGCTGGATTGCGCTCCAAACTTCCGGTGGCGGAACCTGAGCGTTCCAGAACACGATCCCCTCGATACCGACCAAGTGCTCCAGAAGAACCTCCGCGACCAGATCCGGCCCGCGGACGTGATGCTGGTTCTGGCGGGCATGTACACCGCTCGCAGCGCGTGGATGGACTGGGAGATGGCGTTCGCGCGGCGCATCGGCACGCACATCATCGGCGTCAGGCCATGGGGCAACGTCCAGGCTCCCGTCATCGTTCAGCGCAACGCGGCCGAGATCGTGGGTTGGAACATGACTACGATCGTTGCTGCAATTAGATATTACGCGCCACGTCACTGAGGGGGAGCAGATGGCCGTCAAACGCGCTTTCATTAGCTTCGATTTCGAACATGATGAGGATCTGCGCAATCTCCTCGCCGGGCAAGCGCAAAACCCAGACTCGCCCTTCGAGATCAAGGACCGTTCGCTCAAGGAACCGCTCACGGGCGACTGGAAGGACAAAGTGCGGCGACGGATGGACAACGTTGACGTCGTGATCGTCATCTGCGGAGAATACACACACACAGCCGCAGGCGTCGCGGCGGAGTTCAGCATTGCACGCGAGGCAAGGAAGGCGTACTTCCTGCTCTGGGGGCGTAACGGCAAGAATTGCACGAAGCCGAAAGCCGCCCTCGAATCGGACAGGATCTATGAGTGGACCTGGGAGAACCTCAAGAGCCTGATCGGCGGAGCGAGGTAGTTCATGTCCGACACATCTAACCCACAACTCATACGCCAGACGAAGGAGAGCTACGGCGACACGTTTAAAGCCGACCTATTCGAACAGTACAAGCTCTACGTCGAGTCCGCTGAGAAGATCAGCGAGCGCCGGGTGTCAGCCAACAACTACCTGCTCACAGTGAACGCTTTCCTTGTCACGCTGTACGGGTTGGTGGCGGCCAGCCGATTCAACACCATCTGGATGATTCTGGTCCCCGTCGCGGGGTTCCTCGTCGCCTTGACCTGGCACCGCATCATCACGTCGTACAGGGACCTGAACACCGTGAAGTTCAAGGTAGTCCACGAGTTGGAGCAGCAAATGCCCGCGGCGCTCTACGACTACGAGTGGCACAAGGCCGGAGAGGGCCGGGGCAAAGCGTACCACCCGCTGTCGCACCTGGAGCGTTGGGTGCCCATCATCTTCATGGTGCTCTATGTGTTGCTGGCGATCCTGGCCGTGCTGGGTGTCCTGCCGTGACTTCATTCACCGAGTCCGTCGTCGAAGACGCCGCCCTCGCTTGGCTCGAAGCGCTGGGCTATGCGGTGCTGCACGGCCCGGACATCACCGCGGGGGAACCCGGCGCGGAGCGCAGCGACCCGAACTACCGCGATGTCCTGCTGGAGGGGCGGCTGCGCCATGCGCTTGTGCGCCTGAATGCAGACCTTCCATCCGAGGCTCTGGAAGATGCCTATCGCAAACTTACGCGCGTGGATGCGCCGTCGCTCGTGGAGCGCAACCGCGCCGTGCACCGGATGCTGGTCGACGGGGTCACGGTCGAGTACCGGCGGAAAGATGGTGCGATCGCGGGGACGCAGGCACGGGTCGTCGACTTCGACACGCCCGCTAATAATGACTGGCTCGCCGTCAATCAGTTCACTGTTTCCGAGGGCCAGCACACGCGGCGTCCGGATGTGGTGCTGTTCCTCAACGGGTTGCCGCTGGCAGTGATCGAGCTCAAGAACCCGGCCGATGAGAACGCGACCGTGTGGTCGGCTTTCCAGCAGCTCCAGACCTACCAGGCGCAAGTGCCGGCGCTGTTCGCGACCAACGCC
>Ga0137325_1000022_pt1 | contig 38863 bp, 31 predicted proteins | sample EasRivERMZT469_2_FD_102294 | JGI IMG/M metagenome (GOLD analysis project Ga0137325, IMG submission 102294) | Soil microbial communities from meander-bound floodplain in the East River, Colorado, USA - East River MetaG ERMZT469_2 | ecosystem: Environmental > Terrestrial > Soil > Floodplain ...
CCCGTGATCCCCCCCATCAGCGAGATGACGACCGCTTCGGAGAGGAACTGCGACAGGATGTCCTTCTTCGTCGCGCCCACGGCGCGCCTCACGCCAATCTCGCGCGTGCGCTCCAGCACGCTCGCCAGCATGATGTTCATGATCCCGATGCCGCCGACCAGGAGCGAGATGCCGGCGATTCCTCCCATGACCATGTTGAAGATCCGGCGCGTCCGGCGGCTCTGATCGAGGAGATCCTCGGGGATCACGATGGTGTAGTCGGCCTCTCCCCCGTGCATCCGTCCCAACGACGTGCTCACGAGGATCGACGTCTCCGCGATGCTCGCCCCCTGCGCGACGCGCAGGACGATCTCGTCCACCTCGCTCGCGAGCTTCTGCGGCTCGAACATCTTCAGGGCCGTCGTGATCGGGATGAAGACGCTGTTGTCTCCGCTCTCGATCTCCACTCCCTGGAACTCTTCCTTGACGAGACTGCGGGGACGCAGCGTCCCGATGACCGTGAACCAGACCTCGTTGATCTTGACCGGCTGGCCGAGGGGATTCTCGAAGGCGAACAGGTCCTGGCGCGCGCGGCTCCCCAGCACGCAGACCCTCTGGTAGCCGTCCTCTTCGACCCGGTCGAAGAGCGCCCCGTCCTGGAGCTTCAGGTTGAGCAGATCGAAGTAGTTGCGCCCCACGCCCAGCACGAGCCCCTCGCTGCGGCCCGAGGACGAGAGGACCCGATCGGCGCGGACCTGCTTCTTGGCGGTGCTGGTCTCGATGGTCGGGGCGACCTCCTCCAGCCCGCGTAGATCGCGCAGCGACAGACCGATGCTGCGCTCGCGGATGCGGAACAGGTCGTCCTGCTCGGCCGGCTTCTCACGGACGATGATGTTGCGCAGCCCCATCGCGTCGATCACCTGCAGCGCCTCGGCCTGCGCCCCGGCGCCGATGGAGAGCATCGAGATGACCGCCCCCACGCCGAAGATGATCCCCAGCATGGTGAGGAGCGTCCGCAGCTTGTGCCGTGAGAGATCGACAATCGCCGCGCCGAGATACTCGAGGATGCGCATCGGTGGGCGTCAGTGTACCGGGGCTGGAACGCGGCGTCTTCCGCCGCCACCGCCGCGCGACTTGCGCAGCGGCTCGGCCGTGCCGCCGGTCGCCACCGGAGCGGTGGGCTCACTGCCGCCGAGGATCACCCGTTCCCCTTCCTCGAGTCCCTCGGTGATGCTGATCCGGACGTGGTCCCCGGCGCCCGCTTTCACGGGACGCTTCTCATGACCATCGGCCGTCTCCACGATGACGTAGTGATCCTCGCCGTCCCCCCTCAGAGCCGAGCGGGGGATGACGATGGCGGCGGCTGCCTTCCCCACCTCGATCCAGGCCTCCCCCTTCATCCCGGGCTTCAGGAGCACCGGGTCGCCGTTCTGGATCTCGATCTGGACCTCGGTGTACTTCACGGGGGATTCGCGCTCGATCGGACGTGAAATCTCGGCGATGCTCTTGACCTTCCCCTCGAAGGCGATGTCGGGACGCGCATCGACCCTGACGATGGCGGGGGCGCCGACCGTGACGCCGGCCCCGTCCTTCTCGAGAACGTTGGCCGCGAGCATCGTGCTGCCCGGGTCCACGATGGACATGATCACGTTGCCGGGCCAGAGGGTGTCGCCGACCTGGACGGAGCTGCCGCGCCAGTTCTTCTTGTAGATGATGAGGCCCCCGAGCGGCGCCTTGAGGACGAGATTGCCCAGGCTCGTGTTCACGCGGTCGATGTTCCCCTGGACCTGGTCGCGCTCGACCCCGAGGATCCTCTCCTCGATGTCGTAGTACTGCCCGCGGAGCAGCAGGCTCATGTCGGCGAAGATGATCGTCTCGGACGCTTCCTCCTTGCGGACGGACTGCTCGAGGATCTCCAGCCTGCTGTAGATCATCTCGTCCTCGATCGAGAACGCGTCGGCATTGTCGCGCTCGAGCTGAGCGACCTGCTTCATGACGCCGATGGAACCGTCCTCGATGACGGACTGGACATCGTTGCGGTCAAGACGGCGGCTGGTCGACCTGAAGCTGGCCACGTGATTGTCGTGATCGATGTTGAGCTGGGTGTCGTCGAAGACCACGACGATGTCCCCTTCCGCGACGATGGAGCCCTCGTCCATGACGCTCTTGACCTTGAGGGCGCCCGTGGGAACGCGCGGGACGGCGATCGGCGACGCCTTGGTCGCCTCGAGATACCCGACGGCAGGGACGCTGAACGCCATGTCGGAGCGCGCGATCGCCACCGACATCGTGTCGCCCGAGCCGCCGTCGGTCCCGGCCCACGGCAGCGAAGAGCATGCCGGGCACGACGCGGCCGCGGCGGCCGCGAGAGTCAGGGCGAAGAGGGTGGCACGACCGCCCGCACCGCGACGAACCGTCCTGCGACCAACAATGCCGCGCCCGATCAAGCGCGCCCTCCCGCCGTCCGGCCCGACGTCACCGTCTCTCCCTCTTCGAGGCCCGATTCGACGACGACGCGATCGGTGTTGCGGGGTCCGAGCTTGACCACGCGCTTCACGAAAGAGCCGTTCTCGATCACTTCGACCCAGGTCTCCTCGCCATCGCTGTGCACCGCGTCGAGGGGAATGGTCAGGCGGTCGGCGAGCTTGTTCGTCTCGATGACGACCTGCACGCCCATCCCGGGACGAAGCCCTTCGAGCTGGTGCTTCTGGGGGTCGAGGGGCATGATGGCGTCGAAGACCTTGCTCGGATCCTGGACCGACTTCTCGTGGACCATCCGCCCGATCTCGGAGATGGGGGAACGCAGGACGAGCCCGGGCATGGCATCGACCCGCACCTCGGACGCCTGGCCCACGGCGATGCGCGCCGAGTCGACCTCGAGGACGTAGGTCTCGACCTGGAGCGTGGAGATGTCCGCGATCTTGAGGAACTTGGCGAGCATCCAGATCCCCTCGCCCACTTCCCATCGATCGCCGTTGCCCTTCGGGATATAAACGACCAGCCCGCCCACGGGGGCCTTGACGTTGAACTTCTCCTTGGTCTCCTCGCTGTAGGAGATCTTCGTCTCGTAGAACTCTTTCTTGGCGTCGAGAAGCTCGAGCTTCGATTTCACGAGATCCTGCTCGAACCCGATCTTCTGCGAGAGGAAGTCACGGCGCCGCTGCGCCAGCTCACGCTCGAGCCTGAGCTGCTGGATCTCGATCGAGGAGACCAGCTCCTGAGGGACGGCCAGCGAGACCTCGAGCTTCTTGAGGGAGCCTTCCGCCTTCACCAGGTCGAGCTTGAGCTGCCGCAGGGAGACTTCGAGGTTCCGCTCTTCCTTCTCCCTGGTCTGGAGGGTCGTCTCGAGGCTGGCGTGGTGGCGCCGCAGCTCGTCGTCGAGATCCGTCGTGTCGAAACGGGCGATGACGTCGCCTTTCTTGACGTAGGTCCCTTCAGGGATCATCCAGGAGAGGTTGTACTGCCAGATGTCCCGCGCCGAGGGAGGACCGATCTCGAAGGCGACGGCAGCCTCGAGGCTCCCCGTGGCCTCGACGGTCTCGCGGAATTCCCCCTTGTGCACCTTCGCCTCATCGTAGGGCAGGCCGTGCTTCATCAGGCGCGCCGCCACGACGACGGTGCCCGCCGCCACCAGGACGATGACCCCCACAACCCAGCGTTTCGCTCTCATCAGCTCAGCCTCCCAGCGCCGTTCGTGCCGGTTCATCGCCCGCTCCCGCGAGCATTGCGTAGGCTTCCTCGGAGATCAGGTACCAGAGCGCGTTGCGATCCAAAGGCTCGATGCGGCGCGGCTCCGCGCCGGCAGATTCTTCCGGCTCGTTGAGCCAATAGTCTTTGCCGTCGAACCGGACGGCAGTGCGGGCGATGAGCGGAGCCGAGGTTTTCCGATCCAGCTCGATGCGTCCCCGAACCGACATGCCGGGCTTCATCTCACCCACCCAGGTCTCTTCCAGGCTGGCCGTGACCTTGAAGATCCGCAGCTTCGAATCATCCGCGCGCCGCACCGCCATGGAGGGAATGTTCGTGATCTTCCCCATGAGGCGCCGTCCCGGGAATGCGTCGAGCGAGACCTCCATCGGCATTCCCACCGCGAGCAGCGGCGCGTCAACCTCGCTGACGCTGAAGACGACCTTCATCTCGTTGAGATCGGGGAGCTGCATGACGTTCTGCCCGGGCCAGCAGGAATCCCCTTCCTGGAACCTCAGGGTCGTGCCCTGCCGCCGCTCGTAGACGATGAGGCCCGTGGCAGGCGCCTTGATCGACAGCAGCTCGAGCTGGTCGCTGGCCTTCTGGAGATCTCCCTCCAGCTTGTCGAGGTCGATCTCCAGCACGTCCAGTTCGGCCTTCCCGCGCTTCTGAGTCAGCTCGATCCGATCGGTGGTTTCTTTCAGAGACGTCGCCGCCTTCTCGAAGGAGAGCTTGCGCTCCGAGTATTCCTTGGCCGACATGACGTCGGCATCCACCGACGCTTCGACCTTCGTGCGGTCGTTCTCGTACTGCTTCTCGGCCAGCTCGATCTCCAAGTCCTTGAGCGCGCTCGCCAGCTCGGCCTTCTTCGCGACGATCTGCGTGCGCGCGTCGAGGATCTGCGTCTCCAGCTCGCGGTGCTGCGCGGCCAGGGAGGAATTGTCGAAATCCAGGATGGGCTGTCCCTTCTCGACGAAGGAACCCTCCTTGGCCATATAGGTGATCCGGAGCTGCCAGAGGGATGTCTCGGGGGACTTGATGGCGATCGAACGGGTCGCCTCCAGCTCACCGGTGAGCTGGAGATCCCTGACGAAATCGCCGCGCGTCACCAGCGACGCGGTCTGTGCGGCGGCGGCCTGAGGGGGCGCGGCACTGCCGGCTGCAGGCGCAGGAGGGGCGATTGATGCCTCCGCCTGAACGGGACCTTCCGAAGAGGAACAACCGGGCATGACCAGGGCCACGGCCAGGACCGCGGCGCACACGCCGGAACAGGGCAAGACCCCTGACAGACGCCTGTTTGTGCTCACCGTGTATCCCCCGTGGAAGTGGCTGTGTGGAGCCAGTTTACGCGAACAGGGCCAGGGCTGCCAGCGGCAGATCGCCGATCGTCTGATCTTCACCTTTCTAACGGCCGACGCGTGTAAAAGTTTGGAAAAATGGCCCCGTGAGGTGCTCGGGTGAGCCCCGGTGACCCGAAAGTGCCTACGAACCGGTCGGCGCGCCGGCGGCCTCGCTGTTGAGGTTGCTCGCCTCCTGCGACAGCCGCTCCACCGCGGTCCAGACGCGCAGCAGGTTCCCGCCCATGATCTTCGCGACGTCCTGCTCGCTGTAGCCGCGCGCGAGCAGCTCGCGGATCAGGTTGGGGTACTGCGAGACGTCCTTCAATCCCGACGGCAGCGAATCCCCTACGCCGTCGAAGTCCGATCCGATGCCGACGTGATCGATCCCCGCGAGCTTCACCACGTGGTCGATGTGATCGGCGACGTCGGTGACGTCAGCGAAGATCTTCTTGTGCGTCTCCCAGTAGCTCTTCTGGAAATCATCGGCCGGCGTATCGTCCGTGTCTTCGGCGACGCCGCGCCCCTTGTTGAAGGCCTTCAGCTCGTCCCAGAGGGTTTCGGTCTGCTTGTGCGCCTCGGGGTGGATGAAGCCCGACCCGAAGTTGATCTGGATCACTCCCCCCTTTTTCCCGAGAAGCTCGATCATGGCGTCGTCCATGTTCCTCTCCCACCCTTCGGTGAACCGGCGGCACGAGGAGTGCGACGCGATGGCGGGAGCCCGGGAGAGCTCCATGACCTGGTAGAAGGTCGCGTCCGAGACGTGCGAGATGTCGACCATGATGCCCAGCCGGTTCATCTCAGCGACCACCTCGCGCCCGAAGGGGCTCAGGCCGTTCCACTGCTTCTCCTTCGCGTAGGACGAGTCGCAGATCTGGTTGTTCTCGGAGTGCGTGAGCGTGATGTACCGGATGCCCCGTTGGTGGAAATGCCGCAGGTTGGAGAGATCCCCCTCGACGGGCGCGCCGTTCTCCATGCCCATGGGCAGCGCGACGAGCCCCTTTGCGGCGGCGCTCCTGGCCTCTTCCACCGAACGTGCGAGCGCGAACTTGTCGGGCCAGTCGCGCGCGAAGCCCTCGACCATGTCGATGAGTTGATCGGCCACGACCTTGGCGCCCCCTTCCTTCTCAGGCTGGTATTTGGCGGGGACGTAGATCGACATGAAGGCCACATCGAGGCCTCCCTGTCTGGCCCTCGGGTGATCGAAGTTCCCCTTCTCCGTCGCGACGGAGATGTCTTCCATCTTCTCGCGCAGCCGGTACGGCACGTCGATGTGCGTGTCGACCAGGATCATCTCCTGGGCGAGACGGGCGGCGCGCTGATCGGCCGACTCGGGGGGTGCGGGGGGCACCTGGGAGCAGGCGGCGGCCGCCGCGAAGGCCAGGACGAGCATCGCGTAGCGTCGCGCGCGCAACGTCATGACCCGTTGGCGCGCCGCACGGTGCGGATGCGCTCTGAGACGAGCGTCATGACTTCCTCGGCCCGGCGCGTGGCATCGTGGAAGCGCCCCTCGTCCATGAACCGGCGCGCCTCGTCGAGCATGTCACCGGCCTGCTCGAGCCCTTCATCGAGACGATCGAAGGAACGGCTGCTCGCGACAGGGGCGAGCAGCAGAGCGGTCTGCGCTCCGTTGACCGCCGCTTCGGCGGTGGCGACCGCCTCTTTCGCCTCCTCCTCGGCGAGCTTCCGCCCCTTGGCGGCCGCCTCTTTCGCGATGCCGATGTCGCGCTCGGCCTCGCGCAGGAGCATCCGCGCGCGGTCGTAGCTTCGTCCCGGCGCCAGCTTTCCCCCCTGCCGCGCCAGCTCCGCATCCGCCGCGGCCAGGGCGGCCTCAGCCGAGGCGAGCTCCTCGGGAGCCCAGACCTGGGCTTGCGCCTCGCGCAGCGCCGCGAGCCCCGCGCGCGCCGACGCCGTGGCCTCATCGGGGGGACGCGCGCACGCGCCCCAGAGCACGATGCCGCCCAGGATGAAGACGATGCAGGCAATGATGCGTTTCATGTCGAGGGCATATTACATGACCGCGCCATATGAGGGCGTCGACTGTTGATGCACCGCCTCGCCTTGTGAGACGCCGCGTCGGGTCGTGACGCGCCGCGTCGGTTGTTGCCGCTCAGCACGGGGAGCATATTCGCCTCATGCCGCGAATCCGGACGGGCGAGACGATCGACATCTCCTACGCCAGCCCTGACGAAATGGTCGACCACCTCTCCGAAGCGGTCGAGGGGAAGGAGATCCTTTTCCCCACGGACGACGCGCCGCCGACCGGACTCGAGCTTCAGATCACGCTCAACGTCCCGGGGCTCGGGCGGCAGGTCCACGTGATGGGACGCGTGACCGGAATCTCGAGCACGCCTCAGGGACAGCGCGTCCGCATGCAGCTGATCGATGGACCCCTCGGACGGGTCGAAGAGGTGGCCGAGCTGCTCTACAGGTTCCGCACGGGGAATCTCGTGGACGAGGCGCCGGAAGAAACTGTCGCCGGGAGAATCCAGTCGATGAGCCCGAGCGAGCGCTCGACGCTGGCGCTGAAAGCCACCCCGGAGGAGCGCAAGATCCTCATGGCGGACGCGGACCCGACGGTGATCGATCACCTGTTGAAGAACCCGGACCTCTCTATTGCCGAGGTTCGCATTCTGGCGGGGCGCCGCAATGTCAAGAAGCGGCACCTGGAATGCATCGCCCGCAATTCCACCTGGATGGCGGACGCCAAGGTGCGGCTGGTTCTGGCGAAGAGCCCGAAGATCCCCGACACCCACGCTCCGATAATCCTCAGGCTGCTCGCGATTACCCCGCTGCGTGAGATCGCTCTCGACCCGAACACCATCATCTTCACGCGCCGCCTCGCGATCGCGATCCTCAAGGAGCGCGGTGTGGAGGTCGCCCAGAAGGCCTGGGGTCACGGCTAGCGCGCAGGCGGAGCATCACGGCCGCGAGCGAACTGAAGACCCTCGGAGGCGATGCCCCTGAGGGGGCTCTCAGGCCGACGCTGCTGCCGCGCGGGCGGCGCCGCCACGCCGCGCGGCGAAGATCGCCGCTGTCGCGAGCCCGATGATGGCGCCGAAGATGAGCAGGCCCAGCAGCTCGAACCAGTCGCCGAATTCAACCGGACTGAGCAGAGTCACCAGGCTCCCCATGAGATCGAAGGGAGCATCGCCGCGCGCGGCCTTCAGGGCGGCCATCAGCGCGACGCAGAAGACGCCCAGAACCAGCCCGATGACGCCCCCCGCCACGCCGCGCAGCACGAGCCCCGCCCGGGTCAGCGGAGGTCCGGCCGGCGCTTCCTCGACGGCGATGATCGGATCGCGCACCCCAAGCGGCGAGAAGCGCTGGAGCAGCAGCAGACCGGGCACCCCCATCGCCATGGTGGACCAGAAGAACCACTCCCATCCGATGGCATCCACCATGAAGCCGCTCACCGGGCCCGAGACGATCCGTGGCAACGCGAAGAGGCTGGTGAACAGGGCGTACTGCGTCGCGGAGAAGCGCTTCTGCGTCATGCGCAGCAGCAGCGCGCTGAAAGCCCCCGTGCCGAGCCCCTTCACGAGGTTCTCGAACCCCATGGCGACCAACAGGAGCGTGTAGCCGGGCTCGGAGCGCGCCACGGCGATGTAGCCCACGTTCGACGTGATCTGCAGCAGCCCGAAGATCCAGAGGGCGTGACCCAGGCCGATCGTCGTGGTGACGGCGCCGCCAATCAGCGCGCCCACGGCAATCGTGAAGAAGCCCACCGTCCCGAGGGCGACCCCGCGCTGGATTTCGGTGTACCCCATGTCCACGAGGAAAGGACGCAGCAGGGCCTCCGCCACGTTGTCTGCGAACTTGTAGAAGAAGACGAACGCGAGGATCTCGAGCGCACGATGGCGGCTCAGGAACCCGATGAACGGGAGCCACACCGCCTCGCGCACGGTGCGCGGCGCCAGCGTCGTCTGCTCGGGCTCGGGAGCCTTGATCGTGACCAGGAGCATCGGCAGATACATCGCCGCGAGCAGGACGTTCACCATCGGCCACGAGAGCCAGGCCGCCGAGGTGATCGCCATCGCTCCGGCCAGGAACATCGCCGTGCGGTACATGGCGGTGCGCGCTCCCGCCGCGACCCCCTGCTCCTCGGGCTTGAGCACATCCACCGTCCAGGCGTCGTACGCGATGTCCTGGGTCGCGGCCGCGAACGCAATCGCCAGCGCCAGGGCGAGCAGCACCCAGAAAGTGTCGGGGTTCGAGCCCAACCCCGCGAGCGCCAGCCCCAGCGCCATAAGGAGGATCTGCGAGAGAGCGATCCACCCGCGCCTACGGCCGAGCCACGGAAGCTGATAACGATCCATCAGCGGGGACCAGAGGAGCTTGAAGCTCCAGGGGGCGTGCGCCAGCGTCACCAGTCCCACGACCTTGATGTCGGCGCCCGCGCTGCGCATCCAGTCGGGGATCGCGATCCAGACGAGCCCCAGCGGGAGACCGGAGGAAAACGAAAGCAGCGTCACCGACGCCGTGCGCCATGAGGTCATGGCGCGGGCGAGGCTCCTCATGGCCCCCGGACGTTCCCCCGGGCGTTCCCCCCGGCGTTCCGATGACGCTCCGCTGTTGGTCACGAGGCGGGATGATATGGATCGTGGCGCGGAGCGTCCACCCGCGACGAGGATCGGCGCGGGAGTGCCGATCAGGAGGGGAGCGGGATCTCCTCACCGTCCGGCGAGGCGATGCGCCCGCCGGTGGTGACGAAGAAAGCCCGACGGCGGCCGTCATCGTGCTCGATCGCGATCCATCCTTCTTCGAGCATCAGGCGGTAGATCCGGCCGGTGAAGGGATCTTCCTTGCCGATGGCGATGGTCACGTAGTCGCCGGTGCCCAGGTTCCCTTCGAGGAACTCCCTGAGCTTTGCCGTGATGGCCTTGCCACCGACGTTCACCAGCGGCATCAGCCCATGGGCCGTCTCGGGAGCGGCGTCCGCTGCCGCGTCGCCGGCACCCTGAGCCGGGGCTCCCTCCGCGGCAGCCGCCTTGATCGGGGCCGCCATCTCCTCGGTGCGGAACCGCGACGGGAACTCCTCCCCGATGCTCGCCTCGGGGTGGATCTCGCGCGCCCGGGTCACCAGGAGCCCTTCAGGCTCCGGGTTGTTCGGGTCGGGCACGCAGCAGTCCACGGGACAGACCGCGGCGCACTGCTCCACGTCGTGGAACCCGACGCACTCGGTGCAGAGCATCGGGTCGATGACGAAGAAATCCCCCACCCCGCTGATCGCCTGGTTGGGACACTCCGGCTCACAGGCGCCGCAGTTGATGCAAACCTCGGTGATCATGGTGGCCATGGGGGCTCCGAATGCGGATTCAGGAGGCCATGATAGGGCAGCGTTTCCGGTCGGTCAACAGACGGCCCGCGTTCGCAGGGGGGTTTCTTCGTCGTCGTGTTATCGTTGCGCGCGATGCCGCGCGTGACGTTTCTGCCGGAAGGGCTCACGGCCACGGTGCCGGAAGGGACCACTCTGCTCCAGGCGGCGCGGTCCGTCCGTCTCGAGGTGAGGACCGACTGCGAGTTCGGCTGGTGCGGCACCGACCCGTTCCTCGTCCACTCCGGCCAGGAGAACCTCTCGCAGCCCGAGGAGGACGAGCAGGAGAACATCAGGATGAATCACTTCCCCCCCAACGTCCGGATGGCCTGCGTCGCCGCCGTCCACGGCGACGTCGTCGTGGAGCGGTTCAACTGAGCGCCGCACAGGTGCGTGTGGCGCTCATCATCCTGACCCTCGCGGCGACGGCCTGCGCCTCGCCCGACAGGGAAAAAGAGGAGGCGATCGTGTGGGACCTCGTGATCCGCGACGCCCTCATCCACGACGGCAGCGGCAGCGAGCCTGTCTCCGGTGACATCGCGGTGACCGGGGATTCGATCGCCGCCGTCGGGACGATCGGGCCGGGGCGCGGGCGCCGCGAGATCGACGCATCGGGCCGCGCCGTCTCGCCGGGATTCATCAACGTCCTGAGCTGGGCGACGACGTCGCTCATCGAGGACGGCCGGTCCCAGGGGGACATCCGCCAGGGAGTGACGCTGGAGATCTTCGGCGAAGGGTGGTCGATGGGGCCGCTCAACGACGCCATGAAGGAGGAGACCAGGCGGCGCCAGACGGACATTCACTACGAGATCGAATGGACGACGCTGGGCGAGTACCTGGAGTACCTCGTGGCGCGCGGCGTCTCTCCCAATGTCGCGTCGTTCGTCGGCGCCACGACGGTTCGCATCCACACGCTCGGATACGAGAACCGCCCCCCGACGCCCGCGGAGCTGGCGACGATGGAGCAGCTCGTGGCAGCGGCCATGGAGGAAGGAGCCCTCGGGCTCGGGTCGTCGCTCATCTACGCGCCCGCGTTCTACGCCGGCACGGAGGAGCTGATCGCCCTGGCGCGCGCCGCCGGCAACCACGGCGGCGTGTACATCTCCCACATGCGGAGCGAAGGCAACCGCCTGCTCGAGGCCGTCGACGAGCTGATTCGCATCGCCCGCGAAGCAAGGGTCCCCGCGGAGATCTATCACCTCAAGGCCGCCGGGGAGGCGAACTGGCCGAAGCTGGAGCAGGTGATCGAGAAGGTCGAAGACGCGCGTCGCGCCGGGATGAGGATCTCGGCCGACATGTACACCTACACCGCCGGCGCGACCGGCCTGGACGCGTCGATGCCTCCATGGGTGCAGGAGGGGGGGCACGACGCCTGGGTGACGCGGCTGAAGGACCCGGAGATGCGGCGCCGCGTGATGCGCGAGATGAAGACGCCGGCGGACGACTGGGAGAACCTCTTCCTGGCAGCCGGTTCGCCGGAGCGCGTGCTGCTGGTGGGGTTCCGCAGCGAGAAGCTCAAGCCCCTCACCGGCAAGACACTGGCGCAGATCGCCGCGGCGCGCGGCAAATCGCCTGAGGAGACCGCCATCGATCTGGTGATCGAGGACGACAGCCGCGTGGAGACGGTGTACTTCCTGATGTCGGAAGACAACGTGCGCCGGCAGGTCGCCATCCCGTGGGTCGGCTTCGGCTCCGACGAAGGGTCCATGGCGCCCGAGGGGGTCTTCCTCGCCTCGAGCCCCCACCCGCGCGCCTACGGCAACTTCGCGCGACTGCTGTCGCGCTACGTCCGCGACGAGAAGATCATCCCTCTGACGGAGGCGATCCGCAGGATGACGTCGCTGCCGGCGGAGACTTTCAATATCGAGCGTCGCGGCCGCATCGTCCCCGGATACTACGCCGACCTCGTCGTGTTCAACCCGGAGGAGGTCCAGGACCACGCCACGTTCGAGAAGCCGCATCAATACGCCACGGGAGTGCAGCACGTGTTCGTCAACGGCGTGCAGGTGCTCGACGAGGGGGAGCATACGGGCGCGAAGCCCGGGCGGGTCGTGCGCGGCCCCGGGTGGACGGGGCGCCCGCGGAGCTGAACCCCGCGGGGCGATCAGGGAAGCTGGTAGACCTCGACACCGTTCTGCGCGAAGAGCCTCCGGGGCGCGCCCGACGGGAAATGCCTCTGCATGAAGTCCGCCGCGCTGTCGCCTCGCGTCCGGCGCAGCTCGGGATCGCTCACCAGCAGGTGGGTGATTCCATCCCTGCGCAGCGACATGATCAGCGCCCCCTCCCCTCCCGCTGTGTCGTAACGCTCGATGGCGGGCTTGTCGAACGGCGTGGCCGCGACGGCCTCGCGCGCGGAGTAATAGGTGCGCCCCTCCCCCGCGAAGAGCACGCGCGCCTCCTTCGGAAGGGTTGCGAGGAATCCGGCCGCCGGGTAGTACACGACACGCCGCGCCAGATACGCGTCGCGCGACTCGACCCCCGTCACGGCGCGGTAGACCCCCACCGTCGCCTGAAGCGCCCCGAAGAGGAACAATCCGTAAAGGAGGCACCAGAGGACCGCGGGGACCGACAGCCATCGGGGGATGCGGGCAGCAGCGAGCGCCGCGAGGATCGCAAAGAGCGGCAGCACGGGCATCAGATAGCGCGTCACCTGGGTCGTCAGGGCCCACGCGATCAGCCCGCCACCTGCGAGCAGCGCAACGGGGAGCGCGGCGCGCGGCAGATTGCGCGAGAACGCAATTAACGGCACGAGCATCAGGAACACGGGAGTGAGATACCCCCCCTGCCCGAGACGCTCCATCGTCACGCTCCAGGGAGCGCCGAGGTAATGCGCGACCAGGGCCCGGGCTCCGCCGTCGCGTGGCAGCCGTCGCGCGATCTCGTCGGACAGCGCCGGGCTCTCCGAACCCGCACGGTCGCCGATGTATGGGGCGAGCGGGCTCCCTTCGAGGATTGCGTTGCGCGCCAGCCAGGGGGAGACGAGCAGCAGCACCATCGCCCCGAACAGGGCGATGTCCGCCACGCGTCGCGCCATGCGCGCGCTGACCGACGGCAGAGACAGGGGCCGCATCGCGAGCATGAGGGCGGCGGGCGCGCAGACCACGAGGACCGCGGTGTATTTGGTCCCGACGGCCAGGCCGGCGAAGAGTCCCGCCTTCAGCAACGACCGGCGATCTCCGCCGCCGCGGCTGTCGCCGGCCCAGAGATCCAGCAGCGCGCCGAAGCAGAGCGTCGCGAAGAGGGTCACTCCCAAATCCGCGATGGCCCAGGTGGAGACCAGAAGCACTCCCGGCGTGAGAGCGAAGAGCGTCGTTGCGAGCAGACCGGTCGAGCGCCCGCAATGTCTTGCGGCCATGGCGTGGAGAGCCAGAGCGGCCGCGGCGCCGCACAGCCAGTGGATCCCCTGGGCCACCTCACCGCCCCCCAGCAGCAGGCCGACGGCGTAGAGCATCCCCATGTTCGCCGGGAATTTCGCGTAGTAGTTCCCTTCGATGCCGACCATGCCGTGATGACGGATGTAGGTGTCGGGAACGGCGAGGTGATAGATCAGCGCGTCGTAGAACTCGGGCGGGGCCAGCGCGGCTGCGAGGGTTGCGACCCCCCCGAGGCACAGCAACGCCCCTTGCGTCACGGAGCATCCCCGCGCGAAGGGGCTCAGAACGTCGGCGCGCGCCGTGGGAGGCGATGACCGCCGGGCAAGGATGACGACTCCCGCCACGAAGCCGGCGATCAGGATCGCGGCGACCACCGGGCGATAGAGGACACCCGCCGCGGCGATGGCGAAGACGCCGAGCGCGAGGACGCCCAGCCCGAATCCCAGCTCTTCGGCCACGCGGCATGCGGCGCCTGCGACGGACAGGCCCAGCCTCTTCATGATCGCGGCGCCGCCCCCCCAGGCCGCGAAGGCAATGGCCGCCAGCAGCGCGGCGTCGGACAGGAGCGAAGAGAAGCTCCATGCCGAAAAGCCTTCGGGCACCCGGTGGTATCGGGAGAGGACGACGACGAACCATGCGGCGCTCAGAAGCGGCAGGAGGCGCGCTCGCGGCATCGACATTATTATACCCGCGCCATGGCAGGAATCTTCGACACGCTCCGGGGACGATGGAAGCCACTGCTGCTGGCGGTGGCGGCGATCGGGGCCGGTGTCGCAGGAGCGGCGTACATCACCTCACCGCTGCGCTCGGGCCCGAGCGCCGATACGGCCCCCGCCATCGATGCAGGCGTCGCGGCGCGCCTGACGCCGGACGGGAGGATCCACGTGCCGCGATTCGTCGACCCTGCGCTCGTGCGTCCGACCCCGCGGTTCCGGTTCACCTTCGACCCCCCCGCGGCCCTGGCGGCGTACCGCGCCGAAGAGTCGTTCGACGCCGTCGTCGGCAGCCCCCGTGACGATCTGGAGCGCTGCATGAAGCTCATGCACTGGACGCGCGCGCAGTGGCAGCCGGGCATTCCCAGTCCTTATCCACCGCTCGACGCGCGGATCATTCTGCGCGACATCCGGCGCGGCTTCACCGGCGGTTTCTGCGCCCAGTACAACTACGTCCTCGCCCAGGCGCTCCAGTCGTTCGCCATCCCGGCGCGCTACGTGAGCCTCATCGAGCACGAGGTCATCGAGGCCCGCCTTCCCGACAAAGGGCGCTGGGTCTGTCTCGACCCGCTGTACGACACCATCTATCGCGACGAGCAGGGAGAGCCCCTGTCGGTCTACGAGATCCATCGCCGGGTGACCGGCTCGCTCCCGGTGTCCCTCTCCAACCCGGCGCTGGCCGCGGAAAAACCGTCGCACATGGAAGCTTTCAACGCCTTCGCCGTCTGGCTCAAGAACGACCACATCAGCTCCCCGTTGAATTTCACCGATCTGGAGCGCTACAAGGTCTATTTCGTCCCCGAGGGGGCGGATCCTGCGGCGCTGCCGGCCGGAGCTCTGGGAACCACCGAGGTGGCCGACCTCTATCCTGGCTAGAGCATCCCCGATGCTGGTTTGACAACGGGCACCACCACCACAAGATTGTCCCTTCCGTATGGATTTCCGAGGGCAGGAGCAGTTCGCCGATACCGAGCACAACGACTCGCAGGGGTACTACAGCCTCCTGCGCGTGAAAACCCGCGCCACGCCTCAGGAAATCCAGCTCGCCTACGAGGCGCTCAGCGAGTGGTCGGATGCCCAGCGAGGCGCCTCGCTCCCGGAGATCCAGCGCGCCTACGCGATCCTCGCCAATCCGAACGCGCGGGCGGCCTACGACAGGGTCTGCAGGTCGTCTCGCGTCATTCCGAAGCAACGCCGGCCGCTCAATGACTGGCGGATCCTGGCCGCCTGCATCGTCCTGTTCGTCGCGATTGTCGGCTTCGTATGGGTTCCCCTCTACGGCAACCGGTTCAAGAGCTTCGCCGCCGGAGACAGGCTGATAAATCAGGCCAACAAGCCGTTCGGGGTGGTGGTCGAGACGGCCGAAAGGCACGAGTTCCCCGGGGGCATCCGGGTCGAGGCGATCCTCGTCGACCTCGACGAGGGCGACCTTCAGTGGTTCCCCGCAGCCGACATCAGAGCGACCTGCCGCAAGGCGAAATAACACGTCACGGCAGGAACCCCCAGGGCAGGAGCTGCTAGGGGAGGAACTGCGCCGGGTTGGCCAGCTTCTCCGGCAGATAGCGCTCGATGACGTAGTTCAGGCCGTGCTTGGCGAGCGCCTGCTGCTCCGCGCGGACTCCCATCTTGAGCAGCGACTCCATGGCGTTCACCCACCTCTTGTGATGCTGGAAGAAAGGGTCGTTGCGGATCGCGTCACGCGCCCGTTTCACGTCCACCTCCTTGAGGGGGTGCGTGGGGAGCTTGTAGTCGACGATGTCCTGGGGCGTGATCCCCATGAAGGTCGCCTGGGGCACGCAGAAGTACTCGTTGAGGTGCGCGGCGTTGCCCGAGCCCACCTTGAGCGTCCGGTAGATGTTGGAGATCCCGTAGGGGTCGCCGTCCACGAAGACGTAGACGGGGATCTTCTTGAAGTCCGCGAGCCTGCGGATGAACCTCCGGCAGGCGCGTGTCGGGACCCCTCCCATCGACACGAGCACGCACCCCGCCGATTTCCAGTAGTTGTGCTTCACGAGGCGCTGGAACATCCCCGCCGTCTCGATCGCCAGGACGAACTTCGCGTCGGTCTCGAAACCCAGGTGCTCCACGGAGATCGGGATCGAGTAGGCCCCGGAGCCGAACTTCGTGCAGTCGATCTTCAGCGTCTTGTTCGTATCGGTGTCCTTATCCACGATCGTGAGACGGCCGGCGACCTCTCCCCCTTTCTCCTCGGGGACGAAGCCGAGCTGCTCGCGGTTGACCTCGAAGAGAGCCTCCACGTCGTCCATGACGGTGTCGGACTCGGTCTGCTCGAGGAACCGGCACTCGTCCCAGTTCTTGCTGACGTAGTAGGCCTCCCTCTTGGTCGCGATGTCGTCCTGCTCCACCAGCTCCTTGGAGAGCGACATCATCCGCAGAGTCTGCGCGAAGGTCTTGACGGTGGAGACCGTCAGCGTGCGCTCTTTCTTCCGGCCACGCATCTCGAGGTAGCCGCGCTTCGGATCGTACTTCACGTTCTGCAAGGATCGCAGCGGGAACTTCAGGGTCGGCGTCCCCTTCGCGACGATCTTCCTGTGGACCTCGTCGGCCTGCTTGCGGATCTTCCCGATCGTCGCCGGGGAGCCTTTCGCTTTGCTCGTCGCCATGGGGACTCCGTCGCTCAGATTGTGCGCTTGCGCTGGAGGGTCTCCTTGAGCGTGGAGACGACGCGGGCTTCCTCCCTGGCGTTGAACCCCAGGATCTCCCGCAGCGCGATGCCGATGTGGGGGATGTACTTCTCGATGTAGGACCGCTTCTTCTCGGCGTCCTCTTCGCGCCTCCTTCGACGCACCCAGGCGCCGAGCCGGCGGCCGCATTCCATCAGCGCGAGGCGGATCTCCTTGACGATCTCGGGATAGGACGCGATCGCCTCCTTGCTCTCGGAGGTGAAGGGGACCCACGCGGACGCCATGTGGACGAAGAGGACCATGGGGGCCGCCGGCAGCGCGCCCCGCGACTGCTGCAGCCCGTAGTTCTTCCAGGCGCTGGTGATTGCGGAGCGCGTGATGGCGCAGGCCGACTGCTGGTACTGGAGCGGGACCCGGTTGGCGAATCGCCACAGATCGATCAGCTCCTCGGCGGGAAGCGATCCGCCGTAGGCGATCCCCGCCTCGATCTGGAAGGGGTTGCCGCGATAGACCGCCGGGCTTCGGGTCACCGAGGCGTAGAACTCGCAGCCGGGGATGTTCTTGCGCAGCCCCTCCTCGATCAGCGTCTGCCCGATGGGGGAAAGACAGCTCGCCGGCGGGCTCATGATCTTCACCTTCGGGATGGCCTTGTAGAGTTTCTCCACCTCGTCAGGCTTGAGCCCCTTGGGCCGCGCCTCGGGGCGCAGCCCCGCCAGGGATGCGATCTCGTCCGCGACCTTGGCGCTCACGCGGGAGAAGTCCGCCTGCAGCGCACCGCGCAGGTTCCTCGACCGGCTCTCGTGCAGCATCTTGATGAGCATCCCCAGCTCCACGCCGTACGGATGCGGCTTGATCGCCACGGGCTCGCGCGGAAGCTCGGTGGTGATCCGCTTGTGGTGGATCGACTCTCCCTTCGGGTCGGTGTAGCGGATGTCCGCATGCGGGTTGGCGAGGGCGGTCTGCGCGATGTAGTCGTCCACGGACCGGCGCCCCTTCTTGTAGGTGGCTGACAGTTCCATCTCCACGCGCGTGCCGTGCTCGTGCGGCCACTCGGTCACGGCCTCCTCGAGGATCACCGGATCATTGCGGGCGGTGTCGATCCTGATCTCGTAGAGGTGCGCGGGCTTCCCCTTCCCCGTGCGCGAGATGATCCGGACGGGTTTTCCGGTCGTGAGCTGGCTGTACATCCCTGCGGCGGAGATCCCGATCCCCTGCTGGCCGCGCGACTGCTTGAGGGTGTGGAACTTCGATCCATAGAGCAGCTTGCCGAAGATCCTCGGGATCTGGTTCTTGACGATCCCCGGCCCGTTGTCCGTAATCGCGATGCGGAACCGCTCTTCCTCGATCTCGGAGATCGTCACCTCGAGATCGGGAGGGATGCCCGCTTCCTCGCACGCGTCGAGGGAGTTGTCCACCGCCTCCTTGATGGCGGTGAGGAGGGCCTTGGCGGGGTTGTCGAAACCCAGGAGATGCCGGTTCTTGGTGAAGAACTCCGACACCGAGATCTCCCGCTGGCGGGAAGCCATCTGCTCCGCAGTGCCGCGCTGGCGCGAGGCCTTCGCGGGGGCGGCCTGCTGCGCAACCGGGCCCGCAGTCTCTTTGCGGCCCGCAGTCTCTTTGCGGCCCGCAGTCTCTTTGCGGCCCGCAGTCTCTTTGCGGCCCGCGGCCCGGGCGCGCGCCGGCGCGGCCTTCGGGGCGGCAGGGGCTGCCGGCATCGGGCGCGCTTCCGATGCCGCTGGGGACGCCAGGTCGAAGAGCCCCATCTGGCCGCGATCGCGTCGCTTGCCGGAAGCGCCCGCTGCCTTATCAGCGGCCGCGGCCTTCTCCTTGCCGTTGGTTTTGGCGCGCTTGCCGGCTCCGCCGGCGGCCGCCACCGCGCGCGAGCGCGCGCCCCTCGCGGCGGACTTGCTGCGGACGGTGCCGCCTGTTGCGGGCCTGGGCACAAAGGTCTCCTGGGAATCTTTGAGGTACGCGGGAGGAGCACTCGCGAGGCGGTCGTATTCTAGCACTCGCTCTTCCTTGAGACGGCTGTCGCCTCGCGGTATCATCGCGCCAAACTGCCGATGTCATCCAAACCCCCCGCATCCGATCGACCCACGGGTTCCCGGACGGCCGCGCCGGCGCGCGCCCGCCGCGCCAGGATGCTCGCCATCCTGCTCGCGCTCGCGCTGGCACTCTGGTCGGCCTTCTCGATCCGGCGCGTGGGCGAAGACGGGCTCGTGGTGCGTGACAGTCCCGTCCTTCGGGTCACGCCGACGCTCCTCGACCCGGGCTGGCACTTCGTCCCCCGCGGAGTCTTCCGTCTCTACGAGTATCCGGCGCAGCCCACCGTCCTGATGCTCGGGGAGGACGAGCCCATGAGCTTCGTGACGTCCGAAGGGGCGACGATCATCGGCTCGGTCCGCATCGATTACAGCGTCGATGCGGCGCGCGTCGCGCGCCTGCACGCCGCGTGCGGCGGCGATCTTCCCGGCTGGCTCACGGGGCTCGCCGGGGAGACCCTCACGAGCGTCATGGCCGATCGGGCCAACGCCCCGCTCGCCCGTGATCGGGTCGGCCTCCTCGAGGAGGCGGGGGCGCGCCTGCTGGGAGAGAAGGCCTCCCCCGAGGGCCTGCAGATCGGCTCGCTGCGCTTTGAGCGGCTCGGTTATCAGGGGAGCGATCTGGTCGCGGCGGGACCGCGCGCGGGGATCCGCCGCAAGGTCCTGTGGCTCGCCATCGACTCGTTCGACTGGGCGGTCGTCGACCCGCTCATCGCGGCGGGGCGCATGCCGCGCATGGCCGGACTCGTCGCGCGCGGCGCGCGCGGCGATCTGCGCGCCTTCCCGCCGATTCTCTCGCCGGTGATCTGGACGACGGTCGCGACGGGAACGCGCCCCGAGAAGCACGGCATCGTGGACTTCGTCGCCACCGACCCCGAGACGGGGGCCGTCCTCCCGGTCACGAGCACTTTGCGCCGCGTGCGCGCCTTCTGGAACATCCTTGGGGACGCCGGCGTCACGGTGGGGGTGATCGCGTGGTGGGCCAGCTTCCCCGCGGAGCCCGTGTCGGGATTCATGGCGACCGACCGTATCGCCTACCAGCTCTTCGCCGGACGCATCAAGGATTCGGCGTCGGACGACCCTCTCAAGACGCATCCCGGCGAACTCTACGCGCGCGTCGCCTCGCTGATCGTGCGGCCCGATACGATTGCCGATCGCGAGGTGGAGCGGTTCATCGATCTGCGGCAGCATGCGGCGCGCTTCACGAAAGACGATCAGAGCCGGGTGAACGAGTTCCGCACGGTGCTGGCCTCCGCGAGGACCTACACCGACATCGGGATGACGCTCTTCAAGGAGCATCCGACCGATCTCCGCGTCATCTACTTCGAGGGACCCGACACCGCGTCGCATCTCTTCATGCCCTTCGTTGCACCCCCGATCCCGAGCGTCCCGGCGGAAAAGGCGACGTGGTTCGGCCGCGTGGTTCCTGAGTTCTACGTCTACCAGGACGAGCTGATCGGCCGCTTCCTGGACGCCTACGCTGACGAGGAGACGACGATCATCATCTCCTCCGACCACGGCTTCAGGACCGGAGCCGACCGGCCCGACGAGGACTCCCGCATTTCGGGGGGCAAGGCGGCCCTGTGGCACGAGAAGGACGGCGTCGTCCTCTTCGCGGGCAAGGACATCAACCCCGGCGCACAGATCCTGGGTGCAACGGTCCTCGATCTTCTCCCCACGCTGCTCGCCCTCTACGGGATGCCGGTGGCATCAGACATGGACGGCAAGGTCCTCACGGCCGCGCTCGACCCGGCGTTTCTTGCACAGCATCCCCCTCAGTCGATCGCCACGTACGAGACCACGCCGCGCCGGAGCGAGCCGCGCATCGCCGCCGCCACGGAGGATGCGCAGGAGCTGCTCGCGAAGCTGGAGTCGCTCGGCTACGTACAGCAGGACAAGCCGACGGCCAACGTCAACCAGGGGACGATCCACCTCCAGTCGGGGGCCTACGAGGAGGCCGTGGCGTCGTTCCGGGCGGCGCTCGCGCAAACGGATCGCGACCCGGTCCGCCTGAGTCTCGCCCGCGCGCTGCGTCTGGCGGGACACCTGGACGAAGCGAGCGGAGAGCTCGCCGTGCTGAGAAGCAGAGGATTCAGCCCGTCGAGCGTGCAGCTCGAGACGGCGCTGATCGCGCGCGATCGGGGCGACCTGGACACCGCGGCAAAGCTGCTGCGGGAGGCCGCCGACGCCGACCCCAACTCCGCCGAGGCCTGGATGAACCTCGGGGTGGTCCACGAGCGGCGCAAGCAGTGGGGCGAAGCCATCGCCGCCTACAAGGAGTCCATCGCGCGCAAGCCGGACGAGGCCGAGGGTTACAACAAGCTGGGCGTCGCCCTGAGGCAGGCCGGGAAGGTCGATGAGGCCATTTCGGCGCTGCGTCGCGCCATTGCCGTCGACCCCGATCTGACAGGCCCCTACAACAACCTCGGCCTGATCTACCGCGAGCGCGGCGACGCCGCGCAGGCGCGGCAGGTGCTGGAGACCGGTCTGACGATGGCGCCGCGCAGCGCCGTCCTGCTCAACAGCCTCGGGTCGCTGATGGTGGACGCGGGGGACGTGGACGGCGGGATCGCGGCGTTCGAGAAGGCGTTGTCGCACAATCCGAAATACGCCGAGGCGCTCTCCAATCTCGCGATGATCCACTCGCAGCGCAGGGACGCGCCCAAGACCATCGAGTACCTCACGCGGCTGATCGAGGTGGAGCCCGGGAATGCCGACGCGCGGCTCTCTCTCGCCATGGCGCAGCTGAGCCAGGGGCACGCGTCCGATGCGGTCGGATCGATCGGGGCGCTCCTGAAGCGCGAGCCCGACAACCTGAAGGGGATCATCATGCTTGGCGAGATCCACCTGAGGGATGGCAAGCCGAAGGAAGCGGCCGCCTTGTTGGAGAAGGCCGCGAAGCTCGACACCGGCATCCCGCGCGTCTGGAACCGTCTCGCCCAGTGCTACGTCGCGCTGGATCGGCCCCAGGATGCCCGCCGTGCGCTGAAGCAAAGTCTCGGTCTCGACCCGGATCAGCCCGAGGTCTCCAAGCGGCTGGCCGCACTCGGCGGTTAGACGCTCCGGAAACAGCGAGGGCGGCCTGCCGTCGCCGGCCGGGCCGCCCTCAGGTGCACACGAAACGTCAGGTCAGATGTGAAAGCGCAGTCGTAACTGCGGGCCTCCCCACCCTATGTGATCCCGTTCCTCTCCGAAGATCCGCGGAGGCGCTGCGATCGGATCGGCGCTCGCCGAGATTTGTGTTCTTGTGAGGTTGAACTGCGGCAGGTCGGTCCACACGGAATACAAATAGCCGACTTCGACGTCCATGAACGATCCCGTGTGGAACGTGAAGTTGATGTCGAAGTCCCAGGTCATCGCGATCTCGTCCTCGATCGTCTCCGACTCGGTGAACTCCGGGTAGTAGCCCACGGCCGCGTAGCCACCCGGATCCGTCAGCGAATGCTCCATGTCGACATCGGCAGTCAGGAATCCGACGCGCAGGTTGCTGCTGATGCCGAACATGTCGGAGAAGTCGTATTCGGCGCCGATGCTGCCGGTGATGCCGATCCCGTCACTGTCGATGACGCGCGACGCGGGGAACCTGAAGTTGGGATCTCCTGGAGGACCAAAGCCATAGACCCCCTCTAGAGTGTCCGTGAAGCTGGCCACGCGAATTCCCACACCGAAGGTCAGCGTGAGCGGATTGCCGACCTGCTTGGTGCGCGCGTACTCGATGTCCCACGTCTCAGCTTCGATCGTCTGCTCGAAGTCCCAGGTCACATCAGCTATCGGATAGTAGTAGCTGAGCTGGATATTCGTTACAGGGCCGACCGTCCACCAGACGGCCCCGTTGTAGTCGTAGGGGTCGGTGCCTCCGCTCTCCGCGGTGTCGTCGTAGGTCCAGTAGGAGACCCGCAGCGACCCCATGGAGCCGAACGAGTAGCCGACGCTCCCCCGGAAGGCGATGTCGTCATCCCAGTCCACCCACTCGACCTCGGACTCCACTCCGTTAATTCCGCCGAGCAGAGCATTCGGCCCTTTCATGAGAGTGGCGGTGTTGGTGTTGCCCGGAGTGACGAGAGCCCCATCGAGCTGGAAGAACCACCCCTTCCAGTCGGGATCATGGGCCGCCTGAGCCGCCGGCGCCAGCACGATCGCAGCGAATGCAAGTCCTGCAAGCGCTGGTAATCTGAGTCGCATCACAAGCCTCCTCTTGAGTCCGACTCGGTCCGTGATTCAGATGACAGTCGATCCTGCAAGGGAGGCGCAGCCCCCCCAAGTCGGCTCATCCTATGGGATCCGGGAGCGCAGAGTCAACATGATCGGGCCCCGTGGCGCGCCGCTCTCGAGGCGCGCGCGGCGCACGCTCATCACCCGCTTTTGCGGCGTGCGCCAAGGTCTTTTCGCAGACGCTCGAAGTATTCCAGGCGCTCCTTCATCGTCTTCTCGTAGCCCGATTCCGAAGGGCGATAGTAGACGCGGCCTTTCAGTCCGTCGGGAAGGCAGCTCATGTCGGTGACTCCCGCCTCGAAGTCGTGCGCGTGCTGGTAGCCGCGTCCGTAGCCGAGATCGACCATCAGTCCAGTCGGAGCGTTGCGCAGATTCATCGGGACCGGCTCGACACGACCGGCTCTGATGTCGGACACGGCTTCGCCATAGGCCTTGTATGCCGTGTCGCTCTTGGGGGCGCACGCCATGTAGAGCACCGCCTGCGCCAGGGCCAGCGCCCCCTCGGGGAGCCCGAGGAAGTGGAACGCGTCGCGCGCCGCGAGCGCCACGGTGAGGGCGCGCGGATCGGCGTTGCCGACGTCCTCCGATGCGAAACGGACGATCCGCCGCGCCACGTACAGAGGGTCTTCTCCCCCCTCGATGAGGCGCGCGAGCCAGTAGATCGCCGCGTCGGGTTCCGACGCGCGCATCGACTTGTGCAGCGCCGAGATCAGGTTGAAGTGCTCCTCTCCGGCCTTGTCGTGGTACAGCGCCGTCCGCTGCAGCGCATCCTGCGTGACGGGAAGAGTGATGCGCTTCGCCGCGGCCGCCGCCTCCAGCGTGTTGAGCGCGAAGCGCGCGTCCCCCTGGGCCCTCACCGCGATCAGCTCGAGGCATCCCTCGTCGATCGCCACCCCACGCCCCCCGAGCCCGCGATCGGCGTCCTCGAGAGCGCGCCGCAGGATCCCCTGGATGTCGCCCGCGGAGAGCATCTCCAGCACGTAGACCTTGGAGCGGGAAAGCAGCGCCGCGTTGATCTCGAAGGAAGGGTTCTCGGTGGTGGCGCCGATCAGGACGATGTCCCCTTTCTCGATGAAGGGGAGGAACGCATCCTGCTGCGCCCTGTTGAAGCGGTGGATCTCGTCGATGAAGAGGATCGTCCTGAGCCCCGTCCGGCGTCGATGGAGCTCCGCCTCCTTCATGACCTCGCGGATCTCCTTCACTCCGGAGAGCACGGCGGAGAACGACACGAAGACGGCCCGTGTCCGGCGGGCGATGATCATCGCCAGAGTCGTCTTGCCGCTCCCCGGAGGGCCCCACAGGATGACCGATCTCAGGTCATCGGCTTCGATGGCGCGCCGTAGCAGGCTCCCCGGGCCGAGGATATGCCCCTGGCCGGCGAACTCGTCGAGGCTCCTGGGGCGCATCCGGTCCGCCAGGGGACCATCCCTTTTCGGCTCTGTGGCTTGGGGGTCGGAGTCGGGAAAAAGTGTGCTCATATGCCTGATGTGATGGCCGCCATGCTACGGCCCCTGGGCCCCCATGTCAACGGAATCAAGTTCACCTATTAGCATGTAACTTGCTGAAATCAAAGGAAATATTTTCTTCTCCCTTCCTTGACAGCCTCCCCCTCCACGGGTGTACGATTGAGGCCGTTCCACTCTGAGAGATCTGCCACGAGCCCTTCTGTCTCCTCTGGAAAAAGACCAGGAGGACTCGTGGCTACCTGGATAGAAGCCTGCACCTCGCGGCCGCAGACTTCCGCTGCCAGGCTCTTGGATTCACCTCCTGAAGGCAGCGCCTCGGCGCTGCCTTTTTTTTCCCGTGACGCTGATATCCTCTGCGCATGTTGCGTCGCTTCCTCACCGTCGTTCCCATCGCCTTGCTCGCGTTTCAGGCTGGTCCCACCGACACGGCCACGCGCAATATCCAGACGATGACCGAGCTGACGCGCGAGCCCGGCGGCGAGCGCCTCGGTCTTCTGAGCCAAGGGCTCCCCGTCACCATCCTCGAGCAGAATGAACGCTGGACGCGCGTGCAGATCGAAGGATGGGTCGCCACCGCCGACGTCGAAGGCGCGCCAGGTGAAGCGCTTCCGATCCCGACGCCGGTGCCGCCCGCGCCGGCGCCCGCTGCTGCCTCATCCTCGCTGAGCGGGTCGATCTTCGTCGTGCACGAGGGGAAGACCCTCGTCGGGAGCTCCACGACGGTGCGTCTGGTGCGCGACGCCGAAGGCACGAAGGCGCGCGTCGCCGTTTTGCGCGGCGGGTGCATCGAGAAGCACGAGAGCCTCATGCAGGAAGCCGCGCGTCTGAAGAAGCTCATGGACAGCGCCATGAAGCAGGAGGACGCCAGCGCCGCCTTCACGAAGTTCGACGAGGCGAAGTGGGCCCGGCGGGACGTCATCGACAAGCTCAAGAGCCATGATGCCGAGTGCACGAGGCAGATGGACGAGGCGCTCGCGCGGTCCGAGGCCGCCCGCGTCCTTGCGAACGACGGCGGCGGATTCGCATTCCCCGACGTCGCGCCGGGGGACTATCTCCTCGCCACGTGGGTCGATGCCGGGCAGACGCGATTCGTCTGGGAGGTCGCCGTGACGCTGCGCCCCGGCGAGCGGCTCGTGCGGGATCTCACCAACACCAACCTGAGTCACAGCACGGCGATCCCCACCTACAAATGACGCAGGCTCATTGCAAAGAAGCCATCCATCGCGTCGCGATGCGGCAGCGTCACGAGCGCAGGCCCCGCGGGGTCTGACGCGCAAAGCGCGCTGTTCCCCGCTCCCACCGCCGGGTCCTCCGGCCGGAATTCTGGATGCGATGCGAGCAGGGCTTGTATCCGCTCGGACCCCTCCTCGGGCTCGAGACTGCAGACGGCGTAGACGAGCGCCCCACCGGGGCGCACCAGGGCCGCACCGCGCGCAAGCAGGGACGACTGGATCGCGGTGAAACGCGGCAGGTCTTCCGGTGAGAGGCGGTACCGCAGCTCCGGATGCCTGCGGATGACACCGGTTCCCGAGCACGGAGCATCCACGAGCACCGCGTCGAAGCGCGCCTCCGGGCGCAGCGGCGGTGCTGCGGCCATGTCGGCGGCCACGATCGCGCATCGGACACCCAGTCTCTTCGCGTTCTGGGTCAGCAGCCGCAGGCGCGCGGGATGGCGATCGCCGGCGACCACGAGCCCCTCGGCGCCGAGCATCTCGGCCAGCGCCGTCGCCTTTCCCCCCGGCGCCGCGCAGGCGTCGAGGATCGTCATCCTCGCCGTCGCACCGACCATCGCAACGACCAGCCCCGCCGCCTCGTCCTGGATGTAGAACAGCCCCTCGTCGAACGCACGCGTGCGCTGCGGGCTCCCCTCCTCCACGATCAGGAAGTCGGGAAGGACGGCGGAAGGGCGCGTGCGCACTCCTTCGGCCGACAGCCGGGCGGCCAGATCAGACGACGTCGTCCTGAGCCGGTTGGCGCGCAGCGCCTGAGAAGCCGGCGCGTTCGCCGCGGCGATGAGCCTCTGCGTCTCCTCGAGGCCGAACCTTCCCACCCATCGACGCACGAGCCATTCAGGATGCGACCCCGAAAGGGCCAGCGCGGCCGCGGGGTCCTTCGCGCGCGCCGGATCGGGAGGGGCAGGGATCCTGCTGCGCTTCCGGATCATGGTCCGCAGCAATCCGTTCACGAAAGCGGCCCCCGTCCTGCCGCCGCGCGCCACCGTGCGCGCACTTCTCACGGCTTCGTTGACCGCCGCGTGATCGGGGACGCGATCGAGGAAGAGGATCTGGTAGACCGCGAGCCTGAGGATCAGCAGGAGCGCGAAGTCGATCTCCTTGAGCGGGCGCGACGAGAAGCTGCCGATCAGGTGATCGAGCCACATCCTGCGCCGCAGCACGCCGTAGACGAGCTCGGTGGTGAGGGCCATGTCGCGGCCGGATGTGCCCGAGGTCCTCAGGAGCACCGAGGCATAGGCATCGCCCGTCTCGACACGGCGCAGGATCTCCAGCGCCGAGGCCCGCGCATCCGCAGCCATGCTAGTGTCCCGTCTCCGGAATCCTGTCACATTCGGACGCCGATGCATCCCGGCTGGCTGCGTCGCTCATCGGTTACATGTAAAAGACATGCGCCCTCTTCGCTCCTTGCCAACCGGGCGCCTCGGCGCCCTCGGTGTTGACACGATTCCGGAGACGGGACACTCAGCCGAGCACGTCTCCGACGCGAAGGTGCCTGCCGGAGACCGCCTCCGTGGCCGGCATGCGCCGGCCCCCTTCGGGCTGGACCTGCGTGAGCAGCAGACTCCCGGCGCCAGCCGCGACCTCCACGTCGTCCTTCCGGCCGCCGACGGCCACGACGGTCCCGGCTGCGGCCTGCGCCGATGAGCTCTCGGCCGGGCGCGCGCGCCAGATCCGCAATTGCCTGCCCGCCGGGGTGCGCGTCCAGGCCCCCGGCCAGGGGTCGAAGGCGCGCACCCGCAGCCAGATCTCGCGCGCCGGCAGGCTCCAGTCGATGCGGCCGTCATCCTTCGAGAGCGTGGGGGCCCATGTGGCCCGGTCGTGATCCTGCGGCACCGGGTGGACCGCTCCTGCCGCCAGCGCATCGAGGGTCTCGATCAGGAGGTCGGCTCCAAGAAGCGCTAGACGCTCCTCGAGAGTCGCTCCGGTGTCGTCATCGGAGATGGGGATGGCGCGCTGCATCAGGATGTCGCCGGCGTCGAGCGATGCGATCATCCGCATCGTGGTGACTCCGGTCTCTTTCTCCCCGTGCAGGATGGCGTGCGCGACCGGAGAGGCTCCGCGGTACAGCGGCAGCAGGGACGCGTGCACGTTCACCGCGCCGCGCGCGGCCAGCTCGAGCAACGCCTCAGGAAGGATCCTGCCGTACGCCACGACGACGACGAGGTCGGGAGCCAGCGACTCCAGTTGAGCCGCAAGTTGCGGATCCTTCAGCCGGAGGGGCTGCATCAGTGGCAGCCCACGGGCGACGGCGATGTCCTTGACGGCCGAGGCGCGCATCGTCCGGCCGCGCCCCGCGGGCGCGTCGGGACGCGTCACGACCCCCACGACGTCGTGCGGCGACTCGAGGAGCCTGGTCAGACTGGCGGCGGCGAAGGCCGGGGTCCCCATGAAGAGGACCTTCATGGATAGATTTCGTCCCAGTCGCCGTCGCGGCCCGCGCGCTGGACTCTCTTCAGAAGGAGCTGGCGCTTGATTCCCCCAAGCCGATCCAGGAAGAGCTTCCCGTCGAGGTGATCCGTCTCGTGGCAGAAGGCCCTCGCCAGCAGCTCGGTTCCTTCCATCGTGAATTCCTTCCCCTCGAGGTCGAGCGCGGAGAGGACGGCGCGGGAGGGACGCTCCAGGAACTCCTGGAACCCCGGGACTGAGAGGCATCCCTCTTCCTCCACCTGCTTGCCATCGACCTCCAGGATCCTCGGGTTGACCATCGTGATCCTGTGTCCTGCCTCCTTGCCGGCAGTGACGTCGATGACCGCCACGCGCAAGGAGACCCCCACCTGGTTCGCCGCCAGACCAACCCCGGGAGCCGCATACATCGTCTCGAACATGTCGCGCACCAGGTCCCTGACGGACTGGTCGATGTCCGTTACCAGGGCCGTTGGGGTGGCAAGGACGGGGTCGCCGAACTTGACGATTCTGCGGATGGGCATCGGGCGCTGACCCTAACACGACGATTCCGCCTTGATCAACCGTAGCAAGCCCTGGGGTGGCGCGTCACGCGGGGAGGACAGAGGTGTCCCCCGGCCTGGAGCACAGAAGCCCCTCGCGCGTGCCGCGCACATGTGTCAGAGTGTTGTGCATCAACGACTTGCAAGACCTCCCCCGAAAGGGGGCTGTGGCAGGGGCCTTGCTATGGGTCATGGCAAGGGCAACCTGTATCCGGGATTGTCGTTGGAGGGCATCACCATGAGGTCAAGCAGGGTGTTCGGACTCGTGGCAGTTCCACTGCTCGTGAGTTTCGTGGCATCGCCTCCTGACGCGCTCCCCCAGGCAACCCCCGCCGCTCCCACCCCCGCGGAAGGGACCTTCGACCCCTACGCCGAGCCCGAGACCAATCCGGAAGACGGCTCGGTCTATGCGCGCATAAGACACCTCGAAGGCGCGGTTTCACTCAGGCGTGACAGCCAGGTGCGGGATGACCTGACTCTCAACGAGCCGGTCGTCCCCGGCGATCAGATCGACACTGCCGACGGGCGCGCCGAGATCCAGTTCTCCGACGGCACCCTCCTGCGGCTCGACAAGGGCACCTCGCTCGTCGTCCGGTCGCTCTCCGACAACGCGAACCAGATCGAGAACTCGACCATCCTCCAGCTTCCTGCCGGGTCGCTGATCGTGCGGACCGACCGTATCGACTCCCGCATGGAGCGCTTCCAGATCGACACGCCTGCCGCCTCGGTCTTCGTTCTCTCCGAAGGGCTGTTCAGGGTCGACGTGCGCGCCGACGGGCCGACCGTGATCGCGTCGCGAGGCGGCGCGGCCGAGGTGATGGCGCAGGACGTCTCCAACATCGTGCGCAGTGGCGAGAGGTCATTCGTCACCGCGGGTCAGGCCCCGCTCGAGCCGCAGGTCTACAACACCCTCCGAGCCGACGCCTTCGATGACTGGTCATCGGCGCGCGACGAGGCGCTCCTGTACCGCGAAACGGCGCAGACACGCATTCCCCCCGGACTTCCTGACCCTGTTGAGCCCTACGCCGAGGAACTCTCCTACCACGGCCAGTGGATCAATACCCCCTCTTACGGTTGGGTCTGGAGGCCCGTGGGGGTGGCGCAGGACTGGCGCCCCTACTACCACGGCCGCTGGGTCTGGTCGCCCGCCGGAATGGTGTGGGCGTCGTACGAGCCGTGGGGCTGGGCCCCCTACCACTACGGGCGCTGGGAGTTCCTCGTGGGCGGCGGCTGGGTCTGGATCCCGGGCTACGTCTACGGCGGCGCACACGTGGCGTGGCTCTACTCGCCGGGGTACTTCGGATGGGCCCCGCTGGGATACTACGACTACCCGGTCCACATCGGCTTCCACTTCGGATTCTTCTATTCTCCGTGGGTCTACGTCCACGGCCATCACCTCTATCACCACGACATTCACACCGTGTGCGTGAAGGAAAAGACCGTCATCCACACGATCGAGAAGCAGTACGTCGTGGTCCCAGGCTCACCCAGGATCAGCCCCGATCAGGTGGCGAGACGGCCGCAAATCGCGGATGAAGCGCATCGCCGGGTCGCGGCGCGGCGCGAGCTCCAGATGGACCCCGCGCGCAACGGCAGGCAGGTCCCCTTCCACGAGAGCGAGCGGCAGCAGCTCGCGCGCGCCACGAGCCAGCGGGTGCGCGGAACAGGCGTGGGAGCTCGCTCGGTGGGGCGCTCCGGCGGACGCCCTGTGACCATCGTCCCGCAGGACCGCGGCGTCACGGTGCCGCGCACCCGGACCCTGGTGCGGTCCGCCGCAGGCGCCAGGAATGGAGCAAACCCGGGGAACACCAGGAATGGAGCAAACCCGGGGAACACGACGACCCGCAGACCGGGCACGCAGGTGACGACTCCACAGAAGGCTCCGGGCGCGTCTACGACACGTCCCGTGCCGCAGCGCAAGGAGCCCTACATGCGACCGGGCTCAGCGCCCGCGGAGGAGTCCGTTCCCAGGAAGGTGATCCCTCGGATCATCCCCAGGGGCGCAACCGGCGGGAACACGTCGTCGCCCGGTGGACAGGACGCCGCACCAGCACAACCGGGAGCGCAAACTGCCCCGAAGGGCGCGGCGCCGCGCACCAAGACCCCGACCCGCAAGCAGCCGAAGAAAGTACCGAGCGAGAGCGAAGGTGAGAAGCCGGCCGAGGAGAAATCATCCCAGAGCAGCGGTGGCCCGCGCGCGTCGCGAGCGACCCCTGGCGGCTCGAGGGCCAACACGGCCGTCTTCGCGCACCGCCCAGCCGCCACCTCTTCGATGGGATCCTCCGGCCGCGTCGTGAACGCCTCACGTCAGGTCCCGAGCGTCCACCGGGGCGCCCGTGTCGCGGCCCCCGCGGCGGGCCCAACGCCTCAAACGGGCCTCCCTCGTTCCATCAGCAGGTCCTCATCGCGCGCGCCAGGTTCTTCCGGTCGCGTCGTGAACCGCCCAGCCGCCACCTCTTCGACCGCATCCTCCGGTCGCGTCGTGAGCCGCCCTGCCGCCACCTCTTCGACCGCATCCTCCGGTCGCGTCGTCGTCAGCCGCCCGAGCGTCAGTCGCCCGAGCGCGCCTGTGCGTTCCGCACCCGTGCGTTCCGTGTCCGCGCGATCCGCGCCGTCGAAAGCTCCCTCCTCGCAGGGGGGTGGCTCGAAGGGTGCCGGCAAGGCCCCCCGCTCGGGACGCGCCAGCCGCAGCCAGGATCGCTAGCCCGCACCCGGCCTTTCCAGGTCAGGTGATCCCGGAGATATGCCCGCGCTCGTCGATGTCGATGTGGGCGGCGGCAGGATCGGCGGGCAGCCCCGGCATCATCATGATCTCCCCCGCCATCGGGTAGACGAAGCCGGCGCCGGCGGCGGCCAGGATGTCGGTGATCGGGAACTTGAATCCCGACGGACGATTCAGCAGCTTCGGATCGTGCGACAGCGAAGCCGGCGTCTTCGCCACGCAGATCGGCAACCCCCCCAGCCCCGCCTTCTCGAAAAACGCGATCCGGCGCTTCACCTTCGGCGACAGCTCGATCGACCCCGCGCCGTACATCTTCGTCGCCACGACCCGGATCTTCTCCTCGATCGAGAGGCTCGTCTCGTAGAGGAAGTTCATCGGAGCGGGCTCCGCGCTGTGCCTCACCACCGCCTCGGCCAGCGCGACGGCCCCTTCACCCCCGCGCAGGACCCCTTCGTGCGGCACGGCCTCCTTCGCCCCGGCCGCGAGCGCCCGATCCTGGATCGCGGCGATTTCGCCCTTCGTGTCGGACGGGAACCGATTGATCGCCACCACCACCGGAAGCCCGAGCAGCAGGAGGTTCTCGATGTGCTTCTCGAGGTTGGCGCACCCCGCGCGGACCGCCTCCACGTTCTCCTGCTCGACCTTGGCCTTCTCCGTGCGGATGTTCTTGAAGGCCCCCCCGTGCATCTTCAGCGCGCGCACCGTCACCACGAGCACGGCCAGATGAGGCTTGAGCCCCGAGGCCCGGCACTTGATGTTGACGAATTTCTCGGCCCCCATGTCCGAGCCGAACCCCGCCTCGGTGACGACGAACTCGGCGAGCTTCAGCGCGATGCGATCCGCGATGACGGATGAGTTGCCGTGGGCGACGTTGGCGAAGGGGCCGGTGTGGATCAGGCAGGGGGTCCCTTCCGACGTCTGGACGAGGTTCGGCTTGAGGGCGTCGGCGAGCAAAGCCCCCATGGGACCCTCGGCTCCCATCTGCCGCGCCAGGATCGCCTCTCCCGAACGCGACTCACCGACGAGGATCGAGCCGAGCCGCTTCTTCAGATCGGCGTAGCCCTCCGACAGCGCCAGGATGGTCATCACCTCGGAGGCGGCCGTGATGTCGAAGCCCGACTCGCGGGTGATCCCGTTGGGGCTCCCCCCCAGGCCGATGACGATGCGCCTCAGCGTGCGGTCGTTCATGTCGATGGAACGGTTCCAGTAGATTTCCTTCGGATCGAACCCGAGCGGGTTGTTGTAATAGAGGTGGTTGTCCACGAGCGACGCGAGCAGGTTGTGGGCCGTGCCGACGGCGTGGATGTCTCCCGTGAAGTGGAAGTTGATCCCCTCCCGGGGCTCCACCTGGGCGCGGCCACCTCCCGTGGCCCCCCCCTTCACGCCGAAGATCGGCCCCATCGAAGGCTGCCGCAGCGTGTTGATGACCTTGCGTCCGAGCTTCGCCAGGCCCAGAGCGAGCGAGATGTTGGTGACGGTCTTTCCCTCCCCGAGAGGGGTCGGAGTGATCGCGGTCACCATGATGTAGCGTCCGTCGGGCTTGCCGCGCAGACGCTCCAGGATCGACAGGTCCACCTTGGCCTTGTGCCGCCCGTAGGTCTCCAGCTCCGACGGCTCGATCCCCGCCGCCGCGGCAATCTGCGTAATCTCCCTGAGCTCCGCCATCATCACCTCCGCTGAACGCGACGAAGCCTAACATGCCCTATGATCTGTCGCGTGGGCATCCTGACCGGTCTGGGGAATGGCGCTGTCTCGCGCACCGCCGCAGCCGCGGTCGTGTGCATGCTGTGCACCCTTCCGGTCTTCGCCAAGAAGAAGGAGCCGCCTCCCGAAGACCCGAACAAGCCGCGCGTCACGCTCGATGTCTCGACGCACCACGGCTTCTCGCCGGTGACGATCACTCTGACGGGTCAGCTCCTGGGGGTGGACCCGTCGGATCCGCAGTACTGCCACATCGGAGTCGAGTGGGAGGTAACCTCCCCGTTTGCCGGGAAGTCCAGCAGCAAGCAGGATCCTCGATGCCTGCATCCGCCCGAGATGGTGGAGGCCGACCGGAATTTCGCCAAGGTCGTCACGCTCTGGAGACCGGGCAACTACACGTGGCGCCTGATCCTCTACCGCAGGGACGGAGAGCGGCTCCTGTCGAACACGCAGGAAGTGCGCGTGCTGGTGCCCAACTGACCCTGCGGCGTCATCCTTTCTCCCAGGAGAGGAGCCTTCGCGCGGCCTCGTAGCGCACGAGCTGGCTGGGATCTTCTTTAGCCAGCCGCTCCAGGAGAGACTTCGACTCGTTCCCGCCGAGCACCGCGAGCGCCTTGATCGCTTCGACGCGAAAGGCCTCCGCCGGGTCGAGCGCGGCGCGCCCGCGCAGCCGGTCGGCCAGCTCCGCTTCGAGCGGGATCTCGTTGCCGGCCGCGCGCGCGTCGTCGAGAATCCGCGCCAGCAGGCGCATCGCCAGGATGCGGAAATCGGCGCGCTGAGAATCGAAATAGGCGGTGAGATCGGGGACGAGCGTCAGGTCCCCCATGAACTGCTCGAGCAATTCCTGGAACGACCCTTCGATCACGTAGGGGTTCTTCCCCCGGATTCCGGCGACGAAGGCCTCCTCCTGCCGCACGGGATCTGTCTGCGCCGCGATGGCCTGGAAGTTCCGGATCGCTTCGATGACCGCCCGCGCCCCTTCAGGAGGGAGAACGAACTTCCCCTCCGAGCCCCACATGAGCGTGTAGAGATCGGCGGGGGACTCGTCGTTGCCGTCGCGCTTGGTGAACTTCCGGAGGAAAAGTATGACCTCTTCGCCCGTGTGGAACTCGATCTTGTCCTCCCACGGCCTTCTCAGGAAGGAGTCCACCCGGAACGCGATCCGGAAGCTCTCGCCGGGGCACTCCACGACGGTGCACGAGACCATCTCCTTCATGCGGAGCTCGGCTTTCTGGTTCTCGCCATCGGTGACCACCGCCCAGACGACGATCGGCGCGCGGGCCGTCTTCTCGAACAAGCTGAGCTTCTGGATCTCGGCGTGGCACACGCCGGGGATCGCCAGAGCGGCCCCCAGAAGGGGGGCGATGAGGAGGAACCGGACGCGTCCCGGGCGTGCTACGCGCAGCATCGGGTCGGGCATTCCCCGAGTCTACAAGGGGGCATCCGCACCGGCAAGGTGGGATGACACCAGCGTGATATCATCGCCCGCTCTCGCGAGGTTCTGCCGATGATGCGTGCGATGCGACCATGAGACCGCCCCATGTCGCCGTCGCGGGGGACGCTGTCATGGTCTTCGCCGTCGCGGCGAGGCTGAACAGGTCCTGCCGGGCGCGCCTCACGCTTCTCCCGGAGCCGGGTGAATCCTCCTCGACCGCGCCGCCCGACGGCGCCCGCATCGCGCGCCTCAACGACAAGCTCGACATCGCCGACGCCGTCGTCTTCTGCGCCAGGCCCGGGTCGCCGCCGGAGCCGCTCGCCGCGCTGATCCGCGACGTCGGCGCGCGCGCCGCGCGGGCCTGCCGCAAAACCGTGCTCATCGTCGCGGCGGATGGAGGCCTCGCTCAGGCCCAGCAGGCGGCCCGGGCCACGGGCCTCGACCCCGCGCTCGTCCTCGCCTCGGGGGGGATGCCCTTCGCCGCGCGCGAGCGCGCCAGGCTCGCCGCGCGTCACGCTCTTCATCCGTCGCAGATCCAGGTCACCGTCATCGGCGGGGATGGGCCGACTTCGCTGCGATCGCTTCCCCGCTACGCGAGCGCCGCCGGCGTGCCCGCAGCCGCGCTCGGGGCGCCGGGCGCGAGAACCGCCGAAAGGGTCTGGACCGGCCCCACGACCGACGCGCTCGTCAGCTCGGGCGCGGCTCTCGCGCGCGCGGTCGCGCAGGATCGTCGCGAAGTCTTCTGCTGCGGCGCGCGCACCGGAGAGGCCTTCGGGATCCCGGGAGGGTGGATCAGCGCCCCCGTGCGCGTCGGGGCGCAGGGGGCCTCAGAACCGCTGGCGCTGCGGCTGACTACGGAGGAACGCTCGTTTCTCAACGGGGCCGCCTGGCTGGAGTCCGAAGCCGCCATGCGGCCCGGCGCCCGATCGATCAGGGATTGACGACGATCTTGCCGAAGGCCTTGCGGCTCTCCATGCGCGCGTGCGCCGCCTCGATCTCCTTGAGCGGATAGGTCGAGTCGATCACGGGGCGCAGCATCCCCCTTTCCACGAGGTTCATGATCTGGAGCAGCTCCCCCTTGGTCCCCATCGTGGATCCCAGGAGCGAGAGCCGCCGGTAGAAGAGGTAGCGCAGGTCCGTCGCCACTTCGTAGCCCGACGTCACCCCGCAGATCACGAGGCGCCCCCCCGGCTTGAGGCTCTTGATGTTCGCCTGCCAGGTGTCGGCGCCGATGTGGTCGAAGATGACGTCCACGCCGATCTTGTGCGTGAGCCGCTTCAGCTCGACGAAGAAGTCGAGCTTCCTGTAGTTGATCGTCTCGTCGGCCCCGATCTCGCGCGCCTTCTTGAGCTTGGTGTCCGACCCCGCGGTGGCGATGACGCGCGCGCCCAGCAGCTTGGCGATCTGGATTCCCGCGGTGGAGACGCCGCTGCCGGCGGCGTGCACGACCACGTCCTCGCCGGGCCGCACTTGCGCGCGCGTCGCGAGCATGTGCCAGGCCGTCTGGAAGCAGAGCGGGATGGCCGCCGCCTCGTTGAAGGTGAGCTTCCCGGGAATCGGGATCGCGTTCACCGCCGGAATGCAGACGAACTCCGCGCAGCCGCCGTCCCGGTTCTCGCCCAGCATCCCGTACGAGGCGCAGAGGTTGTCGCGCCCCGTCAGGCACGGGATGCAGCGACCGCAGGAGATCCCCGGGGCGATTACCACGCGGTCGCCGGCCTTCAGCCCGCGCACCAGGGTTCCGGTCTTCTTGACGACGCCGGAGACGTCGGAGCCGGGGATCATCGGCAGGGGCATCCTCTGGCCGGGCACACCCTTGCGCACCCAGAGGTCCAGATGGTTCAGCGCGCAGGCCTTCACCTGGACGAGCACCTCGTCCTGTGCGGGACTGGGCGTCTCGACCTCCTCGTACGAAAGTTTGTCGAGACCACCGTGCTCATGAACGACAACGGCCTTCATCGTCGCGCGTCTCCTCTGAGAATCATGACTTCCACCGGGGCTCCCGTTTCTGGAGAAATGCCTCTACCCCCTCGCTGGCATCGGGGAGCGGAATCAGTTCCTCCAGGTAGATCCTTTCGTTCTCTTCCAGGGCCCGCTCGAAGGCCGGCGTCTGCTGGTGCCGCAGTGCCTTGAGCGCCAGACGCATCACCGCGGAGCTGTTGCTCTTAAGCTCGACGACCACCTCCCGCACGGCATCGTCGAATCGCTCGGGCGCAGTCAAGCGGCTGACCAACCCCATGGCGTGCGCCTCTTTCCCATCGATCGTGCGCCCGGTCATGATGAGGTCCGCGGCGCGCGCCCTGCCGATGATCGCGGGGAGCATCGCGGCGGCGATCGGCGGAAAGCACCCGAGCTTGATCTCGGGCTGCCCGAAGGTCGCCGTCTCCGACGCCAGCACGATATCGCAGCACATCGCCAATTCCATCCCCCCACCCAGCGCAACCCCTTTCACCGCGGCCACCGAGACCGCGGGGAGTCTCCAGAGCGCGCGCGCCACTTCGTGGAATGACTTGAGCATGGAAGGCGCGCGCTCGGAGGTGTGATCCGCGATGTGCGCGCCCGCCGAGAAGGCCTTCTCCCCCGCCGCGCCGATGACGACCACGTTACACGGCGGGCCCGAAACGACCTCCTTCAGGATCGCGCCGAGGCGATCGAAGGCCGAAAGGTCGAGGACGTTCAACGGCGGGCGATCGATCGTGACCCAGGCGGTCCCCTCCTGGCGCTCGAGGTGGATTCCCCCCGGCGGGAAGGTCTCCACCTCTCGTCCGGTCACATCATCGCCCGCGCGCGAATCCTACTGCCCCTTGAAGTTCGCGCGACGTTTGTTCACGTAGGCGTCGAGGCCTTCCTTCGCGTCGCTGCTCTGGAAGAGCTGCTGCTGCAGCTCCCGCTCCAGCGAGAGCGCTTCCTGGAAGGAGATCTCGATGCCCGACTGGACCGACCGCTTGATCCGTCCGACCGCCTTGCTGGCCTTGTTCGGGGGCAGGAACTGCCGGGCGTACTCGAGGATGCGCTCCCAGTAGCCTTCGGTCTCGTAGATGTCGTTCACGAGCCCCAGCTCGAGGGCCTCCTCGAAGGAGAAGGTCCGCCCCGTGACCATCATTTCAATGGAGCGTGATTTGCCAACCACGCGGCACAGACGCTGCGTGCCGCCCGTGCCGGGGAGCACGCCGAGGTTGACCTCAGGCAGGCCGATCTTGCCGCCGTCCTTGCGGGCGATGCGGATGTCGGCGGCGAGCGCGATCTCGAGGCCGCCTCCCACCGTGTGCCCGTTGAGCGCCGCGATGACGAGCTTCGGCGTCTGCTCCAGCCTGTTGAGGGTCTCGTTCGCGTGCAGGCAGAAGAAGTACTTGAAGGTCGGGTTCACCTCCGACAGCATCTTGATGTTGGCGCCGGCCGAGAAGAACTTCTCGCCGTTCCCGCGCAGCAGGATGACGTGAATCCCTTCGTCGAAGCGCGCCTTCAGGATCGCGTCGTCGAGCTGGCGCATCATCTCGTGGGTGTAGGTGTTGGCCGGGGGATCGTTCATCTCGATGACGGCAACCCCCTCGGTCGCGGTATACCTGATCAGCTCGGACATGTGTCTCCCTCTTGTCTCGCGCTCACGATAGATCGACCCACACGCTCTTGAGCTGCGTGTAGTGTTCGATGGATGATTCCCCGAGCTCGCGGCCGAACCCGCTCATCTTGTAGCCGCCGAACGGCGAGGCGTTGTCGAGATTGGCGTACGTGTTGATCCAGACGGTGCCGGCGCGCACCTCGCGCACAACGCGATGGGCCTTCTTGATGTCGCGCGTCCAGACGCCGGCCGCCAGGCCGTAAATCGTCTCGTTGGCAAGACGGATTCCTTCGTCGATGTCCTTGAAGGGGATCACCGACAGCACCGGCCCGAAGATCTCCTCGCGGGCGATGGTCATGTCGTTGCGTACGCCGTCGAACACGGTGGGCTCCACGAAGAAGCCCTTCCCGGAGCCGACGCTCGCGCGCGAGCCGCCGGTGACCAGGGCGGCGCCTTCCTTCTTCCCCACGTCGATGTAGTTGAGCATCGTCTTC
>Ga0137325_1000024_pt1 | contig 38623 bp, 57 predicted proteins | sample EasRivERMZT469_2_FD_102294 | JGI IMG/M metagenome (GOLD analysis project Ga0137325, IMG submission 102294) | Soil microbial communities from meander-bound floodplain in the East River, Colorado, USA - East River MetaG ERMZT469_2 | ecosystem: Environmental > Terrestrial > Soil > Floodplain ...
ATTTGCATCGACGCCACCATCAGGCAGCATTTTAAAGCCTTTTTGCTGGTTCACATCGACTGCTTTTGATTTACCATCACGACCAAGAACCATCACGGTTCGTTCCGTATCGTAAATAAATGGAATCATTTCTAAAAGAATTTTACCGATCTGTTTAATACCACGTTGGTTGTTATCGTTGTAGAGATTAACGGGATTATTCGCCGCTTGTTGGCGTGCATTAATAGCCTTTCCAGAAATAGCATTAGACGCTTGACCTCTGGACTCTTCATAACGACCTAGCACTTGCATTAAATCTTGAGTGCTATTGTTATAAGCCGACATAAATGCAGCATTAAATACAGGCGGATCAATAAATTCAGGCTTGCCACCTTGTCGATCATAATTAAATTCGAGATAACCTTGTACGCGGTCTGGATTAATCCAATCATCCTCAAAGCCCGCGAAGTTATCAGGGGTACCAATAACAGTTTCTTTTCTGCTTCTCAGCACTGAATAAGCAATTTCAGAACCGATATAGTTAATTAATTTTTGAGTGTCAATTGCATCTTGAATGTAAGGAAGAGGTATTTGCTCACCGTCAATAACGGTAGAATCGCCTTCAAAATAAGGGATTGGAAGTATTTTTCCTGGATAATCGGTTTCTTCTAATATTTTATTCTGAACGAATTTAATGTGCTTAATTTTGTAATCACGCACATCTCGCTCATTTTCAATTTCTAAAGGTTGAAAGCCAAATAATTCCCAATCGGGATTTTGTTCCATGAACTTTTCTTGCATGTCCAAGACTTTCTTTGCGTCTTTTTCATCAAGCTCTTTTCCATCAGATAATTGAACGATCTTTTTACTATAATATTTCTTGCAGTAAATTTCGGCGATCATTACCGTATCGCGTGTATTCCAGCGAACATAATAATTGTTCGTAAGACCTGAAACATCTTGTGGGTTTTGAACACCAGGATATATTTTCTTGAACTTCTCTTTCGACATAACGGTGTAAACACCGCAGAAATCGCCGTCGGATTTATTAGATTCTTGAGCGCATGGGTCCCAGAAAGCCGCCTGAAAGTCCATGATTCCTTTAATTCTTAAAACCTGTTTGAAAGTGTCCGGTCCTTCATACTCAGAAACAACGCGAGCCGCACCCCAACCGCATTCCAGAGCGTGCTTTGCAGCTAATTGATAGACAATATCCGCATCAGATTCATAATGGATTTGGGCAATTAGCCCTTCATAAATATCGACTGTCTTTTGATTAACTTCTTTACCAACACCACGTACAGTCAATGCAGGGGAGTTATTACGGGCTTCACCTAGAATGGCTCGAATAACCGAGGTGACTTTATTAAATTCCATCGTAGGACGAGAAAGCGATTCACGGGCTTGTCGAATATTGACATCCCACTGATCTACGTATAAAAATGTGAGATAGTTTCGAGCGCGTTCGATATGCTCATTAAAGTACGAATACCATGAATTTACACTATCCACGTATTCCTTTAATATGGCCTCATCGGAATCGTCATCGGCTTCGTCATAGCCCTCTTCGGACTCTTTGGGCTTATACATCCCAAACTTCTTTTCTCGGTACTGCTTTCCTTCGCTAGCCATAGTAAATCCCTTTTACAAAGCCATGAATGGTACATTCCTTATTCTATTCGGTTTGTTAGCATTCGGCATTGGTTTTTTGTTGACACTCGCATACTGCATTGCAATATATTCGAGTGCTTCGCATATATGCGAGTAAATGTTTTTTAGCGGCACATCATGATACCGCTCGTCACCACCAACTTTGATACGCGCATATTGAAAATTACCCATCAATCCTTTACGTATCATGGTGCATTTACTTGATAGAGCAAACGAAGGCTTACCGCTCGTCATTCGCCCTAGAAACCATTTTAACCCATCACGTCTAGGAGTTGGGTTATTATTAGGAGCTGCACCCACACACTTTATTCCTAGCTCATAGAGAATATCTTCACAAGCTTTCCCGTCCGTTTGCGCTCTCACATCCCCAGAAGGGTCGCCAACGCATGTATAATTATTACGCCAAAATGGATAATAACGGTCTAAATGTGGAATTACTATACTCTCGGTAAATTCCCTTAAATCCATATCCTCTGACCAGAGTTCATCTATTACATTAAGTTGTCCATGTGGCGATAATTGAACTATGGCACAAGCTGGGGTTAATCCGTAGTCAAATCCTAAGCCCAATGCAACTAATGGATTAGCAGCTATTATTTTATTTGAAAAATGCAATTGATCGTTATAGGAGGCATGTACGGGTTTACCCGAAATCAATACACCATATTGCCCCATGAGATTGACTTTGATTTCCTCATCAGTGGAACCTGGAACTAGATTTAACCAATAATGCGGGTCATTCTGAACATCTCGATAATCGACTTCGTTTTCAATATAAATCGACCCATTTGCGGAAATTGCATGATCTATGCCGTCTGGAACATCAGCGACTTTAGTTAGAGGTGATTCATATTTAAACAATTTATAATTATCTGGTACATTTTCCTCAAACATCTTATAAAGCCAGTGGTCTGAGTCTGGTGGGTTGGTATCGAAGATTACACCCGTCCAAGTGATACCCGCGCCGTCCTTTTTACTTGGGAATCTATTAACACGCTGTCGGCACGTTTTGAATATTTTCTTATTGATAAATTGGGCTTCATTGATATAAACACCCGTTAATTCCAGTGACATGAGTTTTGAAATATCTTTCTCCGAATCCATAGCAAGAAAGATAATTTCAAGTTCAACATCGTTGAACTTAATCATCTGAGTAATGGGAGAGTCCCATTTAATTTTTCCGACTTCCGCTTCTGGGTACCAGGAAAGCCATGTTTTAATGGTTGTGGATTTTAATTCAGGATATGTATTTCGTATAACCGCCCACCGCGAGCGTCTAATACCGTCACTACCAGGCGCTTGTTGAATAGCGCGATACAGCGGCTCAAGACAACACGCAACGGACTTACCACAGCCGACCGGCCCAAAAAGACCCCGCACAAAAGAGTCATCATCATGAAACGCACTGGCTGTGTCAGTTGCTTGGTAAGTAATTTCATGGTTCGCCATTTAATACCTTTTTTAGATGTCAATTTCTTTTTCATCATCATGCTCAATAATATTTTTAGATTCCGCATCTTTTTCTTTTTTCTTAGGAGCTAGATTTAAAGTAATAGTAAATGGACTATCTTTTTCTTGAGTAATCTCAATAGCCCGCAATTTAGGTGCAACATAATTGCAGAGATCAATAATCAAATCGCATTTAATTCGTTCTTTTTTGGTAGAGCGAAACAACTCGACAGCCTCTCTAAAAGGCTCAAAACCCAAACCATCCAGAATTTCTTTTGCAGTCACCCGAACTTTATTCCCCTTCATGGGAGTACCTTTCGGCATTCCTTTGGGATTTCCTGACTGCCCTTTTACGAATCTCGCCATAACTGACGACCTCCCTTTTTATCAGCCTGTAGAATGGCCTCAATTACATCTCGTTCCACATATTCCAAAGTCAAATGCTTCACATCTACATCCCAGTTTTCTTGAAGTCCAGGGGAATACCGCCGCTTAAATAAATCAGCGGCGGTTTTATTCGCGGCCTTGACTATTTGCTTTTCATTGGGAGAGATAGCATCACGTCCGAACAAGTCATTGCCACGAATCATTTAGCACTTCCCTTTACCTTTACCGCCGCCTTTTTTCTTTTTCATAACAATCTCCTTGGGTTAGTATTTAGGTCTTTGAAGCATCATTTCGACTTTATCCAAAATACTTGGATGAAGCTTGTTTAATTTAGCCTTTAATTCATAGATATAATCAATAGCTAATTTAAAATCTTCCTGTTCGTTTCTATCGTAACGATCATCACGACAAGGAACACTGACACAATCATTTAATCGTTGAGGTGCAACATTGAAACTATGTAACATTCAAAACTCCTATTTAGTTAATGGGGCTTTTCAGCCCCGATTTATTTAGCAATACATTTCTTTAAAGTTTTTGCAAGACGTGCGCGTTGCCCCATCTTGCCTGGTTTCTTCGCTGCGACATTCAGTTTAGCCGCAGGGATTTTAGCTCCTTTCTTTACTCCCAAGGACTTTTTTAAAGCCCCTGGTTTTTTTATAGCATTTTTTATCCAATTAGCCATAACTTACCCCTTATGCAATGGTTTCACTGAATCTGAGATTCATACCGTAGAAATCATATTCTGATGCTGCGGCATTATTTACGCTCAATTCAATTACGTACTTTGTATCAGCCGTAATAACAAACGCTGGAACATCGACAGCTACGTTTGTTACGTAAGGGTTGGCTTGTGTAGCTGTTGCCAAAGTGCCTGTAATTGCAACGCTTGTTGAACTTACTGCAACATTGTTTGCATAGACAATTCTATTCAAAGTCACAGATTGTGCATCGAGAGCATTTGCGGCGATAGCATAGATAGCATCAAAACTATCCAACCTAAAGCCCTTAGATGCCGCTGCACGAAGTTGCGGCGTGATGTCGATTGCAATGATGCTGGTTTCATCGCCTGGTGTATGGCGTGATACATAATTGCCTTGAGCAATTCTAGTAACAGTCCAAGTACCAGTACCAAATGTTAGAACCGCTGGTATACCAACAAACTCTTGCATAGCAAGAATGTTAGCAGCACCGGTATCAAGCAATACGTTAGCAGTTGCCGCACCTGGGTCTGGCAAGCTGATTACGCTTGACTGCCCCATGATCGAGTTTTTGAAAGTCGTATTGAAAGCACCGCCAGCGTTTAACGCTTGGATGATGAACGAGCCATTAGCCGTAGTTGTTGGGTACAAGGTTAAACTTGCGTTAGAACCACCAGCAGCTAAACCAGCTAGTAAACTACCGCCGTCAACTTGTAGGCCGCCAGAGGTAATATGCTGAACGCCCGCACCAGTCAAAGCACTTAATAGTACATTGGCTGTTGCTGCACCTGGGTCTGGGAAAGAGATTACAGAGCTTTGACCCATTACTGAGTTGCGAAGCGTGGTATTAAACGCGCCACCAGCATTCAGTGCTTCAAAAATGAATGTTCCATTTGCCGCTGTAGCTGGGAAAGAAACAAAATTTCCAGCATCCGCAGACGAACCAGAAGTGATATTTCCGCCAGTAGATTGAATGTTACCGGATGCCGTAATCGTACCAGCCGATACAGCAAAGTTTCCTGTCGTAATAGTCAAGCCAAAACCTAGCGTACTAGCAACGGATTGCGCTTTAATATTACCAAGAACATCCGAAAATACTGCCAATGCGTTTGCGGCTGAGGCAGGACCCGAAAATGAAACTTCGCCCGCACCCGACAAAGGTGCCATCGTTAAAACACCAGCGGATTTTGCTACCGTAAATAAACCGTTAATCCCCGTGTCGTATAATGCAGAAATTAAATCGCCGACTAAAATATCATTGCCGTTTTGCAATGAGTTTAGATAACCGGCAGTGGTAATCGTTGCATAAGTATCGGTTGTTAGGAGAGATACATACCGTGGTTGTGCCACCGTCTGATAACTTCCTTGTGGTATAACTAAAATAGACTTCGACATATTATCTCTCCTTGATAAAAAATTAAATTATTCCTTCGGTGGTTCTTCTCCACATGGAGGATTTAACTTTAACTCTAAATCCTTCACCTTTAATTCTAATTGTACAACTTTTTCTTTTTCAGCATTCAATTGCTGAGTAAGAATATTGACTTGGTTTTCTAGCAAAATGCTATGAGTCCGTGAGCGAACATTAGCACCTAAATATTCTTGAACTGTTTGTGACAACACATTCTTCTCGATGTTAGCCATATTCAATTGTTGTGCTAATTGTTCATTCGATTTCAACAATCCATCAACTTGACTCTTTAACTCATCTGACATTTGTTTTCTCCGTTAGTTATAAAAAATTAACATCATATTAAATTTATATGTATTCAGTGATTACGCAAATAGCACCAGCACCAGCACCGCCTGACGCATTAGCGTTTGTACAAGAACCGCCTCCGCGACCACCTGTTCCATAACCATCACCAGCAGAACCGTTATTAGATTGAGCTGGCGTGTTATAAACAGAGTTTTGTGAGCTACCAAACATTGAAGCTGCGCCAGTTCCAGAAGCCGCAAAAGATGCTGTTGCTATCCCGCTATTTCCACGAGAACCTAATACTGTCAATGTTCCTGTTGCACTTCCACCACCTGTTCCACCATCACTCCAGGTTCCGTTAGCGGCACCTGTTCCTCCATTGCCACCAGTACAACTCATTAAAGCACCGAAGGTAGAAGCTGATGCATTACCACCATCATTATTTCCAGAAGCACCACCGGTTCCGGCTGCACCTAATGTCACAGTTTGACTAGCACCTATGGTTGCTGCACTGAATGTAGATCTTGCATAATCACCACTGCCACCGCCGCCACCCGCAGCAAAAGTTGTTGCTGCACAACCACCACCTCCTCCTCCGGCTGCTTGTAATTCAACGATACAATATTTCATATTAGCAGTTGGTGTATAAGTATTAGTTGAAGTAATAACTTGGATATTGATTGAAGTAAAACCACTAGCTGAAGGTGTTTGCCAAGTTGGAATTAACCCTGCACCAGCGGAGGTTAATACTTGTCCTGAAGTTCCAACACCAGAAACATTCTGAAATGCCCCTGTAGCAGTTGTACCAGCCAAAATAACTGAGTAGGCAGTAAATGTAGTATTACCTGTTCCACCATCAGCTACAACAACGGGGAAATTTCCTCCAAATCTTGCATAGCTGAATGCTGTTGTATCGACCGTGACTATCGTTGATGCGTTATAATAGGCTCTACCCGCATTAGTCGTTCCATGCCTTATAACGATAAGTCCTGTATCGTTAATCTGGTCTGGCGTATCGTATGAGACTGATCTCGTTAATACCCAAGGAATATTTACACCATTTCCATTGGTTGTTAATGTATAAATCCCTTGATTCGCGGCAGCCGCTTGGTCTTTATTTAAAATCTCATCACCAACACCTGGACTTACGCTATCAATAGAAAATGCGGCAAAAGTTCCGCTAGCATCAGTTAGGGTTGCGCCAACACCCGCGCCCGATTGTGTCGCATTAAGTGTTGCTGTGGTGGCGGCATAAACTGACGTTCCGGTCAAAGCAGTCTGATCGACATAATTCTTTGTTGCAGCATCTTGTGCCGAAACAGGGTCAACCACGTTATTAATTAAATGCGTATTCATATTAAGCGCGATAGCTTGTGCGCCTAATCGTGTAATGTTGTCTTGTACCGCAGTTGGAAGCGTAGAACTGATTGAGGGTATACCCGTAGTACCATCAGTAATTAAAACGCCATTGGTAGCTGTTGCAAGCCCTGTAATAATATTCGCGGTGCTTGCATAAAGAATTGTGTTTAATGCGTAGGTATCAGCAAATGTCGAGGTGCTATAAGCATTGACTGTACCATCGGAGCGAATAATTTTACCCGCTGTGCCGACTGTATTAGGCCAGAGAGAGGTAGAATTAACTTTATTTGTGCCGTCTGAAATTATTACATTCCCTGCGGTTCCCGCTGTTACTGGAAAAGTTGGAGTTGACGTAACAAAATTCGTGCCATCTGAAACAATAATCTTTCCAGCAGTTCCAGCCGCATTAGGGTAGGTTGGTGTGCTATAAATATTATTTGTACCGTCAGAAATTATAAGTTTTCCGGCTGTACCACTTGCGCTAGGCCATGTCGGTGTTGACCATGAAGGGGTGAGTAAATTGCCTGATTGGAGCATCTTACCGGCAGCAGCTACACCGGCTAAAATTTCCATTGAATCGCCATCACTCCAAACGATACCACCAGCACTTGCGGTTAATGCTTTGCTTGTTCCGCCTAAAGCTAATGTGACAGGTGATGTAAGAGCAATTGTATTATTTGTTCGAGTTAATCCAGTTCCAGCAACAATATTGTACTGATAGAGAACGGGGTCGGTACCTACTACTGCAACCGATGTAGTTTGAAGCCATTGAGTCAAGGCATTTGTCGTACCAAAGGCAATAGTTACTTCACTGCCTGGCAGCATTTCCGCGGCTGTATCGGCTAATTCATCACCCGTTAATACCCAATTTGTTGCGCCTGAACCTATGTTACTGACAACATATAAACCATTCTGGAAGGTACTGGATTGATCTTTGACAAGGACTTTTTTACCAACCGTTAAGGCAACGCCATCAATCGACAAAGCAACTTGAGCGCCGTTGTTAGTAAGGGTACGGCCAACACCTAATGTTCCGTTATCGTAAATCGCTGTGAGGTTGGCAGTCGTTCCCACCCAGGCAACGCGATTGCTCCCACCAGAAACCACCTGAGAGTCAACGTATTGCTTTGTAGCTGCACCTAATGCCACAACAGGGTTAGCGCTCAAAATGAGCAAGCCGGTCATCGTACCGCCCGTAATAGGCACATACTGACCATTGAAATAGGTTTGAAGGTTAGCTACAGTAATCTTGTAGGCAATCGCTAAATTATCATCAATACCAAACTGATCGGTTGCGGCAACCGCCGTTGGTTTTGGATTGAGCTGTGAAATCTGTTTATTGGCCATCCGTAGCCCCTATTAAATTAACTGCCCCATCTTAAATTCGCGGCTGTGATAGTCGTGTTTGTAGTATTCACCCGAATAGAGGGGATACGATGCCATCCAATAGCCAAGTTATTTAATAACTCGTCGGTACCATCCCACTTGCGATAATTAAGATTTCCAGCTACAGCAACGTAAATCCATAGCGCAAATTCGCCATAGTCCACATCATAAGTTACAGCACCAGTGCGAAACGGGCCACAGTTAGCACGCATCATAGGAACGCCATAATAGGCGGAGGGTTCAATCTTAGGTAGGTCAACTTTTACCGTCATAGAATAATCCTTATTCTCTGAAAATCCGTTTGTCAAGCTCTAGGCTCATATTATCATTTTAGTTCTAGGCTTTGTACAGAAAGATATTAGCGCGGCTGCTTGACTCCGAAAAGTTTCTCAGCACTGCGATAAGCTCCGAAGCCTAGCATTAAATAACAAAGCTCCATCAGGCTTGTAGGGTCAATCGGATAGGGCAATAGAGTATGCTTCTCAAGGCACATTATTGTCCAGAGATAAGACGCAATAATAAATTGCGGAATATAATAAAGTCCCACGCAAGTACCGCAAATCCATCCAATGTAAGGACGCCAACCAGAATTGAAAAGGCGAGCATCTTGGGCGTTAAGCTTATTGAGTTCAGAGTTCCAAAGATCGGGGTTTTGACGAAGGCGCTCAAGCATTTCTTGGGCTGAAAGTTTCTCACCTTCTGAGGTATATACTTTGCCAATGACATTACCGATTGCCTCAATGGGAGCGGCTGCGGCTTGGCCTACGCCTAGAAAATCGAATATTCCCATAATTCATCCTTGAATTTGGCGGCAGTAGTTGTTTGCGCGACAAACGGGTTTTTAAAGCCCTACTGCCATTATTTGCTGTCTCTCCAAGCTGTCACGCCTCTGCTTTTCGCAAGTTTCCGGCTGCATGTCCTCCGGCGTTCTACACCACACTGTTTAGGTGCCGTTTCCATCTACCCGTTACTGGATTGGAGTAGCCATCGTCTTTCCTTTTTTAAGGGAAATTCCAGTGATCGAACCTTTGATGACCCTTAAGCGGGCATATTGCTATGCTCACCAATAAGCCTGTATGGGAATACAGGTTGCGCCGTGGCAGCGGTGATTAAGGCTTTCGCCAGAATGTGACCGCTTAAAGGCCATGTTTAAAATAGTAATCGTTTCCTACGATTCTGCATATAATTTTCTGGTAATAGATGAAAAATTCCTCTGAAACTTCGACTTCGCCAACCCAACGAGCTGTGGGTTTCTTGTGGCCGTATTGATATTCTGGCGGAGTTTCAATCCTCACCCAACCAGAAATCCATCGACCCTTACCCTTGAATCGACCAACCACAAGCGCAGCTAATGCACCTGTGGGCAACCAAATCCAAACCTTTTGGCCTTCCTTCCAAAGTTTGGTATCACGAATAATTATGCAGAGATCAAGTATTGGCATTTGGATTTTCCGGTAAAGGCATCCAATGAGTCGGAGTAGGTAAGCGACAAGTCTCATCATCAAAGAAAAGATCATAGCCTTTATCATATCTACCGATAAAAATCTGACCTTTGCTAGCCAATAAAACATATTTCTCATTCGGAGCCGGAATGTCTTTTGTACTAATCCAGCATTGAGAAAGTATTAGTGCAATTTCACACAATGGTACTTCCTGTATTTTCTTAATTCTGCTCATGCTTATTCAACCTTCTTTTTCTTCGCCGCAATGATTGCATTTTGCAGCATCTCAAGCGTTAATAGCTCATGAGTCGCTAGCTTTTCCACTATCTTCTCGAAACTCCACTTAAGTTCAATACGGTAGGCAATGCGTTGCTTATAGGTTCTTTCAGTCATTTAAGTTTCCTCATTTCTTAGATTTAGTGTGCGTAAGTTTTTTATTAACAGACAGCGCATTAATAATGCTTCCTTTAGATCGGTGACAATCCTGCAAAAATGCAATATGTGGTACTTCTTTCAACTGATTACTATATTCCATTTGCAATCGAACGGATGTCATTATTGTTTCAAAAATCTTAGCCGTAATTCCAGCCTCGGCGGGTGTAATCGTCTTAGATTTAAGTTGATCTAAAATCTCTAAACCAGCATTTCGTAATTGCTCTATATTTTTAATACCCATCTCTTTCTTCCTTGATAAGTCGTTTAATTTGAATTATAACTTTTTTCATATTTATAATTTCCATAGTTATTGGTAAGTTTGATTGATTCTTTAAAATACTTTTAACGTAATAATCCGTTAAATTTATTCGTCTTAACTTTTCTTGGTTTTTTCTGCGCTCTATTCTCTCTGGTGATTTATACCTTTCTAGCATTGTCTCCGTAAATTCCTTAGCCTTTTCAGGATTCCTTTTTTTCCAATTATGCGAAGCTAACGCAGAACATTTCCTACACAAACCACTTTTGTTTCGCATATTTTCGCCATGCTTACTACATGCACCTTTTTTCTTTAACTCCGATCTAACGGATTTTTGGCTTGGCTCACTTAATGATTTATTTTTTATATAAAATTCTTTACGTTTAAATTGAATACATAGCTTACAGTTTTTTACTGCTTTATTATTAACGTAAATATCTGAGCTTAAAAGTTCACCATGTACACGACATACTTTCTTTAATAGATTTTTTGAGGCCAAATCTCTAAGCATTAAAGCCTTAGTGTTTAACTTATCTTTGTGTTTAATTTTATTTTGCTTTGCATGTTCATTTTGACATTGCTTGCAAATTAACCGATTCTTAGTATTACGTCTGAATTGATCTTTGTTTAGCTCACCGTGTTTTTTACAAATCATGTCAATCCTATCAGCACCATATTGCATGAAAGTATGCGTAAAATTGAGTTTTAATATCCTTGACGTGACGTACTGTTGCATCAAGTATTTCTTTCTTATCGGTATCAGGAACGTAGTTAATTACGTCCTTGATTGTTAAATAATCATGATGGAATACAAACAAAGTACCGATTAAATACATTCTAAAATCTTGATGCAATGTAACCTTGCCATCCATTTTCCAATAGTCAACCACTTGTTTCATGGTGTTTTCAAACTGGATGTATGCACTATCGACAGTTGCCATTATTTTTCCAGCCCGAATGCTTCTTCAAATGAATCGAATATGTGATGCTCGCTAATATAACTTGGCGTTTTACTTGCGCCTTTTCTTGAATCTAAATGATCTCTGAGGCGTTGAGCATCTTCCAGCTTAGTAAATCCCCATGTAACAACGGTACCGGAATTTTCTGCGCCCATTTGAACTAGAAACACTGACTTAGGCATTTAATCCCCTTATGTATTATGGCTACTATTAATATCAATCCAAAAAAACCAGCAACAATAATGAGCGGTATCCAAAGAGGAGACATCACCCACCACCATGACCAGTGAATGACATTACAAAGCTTGAGAGTAATAAATATTAATAACAGTGCTGATAATTCCAATCTCACATTAATTTTCATTCTTCCCCCATTGGTTCGCTCAAAAATCCCTGCATTGTATAAACATCTTTTTCTTGAATATCACAAGTTACATAATGTGAGTACCAACCGCAGCGTGGATCAAAAGACTTTTCCAAAGATACAGGGCAATAAACTCTTACTCTAAAATCTTCGCGATTTTTCACTTGCTCAGGGTTAATCCACGGTTGCCATGATTCATAGATGACTTTTTTAAGGTGATCTAAATTCTTAACGATAACTGTTGTTTTAAGCGATTCATCTAAACTCCCACGGTGAAATCTAAACAGAGGCATTATCTTCGTGCCTCCATTCATTAAGAGTTATCACGTTACCTTCATCCTCTGGTATAGGTCTGGTTATCGTTGTTAAAGTTGGCTTAGTAAACATAAATGCGCCAGGTTCTTTTTTGTTTATCCAAACTGTGAACTGTAGCCATTCACCATTTTCGACTTGCTGCACTTGTGGATTGAACGTGCAGTATTTGCCAAGCCAGTGCATTGCAGCTTTTAAGCATTCATGGAGCGTATTTTCTCTTCGCATATTGTTGCTCTCTTTTCTAATTCGTTTAATCGTTTATCTATTATGTGGCAATGAAAGTTAGTTAGAATTACCCCAATGCCTACGAAAGTAATTGCTAATGCTTGCAGTAATAATATTTTAGGTTGCATATCAACTCGAATAATGAGTGGGTTTAACGGGGACGATGAACACTTCTAAGTAACGCATATTAGCCTCATCAAGATGACGTAATTGACCGAGCTTGTATTTCTGTAATATATCGGCAAGATACATCAACGCTTCATTAATCTTAACTGCTTCCTCATCGGTAACGGTGATCTCTTTAGTTACCATGTTATATCCTTTGTCCATATTAGCTCGCCTCCACATTTTGAACACGTCCATTCCATTCTTTCCCATCCTGAATGTTTAATAATGTCGTAACGATGTTTAGTGAGCCAACAGACGATACGCCGATAAGCCTTAATGATTTTCCATTCCAATGGATATATTTTTGTTTCTCTCATTCCTTTGAGTCCTACGTTAAAGAATTAATAAAATTAATACCGAAATAATAAATACAGTTAGTGCCATAATAATGCCCCACAGGATGTTAAACATAAGATTAAGCTAATAACATCCGTGTAGGTTTTGAATTTATAATAAAGACATTTCGTTAAGAAGATCCCTAAGTTCATGCCGACAATCATTGAGATTAATTTTACTTCCATAAAATGCCGCTTCCTTCGCAAGCGTGACAACTTGCATATTCTCGATAGAACTCAAAATTATTTTTCAATTTCTCTTTATCATTGCTACGATGCAAATGACTGACTCCATCACATACCGGACATTTATAAGGCGCTTGCTTTTCTTTGTAATAGAAATTGGCAATCTCTGCGATCTTATCGACGAGTTGAGAGATAGTCTTTTCACATGTAGCAATACGTTCATGAGTATTTTTCACGGATTGATTGATAGTAGGATAATCCTTTGTCACGTCTGGAATATTATTTTCTTTGAAATATAATTTCCAATTAGCAATCATCCTTTCAATCTCATCAATGCGCTTGACTGACTCTTCCAGCTCTTTAACATACTCCGTGATATTCGTTACCCCCATACAATCCCCTTTCCTTCGCAAGTGCGGCATGTAGCCTTGAAATATACAGAGTCACCTTTTTTACATTGGACTCCATCAATAGTCATTGATTGCATGGTTGCTCTTATCTCTGGCTTACTATAACCGGCACCCTCACATATAGGGCATTTATATGGTTGACGCTGAACAATGACTCTATTTGCATCATAGTTTTTACATATCTCGTCGAACTGTGACTCTAAATGTGATAAGCGCAATAAAATATCGGAAGCGGTGACACGATCTTCCATTCGCATATAACCTTCAAGATTTTCAAGCCGACTATTTACCACTGCTTGTAAATCATTAAACTTTTTGGCTAATACGGTATCGTAATTACTTGGCTGCGTTTGCCACATATAACCACCGCTAGGACATATCAAATCGTTATGTAATTTCTTGCGCCAATCTTCGAGAGCTTCAATGCGCTTATTGAAAGCCTCAACGTGTACTTCCATTGCGTCATGAATAGGTTTGAAGCTTTTACCCGCAAATAAATCTTCGATGATTGCAAGACGATGACCGTAATCAGCATAAAAGCTTTTGATCTTCTCAAGCATCATGCTTAACTCTTCGGGTCTGCGTTGCTCTCGCAAGAACTCAATTTGTTTTGCTAGCTCAAACACACGAGCGTTCATTTCTTCCATTTGCACCATTAACCAGTGCTTTGTTTTTTCGTTATGTTCCATATCAATACTCATAGGTGGTTGATCTGATGGATGACAGCCGCTCATTTTAATTCCTTGGAGGTAATGGAAAGTTTTTAAATTGATCTTGAATCATTTTCATTTTGAGAAGATAAGCGGGCGCAATGAAACCATCTTCTAGCGTATCGGCTAATCGGCTATAACGAGCGCCAAGTTTTCGAGCTGCATTACTGTCTGACAATTCGGCGGTTGCTTTCTTCCAGTCGTTACGACTAACAGCGGTCAGCATGTTTTTAAACTTCATCAACCCATTAGCTCCGACATTAAACGCCACATTCAACAAAACGAGTTTGCGTACAGTATCAAGCGCCTGATAGAAAGGCAATGTCATTAATTGAATTTGCAAGGCTTTTATTCGTCCACGGCATAAATATATTGCTTCATCACGGGTAAGATTTAGATCAAGATTGATACCTATTCCAATAGTGATATGACCTTTAGGCGCCTGAACTCTCAAACCGGTTGCATCATCGTAAGGGTATAAAACCATTCCTTCATCAAGCTCAAGCATGGTTATTAAAACATTCTCTTCAATCTCAGTTAAAAAGGTTCTTCCTGGTGGGTTTTGCATATTTTTGCTCCATAAAGTTGAATCCTGACCTTTCCTGACTAATTTCTGACCTCAATACTCAATTTCTGGGCTAATATCCGTTAAAGTGATCTCTATTTCACCACCACTACGAACAGGCATTTTATGCACAATTAGCTCGTCAATCTGATTGTCATTAGCAAATACTCTGGCATGTTGGAGCGCATCAAGTAGCGTTTTTAAGATGTTGTCAATATCGCAATTCTTTCGCGGAGGCCACATATTAATTTCTAGCTTGAGCCGCTCATCATTTTCAAAGCGAGTTTTACCAAATGTCGCCGCCCAAACTTCGGTACGATAGTCTACAACTTTAGGATTTAGATAAACTCGATTTTTGCCATGCTTCCAAACTTTATTTGTGCTGACAGGATAAACTAGCATCATGTTTAGCATTTTTGGCATTCAATTTTTCCCTAATTAAATTCATATAATGGGTTTGAGTTTCAGGGCTGCCAGTTTTAACCGGTGGTCGTTCGGGTGCTGGTGCTTTCCATTCTTTAGCGTAATGGAAAAACTCAACGACATTCGGTGGCTCTTTGATTTTATTATTCAAGCAGAGATTGAGGACATTTTTAATTTGCTCGCCGTTTAATCCATATAAGCCACCAGACCAGCGTAGCTTTGCCATATCCACATATTCAGGCTTTGTGAACTGTCCAGTAAATCTTTCCCCATAAATATCGGTTAAACGCGCAAAAATGCGATCTATCCAAGCGCTAGGGAGTTTATACGTTTCTCGTTTAGCTGCGTCCATGTCGGCTAATCCTTTGAAATCCTTATCAAAATACTAGCATGTGAGCATTTAAAAAGCACTCGTGAATTATTTTAATATATTTGCACTTGCAGCACTTGCATTGCACTTGCAGCACTGGTACACTGCTCTTCATCAACTAACACAACACAGGAAATTAAGAAATGAAACTAAGAATTATCGAAACAGCAACACTAGGAATCGCAGTAGTAGATATGACAACAGGGGAAGTTTTTGAGAGTGGCTACGAAACAATGGCAGAAGCAAAGAAAGCTCTAAGAAATTTTAAAGAAATGTATTGCTAACTTGATCGGGGCTGAAAAGCCCCATTAACTAAATAGGAGTTAAAAAAATGCAAGTACGTGAATTGAGCTTCGATGAGATTTCAGAAATGCAAGAAATTGGTAAAACTATTCGTAAACAAATTGGCCTATCAAACCTTATGGCTTGTGGCGCTAGAGAATGGAAACTTTTAGGTTTTGATTCTCCGAAAAAGGGATTGCAGTTTCGAGTTAATGCGGGTTCAAAACGCCAATTTATAAAAGTTATTTTAGAACCAAATGATACTTATACGGTTATCTCCTATCGCTTAAAGCGCGTGACCGATGAGCATATAGATATTAATGACGTTTATGATATTTACTGTGAACAATTGGGCGAAATCGTTTATCACATGGTTAATAAATAAGGGGAATAAAAATGGACAAATTCGAATCGTTTGCTTGTGGTCAGATATTCCATAGTTACCCTGATTCTAAAACTTTTGCTGAGATAATAGCGCTGTGTGAGGATGACGCAGCGCGAGAAGCTTTTAACGATGCTCTCGAAGATACAGACAACGAAGATCAACAATTGCAACTCTGTGAACGCTATGAAAATGAATGGTGGGATAACATACCGATATTGCTAAATGATTTAGCTGAACAATCAGAACATCATTTCTCTTAAGCTTTTGAGCTTTTGATAAATAAAAAAACAACCCTTGTTTTCTTTTGTAAATGTTCTTGTGATTCTGAGTATTCACTTACAAGGGTTATTTTATCACTTATTCACAATTTCTGGGGATAACTCCGGTATAACTCTAAAGGTGTCGATTTCGAGGGGTTTAAAGTCATTCAGAATAGAATAGAAACTGCACAACTTAACGCCATAGGCGAAGTAGTGCAGCCGAGTATTAATACGGTTTTAAATTAGGTTATTCAGGAATCGTCATCTTCAATGCGGAGTTTATCGCCATATTCGGAAATGTGACCGAGGAAGTTAGCAGCGCGAATGGGTGAGTTATAATCGTGAGCGTCTTTATTTTGCGAGCAACCGGTAAAATCTCTATAACGCCCTGCGGGAGCTTTTACCCGTTTATATCCTGGCATTTCTCTATCAAGATATTCTTTCTCTTCCTTCGTGAGAGATTTACCCGATTGTGCGAGGGTTAATAATTCTTTGATTTGCTTCATGGCTTTTTTAGCTACCTTCTTGCTGGCCTTTTTGGTTTGTTGGGCTTGCTTACCTTTTTGCGCTAATTGTTCTCTTGTGGCTTGGTCGTCCTGTTTCTTTTGATGCTTAGCTAAATCACTCGAAGAGATTTCTAAATCAGAGAATAAACTAGGGTGAACGGTAATAATAGGCATCTCGCTTCGAAATAACCCGTTTGCCGTCATATATTTTCGTTCTAATAGGGTTACGTACCCAAACTCAATAAATATGTCTAGCGCCCTTTTAACGCGTTGCTTGGTAGTATTGGCGAGCTTGGCTATGTATTCCAAACCGTAAGGGCTAAATACGCCAGAAGGTAATATTTTACCTAATGCCATATTTGCCAAGTTCACACAATGCAATATCACCTGTCCGATTCGACAAGTAAGAGCCTCTCGGCTTTCTGACCTGCGTTGACGGTATGAACTATCTTTGTTTAGCTTGTTGCTATCGTAAAACATTTTACCAATCGGTAAACGCATGGAATGGTGATAAGCGGTTAGCATATTAGCTTTGGCTTGCTCAAGTACGGGGAAGCGTCGTTTATGATGCTTGGGAAATTCTGTAATAGTCGGACTAAACGGAACATGGCCGCAACGATTTCCGAAAGACCACGGTTGACAGACCCCCTCATTGTGGGGAATAATCGCCTCTGTGTTATCCGAGCTGCTCAGATTGTTACTGTCCCGTCGAAAGGTGTTCACAATCTGAGCAGGCATCCTACCTTGCATCATATTAAATCCTTCATCTAAATCATTTAGATAAAAATAAACTGTAAGAGAAACTATCACCTAATCATTAGGTGCGTCAATAATATTTATTCTAAGCTGTTGAAAGTATTGACACGTCAATACACAGCAAGTGCAAAGCATTGACAGCATGTGCATTCTAGGGTACAAATCAATTTATTCAACATCCTAGAGGACGACATGACTAATATTATTGCCATCATCAATCAAAAAGGGGGCGTCGGTAAAACAGCCACCACTTGCAATTTAGCCTATACCTTTTCTCAGAAAAACAAAAGGACGCTTTTAATTGACTTAGACCCCAGCGCTAATGCAACCCATATTTATATGCAAAATACGCCAACTTTGAGCATTAAAGATTTTTTGCTTTCTAAGGATATTCTAGCTACTTCGATATTACCGGCATTTAATGGCGACTTTCCTATTAATAATCTTACCCTGATTCCCTCACATATCAGCTTGGCAATGACTGACCGAGAACTAGGAAATAAACCATTCAAAGAGGCCATATTAAATAAGAAGTTAAAATCAGAAATAATACAGAATAATTTTGATTGTATCTTAATTGACTGCCCCCCGAATCTAGGGACGCTTACCATTAATGCTATGTACGCCGCTGACTTTATCTTAATACCGGTAACTTATGAAAAAGACGCTCTCGAAGGGGTAGCCGATTTATTTGGTGTACTTGAGGAAATTAAAGAGGGGCATAATTACGAATTAAGAATTTTACGCAACCGACATGATGCTAGACGAAAAACCGCAAATACTTTCGTAGCTGAAAAGCTTCACCCCTTCATAGATCAAAATATTGTATGCAGTACAATTATTCATCAAGATGAAGAGGTCAATAAAGCTACTATCCAAAATCAATGTGTCCTGACGTATGCCCCTAAATGTACGGCATCTCAGGATTATATCACTTTACGTACAGAATTAGAGGTTCTATTAAATGGCGGAAACTAAACTAACACACGCAAAAATACCCACCAGAAATGCGAAAAAGCCTGAAAAGCTAGGATTACTTACACCTAAAAAACGTAAGGATATTACTTTTCGTTTTCGACGTGAAACACTGGAATTATTAGAGGATTTACTTAAAACCTACCGGATAAGTGGAAACCATAAAATATCTCGTACTGATATTTTAGAAACAATGGCCTTTTACGCTACTCAAATCAGCGTTGAAGAATTTAATGAAAAATATATGGAATATTCGAAGAAATATATTAAATAGCACTTGCACTGCACATACAGCATGTGTATAGTGATCGTATTGGGCAGTTATTAGAAGTAACCACCCATTACTAAACAACCTCAACTAAATAGGAGTTGAAAATGTCTAACGCGATAGTAATACAGAGTTTTGTATTTAAAAAGGAAAAGAGGAGTAAAATTAATCTAGCAACTCAGAAACAGGAGGTTTCTATGATCAGGAGATCAATGCTAGATGCTGTTACCGCTAAACAAAGAATGTCCATCCCATTTAGCTACACATGGCTAAAGTTTAAAACGGGGTTTTTTGGTCTGACTTTGAAAAGAGGGGTAATAGCATGAATACTTACCAACGCTTAACAAATGAAATTGATTCATTGATTAAGACAGAGGGAAGGACAGGGATAGACGGTTACTCACTCGACTGGACGGATTTAGACGAGAGCGACCAAAACAAAGTAGTGGCTTTATTTTTAGATTATGACGATAGGGATTTATTTTCTATCTACGAAAACGAAAAGTATGACGATATTGTCTGCTCGTTATTGACGATGCTGTCTAAAGATGCGCGCGATTCCGATCAGGATTTCGCGGAGTGTCTTAAGAAAAACCTCGTTAGGTATTACGCGAAACGCGCTCAAGAGTTAATCGAGGAGCGTTGCGCAGAGGTGGAAGCAGCAGAGCATTGGGAACATAACCAAGTTAAACGCCAGGATAGAAACACGGGCGAATACTACTGGTCAACCATTTAATAATGAGGAGTATTTATCATGGCTTTAACAGAAAAGAATGTAGAAAACCGTAAGAAAGGCATAGGCGCAAGTGAAGCAGGAATCGTAATGGGATTAAATGCAAATGTTTCACCGTATCAACTATGGATGGTGAAAACAGGTAGAGCGCAACCGGATGACTTATCAGAGTTACCACAAGTTTATTGGGGAACGATGCACGAGGAACCGATTGCCCAGCATTACGCGAAGTTAATGAATTGCAAGGTTAGACGAGTCACAAATACATTGTTCCACAAAGAACATGCGTTTATGCTCTGCCACCTTGATCGCAAGATAGAGGGATTGTCGAAAGTTTTAGAATGTAAATTTGCAATGTTTGCAAGGGATGATTGGGGGATGAGTGGTAGCGATATTGTGCCATTACCCTACATCGTACAAGTACAGTATCAGCTAGCCGTAACAGGCTACCAGGAAGCCGATTTAGCCGTATTAATCGGTGGTTGGGATTACAGAGTTTATCACTTCAAAAGAGATGAAGAGTTAATAGCTAAGATCATAGAGGAAGTGTCAGAGTTTTGGAAATGCGTTGAGACAGATACACCACCACCGCTAAGAGATCGAGCCGATGCAGAGTTGGCTTATCCTTTCTCTAACGGCAATTTTAAGGAAGCCGAGCCGGAAGTGGTGCAAGTTGTGGAACAATTTAGAGAAGTACGCGCCAAGACAAAAGAACTGGAAGAACAAAAGGAAAAGTTAAGCGACAGACTAACACTATTCTTGAAAGACGCTGAGGGCTTGCGTGTTCATGATCAAGTGTTAGCGACTTGGAAACCAACCGCACGAGGAAATCGTGTATTAAGAGTGATGGAGGCTAGAGCATGAGTAATTTAGCAATACTTGAAAACAAATCAATGAGCATTTGGGACTCTTCCGACGATCTTAAACAGATCAAGGAAATCTACGGAAAGGGCTTATCAGCCGGTGAATTTAACACGCTCGTCCAAATGGGACGAGCGACTGGGTTAAATCCATTCTTGAAAGAAATATGGGCGGTTAAGTATGGCGACAACCCCGCACAGATTTTCATAGGCCGAGATGGTTATAGGAAGAGCGCTCAACGTCATTCACTTTATGATTATCATGTTGCTGACGCTGTGTACAGCAATGATCTTTTTGAAATGAATAACGGCCAGGTTACTCACAAATACAACCTAAAAGATAGGGGTACGTTGGTGGGCGCCTACTGTACAGTTCAACGTAAAGGGTCATCCAGACCTACTTATGTTTACTGTGATTTAAAGGAATATTCAACAGGTAAGAGTTTGTGGAACCCTCAAACGGGGAAACAAGCCACCATGATTAAAAAGGTTGCTGAATGCCAAGGGTTAAAGAGTTCTTTTCAAGAATTATTTGCCGGTACTTATTCCGATGTTGAGGAATTTAATACAGCGGAAGTCACTAGCAATACGAAACCTGGAAAGGGCGTGGAAGGGCTTAAGGCTAAACTAGGAATGGCACCAAAAGAAGAAGAAATCCAAGACGTAGACTTTAATCACGAAACAGGCGAAGTGATTGAAGCTGAGGTTGAAGTAATGGAGCCAGAGTCAGACGGTATGAGCGCTGATACGATCATATTTTTAATTGAGAGTGCGGGTAATTCAAAAGAGTTAATAGAGGCCATGAAGCACCTGAAAGACCTATCAGACGATGACAAAAAGAAAGTGTACGCGCTTTACAAAAAGAAAGAAGCCGAGTTTAAGAAGTAAGTTGTTATGGCCGACGATAACTAACTGAGGGTTTCCTCATAACCATTTGTCCGTCCTAGCGGCGTGGAGGAAGTGAAAATAGGCCACCTTTTAATAAATAGGGAGAGCCAACGAATGACGGATATTCAGACACGGAAAGAAAACTTTTTAGATAGTTTTTTAGTAGGTCAATGCGTCGCACGAATGGACAGGATACATAAGCATTTAATCCAAGGTGAGCATAAAGAAGCGCTTTCCGAAATGAACGAAGCTATGCGTTTCATGAATGAGAAAATTGATAAGTTTTACTATCAGCCAGCGGAGGAGGCGACCAGTGAGTCAAAATGAGTTTGAAGTATCGAAAGAAGAATTAGAATTGTTTAGTAAAATAAATTCTGCTCGTGAAAGTCTGCATGAATGTGATGAATTCATGCAGCAAACTAAGGCAAAAATAGTTTCCCTTGCTATTGATCTTACTACCCTTGAAATGAATTTATATCTTAAGAAGTTATTTTTATGCAACGTACATAATCTTGCAGAAGAGCAATATATTTGGCTTACCGATCAACTCATGGCAAAGATAAATTTAATTTTCAAAGTAGTTGAAGAACGATTCGGAAGAGACAAAAAAAATGGAGCAGCTAACACAGCTAACAAGGAAAAATTAAATGGACAATCAAATATGTAATTTCTACATCGTCAATATTCGAGATCAATATTACATTTTTAGTCAAGGCGCTTTTATTGATGAAGTAGGCGGTTTTCATACAAGTGAATTAGCCCACTTATGGTTAATTGAAAAAGCAAAAGAATTATCTACCGATGCAATCACGGTTCAATGTGTCGAAGTAGAAAGGGAATTTATTTTTATTAAAGAAAAGGTCGAAAATGAAACCGATAACTTGGAAAACATACTTTAGAGCCTCGTTGCTTACGTCTGTGCCAGCGATAGTCGTATCCTATTTATACGGCTATTACGCTGCATGGATTTATTTTCTTGCCTTTGGTTTAGGCATGATGTTTCAAGCTGAAATAACATTGTGGGATTTTGCAAAAATTATATGGGATGATTTTAAGCGTGAAATTCGTTATTTGAATTGTCGAATAAGACGACATAAATTGATTCATAGTCATTTCACTTCCGATATGATTATTTTTCAAGAATCTGAATATGCACACTGTCCTAAATGCAAGGCGTTTATACGAACAAAGACAAATCCCAAACAGCCAACAAGGGCTTTTGTTTTTGAAGGTATAGACTGTCTATACTGCAAAAGAAAACATCCAATGACAGCTATTTGTAAGGCTCTGGTTGATCACATTAAGGTAGAGGTGAACAAACGTGAGCAACTATAAGAATGAGAAGCTCGACAAAATTTATAGAAGCCTACCCAAGCTAAACTGTAAAAGGTTATGCCAAGCTTCATGCAGTACGATTCCAGTCGGAGACTATGAGAAAAAACGTATTGCCGCATGGCTTGGCTATCAGCCTTTTGATGAGCCGGAAGTGATACTTGAAAAGCTTCAACGACATGAGTTCAAACTAGAATGCTCTTTACTTAAAGAGGGTTTGTGTAGCGTACATCGTATGCGTCCTTTGATTTGCCGCCTATTCGGTTTAGTCAAAGGCATGAGCTGCCCTTTTGGGTGTGTACCTGAACGCTGGTTAAGTGACGAGGAAGCACGCAAACTTTTAACTAAGGCAGAATATTTTGAGAAGGTAAAAAAAGCATGATGAACGCGACTCTTCATTATCGACCAAAGATCGAAACCATTATTGAGGAAGTCATAAAGAGTTATAAACACCAGTGTTTTTTACATCTACCTGGTCGTTTAAAACGTGGCGCCTACGTAGAAGTACAGGTCGCCATTATCACCGGTGTTATGCAAACGATGATTCAATATTTAGAAAAAGTCGGTGCTAACACTACAGAGTTAAAAGATATTTTTCATCAAGTCAGTGAAGCGGTTAGCTTCCATTTTAAAACGGAGTAGTTCATGGAATTTTGCGACAAACATAAAGAAGAATTAGATAATAAAACTGAGAATGGCGCATCGAGAATGCTTAATGCTTTATTAAATATTGTCGGCACTTCTTTCCCAGAAAACAGCTTATTTAATGGTATTTTACAGATTCGTGACCATAACGAAATGACTCAGTTTATTTCACCAGGAACAATTTTACATCTCATTTATAGTTTAGATAAAGAAGGTAATAGTACCGAAACAGCGCCTTATATTTGTCTAGGTGAGTACGATAAAAAATTATATTTCTTGCATCATCAAAGTCTAAGCATGGAATTTATTTGCTATATGCTCGCAGTAAATAAAAACTATGAAAAATCTTATATGAATATTGAAATAGAAAAACATGACGCTTATATGGGAATGATTAAGTTTGGCGGAAGTTTCACAAAAGCATTAGGTGAAGCGCTAGCACATGCTGATTCTGTCAATGCTGCAATAATTAAAGAAGCTTTTAAGGATGTATGGGACAAACACAGAGAATTATTTAAAAAATCTGAGGCTAATAAATCTCAAGATTCTTCCCCAAAAGATTCAGAGTGTTGATAGTCTGAATTACTAGCAAACATCCCTAAGCTTTTTAAATCTTCGGTGAGAGAATTAAAGTCTTTCACCGCTGTATTTATCTTGTAGTGATCCATATTCACGACGCCTAATAGAATAACCACCAATAGAGGATATAACGCGAGAAGAGACTTATATACGCGCTTTTTAACAGCACGTTCCTGTAGGTCTTGCTCAAGAACATTGATGCGAGAATATAACTTCTCTGAGGTTTCCGTTAAGCGGTTAAGATTAAAATTAATAACCTTAATGCTCTCCATTAACGCATCAATGGCAGTCAACATTTCCGTATGTTGCATACCACATCCTCAAAAACCGCGAATGGGAGGAAGCATCCGCGGTCTTATTATTTGCTTAAACAACATCCTCAAAGCCTTGAACCCAAATATCAGAATCGCATGAACCGGCGGAGTTGATATAAAGGACTTTAGGCGTAGCAGTATCAAGCTTAGCCAACACTGGCACTTGCATGGACTGCTTAATAGCAGCAACCGCGCCACTAATACCTGGGATAACTGTAGCGGTTGAGCCGAAAGGCGCAAACTTCACAGTGTCACCGGCTGTAGCTGGCGTAAATTCAACGAAGAAGTTCACCTTCATGTTGTCCAGAGGAGGACACGAAGCCGAAACGTCGATTGCTGTTAAAGCCGTAGCTGTACCGCTGGTCAATGCTACGATCATCGTATCGTAAGCGTATTGACGTAAATTTCCAGCGCCACTTTGATAGAAAGCTAACAATGCGGAACCAGCGCTCGATCTTAACCAGCCAATACGTCTGTATTGATCGTAAGGGCGATTTACAACAGAGCCATTAGGTAACAATGGGGTTGCAGACAAAGAAGCTAAGACGCCCGATGGATTAGCTCCTAATGAATCACCAATTGCATAAACGTAGTAAAGCTTAGAGGCACCAATAGCGCCCGTATCAATACCGTTTAATCCAACTAAAGCGAAATTTAATGTTTTAGCAGAAGAAAGTTCGATATTGTTTTCATCTTCGGAATCACGGCAATTACCGGCGGATACCGTTGCTGTCGTAGCAGAGGCATAAGCCAAGTTCATCCCTTGAATCTCGTTTTTGTTTAATCGTAAGTAAGCGTAATCATTATTTCCTGCGACAGTCATTTTAACTTCCTCCATGAATTGAAAAAATGGTAGATATATCCTACCACCAAACACCATTATATGCTCAAGTTATAGCTTAATCATATACCTTAAAAAAGTAGTCGGTTGCATATTATTATGTACCGCGCTACCACCATTTGTTGTTGCACCTGTTATTTGGTCGTGATACCCAGTTAAAGCACCTGTGGCTGTCATAATATTGCCGCCTCCGGTTGGGGCGCCATCTCTGGATTCTTGTGAAACTGTAACATTTAAATTAGGCAATTGACCGACGGTTAATCCTTCATTTTCTTCTCCAAGTGTCTGGCCTAATGTCCGCGCGGTATAATTTATAGTAACAGTATGCGTTCCTGTTCCCGTAGATGTCACATTAATGGAGTTCGTTAGATTAATCGCATCAGCCGCAGACGGCCAAAAACTAATCGTACTCGCGCCTAAATTCCTAACATAATAGGTCGTCGCTAAACTTAATCCAGTGGGTAGAGTGCCTGTCGTGGTTAGGACTACTGGCACAGCATTATAAAAAGATTCACTGTTACTTAGCGGCCCTGTCAAGGTCATCGTAGCTGGATTACCGGTAGCGGCTGTGAAAGTAGTCGCTAAAGTAGCCGTCCCCGCACTTGCGATAACACGCCCTAAAGTTTTCGTTAAAGCTAATCGTTTTAAAGCATTAAAATCGGCATTGGCGCTTGCGCCACGGGTGCTTAATACACCGGCGCTATCATAAATTGGAGCATAAGTATTGGCGACATTACCCCAGATCAGAGTATAGAGAGCCTTTAAAGAAAACCCTACATTATCAGCACCAGACGTTGCATTACCAATGGTCTGGTCATTCATCATAATCCAACCACTATCAGCGGTTGTTTTAATGGTAGGCTTTACATCACCGGTAGTCGCAAGACCAAAATTCACACGGTTATTTAATTCCTTAAATTGAGTGTCTAAAACCTCATAAGGGAAATCACTATTATCCGGCCCTGTATGCAACCATGTGTCGCATATATCAACCGTCGCTGTTACATCATTAGGGAATGCGATTCTTAAAACTAGCGCATCATCACCATTTGTACCTAATACCTTTGTTGCCATTGTTGGCAATGTAATGGTTCCATGATACCGCTCAAAGCTTGTGGTTAAAGTAAACTGACCGACTAAAGTAGAAACTGTCGTGCTTGGTGAGCCACCACTACCAAAATCCTGGTCTAAATAAACATTAACAACGGAAGCCGTAGGAGATTTAGCATACATCGAAAAACTAACTTCAATGCCAGCATACGTTTCAACACCAGTATAGCGTTGATATAGACGTGTATTGGTTTCACTTACTGGCGTGCTAGTGCATTCATAGCGGAAAAAGTATTTAGGATTGTTCGGAACAACCGTTTGATCTATCGCAAATGTCTGTTGTGTAATATTGACTGTATAGCCTGAATTTTCTCTTTTATACAACCAGTCATCCGCAAAGAAATCAGTATTGCTTTGAGAGCCATTTCCCGTTACCGGTGAAAAGCTCGTACCGTAATACCAAAATGCAAACTGTTCATTTCGACAAACATTAACTTGTGATTCTTGAACAATACGAGTGGTATTCGTTCCAACAATCGGGTAATTATCTTGGGTCGTGACTTCTTCATCATCTTCGGTAAAAAGCTTATAGGTATAGAGATCATCAACAGCCCAATAAATATTAGCTTCGCCCTTACCATCCAAAATAACGGGGTTGGTATTAGGTTGTAGACCTTGGTAATCCTGATAGGTCGCTTTAGGTGTCGTAGTCTGATTTAGATACGTGTAAAGTTTCCCATTCTGGACTGGCTGACCGGTTTCGTCCCGACCTTGCCACCTTCCATTAGGTGCTAAAATAAAGTTTATAGCCATCTAATATCCCTTTTATTTGGCATTTGCTGTAGCTGCATTTGCAATTTTAGCAAGAAGCTCACCGAATTTCTCAGCTTTTCTTTTGCGGTCGTCAATCTTAGCTAAATTAGAAAATTGACTATCCCATGTATCATCCGTTAAAAGCTTAAGCAAAGCTTTATCATGTGCGCCACTAATTAAATTATCCGCTATTTGTGCAATCTTTTTACTGGTTGAGGCCAATATTCCCTTACTTTGACCTGTACGCGCTTCATTATAAGCGACATCCGGTTTTGGCTGATTAATCAATTTACTGAATACTTGACGCATGTCTTTCAGTTTTTTCTGAACTTTAGGCATTCCCTTGGATGCTTCAATAAATTGATTGAAGCTATTATCATCCTTAAGAACTTGATCATAAAAATGTGTTCCAACACCTTCACCTTTTGCACTCATGCGTCTTTCAATTTCATTACGCATTAAGGATTTCCAAACATCAGGATTTTGTTTTGAAATTTGATCACGTAAATCAGAAAACATTTTTGGGTCTGTCTGATTCGAGTCAAATATTGTTTTAGATACATTTTTAAGCTGAGAATCATTCATGTTTGCAATACGAGCGATCATCGGCTTTCGTAATTCTTTTAGCTTTTGTGATGACTCAGGGAATTGTTGACGCAAGTTTTCAAGTTGCTGTCTAACTTCCGGCATGTCACGAGCGGCATTGTAAAATTGCTCAAAGTCACGACGACTTCCTAAAATATTTTTATAGAAAATAGCACCTGGGTCGCCTGATTTTACTTTTGCAATTCGATCATCAATTGCATTACGCATAATTCGGCGCCATAACTCAGGATTTTCCTGAGAGATTTGGTCACGTATTTGGTTGAATGAATCAAGGTTCGTTTGCTTCCTATCGAAAATGGTTGATGCAACATTTTTCAGGTCTTTATCCTTCATGTTGGCAATCTTTCCAATCGGGCTATTCTTAAGAGCGTCAATCGGCTTTGACTCTTCTTTGTAAGCTGCACGCGCACCGCGAATGGCTTCACCGGCATTGTCAATTGCATCATCCAGCACAGACAATTGTTGTTTTAATTTACGAGCTTGTTTGTAATCAGGATTAGCCCCTTTTTCAGCGGAACGAATTTCATCCGCTAAATCTTGGCGCATTGAATCTAAAGTACCAATGCTATTAACAGCCGGCAATTTTTGACGATCATAAATATTTTCATCGTTGGTGATTGTCTGGTTCCAGCGACGATTAAGGTTAGGGTCTTGCATGATAGTACGCATGGTGCTATCTGGGATAATCCCTTGATTAGCTGCATCATATAACGGCTTAGTCGCCTCACGTCTTACCTGGACTTGCTTATCAATGATGCTCTTTGCGGCGCCCCTAATATCAGAGGAGGCGTCTGTCTCATCAGGATGGATGTTTGACATTAAATCGTCAATCTTGGCTTGATCTTCCTGATGTATTGAACTTTCACGTCCACTTTGAATGTTTTTCGCAATAGCTCGCACATCACCCGACACGTTTTCTTGTTTAGGCGTTATGTCATCTAATAAACCACCAATGGCATTTTGTTCTTTTCCTAACCTTTCTTGGCCGCTCTTATAGAGTTGAGCTTGCCCTTGTGGAGTCGATAAAATCTTACCTTCCATAGCCGCCATTTCAGGGCTACCCGTTACCTCAGTAGGACGTGGAATAACGCCAATATTACGACCCGCTTGCATGGTTTGACCTAATTCGTCTTGATCGGCAAGATTAAGCTTTGAAAGCAGAGAATTAACACCACGACTTCCCGCGCCAGGATAAAGAGCTAACCCTAAACCGCCAACCGCGCCCATCTCAGCACCCGTTTTACCACCAACCATATAACCAGGGATTGCGCCAGCTACAGCACCAGCACCGGCTTTAACGATAGGGTTTTGGGTTCCAAGTAATGCACCTAACCCATGACCTACAGCACCCAATGCGCCGCCTTCGGCAGCACCGGTCAATTGATCATTTGGATTGTAAACAGCCCCAAAAAGAGCATTTCCTGCAACACTCTTAGCAAGCGGGGACGTAACAGCATTTGCGACAGCTTGACCGCCCTTCACTTTACCTAGATATTCCAGGGCTTTTTCAGCGCCTTCCGCAACCATTGGTATTTTTTTAATAGCATTTACGGCTTGAGTACCTTTTCCAAAGCCAAACAAACTACCGGCAAGACCGCCAGCTTTTTCCACGGCCGTATCACCACTTGACCAGCTCGTGATAGGTTGAATTTTATTTACGTTGACGCCAGGTAGAAGATTAGCCCCGCTTATTCCAAGATCAGCCAATCCTATAACGCCATTAGCTAATGCTTGAGAAAAAGCATTGCGGAAGCGATCAGTTGGACCATTATTAATCATATCCATTAATTGCTTACGCTTGGCTTCCCTATCATCGACTGGTTGAAATCCCAACGAATTAAGATCGCTACCACCGCTTGCGGGAGCTTGCGTCGTAAATCCTAAACTATCTAAAGTATCGGCCATTATGACACCTTCTTAACGCCTGGAATTTTTAAGGCTTTATCTAAATTAGCCGCCGGTATCCATCCTGTACGCTTGCCATCAGTCACTTGTACCATGCCAGCATTTGCACCACCTGTAGGTGCAGTAGATCTGTTGGCACCGACATAATCTTGACCTTTCATCGGTTTCACATTATTTAGTTTCTCTAATACCCCAGGGAATTGAGGTTGGGCAGCATTTAAAATAGCCTGAGATTCACGACCAAACATATCAAAATTCATATTGAGATATTTAATAGCCGCTTTAGGGTCTAAATCCCATTTAAACGCAGATTGCGTCATATCATTCAACGCTTTTCGCTGTTGATCGCTTGAGGCGAGCTTTTCCATGACCTTGACGTTGTTGCCCAGGTTCGGAATGAAATCATGAACGACCCAATCGTAATCGACATAAGAGTCTGGTGTTTCCTTTTTCAAACGATCAACCGCCGCTTGGCCTTGTCCTAATGCGCCTGCATATTTGGCCGCATTTTCAATGCGTGGCGCAAATGTTTCTTGGTTGTCTTGAATCCATTTTTCCAATGCAACCGCACCCATTGCACGATTCGTCATTGGAGCGCCAGCGATTTTCTGGTTCGCAATCGCTTGGAATCCTAATTGAGTTCTTTGCTTAGGCGTTAAGGCTTCATTTGTGGCATTTTCACCAATCATTTGTGCTTGCTGCGGGTTTATCCCAGTATTAGCCGCAAGTGTTGCCTGGTCGGGCGTGATAGGCGCAGCCGGAGTCGCCACCGGACTTGGCGTCATGGGTGCGCCTAAGCCACCGCCAGGAGTACCCTGTTGCATTGCTGGCGGTAACATATTATCCGGCGGCAATGGAGAATCTGGACCACGTGGCGCCATATTAGGCGGTAACGCGGCTGGTTGACCTTGTGGCATTCCTGGTGGCATTCCTTGAGGAGGAGCTACCGGAGCGCCTAAACCACCACCTTGCGGCATAGGAATAGGTGCGCCACCTTGACCCATATTTCCCATTACGGGAGAGGGCATAGGTGCATTAGGGGTGCCAGCTAATCCGCCACCTTGTTGGGGAGGCATAACGCCATTACCCAGATTGAATTGCTTCAAAAACTGGGGGGTTAAAACTTGAGGACCACCCATTGCACCAGTCCCTTCTTTAAGGGTCTGGACGACTTGCATATAATTTTGATAATTTTCAGGGTCAGCCAAATAAACCGCTTTCTGTGCGGCTGGCATATCCGAAATAGATTTTAAATACTGGTAAGCACCACCATAACGACTATTTTGTCGAACAGCATTCTCAGCCTCAATGCCGTATTTTAATGGGGTGAAACGTGTATTAGTTTCAGTCGAATTAATATCAGCTTCTAATTTACGAGGCTCATATTTATTAATAATGTTTTGATAATCAATAGCCGCTTGATGCTCAGGACCATAGTAACTATTAACTAATCCCGAATATTGATTAGCAAGTCGATTCTTTTCATCTAAATATTTATTATTCGTCTGTTGCGTATAAAGTTGTTGCTGCAACATCGGGTCTAAATATCTATTCTGAATTTGCTGACTTCGAGCCTGTTGGCCTGAATTATAAAAGTCCATTATTGTAGGCATATTATCCTCCGGCGAACATCATTGCTAATTTAGCATAGTCCATGCCGCCATTACTTCCGCCACCTTGACCGCCTTGTCCACCACCTTGACCGCCCTGGCCGGAATTAAATAAACCACCACCGCCACCTTGACCGCCTCCGCCACCGCTAAATCCAAATAAGCTCGCAATATCACCGATAGTTTGACGACCAATCTGTGCTTGCTGTTGACCATGACTCATGTCGTTTTGACCCATTTGTCCCGCAGCGCCATAGCCTAAGTTAGTAAGGTATTGCTGCATTTGGTTGTATTGGCTTTGTTGATTGCGTAGGTCGCCTAAATAGCCCATTTGAGCAGCATTAGCGCCCATTACGTTGCCATAGAAGCGTTGTTGATCACGAGCGGATATATCGCCAGCATTTTGCTGTAAGGCTTTTTGAAACGCACCACTGCCGGTCATACCAGAGGCAGACCCTCCCGCAGTGGCGGCACGCATAGATTGTTCCTGTTCGTATTTAGCTTGAGGCGATTGATTATAGCCACCCATAATTTGATTGTAATAATCAACCGGTGACTGGTTTATTTGGTTGTACTGCCAATCCCCCGCATGTTGAAATGGCGATAGATTCTGGCCTTGTTGACCCACATAATTGCGATAATTTTGATAATCTTCCGCCCCACCTTTTTGATAGGGGTACATACGCTCTTGCGCGTCTTTGTAGGCTTGGTCAATATCACTACTGCCACCACCCGAAAATATATCTTTGGCTGTATCCCAAATTCCCATAGCTCACCTCATCCCTGTAGTAGCGTACTTACTTTTCCGAACTCGCATTTAATTTGGTAAATATCTAAATCGGCTGTGCCATCTACCAAATCCAAAAAACTTAATCGAAATTCCGTGTAATTACCCGCACCAATCGTTTTACCCGCTAACCCTTCCGTAGTGACCTGGCTAGTTACTCTATTCAAACCAGGTTGTAGGTAAACCGTATTGTCGGCTTGCAAATTATCTGAGGTATCGTAATAAGAATACACCTCCATACGGATTTTTTTAACTGAATTTTGGTTATTCCTAATCCAAAGTCCATACGTTAGAAAGTTCTTTTGATAAGTACGAACCGTATTGTTTTGTCGTTGATAAAAATAAAGGCCACTGGTGGTGTATCCACTAATCACGACTTTTTCGTAATAGCCGGAAGATGTCGGAACCGTAGAGGGAGAAGAACTGGTAATAGCTCCCAATGGATACGCAGTAGACGTCAGTGTATAGGTCGCAACACCGGCACCCACGACTTTCCAAGTGCTTGACCATTCCGCATTATCGCCAGCGCCTTGCGTGACAGGCGCCGTACCCGATGGACCCAAAGTATTAAAGTTAGCATTCGTTACAACGCTAGGATTCATCACATAAGTGAGGCCATTTAAAGTATCGTGTACCCCATTATCAAATTGGTATTGATCTTCAACGGTTGGTTTATGTGGATTAGGCGGGTCAAATAAATCGGCTAGAAAGCTCATTTTGATAGAACCTCATAGTTGATTGAACCTCCCAGAATAGCCACTGGAATAACAGGGTCATAGAATGAAATCTCAACTACAAAATCCCTTGCCAAACCTAAGCGTCTAAAAATCGCTCGCGCACGTCGATTGCCAATACGACCAATAGAAGCACCGTGATAATTACCATACGTATTTCCTCCATCTCGTGAAATACGTATATAAACTTGGGGATTTAAACCAAGATCGTTATGCGTATTCCATACTAAAAAGTCACCAGTATTAGTGACGATATTATTTCCTAAATTATCAATCCAAAATTCAACAGGGTCGAAACCAGCATCTAAGCCAAGACCCATTTGCATATCTATTTGTAGGGAACGTACCTGTAGCATTCGGTAGTTCTCATCAAAGAAGTGAGGGCAAACCCTAACGCGCCTAATCTCAACGCCATCATTCGTGGCATATTTGCGCGAAAAATCATAAAGAATGGGGTTTTTATAACTGCCAATGTAATGACGATCATTGAAATACGCATGGCAATTACTGAGGTGGCGCACTTTTCCTGAATTGGGAATCGCTTGATTTTCAAGCGTTTTGTGCATTTGCATTTGGTGCCAGTTTTTCATCGTGACGTCGTATACCATCGTAGTATCGTCGGTGTTCCACGTCATCACTAAAAAAATATGTCCTATATCTTTATAGATATAAGAGACTACATCGGAGGGGTCTACAAATCCGGCAATAAGATTATCCACCGATTCATTACTGATTTTCTCTGGCGCTTGCCCTGTTGTCATCATGACGGAGCCGACACCGTTTCGATCTTTGGCTAACCAGAAAAGAAACCCGAAATCAGAAACAATACTAGAAGCAGCCAGACAGCCAAAGTTAAAAATAAGGTTATTATCTCGCCTAAAAGGGAAATCCGAAGCACCTTGGTTATACCAGACCTCAGTTGTGTCAGTCTTAAAGAAATAGAGGCGACGACTAACCACGCCAACACCAACCAATTCGCCAGGATATGCTTGAATTTGCGCTTCATCGAGTGGGTCCCACCTTGTTCCATCGTTGATTGCTGAAATCTGATACGTTCTTTTGTTATCACTTCCACTGGGTACGACAAAATAACCATCCAAAAAAGCGACGTTTAATGGAATACCTGGAAATCCAGACGAGGCAGTTACACTAGGGTCAATCAATGTAAATGCACCCGTGGTTGTGTTGTAGATATAACCCGCTTGACCATCCACGAAAATAACTTGTCCATCTGTATTATTATTCGCGGTGATTGAAACAAATCCCTGGCTCGTCCCAATTGTCCCTATCTTGGATTTAACCAAGGGGGGCGTAAAACGATAAACGTCCGAGCCGAATACGCCATACATCGAACCTCCATAGGTGTATAACGCCCGTGAAGGTGCGGTCCCTGCATTAACGATGAGTTCTTGATGCAACCCTGGTGTACCTAAAAACGCGAACTTCTTTTTACCCGTGGAGGCGCCTATGACAAACAAATTGATTAGATTCTCCGAATCAAATGCAATTTCGCTCCTATCGTCATAACCGCCAAACATGGGAAAATTAGTCCACATAAGTACCCCAAGGCTTGTACTTCCGTGTAGTTTGAAATTGATTATTAACAATCACGCGCTTGTCACGCTTATTAGCCGCTTTGACTTGTTTAATAATCATGTCGTAATCATCAAGAAATGACTGAGGTAAGACAGTCGCATTAATGCTTGCTAACCGGTGAGCAAGCTCATAAGTCAACGCATTAATCCAATAGTCTGGTACCTGAGTTAAATCTTGTGAGTACGTGACATTTGCTAACCGCTTCCAGACCCATAACGTCACTGTGTAGGTATTATCTGGAATAGGGTAAAAAATTAGTTGGCTTAAGGTCGGCCAATTAGCAAAATCGTTTTTAATGAAAACCTGATTGGGTCTGCTATTCTGATTGGTGAGCGCAAAATTAAGCGTGTTGTAACGCGCTAAATCTATGACTTCCACAGGATATTGCACATTATTTTGATCGACTAAATGACCACGAGTGGCTGAGGTAATAGCCGGTGTAATGTCATAACTAAAGTCACCGGATGTTACTACCTGAGTCAATTGGGTATAAGTTGGAATATAAATCTTCAAAGAACCCCAATTCGCTAGAATTAGGTTCAATATTCTTAATCCTTCTCCGGCTTCAAAGCCTTCGATTTCTTCACGAGGGTCTAAAACCTGAGCAAGATAATACGCATTTTTAATTACAACCGCTGACGTAGTCATCCCTCAGCCCTCCAATTAGGCAGCATCTAACGGCGGCTCATCGTCCTCAGCCACGTTTAAAACTTTCTCAGGCTCAGCCTTCGATTTAGGTGGGCGACCTGGTTTCTTGATAGCGGGCGCTTCGACTGGCATTTCTGCAAGCCCAACTTTCGCTTCTTCAACTTTTGGGAATTTCAATGGACTGTCATACCAACCGTCATCAAGATATTTTTGATATTCAGTGCTTGGTACAACGACAGCTTCATGGTGTGGATGAAAAACAAAGTGCATCACGTATGTCTCCTAAGTTAAGAAAATAGGTACAAAACCTAATCGTTTTGTACCTATCCCATATCTATTAGCTACCCATCACACGAGTTGCGTACTGTTCAAAGCACTTAACTGCGGGCAATACGTCGAAACGGATGACGTTTTTGTCATTTCCGATCTGGTATTGACGGGTCATACGGATGTTGATTTTCGCTTTGGGGTCCATCATGTTACGCTGATAAGCACCATCGGCGCCTTCTGGCAACTTGATTGTGACAAGCGCAAACGCTTCTTGGTGATAAGCCAAGTTGATATTGTGAATGTCTTGGAAAGTAACGAGAGCATTATCCGCCGGAGCGTTTGTCACGTTACGATATGGACCGGTCAAGGTGATACCTTGGTCGTTGATGTTGATAGTCAATGTAACTCCACCACCAGCCACCGTAGCATCCGCCATCACAACGAATTGAGCTAACTGCCCTGTATCTTCGCGTGAGGTTGGGTTTAAGCTATTAACGCCAGCGATAGTGAACACACGACCCGTTTTAATGGTGTCGCCGTTGTTCATACCATCCAACACTAAACTGGTACCTGATTGGTTAGCACCGAAAATAGCGGGAGCGCCTAAAGAAGCTGTCACTGTACCAACAGCGGGACGAGTCACGTTTTGGACTGAATAACAGTCAAAACTAGCCAAGTTACCCATTGAACCTTGAAGGATAATTTCTTTGTTGAAATTTTCGTTAAAGGTGTTGTACAGAGCATTTTGCAGAGCAGCCGCGTCGAATGACTTCAACAGCATAAAGCGGTTCTTATCTTGCGGAATACCGAAAGAGTTTAAGAGCGCGTTAGCTTGGTTTGCTACAGCAAAAGAGTTTGGAGGCGTACCAGCGGTACCAACGAAGTTTGAAACTCTGATTGCGGAAGCATATAACAGAGAGTCAATTTTATTCGCAAGCGTTACCATTGCAGGATTTAAGATTTCACGGTTGAAATCGTCTAATTGCAATGCTAATTCGCGGGAGGTGACTTCAACGTCCACACCCTGCATATCACCAACGGTGATCTGAGTGTATTGTTCGTTGATAGGCTGAACAGAAATGTTATCACCGGTACGAGCTTCGTAACGGGTAGGCTTTCTGATTCGGATTGTTCCACCGGTTGTTGGGTCGAACTTGTCTTGGTAGGTTCTACGTGCGGTCTTTGCGAACACGAGGTTGTTGGTAAATTCCATCAACGCGGTTCGTAAGATAATATCATTCGTTAATAAATTATTAGCCATTGTATTGACTCCATGTCAGTTAAAAATTGGATGCAAATAGTCAGTTTGGTCGAAACCAAACATCTCTTTTACTTCCGACAATTAACCGGAGTCGTATACCGTGACAGGGCTTCTTTCGATTAGCGCGGACCCATTCAGCGCATAAGTTTTTAACCGTCAAACTTATCTAAACGTAACAGGGCTTCCCAAAGGATTAACGCGGACCCATTCAGCGTTTGAAACACATATTAACCGTATGTATCTTTATACCAGTTAGAGAACTCATCCATTCCCATTTTTCCTGGGTCTGAATTTGTTGCCGAACCTTTATTCCCACCCAGAGGCGAAATAATTTTCGGCGCCTTCGTGATATTCGATTTCTTTCTAGCTGAGAAACGAGCCTCGATTTTCGTGATCTCTTTTACAGCCAGTACGGGATTTAAAGAAGCTATTCTTTCGGCCTCTTTAACATGTGTCCCTAAAAAGTATAATATATCGGAACGATACTCGCTTGCAACTATAGCTTCGCCCATAGCGCGGTTTGGCGGCATTGTTTCGCCATGAAGAACAAAATCAACACGCTCTTCAAAATCCTTGTATTTCTCTTTTCCTTCTTCAACCGATTTAGTCAAACCGGAATGATATTCCTGTTCAGCTTTTTGAATAGCTGCGTTTCTTTGGTGAAATACCGCAGCTTGGTGACGAACATTGTCACGAAAATCAGCAACAGCAAAGAAATATTCTTCCTCAGAATTAAATTGATCGCGACGAGGTATATTAGGGTCTAAATTAGACTGTTGTGGTGGCTGTTGTTGGCCGTTTGGTTGCTGTGCTGCACGAAGGCGATCATTTTCTTGCTTAAGTGCTAAAGCTTGCTCTGCTTGTCTATCAGCAGCCGCTTTTTCTCTTTCTAATTTCTTTTTCATCCATTCCGGCATTTCCTTTTTCTTTTTTACTTCCTCATCGGAAATATCCGGCTCTGGTAAATCTAATTCGTCGTCGTTTTCTGACTTTTCCTTGGGAGTTTCCTCACCAGGGGTTTCGTCTTGCGGTTCCTCAGCGGGTATTTCTTGATTTAGCTCTGAATTATCCTGTATATTTTCTGAATTTTGTGAATTTTCTTGATCATTCCCTGAACCATTTTCGACATTCTCTGACATTTTAACCCCTTTTCCGTAAGAGATATTTAATTAATTCAAACATTATACTCATTTTTTATAAAAATACACAAAAATGCCAAATAATTAAAAAAAACCCCACCGAAGTGGGGGCATGTTTTGACTTAACTACGAGGAAGGACGAGTATTATTGTGGGAATCTCTCAATGCTGTTGCGTGATTAAGTATAGCAATATCCTTATCAACATTCGAGCGATGAACTTCTGCACTTGCTTTAGCTAAAGTTGCCGTATTTTGCGCTCCGGCTTTCTGAGCATCAATCATGACCTTTTGCTCATTAATTCCAAGCTGACGATTCTTAGCTTGAGCATCAGCCGCATTTTTCTGAGCGGTGAGCATCAACCCTTGTTTTTGAATTTCAATCATTGGGTCTGGTGGTGGTGGCGGAGGCGGAGGAGGTGGTGGTAATCCGTCCTCTTTCGCAATGATTGCTTGTGGCACCAATGTACGTAAACGCTCAACCAGACGAGGTGTATTTTCAAGGCCAGAAACCTCAGCAATGAGATCAGGAATGAGAGTAGATATTTGTGGGTTGACTTGGCAAAGTCTAATGAGAATATCCATTGCTTCCGCCATTTGAGCATCAAAGGAACCGTCAACACGGACTTCAATATCATATTTACCGACGGTTAAATCATTTTCCATATTTGCATCGACGCCACCATCAGGCAGCATTTTAAAGCCTTTTTGCTGGTTCACATCGACTGCTTTTGATTTACCATCACGACCAAGAACCATCACGGTTCGTTCCGTATCGTAAATAAATGG
>Ga0137325_1000026_pt1 | contig 37690 bp, 26 predicted proteins | sample EasRivERMZT469_2_FD_102294 | JGI IMG/M metagenome (GOLD analysis project Ga0137325, IMG submission 102294) | Soil microbial communities from meander-bound floodplain in the East River, Colorado, USA - East River MetaG ERMZT469_2 | ecosystem: Environmental > Terrestrial > Soil > Floodplain ...
CGCCGTTCTTCCGGCGCGCATGGGACTCGCTGGTGAACCGCAGCCCCAACATGTTCACTCTCATCGCCATGGGAACCGGCGCCGCATGGCTCCACAGCGTCGTCGCGACGCTGTTTCCCGGCATCTTCCCCGCATCGTTCCGCGACCATGGTGGCGCGGTCCCCGTCTACTTCGAAGCCGCGGCCGTCATCACGGTCCTGGTGCTGGTCGGCCAGGTCCTGGAGCTGCGCGCGCGGCAGCGCACCGGCGAGGCGATCCGCGGCCTGCTGAAGCTGGCGCCGCGCACCGCGCGCAGGGTGCGCGGGGACGGGCGCGAGGAGGACGTGCCGCTCGCGAGCGTGTTGGTCGGCGACCGGCTGCGAGTCCGCCCCGGCGAATCGATCCCCGTCGATGGCGTGGTGCTGGAGGGTTCGGCGAGCGCGGACGAGTCCATGGTGACGGGCGAGTCGATGCCGCGGACAAAGGCTCCCGGCGACCGCGTCACGGGGGGAACGATCAACCTCAAAGGAACGATCGTGGTGCGCGCCGAGCGTATCGGCGCGAACATGCTGCTCGGGCGCATCGTGAGGATGGTGTCTCAGGCGCAGCGCAGCCGCGCGCCGATCCAGCGCATCGCCGACCGCGTGGCCGCCTGGTTCGTCCCGGCGGTGATCGCCGCGGCCGCGGTCGCGTTCGTCGCCTGGAGCCTCTTCGGCCCGGAGCCCCGCATGGCTCACGGCCTGGTGAGCGCCGTGGCGGTGCTGATCATCGCCTGTCCGTGCGCTCTCGGCCTCGCCACGCCGATGTCGATCATGGTCGGCGCCGGGCGCGGGGCGACGGCCGGCGTGCTCATCCGCGACGCCGCGGCGCTCGAGACACTCGGCGCGGTCGACACCCTCGTCGTGGACAAGACCGGAACCCTCACCGAGGGGAAGCCCCGCCTGACGCACGTCGGAGGGCGGGAGGGCATCACGAAGAAAGATCTCCTCGGAGCAGCGGCAGCGGTGGAAGCGGCGAGCGAGCATCCGCTGGCGTCAGCCATCATCCGCGCAGCCGAAGGGGCCGAGCCCGCGTCCAACCCGGCGCGGGACACCGGCAGGGCGGCGCCGGCGGTCCGCGACTTCGCGTCCTTCGCTGGCGAGGGGATCCTCGGAACGGTGTCGGGACGGCGCGTCGGGGTGGGGAACGAAGCGCTGATGAGCAGACTCGGAATCGACCCGGGAGACCTGAAGGGTCCGGCCGCCACTCTTCGCGAGCGAGGATGCACCGTCTCGTTCGTCAGCATCAACGGAACTGCTGTCGGCCTGCTCTCGGTCGAAGATCCGATCAAAGAGTCCACCCCCGAGGCGCTGCGTCTTCTGCGTGAAGATGGCGTGCGTGTGATCATGGCCACCGGAGACAACGCCGCCACGGCGCGCGCCGTGGCCGGGCGGCTCGGCATCGAACAGGTCGAAGCGGAGGTGCTCCCGGATCGCAAGATCGCCATCGTGAAGCGGCTTCAGGATGAAGGGGCCACCGTGGCGATGGCCGGCGACGGCGTCAACGACGCTCCGGCGCTCGCGCAGGCGCACGTGGGGATCGCGATGGGCAGGGGGACGGACGTCGCGATGGAGACCGCCGGCATCACGCTGGTGAGCGGCGACCTGCGCGGCATCGCGCGGGCGCGCCTGCTGTCGCACGCCACGATGCGCAATATCCGGCAGAACCTCTTCTGGGCCTTCGCCTACAACCTCATCGGCGTCCCGATCGCCGCGGGCGCGCTCTACCCTCTCACCGGCTGGCTCCTCAGCCCCATGATCGCCAGCGCCGCGATGAGCTTCTCGTCGGTCTCGGTGATCCTCAACGCGCTGCGCCTCAGGACGACGCGGATCTAAGCGTTCCCCGCCTCCGTCCCCGCCACGTAGCCGCTGGCCCAGGCCCACTGGAAGTTGAAGCCGCCGATGCGGCCATCCACGTCGCAGATCTCGCCGCAGAGGTGGAGGCCGGGACATCGCCGCGACTCCATCGTGTCGAGATGCAGCTCGCTGAGAGGGACCCCACCCGCGGTCACTTCGGCGTAGGTGAAGCCGCGGTTTCCGGTCACGGGGAGGGGCATGGCGGCGATCGATCCTGCAAGGGCGCGGCGACGCTCCCGCGGCAGAGATCCGGGCGCAGCCGCGGGATCGACCCCCGCTTCCTGGCAGAGGGCCCGGGCCAGGCGCTCGGGGAGGCGCCCGCGCAGGATGCCTCCCGCGCTGCGGCGTCCCGCATCGCGCAGCATCGTGTCCACGGACTCAGTCGTCTCGCCTGGCAGCCAGTTCACGACCAGATGCGCCCCCGGGTCCTCTCGTTGCGCGTCGATGAAGTAGCGGCTGATGTCGAGCACCGCAGGGCCCGACAGCCCGAAGTGCGTGCAGAGGATCGCGCCCGTGAAGGAGGTCATCCTGGCTCCCGACGCGGTGCGAACCTCCAGCGTTCCCGGCGCGCTGAGCCCGCTGAGACTCCTGACGAACGAGCCAGCCTCCAGCGTCAGAGGCACGAGCCCCGGGAAGAGCTGCGGCGTGGTCGTGTGGCCGAGGCCGCGCGCGATCGCATAGCCGTGGCCGTCGGAGCCGCTCTTGGGGAGGCTCATGCCGCCGGTGGCCAGGATCACGCGCCCGGCGCTGATGCTCCCCCAGGCTCCCGGCGCGCCTGAGATGACGAACCCGTCGCCGTTGCGAGCGACGCTCTCGACGCGGCGCGGATGCATCACCACCGCGCCCGCATCGGCGGCCGTCTTCAGCAGAGCCTCCAGCACCGTGCGCGCGCTGTCGGTCGTCGGGAAGAGCTTGCCGGTCTCCTCGCGCTTCAACTCCACGCCCATCTCGCGGAAGAACGCGATCGTGCGCGGCACGTCGAAGCGCCGGAGCACCTTGCGGATCGCGGGAGACGTCGAGCCGGCGAAGGCCCCCTCATCGACCGTCTCGTGGGTGACGTTGCAGCGCCCGCCCCCCGCGACGAGGATCTTCGCCCCGGGCTTGCGCGCCGACTCCAGCACGAGGATCCTGCCGTGCCTTCCCGACCGGCCCGCCCAGATGCCGGCCATCAGGCCGGCGGCGCCGGCGCCGACGATCGCCAGATCGCAGGTGTCGTTCTCCGGGAGTGGCTTCACCGCTTCTTGAGAAACGTCCCGCGCTCCAGCTCATCGAAGGCCTGCCGGAGCTGCTCCTGCGTGTTCATCACGATCGGCCCGTACCAGGCCACCGGCTCGCCGAGCGGCTTGCCCGAGACCAGCAGGAACCGGATCCCCTCGTCCCCCGTCTGCACGGCGACCTCGTCGCCACGGTCGAACAGCACGAGGGTGCGGTCATCGGCCTCCGCGGGCGGCGCCGCGTCGGCCCATCCGGCCGGCTCAGTGGGGACGGCGAGAGGGCCCGAGGCGTTGCAGAACTTCCCCGCCCCCGCGAAGACGTAGGCGAAGGCATTGCGCGTCGTCTCGATGGGAAGGGTCTTTCTCACACCCGGCGGCACTTCGACATCGAAGTAGGCGGGCTCGGCCGCGACCTGATCCACCGGACCCTTGGTGCCGCGGTAGCTGCCGCAGACGACGCGCACGCGCGTTCCGTCGTCCTCGCGGACGACCGGAATGTCCGCCGCCTTCACCTCCTGATAACGGGGGTCGGTCATCTTGAGCTGCGAGGGGAGATTCGCCCAGAGCTGGAACCCGTGCATCCTGCCATCCGGGTCCCCCTTCGGCATCTCCTGGTGGACGATGCCGCTGCCGGCCGTCATCCACTGCACGTCGCCCGTGGAGATCGCGCCGCTATTGCCCATGCTGTCGCCGTGCTCGACCGTCCCCGCGAGGACATACGTGATCGTCTCGATGCCACGGTGCGGGTGCCACGGGAATCCGGCGAGGTAGTCCTCCGGCCTGTCGTTGCGGAAGTCGTCCAGCAGCAGGAAGGGATCGAAATCAGAGGTGGTGCCGAACCCGAACGCGCGACGCAGACGCACGCCCGCGCCCTCCATGGTCGGCTTGGACTTCACGAGGCGCCTGATCGGTCGCACGGACATGATGGCCTCCAGAGAATACAGGTTGTCCCGGTGACCACAGCATACAACCGCCGGCCACGATGCGCGGTCACTTCCCTCGGCGGCCGCGCGGGTGCAGGTCCTTCGTCCGCTTCTTTCGGACGGCCCGAGGATCGACTCTCGTTCTCAGTCGATCGGCGCCCGGGGCGCGCTGACGAGGACGGCTCTTGTGCGGCATTTCAGCGCCGGAGCGGGATGAGCTCCTTCAGCCGGGCTTCACGCAGCCAGAGGCCGAGCCAGATGCAGATCCCGATGAGGATATGAACGAAGACGTAGTCCCCCACGCGCCAGTGCGTGAGGATCGCGCCACCGATGAACCCGGTCAGGAGGATGGCGCCCATGATCGACGTCGACGGGATCAGGTAGACGACGACGCAGGTCAGCTCAAGAATCGCGAGGGGCAGCGTCATCGTCTCGGGAAGACCGAGATGGCTCATCCCTTCCGCCAGCGCTTCCCCGCCGGCGAACTTCATGATGGCGCTGAACGCGAAGACGAGAGCTACGAGAATCGAAACGACCCGACCGATCCAGGCGACCTTCCCGCCCGATGCCACCATGCGTCCCTCCTTCGAAAGCCCGGGTGCTGTTGCGATGCCGGCCACGAGCCCGGCCGGAGAATCGTCATCATACCTGCGTCATGCGCCGGCGCAAGTTCAACTCCGCGGCGGCTCCGCGAGAAGATCCTCGATCTCGTCCCGGCGCGCCTCGGCGTCGGCTTCGCCCAGCTCGATCAGCCGCGTGAGGTAGTCGGGCTGGAACATCAATAATGAGAGCAGGTCGTTGGAGCGCGTCTCCTGCGTTCCGAGGCCGCGCGTCAGGAAACGGAAGGCCGCGGGGAGCCGTACCTCGTAATCATTGGCGAGCTTGCCCAGGTCGCGCGACGGGCGGATCACGATGAGGCGGATGGTGCGCAGCCCTTCGCGCCGTTCCTCCGGTATCGACTCCACCACGCCGTTGAGCCTCTGCAGGCCGAGCGCGTCCGCGTCGAACAGATCGAGAAACACGGCATTGAAGAGCGACCCCATGATCTGCGCCGGGGGCGGATAGCCCGTGACCGCGGGCTGGTCGGCCTCCACCCGGCTTCGCTGGTAGCGGGTCGAGATGGCCAGGATACGGTCCGCGCCGAGGTGCACCGCGGGGGAGAGAGGGGCCGTGAGCCTCAACCCGCCGTCGCCGTACCACTGGCCGTCGATATCGACCGCGGGGAAGAAGATCGGCAGCGCCGCCGAGGCCATCACGTGGCGCACGTTGAGCGTCGCGTTGACCGACTTGCGCTGGGCGCGATCCCACTGCGGGATGCCCGAGCCCTGGACCCAGGTGATCGACTGTCCGGTCGTGTAGCTCGACGTGGTGATCGCGACGGCCCTCAGCGCGCCGCGCGTCAGATTGTCCTCGATGCCGGGGAGCGCGCCGTCGCGGGCTTCCAGGGCTTCTTCGAGCAGATCCCACAGCGGCCTCGTGTCCACGGCGGCGCGCGGACGGGGCGCGGAGATGAATCCTCCCGAGACGAGCTTGAAGCCCAGACGCAGGACGTTGCGTCCGAGCGACAGCGTGTCGACGCGGAACACGCGCTCCGCGGTGAGGTGTCCCCAGAGCTTCGCGAGCTGCTCGACGCGGGTCCTGAAGTCCTCCGGGCGCGCAGCGAGGTATGCCGCGTTGATCGCGCCGGCCGAGACGCCGGTCAGGATCGGCACGTGCAGGTTCGGATGGCGCCGCGCCAGCCAGCGCAGCATCCCCACCTGGTAGGCGGCTCGCGCGCCGCCGCCGCTCATGACCAGCGCCAGATTGCCCCCGGTGCCGTTGCTCACGGCGGGCAGTCTACCGTGCGCGCGCCCCGCGGGGCCGGAGACGCTTGCTGGACGCCGGCGCCTACCAGCGGACTCCGAATCCCAACCGGCCCTGGAATGGGAAGACGCTCAGCTCGCCGAAGTCCCCCAAGTCGATCTCCTGGTTCACCCAGCGCACCCCTGCGATGATCGCGAACCGCTCAGCCAGACCGATGTCGATCCCCGCTGAGAGTCCCCACGTCGAATTCCCTTCCACGTCGAGTTCATCCTCGCCGGTGAGAGCCATGCCGTCCGCATCCAGCGACATCTCGCCCCAGTCCGTGAAGGAAATCGTCGGCCCGCCGTAGAAATCGACGCGCCCCGAGTCGAGAAAGTGGACGTTGAGCGTCATGTCGAGGGAGGAGACATGGGTGTCACCGACGGCCTCGCCGGCGATCTCGATGTCGTGCGTCGCGACGGCGTAGGCCAGCTCGATCCCGAGGAACCTGCTCCACCGCCACTCGCCTCCCAGGCTCCAACCCATCGCGTCCGCAACTTCCACTGTCTCTCTGGTGGCTCCGAAGTCGATCGAGCTGTCGCTCTGCGGCGACACATAGGTCGCCGCGACGAATGCGCGATGATCCTCACCCAACGCCATGGCGGGGGATCCCGACAGGGCCATGGCGGTGATGGCAAGCAGAAGCGAGGGGGTTTTCATCGTCACTCTCCTCGTGGATGGAACGTGGCAATCGGGGCTCATGGGCCTCGTACGCGAGGCGCGATGCGTTAGAGGGGAGATCCGGGCGGGATCCTTCGCCACCCCCTTGGCGTGGCGCCGTTTCCCGGAGAGGCTTGCGGGGGGCGCTGAAAGATTGTAATCATGGAGCCTGCATGAAGCCCACGTTGACGCTCGCCATCGGGGTCCTGCTGCTGCTCCAGACCACGGGGCTGGGCGCGATCGTCGCGCCGCTCCCATGCACCGATGGGTGTCCCGAAGACGGCCCCGACGGAGCCTGCGCTCCCTTGTGCGACGAGTGCGTCTGCTGTCCGACCGTGCGCAGCTGCGAGCAGCCCGGGTTCATGGTGGGCTCGCCGCAATTTTCACTCCTGAGGCGCGCGACGGAACGGCGGATCCCGTCTCCCGACACCGCCCCCGCCGACATCTTCCACGTCCCCAAACCCTCGCTCGCCTAGATCGTCCCAATCTCCTGCCCGGCATCCGCGCGGTGGCGCGCGGGCCGAGGCGAGGAATCACATCAGCGAGGGTCTCATGTTCCGTTTGTGGAGGACGGTGTCCGTCCTCATGGTCCTGAGTCACATGCCGGCGGCCGGAGTCGCGCAGGTCGGTGACGCCAGGACGCTGACGATCGATCAGGCGATCACCATGGCCCGCGAGACTTCGCCTCACGTCCTCGCGGCGCGGGCCCGCGTCGCCGAGGCGCGCGGGCGGCTGGCCACCGCCTCGCTCCGGCTGCGCGGCAATCCGGTCCTCTCGGGTGGCGCGGGGCGGCGCACCGTCGATGGCGAAGACTTCACCGACTTCAACGTCGATGTCATGCAAGGGCTCGGCATCGCCGGACAGCGGCGCGCGCGGATCGAGAGCGCCGAGGCGGAGACGATGAGGGAAACCGCCGAGGCCGAGGAGACCGCGCGGCGCCAGATGCGCGACGTCGCCGTGGCGTTTCTGCGCGGCCTGCACGCGCGCGAGAGACTTTCTCTTCTCGAGGAGTCGGCGGCCGTCGCGGAGAGGATGGCAGCCAGCGCCGAGCGAAGACTGCAGGCGGGCGACGTCGCGGCGCTGGACGCCAACCTGACGGCTGCTGCGCTGGCGCGCGCGCGCTCGGAGGTTCTCTCGGCCCGGGCCGATCTGATCGACGTCATGGGCACGCTGAGCGCCCTGCTCGGGCTGCAGGCCGGCGAGGGGCTCACACTCGCGGGCGATCTGAGCCGCACTCCACGCAACGAGCCGGCCACGCCCGCCGAACAGGCCGCTCAGCGTCCCGATGCCATCGCCCTCGCGGCCGCGATCGCGCAGGCCGAAGCGGATGCCAGGGTGGCGAGAACCGCCCGCCACCCCGAAGTGGACGTGGGAGCGGGCTACGAGCGGGAAGAGGAGGCCGACATCGTCGGCGCCGCGCTCTCCATCAGCCTGCCATTCCTCGACAGGGGGCAGGGGCAGGCGGCGGAAGCCGACGCGCGGGCCACGCGCCTCGTCATGGAGCGCGACGCGTTGGTGCGCGCCGCGGAGACGGAGATCGCGACGGCGCAGGAGTCGTACCGCCAGCGGCACGAGGCGGCCATGGCGATCGAGGCCACGCTGCCCGGCGTCGTGGAGAGCGAGCATCTGGCGACCAGGAGCTACGAGACCGGCCAGATCAGCCTGGTCGATCTGCTCATCATGCGCGGGGGGCTTCAGGAAACGCGACGCGCTCATCTCGACAAGCTGCTCGAGGCGGCCATCGCGGCGATTGCGCTCGAGGCTGCTGCGGGGGTGTTGCGATGAGAACCATGGCCTGGCTTGCGATGATGATCGTTCTGCATTGTCTCTGCGGCGCGGCAGTCGGCTGCGGAAACCGGCAGCCCGTCGAAGAGAATGAGGAGCATGCCGACGACGCGGCGCACGACGAGAGCGTAAAGGCGGCGGAAGCCGCGGGGTTCGTGCGCATCGATCCGGAGATGCTGCGCGATTTGAGGATCACGACGACCAACGTCGAATCCCGCGCCGGGGGCCAGGGAGTGACCGTCCTGGGTGAGGTGGGCGTCAACGAGGATGCGTACGCCGAGGTCGGATGCCCGGTGGAGGGGCGCATCACGCGACTGATGGCCTCGGTGGGCGACCCGGTCGCGCCGGGAGCAGCACTGGCCGAGGTTCAAAGCGTCGATCTGGGGGCGGCGCGCGGCAGCTACGCCTCGGCGATGGCGCGGTCCCGCCTGGCCGCGCAGGCGCTGGAGCGCAAGCGGGGTCTGGTGGCCGAGCGGATCGCACCGGCGCGCGAGCTGGAGGAGGCCGAGGCCGCATCGCGCGCGGCCCAGGCGGAGCTGGCGGCGGCAGCCGCCGCGCTGAAGGCCATGGGCATCCCCCCGAATGACGCAGCCTCACAGGACGACGCGTCCCGGCTCATCCTGCGCTCCCCCATCGACGGCACGGTCATCGCCCGCGATGCCGTCCCGGGACGCGCCGTCAGCGCGGCCGCGCCGCTGTTCAAGATCGCGGATCTCTCGCGCTTGTGGCTGACAGTGCACGCCTTCGAGCGCGACGCCGTGCGCATCGGCGTGGGGGGCGAGGCCCGCATCACGTTTCCCGCGCTGCCGGGCATGGACTTCAGCGCCAAGGTGGCGCTCATCGGCCGGCAGGTGGATGTCAGCTCGCGCACGATCCCCGTGCGTCTGGAGATCGCCAACGCCGACGGTCTGCTGCGCCCCGGCATGTCGGCGACGGCGTGGCTGCCGGTGGGAGGGTCGGAAGAGAAGGTGATCGCCGTGCCCTCAGCCTGCCTGCAGCGCATGCAGGAAGGATGGTGCGTCTTTCTTCCGCGCGGAGAGGGGCTCTTCGAGATGCGCTCCGTCGGCCGGGGGAGGGACCTCGGGGGCGAAGTGGAGATCGTGTCGGGGCTGAACCCCGGCGAGACCGTCGTGGTGGAGGGGGCATTCCTCCTGAAGGCCGAAGCCGAGAAATCCCGCGGCGAAGGCGAGCACCACGAGCACTGAGGACGTCATGATCGAGCGCATCATCAGAAGCTGCATCACCAGGCCGCTGGTGCCGGTCGTTCTGGTGCTCACCCTCTCCTCGCTGGGCGCCATGGCGCTGCAGGATCTCCAGCGCGACGTCTTCCCCGATCTGTCGGCGCCCGTCTTCAACGTCATCGTCCAGAACCCCGCGATGGGGGCCGAGGAGCTGGAGACCGCCATCGGCATTCCGCTGGAAGTCGCCATGGCCGGCCTTCCCGACGTGCGGCGCATCCGCTCCGGCAACCAGCTCGGCGTCTCGCAGGTGACGGTGGAGTTCGAGCCTGAGGCGGACTACCACCGCTCCCGCGCGCTCGTGGCGGAGCGGGTGGCGCAGGCCGCGCCGCAGCTTCCCCCCGGCACCGATGCACCGTTGATCTCCAGCCTCACCGGCAGGCTCAACGAGATCTTCGAGTTCACGCTCGAAGCGGAGCCTGGCGCGGCGGATCTGATGACGCTGCGCGATCTCGCGGAGTTCGAGGTCAGGAACCGCCTGCTCGCCGTGCCGGGAGTGGCGGCCGTCGAGCGGCTGGGCGGGTACCTGCGGCAGTTCCAGGTGCAGCTCGATCCGCAGCGCATGTCGGCGCGCGGCGTGACGCTCGACGAGATCCTGCACGCGGTGGAAGGGGCGAACGTCAACGCGGCGGGGGGCTTCGTCGTGCAGGGGCCGATGGAGTGGACGGTGCGCGCCACCGGGCGCGTGGCAAAGGTGGAGGACCTGCGCGCGACCGTGGTCGCAATCCGCGGCGCCACACCCGTCCTGCTGGGGGATGTGACGGAGGTGCGCGAAGCGCCCGCCGTGAGACGCGGCATCGCGCACAGGCTGCGCGGCGAGGTGGTGAGCTGCCGCGTGGTCAAGCAGTTCGGCGCCGACACGATGAAGGTCGCCGACGGCATCCGGCGCGCGGTGACCGAGATGACGGGAAGCCTCCCGAACGGTGTGCGGCTTCGCGTGGTGTACGACCAGTCGCTGCTGGTGCGCTCGGCGCTCGGGGGCGTGGGGCGCGCCGTCGCCTATGGAGCGGTGCTCGTGGTGCTGGTGCTGTTCCTGCTGCTGGGGAACATCCGCGCCGCGCTGCTCGTCACGCTGACGATCCCCCTCTCGCTGGCCCTGGCCTGTCTCGCGCTGCGTCAGGCCGGCATCGGCATCAACACCATGACGCTCGGCGGTCTGGCGATCGCCGTGGGACTGCTCGTCGATGCCGCCATCATCATGGCCGAGAACATCGTCCACCGGATGTCCTCGCGGCGCGGCGAGGGAGCCCCACGGGATCTCGCGCTGGCGGCGGCGCTCGAGGTGGGCCGCCCCATCGCTTTCGCGACGATGATCGTGGTGGCGGTCTTTCTGCCGCTGTTCGGCATGTCCGGCATCGAGGGGCGCATGTACCACCCGCTCGCGGCCGCGGTGATCGCGGCGGTGGGCGCCTCGCTGCTCCTGGGCCTCACGATGGTGCCATTCCTCGGTGCTGTCTTTCTCCGCCCACGGCCGGAAGGCGTGCCCGAAGACGTCTGGCCGATCCGGGCGCTCAAGCGCGCGTACGCCCCATTGCTCGACGCGTGCATGCGCAGGGCAGCCCTGGTGAGAATCGTCACCCTCTGCCTCACGCTCCCCGCGCTGCTCCTGGCCATGTTCATCGGCACCGACTTCATGCCCGCGCTGGACGAAGGGGCGTTCCTGATTCAGACCATGCTCCCGCAGGAAGCGTCGCTCGACGAAGTGGATCGGCTGAACCATCGGGTCGAAGACGTGCTCAGAGAGTTCCCCGAAGTCGAGGACGTCGTGCGGCGCACCGGCCGCGCCGAGCGGACCGAGGACCCCATGCCGCACACCGTCTCCGACGTGCTGGTCGTGCTGAAGCCCGACCGCGCGCGATCCCTCGAAGATCTGGAGTCGGCGATGCGCGAGGCGGTCGCGCGGGTGCCCGGGGTGTCACTGCTCTTCACGACGCCGCTGGGAATGCGCATCGACGAAGGGCTGGGGGGCACGCCGGCGGATATCGCGGTGCGCATCTTCGGTCCCGACCTCGAGCGGCTCTCGGAGCTGTCGGGAGAAACCCGTGAGATCATGGAGCAGGTCCCCGGTCTCGTCGATCTGAGGGCCGAGAGCGTCACCGGACTGCCCCAGCTGCGCATCGACATCGATCGGCAGGCGGTGTCGCGCGCCGGCCTGACACCGGGCGACGTGATCCGCGCCGTCAGGATCGGTCTGGTGGGAGAGAAGCTGTCGGAGATCTGGCTGGGCCAGCGCCGCTACGATCTCGTGGTGATCCTCCAGGACCACAACCGGGCCGACGTGCAGGCGATCCGCGTGCTGCTGATCGACGGACACGACGGCGCCCGGATCCCGCTCAGCCAGGTCGCGTCCATCGAGGAGACCTTCGGCCCCGGCGCGATCCGCCGCGAAGCCGGCAGCCGCCGCGTGGCCGTGGAAGCCTCGGTGACCGGACGCGACCTCGGCAGCGCGGCCGCGGAGGTGACGCAGCGGCTCTCTACGGGGCTGGCGCTCCCCACCGGGTACTTCTTCGACGTGGGAGGGCGCGTGGAGAGCCAGGCGCGCGCGACCCGCTCCCTCGCGGTCGCCATCATCATCGCCGTCCTGGCGGTCTTCGTCCTGCTCCACCTGGCGCTCGGATCGACGGCCGAGGCGCTCGTCATCGTCGCCACGCTCCCCGATGCGTTCGTGGGCGGCATCATCGCGCTCATGCTGGCCGGAGAGACCTGGAACGTGTCGTCATTGGTCGGTCTCATCGGTCTGTTCGGCATCGCCGTGCAGAACGGGCTCGTGCTCGTGGCGCAGACGAGGATCCTCGTCGCGCAGGGAACGCCTTTCCCCGAAGCGCTTCGCGAAGCGAGCATCGGCCGCGTGCGCCCCAAGATCATGACGGCCTGCACCGCCATCCTGGGCCTGCTTCCCTTCCTGCTCCTGAGGCTTCACGGCACCGAAATCGAGCGCCCCCTCGCCATCGTGATGATTGGCGGCCTGGTGACGTCCACGCTCTTCACGCTGCTCGCCCTGCCGACCTTCTACATGCTGGTCCACCAGATGTCCGGGCGCCTCCGCGCCCGGCAGGAACCCGGCGCCCAAGCCTGACGTATGGCACGCAGGACCCTCGCGGAGATAGAATCTCTCCGCCCCCGATGCCTATAGGAGCACCAGCATGAAGAAGACAAAGAAGAAGAAGGGTCGCATCGCCGCTTCCCGGAAAACCACCAAGCCCAGGAAGGCTCCCCGCAAGACCGCGACGCCACGGCGGACCAAGGATGGCGGTCAGCCGGGGTGGCCAACGCTATCGCCGTACATGACGGTGCGAGACGCAGCGAAGAGCCTCGCCTTCTACCGCGATGCCTTCGGGTTCGCGGTCCACGGAACGGTGATGAAGGATGATCGGGGCCAGGTGATGCACGCCGGCATGCGCCTCGGCGCCGCCGCCATCATGTTCGCGCCGCAGAACACGCCCAACGGGATGAAACCGCCCGCAGACACCGGTGCTGCCGACAGCCTGTCACTGTACGTCTACGTGCCCGACGTGGACAGACTCGCGGAACGCGCTGCGCGCGGCGGCGCGACCGTTCTCGCGAAGCCTGCGGACCAGTTCTGGGGCGACCGGATCGCCATCTTCAAGGATCCGGATGGCTACCACTGGACCTTCGCCACCAATGTCGGAGCGTTCGACGCCAGCAAGGCGCCGAAGCACTGAGGAGATCAGGGACTCTGCGCGTGCAGCAAGTCCGACATCGTCGTCACGACGGGGCTGAACTCCCGGAAGCAATCCCCCGCGTGGCCCCAGTTGGCCATCTTCCAGAAGGCCTCGATGTATCTGGCGCGCTCGTTCCGGTAGTCGATGTAATAGGCGTGCTCCCACAGATCGCAATTGAGAAGCGGCGCGTCGCCTGACGTCAACGGACATCCGGCGTCGTGGGTCACCTCGATCCTCACCATGCCGTCCGGCTTCTGCACCACCCACGCCCAGCCGCTGCCGAAGTGCGATTCGGCCTGCTCTTCGAAGGCGCTGCGGAACGCGGCGAACGAGCCGTAGCTCCGGCTGATGGCGTCGCTCAACGGCCCATCCGGCGCGCCGCCCCCCTTCGGGCTGAGCGACTGCCAGTAGAGGCTGTGGTTGTAATGTTGGGCGGCGCTGTTGAACACGTCTCCGGCCGAGCGCTTCACCAGCTCTCTCAGCTCCAGGTTCGCAAGCCCGGTGCCGGACACGAGCTTGTTGAGCGTGTCCACGTAGGTCCTGTGGTGCCTGCCCCAGTGATACTCGAGCGCCTCCGCGGACAGATGAGGGGCGAGCGCGTTCAGCGCGTAGGGAAGATCGGGAAGTGAGTGGGTCATCGTTGATTCCTCCTGCTCGCTGATACGTGGAGCTTGCCGAAGCCCGAAGCACATCGTGGGCCGCGAGCCTCGTCCTTTTCAGCTTAGCCCCCGAAGAGCGCATCGGCCAGATCGGACATGAGTCGTCTTAACGCGCGCGCAACGCGCATGGGGCAAACACCCTACCGCCGCGCATGCTACCCCAGAAGCAGCGTGCACCCTTCCCCTCGGATCCGCTCCAGCATTGTTTGCGCACCGAGCAGCTCGTAGGCGGTGAGCGCGCCTCGTCCTGATACAGAGCCTGCGCTGAGGGCATGGGCCGCCAGGACACATGGGAGGGCCGCCATCCGCTGCCCGTTGTGCGTGGCAATCAAGGCGGCGCGTTGCGCCACGTTGTGCACGTCGAAGAGCTCGACCATGACAACCCCTCCTGAGGATCCCGACCTGGATACGAGCCGGCCAAGTTTCTGCAGAACGCGACCGCTCGCGGAGCCCCAGTGAGAGGAGCACGCGGCGAGGACTGCAAACAGCCTCGTCGCCAGTCGCAGCTCGAAGCCGACCTTCACCACGACGGATTTCAGATCGAGAAGCTCGGGGAGCAGATCGTAGTCAGGACTCTCGACATTGAACACTTCGCGGTGACCAAAGGGATCAGGAAGAGCGACCCGCACACCGTCCCGGAATCCGTAGATCGTCCCTTGAGGCGCCTCGATCGCTTTGCCGAGCTTGGCCACGACAGAGCGGACCGCAGCGAGACCTTTCGGGTTCCTGTTCCCGATGAACAAAGTGACTCTGGCCGCTGCAACGGGAGCGCGCAGATGGGATGCGGCTGCGAGGGCCAGGGCGCCGGAGAGTGCCGGCAGACTGGAGCAGCCAAAAACCGCGCACAGCTCCTTCCGAGCCAGCCGATCGCCATGGCTGCGAACGAGCCGCGTATACCCTCGATCGTCGCTGATGTCGACATGGTGGCAACCTGCTTCCAGGCACTGTTCGAGGAGAGTCAGCTTCATCCCCCCAAAGGGGCCGGCACAGTTCACGACAACGGGCTGTCGTACCAGCTCCGAGCGGTAGGTCGAGGGGTCCGCGAGATCCGCTCGCAGGGCTCGATGCCGCGGGCCAAGAGCCTCGGAGAGCCGCAGTGCGCTGCCATGATCGCGACCAGCGACGATGACGCGCACACCCAATCCGGCCAGCTCACGACAAACGTGAGAACCGAAGACCCCGTAGCCCCCGAAGACCAGGACGTCCTTCAAAGCTGTGGCTCACGACGCGTCAGGTGACGCGTGACGGCAAAGCACCACCCACAGAAGATGCCGATCGTTGGTCCTGTGACCAGCTCCAGGTATCGCGGGTCGCTGGCGAAGCCGGCAGCCACCATCAGCATTCCGCACAGAAAAGTTCCGTACCCGAGATACGGGATGTAACGTGCGCCATTGGCATGCCTTGCGAGACAGCGGGTCACGAGCAATACGGCAATGGCATAGAGGCCATTGGCCACGATGGCACCTGAAGCCACGAGGGCGCGCTCGAACGCCAGGAACAGGTCGGTCGTGAGGGGACGAGAGCTCGCCAGTCCCGGCATGACCGTGATCTGGACCGTTTCACAGACAAGATCGACGGCAACCCCCGCTCCTGCGAGAACGAGTGCCAGTGTGCCGGCAACGGACGACTTTGGGAGACAGCCGAGAAGCGCGGCAAGAAACGCCAGGAGAGCGAGCGCGCACGCCATCCACACGCCCCATCCAATCGTCCAGAGCGCAGGAGCCGTGGAGAGATAGCTCAGCCGCTCCTCCAGCGTCACCAGGGGCGACCCGGGACGGATGCCGACCAGCGCAAGCGCGAGGCCGAGCACGTGCGTCCCGATATTGATCCAGGCAAGTGACCAGAGGATTCGGGCGCGATGAAGCTGCATGGATCAGACTCCCAACCGAGTCAGAACGTCCGTCTCCTCGATGGCGCGCTTGAGTCCATGCAGTCGGGCCGTCGTATTCCGCAGGAAGACCCGACGGATGATTGGGTCCAGGACAGGCCGCAATGCCGGCCAGCGCGTCCCGAAGCTGTATCGAAAGATCACTCGGGTCTGCGTCGGTGTGAGAGGCGTGAAGCGCCAGGTGCCGGCGAAGTGCTCGAAGAAGAACGGCCCCTCGAGCATTGCCGTGGCCACAAGCTCCGGCGGGCGGTACGAAATGTACTCCACCAGCATGACGAGGCCGTTTTTTGCCCTGACTCGGACTCGCACGCCAACGGCAGCCTCCTGGGCGCCATCGAGGAAGCGCATTTCCCGCAGGAACGGGTCCCATTCCAACCTGAGACGGTAATCCTGGGCGAGCGCACAGACCCGATGGTTCGCCGCCCGGATGTCGATGTTCGCTTCAACGATGGGCATAGCGTGCGCGCGACGCGCGCCTCATGGCGAAGTTTCATGTTCTCCCGGGCGGTCTCGCGCCGAGGGCCGCCGCCGACAGGGAGACAAACCTATGTCGCCCACTGCCCGAAGCCCATGTGCCGCCAGGGCTGCCTACCGTCGCGTTCTCCCCGTCGATCGGGACTGATGCCGCCTGGCGCCATCGATCTGATCCGTGGCGCGGTCATGATCCTCATGGCCATCTCGATCCCGTACAATAGGCACCCAACCTCCACTGATTTCGAACCACCCCGTGCCGGGGAACGGAAGTCAACGTCCTGGGGATCAACAACGTGCTCAAGGCCGCCGCCGTCCTCGACGCTCCTTCACCGTTGGAAGAGCCCATCCGTGCCGAAATCTTCGGCATCGAGCGCCTGGAGCAACACGCGGAGAGCCTGGCCGCGGCCGATCGTGCCACGGGATGGTCTTCTCGTGGAAGGAATCTGCTCCCGAGGGTTCGTGATAACGCCATGGTCCTTCTGGCCGCGTACCGGAACATCGCGGCAACCGTCCTGGCGAAACAGGAGATCACCCCCGCCGCGGAGTGGATCCTCGACAACTTCCACGTCGTGGATGAACAGCTTCGGGGGATCCGGGACCATCTCCCGGGGAGCTATTACCGCATGTTGCCGAAGGTGGCCGCGGGCCACCTCGCGGGATACCCGCGCGTCTATGGCGTCGCCTGGGCCTACGTCGCCCATACCGACAGCCGCTTCGAGATGGAGACGATTCAGCGATTCGTGCGCGCGTACCAGCGCATCCAGCCGCTGACCATCGGCGAGCTCTGGGCGGTCGCCATCCATCTCCGCGTGGCTCTCGTGGAGAACCTGCGGCGGTTGTCACAGCTGATCACCCGCTCGCGCGAGGAGCGGGCCCGTGCCGACGTGCTCGCGGATCGTCTGCTCGGCCTCAGCGACCGTCCGGCGGAGCGTCCGGAAAAGGTCTTGAGCGGCCTGGACCGCACCCCACTGGCCCGCGCGTTCGCCGTGCAGCTCGTCCAGCGGCTTCGCGGCCAGGACCCTTCGATCATGCCGGCCCTGGCCTGGCTCGACAGGAAGCTGGGGACTCAAGGGACATCGGCCGATGAGCTGGTCGCCCAGGAACACCAGGCCCAGGCCGCCGCCAACGTCACCGTGCGAAACATCATCACCAGCATGCGATGGATATCCTCCGTCGACTGGCCCGACTTCTTCGAAAGCGTCAGTCTGGTGGACGAGGTCCTCCGCACCGCTGCCGGGTTCGCCGCAATGGATTTCACCACCCGCGACAGGTACCGGGCCCGGATCGAGCTGCTCTCGCGGCGGTCGAAGCATTCGGAAATCGACGTGGCGCGGGAAGCGGTGCTCCTGGCACGGAGCGCCGGTCGTCAGAACACACAAGTGCAGACGGACGCCTTCGCTCCCGGGCGCGCCGAATCCGGTTGCGCCGAGGAGGATCCGGGGTACTACCTCGTTGCCGCGGGCCGGGAGGCTTTCGAGAAGCGCCTGGGGATTCGGATGCCGTTGCGAATCCGACTCCGCCGCGCCCATCGCGCCCATGCGATGACCGGTTACCTGGGAGGGATCGTAGCCCTCACCGCCCTCCTGCTTTCCGGCCTCATGTTGCTGACCTGGGCGGCCGGGGCAAGCCCATGGAGTCTCGCCCTGCTTCTGATCCTCGGCCTGGTGCCCGCCTCGAATATCGCGGTGGCGCTCATCCACCGCCTGATTCCATTTCTCATTCCACCCGGGTTGCTCCCCAAGCTCGAGCTCGCCCAGGGCGTTCCCCCGGAGCTGCGGACGCTGGTCGCCGTGCCCACGATGCTCACGCGCCAGGCCGACATCGAGGAGCAGCTCGAGGGGCTCGAGGTGCACTATCTCGCCAATCCCGAAGGCCATCTTCACTTCGCCCTCCTCACGGACTGGGCAGACGCGACCGATGAAAGGATGCCCGGCGACGAGGAGCTCCTCGCTGCGCTGGCCGAGGGTATCGCGCAACTCAACATGCGCTACGGGAGCCCGCCCGGTGGCGGGGATCGGTTCCTTCTGCTGCATCGACGGCGTCTTTGGAACGACAAGGAAGGCAAATGGATTGGCTGGGAGAGGAAGCGCGGGAAGCTCCATGAGCTGAACCGGCTTCTGCGCGGCGCCGGAGACACCACGTTCGTTCATTTCAATGGTCAGGCGCCCACAGTGCCGCAGGACGTTCGCTACGTCATAACCCTGGATGCAGACACCCGGCTTCCCATGGGGACCGCCCGCCGTCTCGTCGGGGCGATGGCGCACCCGTTGAACCGGCCGCGCTTCGATCCCGGGAAGGGACGCATCGTCGCGGGCTACGCGATCCTTCAACCCCGGCTCACACCGTCCCTGCCGACGGGGGAAGAAAGCACCACCTACCAGCGGATCATCTCGGGCCCCGCAGGCGTGGATCCCTACGCGGGTGCGATCTCCGACGTGTATCAGGACCTCTTCGGTGAGGGGTCGTACACGGGCAAGGGGATCTATGACGTCGATGCCTTCGAGACAGCCCTGGAGGGAAAGGTCCCGGAGAACACGCTCCTCAGCCACGATCTCTTCGAGGGCTTGTTCGCGCGGGCCGGGCTGGCGACCGACGTGGATCTCTTCGAGGAATTCCCCACCAACTACGAGGTCGCCGCCCGCCGCCAGCATCGATGGGTGCGGGGTGACTGGCAGCTCCTTCCCTGGATCCTGGGCCATGCGCGCGACTCCTCCGGAAAGAGGCAGACGGCCCGCATCCCGCTGCATGGACGATGGAAGATGGTGGATAACCTGCGCCGAAGCCTCGCCGCGCCCTCGGCGTTCCTGGTCGCGGTGGCCAGCTGGACTCTTCCGGCCGTTCCGCCGCTGCTCTGGACCGGCCTCTTCGCTGGATCCGTTGTCGTGCCAGCCGCGATCCCGGTTCTCGATGGTCTCATCCCACAACGATGGGGAATCTCCAAGCGAAGTCATCTTCGCGCAGTGGGGCAGGACATTCGTGCAGCCTTGTTGCAGACGCTCCTGGCGATCACCACGCTGGCCCACCAGGCATGGCTCATGGTGGACGCCATGATCCGAACACTCGGCCGGCTGTACGTCACGAAACGCAGTCTCCTCGAGTGGGTGACCGCCGCACAGGCGGACCATGGAGCCGACCTGAGGCTCCGGACCTTCTACTGGCACCTCCGGTGGGGCGTGCTGCTGGGCGCCGGAGCCGGTGCGCTCTTTGTCGTGCTCAAACCGGAAGCCTGGCTGGTGGCCGCGCCCTTCGTTCTGCTCTGGGTGTCGTCACCCGTCCTCGCCTGGCGGATCAGCGTCCCACCGAAGCAGGCCAAGTCACAGGTTCTCTCCTCTGGACAAGCGCGCTCTTTGCGCCTCATCGCCCGCCGGACCTGGCGCTACTTCGAGACGTTCGTGGACGAGCGAAGCCATGGCCTGCCGCCGGACAACTTCCAGGAGGACCCCGAGCCGGTGGAAGCGAGCCGCACCTCGCCGACGAACCTCGGGCTCTATCTGCTCAGCACGATGGTCGCCCGCGATTTCGGCTGGATCGGGACCCTCGAAGCGACCGAACGACTCGAGACCACGCTGCAGACCATGAGCGGCATGCGCCGCATCCGCGGCCACTTCCTCAACTGGTACGACATCCGGGACCTGCGGCCGCTGGAGCCCATGTACGTGTCCACGGTCGACAGCGGCAACCTGGGAGGGTATTTGATCGCCCTGGCTCAGGGGTGCCGCGATGACAGGCACCGTCCCATTGCGGGGACTGAGGTCTTCGAGGGGATCGGAGACGCACTTCATCTGCTGATCGATTCGATCGAAGGGGCGGAGCATTCCCTCCGTGCGCAGACGGTCACGGCGGCGCAGCTGCGCGAGGCCGCGGTGGCTATGTCGGCCGCTCTCGAGGATCTCCCGGCGTCGCTGCCCGAACACGTCCGCCGCCTCGACGAGCTCGAGACCCTGGCGGACAACCTGCTGGACATCGCGCGCAACATTGCGAGCGAGATCCACGAGGACGCCCGATCGGACATCCTGATCTGGGCGAGTGCCGTCCGTCACGCGGTCAGGAGCCACGCGCGTGACATGCAGCTCCCGGAGGGAATGCTCGCTGACCGCCTCCTGGCCATCGCCTCGCTTGCCGAGGAGATGGTCCAGGCCATGGACTTCCAGTTCCTGTTCGATCCCACGACCAAGCTCTTTTCCATCGGCTATCGCGTGACCGATAGCACGCTCGATCCCGGCATGTACGATCTTCTGGCTTCCGAGGCCCGGCTTGCGAGCTTTCTCGCCATCACCAAGGGCGACGTGCCGCCACAACACTGGTTTCATCTCGGCCGATCACTCACCCCGGTCGGCCGCGGCGCGGCCCTCGTGTCGTGGTCCGGGTCCATGTTCGAGTACCTCATGCCCCTTCTCGTGATGTCGCAGCCCGCCCAGAGCCTGCTGGAGCTCACCTGCCGCCTCGTGGTCAAGCGCCAGATCGACTACGGCGCGGAGCGGCGGGTTCCCTGGGGGGTCTCGGAATCGGCCCACAACGTGCGAGACGCACACCTCACCTATCAGTACTCCGCTTTCGGCGTGCCCGGCCTGGGGCTCAAGCGCGGACTGTTCGAGGACGTGGTGGTGGCGCCGTACGCCACCGCGCTCGCGGCCATGGTCGACGTCGACGCCGCCCTGAACAACTTCCGCAGCCTCGAGCAGGCCGGCGCGCGCGGAGCCTACGGGTTCTACGAAGCGCTCGATTACACGCCCTCGAGACTCCCGGCGAAGACCGCCGCGGTCGTGGTCCGCTCCTACATGGCGCACCATCAGGGGATGACTCTCGTGTCTCTGGGGAACGTGTTGCACGAGGGGCTGACCAGGAAGCGCTTCCATGCCCACCCGATGGTCCAGGCCGGGGAGCTTCTTCTCCAGGAACGCACACCGCGCGCGGTGGCCGTCACCCGGCCTCGGGCCGAGGAGGTCCAGGTCGCCGCGCTCGTGCGTGACCTCCTTCCTCCCACCCTGCGGCGCTTCGACTCACCCCACGACGTCACTCCCCGCACCCATCTGCTCTCCAACGGACGCTACACGGTCATGGTCACGGCCGCCGGCTCCGGGTTCAGCCGCTGGCGCGAGCTTGCCGTGACCCGCTGGCGGGAGGACACGACGCGCGACTGCTGGGGGACGTTCGTCTTCCTGCGGGACGTGGAGACCGGTGGGGTGTGGTCGGCCGGATTCCATCCGAGCGGAACGACCGTGGATCAATATGACGTCGTCTACTCGGAGGACCGGGCCAGGATTGTGCAGAGAGATCGGTCCCTTTCGATCACCGTCGAGATCGTGGTCTCCCCCGAGGATGACGCCGAGCTGCGCCAGGTGACGGTGACCAATCGTGAGAACCGGCACCGTGAGATCGATTTCACGTCCTATGCCGAAGTCGTGCTGGCTCCGCAGGCGTCGGACGAGGCCCACCCCGCCTTCTCGAATCTGTTCGTGGAGACGGAGTTCGTCCCCCATCTCGGTGCGCTGCTTGCCACACGGCGCCCGCGCTCCGCGGACGAGCCGAAGGTCTGGCTCGTGCACCTGGCCGCGCTCGAGGGAGAGGCGGTTGGCCCACTGCAGTACGAGAGCGACCGCGCGCGCTTCCTGGGGCGGGGCCGCGGGATCCGCACGCCGGTTTCCGTGATCGACGGTGGGCCTCTGACCAATTCGGTCGGAACGGTCCTCGACCCCATCGTGAGCCTTCGGCACCGTATGGCACTCGCTCCTCAGGCGACGCTCCGCATCGTGTACACCACGCTCGTGGCACAGTCACGGGAGGAAGCGCTCCAGATCGCCGAGAAGTATCAACAGCCGGCGACCTTCGAACGGGAGAGCACCTTCGCCTGGACGCGGGCCCAGGTCCAGCTGCATCACCTGAGGATCACGCAGGACGAGGCGCACCTCTTCCAGCGTCTGGCCAATCGCCTGCTGTACATCGATCCCACCCTGCGCGCGGCGCCTCAGGTCCTGGCCATGAACCGCAGGGGCGCGCCAGGGCTCTGGGCCCACGGCATTTCCGGCGATCTGCCCATCGCTCTGGTGCGCATCGAGCAGGACGAGGAGCGGGGCGTCGTGAGGCAGCTCCTGCGGGCGCACGAGTACTGGGGCCTGAAAGGGGTGCCCGCCGATCTGGTGATTCTCAATGCGAAGGGCACCTCCTATGCGCAGGATCTCCACCAGTCGGTCGAAGCCATGGTCCGGGTCAGTCGATCCACGGCCGGGCGCGAGGCCGACAAGGAACGAGGGCGCGTCTTCGTGCTGCGGGAGGATCTCCTGTCCCAGGAGGACCTGACCCTGCTGCGCTCCGTGGCGCGCGTGCTGATCATGGCGAACCGGGGCTCGCTTTCCGAACAGACCATCCGCCTGGATCGGTCGGCACCGGCTCCGACGCGGCTCGACACTCCCCGCGAGAAGGCGCAGACCGTATCTCCTCCCGCGCTGGATCTCGAGTTCTTCAACGGTCTGGGGGGATTCACGCCGGACGGACGCGAATACGTCACGGTGCTGGGCGCAGGGCAATGGACACCGGCTCCATGGATCAACGTGGTGGCCAACCCAGGTTTTGGATTCCAGGTCTCGGAGTCCGGCTCGGGGCATGCGTGGTCGGTGAACAGCAGGGAGAACAGGCTGACGCCTTGGTCCAACGATCCCGTCAGCGACGCTCCGGGAGAGACCATCTACGTCCGCGACGAGGACAGCGGTCTGGTCTGGGGACCCACCTGCCTCCCCATCCGCGAGGAAGCCTGGCCCTATGTCATCCGGCACGGCCAGGGGTACAGCCGCTTCGAGCACACAGCGCACGGCATTGCGCTGGATCTCCTGATGCTGGTGCCGCTGCGTGACCCGATCAAGATCTCCCGCCTCACTCTGGTGAATCGATCCGGCCGCGCGCGGCGGCTCTCGGTCACGGCGTACGCGGAATGGGTGCTCGGTGTCGCGCGTCCGAGCTCCGGTCCTTTCGTTGTCACCGAAATCGACGCCGCGACCGGAGCCATTTTTGCCCGGAACGCCTGGAACAAAGAGTTCGCCAACAGGATCGCCTTCGCGGACCTGGGGGGGCTCCAGACTTCGTGGACCGGCGACCGCCTCGAGTTTCTGGGCCGCAACGCGAGCCTCGAACATCCCGAGTCGCTGATGCACGACGAGGAACTCTCGGGCAGGACCGGAGCGGGCATGGATCCGTGCGCCGCGTTGAAGACGATCGTCCAGCTCGAGCCCGGAGAACGCACCGAGGTGCTGTTCCTGCTGGGACAGGGTAAGAGCGTCGAGGAGTCCCGAGCCCTCATCGAGCGCTATCGCGCGATGAACACCGATCGGGTTTTCCACGAGGTTCAGCAGCACTGGGACAGCCTGCTCGGCGCGGTGCAGGTGAGGACCCCGGATCGATCCATGGATCTCATGCTCAACCGCTGGCTCCTGTACCAGACCCTCTCGTGCCGTATCTGGTCCCGATCCGCGCTCTACCAGTCCGGGGGGGCGTACGGTTTCCGCGACCAGCTCCAGGATGTCCTGGCCCTGGCGGCGATCAGGCCCGACATCGCACGCGAGCACCTCCTGCGGGCTGCCGCGCGCCAATTCAAGGAAGGGGACGTCCAGCACTGGTGGCATCCCCCCACGGGCCGCGGGGTCCGGACCCGGATCTCCGACGACCGCCTCTGGCTTCCCTATGCGGTGGCCCATTACCTCGGGACCACCGAGGACCAGGCAGTGCTCGACGAGAAGGTCCCCTGGCTCGAAGGAGCGCGACTCGATGACGGTCAGCAGGAAGCGTACTCGGAGCCTGCGGAATCCGATGAGCGCGCGACGCTCTTCGAACACTGCGCGCGTGCCCTGGACCGGAGTCTCGACATGGGCAGCCACGGCCTGCCCCTGATCGGCGCCGGAGACTGGAACGACGGCATGAACCGCGTCGGCCACGAGGGCCGCGGAGAGAGCGTCTGGCTGGGGTGGTTTCTCCTGGTGAACCTGCGGGAGTTCGCCCGCATCGCCGATAGGCGCGCAGAGGGGGAGCGCGCGGCACGGTGGCGTGCGAGCGCCGCATCCCTGGAAACATCGCTGGAGCGCGAAGGATGGGATGGAGAATGGTACCGGCGCGCCTACTTCGACGACGGAACGCCGCTGGGGTCCGCGGCGAACGACGATTGCCGGATCGACTCCATCTCACAGTCCTGGGCGGTTCTCTCGGGCGCCGCCAGCATGGGACGGGCGCGCCAGGCCATGGAATCGGTGGAGCGTCACCTCGTCCGTCGCGCGGATCGGCTTGCCCTGCTCCTCTCCCCGCCCTTCGACCGGACCCCCCTCGATCCCGGATACATCAAGGGATATCCCCCCGGAATCCGGGAGAACGGCGGGCAGTACACGCACGCCGCGATCTGGTCGGTCATGGCTTTCGCCAACCTGGGCGACGGCGACAAGGCCGCCGATCTGTTCCGTCTGCTGAACCCCGTCCACCACGCAATCAGTCGTGCGGATGTTCGCCGGTACAAGGTGGAGCCGTACGCCGTGGCGGCGGACATCTATTCCGAACCGCCCCATACGGGACGTGGGGGATGGACGTGGTACACAGGGGCTGCGGGCTGGCTGCACCGCGCGGGCCTGGAGTGCATCCTCGGCTTCCGGAAGCAAGGTTCCGCTCTCCGCATCGATCCCTGCATCCCCAAACACTGGAAGGACTTCGAGATCGCCTACCAGCATGGCGGCACGGCCTACCGGATCATCGTCGAGAACCCGAGGGGTGTCTGTCGCGGGGTATCCCTGATCCGTCTTGACGGAACCCTGCTCCCGGCGGAAGCGCTCGTCCCCTTGTCGGACGACGGTCGCGAGCACCAGGTCCAGGTCGTGCTCGGGTAGGCATTCTCAGAGCACTGCTCAACGACCCCCCGTGGTGCCGTGACGCCTGCTTCAGCGGTCACCCTTGGAACGGAGGGAGGTGTTCTGGCGATGTCCGCGCCGGGCTTCTGGCGGAGCGCCGCCGGCATCGGTGCCTCCCTGCGACTGCTCCCCCTCGCCGAGGATCTCTATCTCTCCGGCCTCGAGCAGCTTCTTGATGGCGGGCCGTTCGGCCGCTTTGTCCGCGATCTGGCCAGTCTTGAGAGGCCCGAGGTGCATGAACTTCCCACCGGCGAGCGCGATCTTGATCGGCCTGTTGGTCTTGTTGGAGATGATCTTCACGATGACCCTCCGAGGGAGCACAGTCTACATCAGGAACACCAGGTCCAGCATCGCCCGATCGAGCCACTCGTCCAGCTCGTCGCGTCGCTGGCTGAGGACGCCGATCTCCGCGAACGCGCGCCGGTGCAGGGCGACCGCGAACGACAGGCGCGCGCCGCGCTGGGCTGTGCGGAACCACCACTCGTCCCCGCCGAAGGCGGCGAGCGTCGCATCCTGCTCCACGCGCTGAAGCAGCAGCCGCAGACGCCAGGTTCCCCTCTCCTGAAGCTCGCCCCAGTCGACGCGCAGATCGGCTCCCGAGCGGCGATCGTCCGCGCCGGCGTTGAACAGCAGATCGAGGCGAAGACGCAGGGGCCGGTGCTCGCCCAACCACTCCCAACCGACGGAGACATTGACGACCTCGAAGTCGGAGAGGAACTCCTCTCCACCGGAAGCCAGCCGGTTGGTTCTGGCGTAGCCCGCCTCGATGAGCTCGGACGTCCGATCGAAGTGCCAGAAGGCCCCGCCGACGGAGAAGCCACCTTCAGTTTCCCCCTCCCAGCGGACCGCGGCTGCAAGGCTCTCATCCTCGTGGTCCTGGCTGCCCACCGAGACCCCGCCATAGACACGCTGCGCCAACAGCGCCCCGGCGCGGAGCTCGGCGCCAGCGAGGACTCCGCTGAAGCGGATGTCGCGATCCCACAGGACCTCGGTGCCGGTGAATGGAGAGGAGGCGAGCCCGATGGTCGCGGTGAAGGTGCTCTGCGGAGCGGCGAACCGCACGTAGGCGCGGTCGACGGTCAGCTCGTCGGAGACGAAGTTGTCGCGCCGGATCTCGTTCTCGGCGTTCGAATCGCTCGCAAGCGACGCGAGCGCGCCGGCTCCAAGATGGAGGAATCTCCCCGAGCCGAGGGTCGCCTCCAGGCCCGGACGCAGGCGCAGTCTCGCCCGCTCGAAGTCGTCGGTGGGGGCGTCGCGCACGGCTTCGTAGCGGAAGAAGGCGTCTCCGGTCAGGACCAGGAGCGCCCTGCGCCCGGCGGGAGAGCCTGCGGTCTCCGCTTCCTGAGAAGCGGGATCGGCAGCCATCGCGACGCCGCAGGCTGCCCCGAGGAACATCCCAAGCGTCACACATCCGGTGGCGATGGTCCGTGCCGGAGCCGGGCCCACTGTCACGCCGCCGCTCCAGCCGTCGACGCGCGGTCCAAGGCCTCGGAGAGCTCCCGTGCCGACGCGTACCGGTCGGACGGATCCTTGGCGAGAGCCCGCAACAGGACGGCTTCGAGATCGGGGCTCAGAGTCGGATTGAGCGACCGGGGCGGTGGCGGCGGGGCATCGATGTGGGCCCGCAGCAGTGCCAGGGCCGAGCTGGCCTCAAACGGGCGACGGGCGCAGAACAGCTCGTAGAACATCACGCCGGCTGAGTAGACATCGGCCCGCCGGTCGACATGACGACCCAGGGCCTGCTCGGGTGACATGTAGAGCGGGGTTCCCATCCGGACGCCGGCTCTCGAAGGCCCGTCACCGGCGTCCACCGCGCGCGCCAGGCCGAAGTCGGCGATTTTGACGCCGCCGGACGAGTCGACCATAACGTTGGCCGGCTTGAGGTCCCGGTGGACCACCCCCTGAGCATGAGCGGCCTCCAGCCCGTCGCATATCTGACGTGCGATCCTCATCCCCGCGGACAGCGGCAGCCGCCCCCCCGCCAGCAGGCGCTGGAGCGAAACCCCGTCGACGTATTCCATCAGGATCGCCCAGGCGCCCTCGAGCTCGAGCAGCTCGTGCGTGCGCAGCACGTTGCGGTGCGTGATCCGCCGAGCCAGTGTGATCTCCTGGCGAAACTGCTCCACCCGATCCGGTTCGGCTGCCATCACCTGAGCGGGAAGGATCTTGATGGCGACCATCTCTCCGAGCCGCTCGTCGTGCGCCTTCCAGACCGTGCCCATGCCACCGGCGCCGAGGGGAGCCAGGATCCGAAACCTGTCCTGAAGGATCCTCCCCGGCGCGATCGACTGCACGCCGTCGTGGCCGCATTCCGGCCCGCGCGAGGAAGCGCCTGGAGAGGCTGGCGCCGCTTTCTCACGCGCGGGGAGGTCGCGCGTGGCGGCGGAAGTCTCCGATACGGCGCCCTCCCCGGCTTCACGCGGCCCGCCCGCGACGCGCAGGGCAAGCGCGCCGATCCACGCGTCCATCTCATCTTTCTCCTTCAACTGGGCGACCATCATGCGGAAGGCTCCCGCGAGGACCCCCACCTCGTCTGGGGTCTCGGGGGGGAGCGGAGCGTCGTAGTCACCCGCCCGCACCCGCTCGGTGGCGCGCACGAGCGCCGCGATCGGCCGCGTGATGCGGCGTGCGAACAGGACCCCCAGCGCCAGGGCAACGGGAATCGTCGCCAGTCCTGCGGCGACAAGCGTCGCCTGGATTTTCTGGAAGGAGGCCAGCTCGCGATCCACCGAGCGCAGCGCCACGAACCCCGCCGGGTGCGCATCATCGTCGGACAGCAACGCGGTCTGCGCCACGAACTCCTCGCCGTCCGCGTCGAGCCTGTGCGGCGGGCCACCGGCGGCGAGCCCGCGATTCGCCAGGAGTCGCGTCAACTGCGAGCGCGACATCCGCAGTGTCGAAGCGCCGGGAACGAGCCCGCCGGGCCCCCTGGAAAAGAAGACCAGCTCCGTCCCGGTCGCCTGCCTCAGGTCCGAGACGAGGTCGTGACCGACCGCCTCCAGCGCCACAATCGCCGCGGCTTCGCCGGCTTGCAGCGGTGCCGCGGCGGCGAGGTAGATGGCCCCGTCGGGATCCACCCAGAACCCACGCGCCGGCGCCCCGGCAAGGGCCTTCGTCAACAGGCGCGGCACCGGCGCCGAGGGCGGCGCGGCCGGCGGCGCTGGAGTCGTTTGCCCGCCCACGGGCTTGCGCGTGTCGGTGATCGTCGTGCCCCTCGCGTCCGCGATCACGAAGGCGTCGAGCGCGTACAGCGACAGACGATCCTTCAGGTTGTCGAGCACCGACGGAAGGTGACCTTCGGCGACGTAGGCGCGGAAGGGGGGGTCGTTGACCAGAAGCCTCGTGATCAGATCGAGGCGATCGAGTCGTGCCGCCACGTCGTCGACGACCTGGTCGCCGGCGCGCAGCACGGCGCTCTCGAGCGCGGGGCCGGCGAGACGCTGCATCCGCACCCACACCGCGCCGATGCCGGTCAGGATGAGGCCGACGGCAAGCGCCGACATGAGCGCGCCGACTTTCCATTCGAGCCCGATCCGCGGTGGGGCCATTTACGTCCTTCCTCAGTATCGGTCGCGGCCCGTGTACGGGCGGCCGTCCTTGTCCAGATGCGGACGCTTCCTGTAGCCCGAGTCGTCCAGCCGGATGTCGACACTGACGACCGCGCCCAACACAACCTCGACGGAGAGCGAGGCCGAGCCTCCGCGCTCGTGCCAGGCCCATACCTGGTAGCGTCCCGTTGGCGCATCGTCGATCGTGAAGGATCCGTCCGGTGCGACGGAGGCCCGCCACGGACCAGGCGTCACTACGACGAAGGCTTCCATCTGCGGATGCACGTTGCAATAGACACGCACGACGCCGGGCTCGCGGAACACGACGGCTCGCCCATTGCCGCGCCCGTAGAGGCCAAGATCGAACTGGTTGCCGGCCGATACGGAGAAGACGTTGTGGAGTATCGGGTCCGCGTTGGGGAATGACACGCTGGATCCGACCGGGACGGCCACCACGGCGGGTTGGAACGTCTTCTTCCTCATCTCGATGACGGCCAGCTCGGGGGGAGGTGCACTTCCGGTGGCGCCATCGATCCAGACGACGGCACCGGCAGGCGCCGCGCTCTCGCCGCCGCGCCCGACGATGGTCACGGTGCCACGCACGGTGGCCGCCTCGGCAAGGACCGAGACGGCCGGAGCTGCGACCGCGAGCGCCAGCATCAGGGTTCTGGTCCTGCGGGTCATCGCTCTCCTGGTATGCGAAGTCGCGTCCATGGGTGCGGTTGAAACGAGACTACCATGGGGCGATCCAGGATGGCTGGATGGGTCCCCGTCCAACGCGGCAACCAACGCCAGGCCGGAGCAACTGAAATGTCACTGAGGCCCACCCGGCTGCGCAACTGGACGGGCGACGTGCGCTGGCGGCCGGCGCGGATCGATCGACCGGGCACGCAGGAAGAGCTCGTGGCCTGCATCCGCCGAACGGCCATGCCCATCCGGGTGATGGGAGCGGGCCATTCGTTCAACGCGCTCTGCGCCACCGATCATCAAACCATCCAGCTCGATCGGCTCAGCGGTTTGCTGTCTGCCGACCGCGAGCGCAACGAGATCACGGTCCAGGCGGGGACTCGGCTGCGCGATCTCGGACCCCTGCTCGCCCGCCAGGGCCTTGCCATCGAGAACCAGGGAGACATCGATGCCCAATCCCTGGGCGGGATGCTGGCCACGGGAACCCACGGCACCGGCACGCGGCTGGGCTGCATCGCCAGTCAGGTCATCGAGCTGACCCTGATCACCGCATCGGGCGACAGCCTGATCCTGAGCCGCAGTCACGACGAGCGGCGCTTCCGGGCAGCCGCCGTTTCGCTGGGAGCCCTGGGGATCCTGTCCCAGGTCCGCCTGAAGCTCTGTCCTGCGTACCGCCTCTCCGAGGTGCGGCGGCGGGTTCCGCTCGACGAGTGCCTGGCCAACGTCGCCTCCATCGCCCCCCGGCATCGACACTTCGAGTTCTTCTGGTTCCCTCATGCAGACCTGGTCCTCACCAAGACCCTGGATCCAGCCCCGGCGGAGGAGGATCCTCCGAACCGGCTCCGTCCTTTCCTCACGAATCTGCTGCTGGAGAACTTCGCCTTCTGGCTGACGTGTCAAGCCTCGCGCCTGCGACCCGCCTGGACCCCGGCCATCAACGCCTTCTGTTCCCGCACACTCGACGAGTCGGATTATCTGGGCCCACCGCATCGCATCTTCCCCACCCCGCGCCTGGTGCGCTTCCACGAGATGGAATACGCCGTGCCGGCCGAGCGCGGCCCCGACTGCCTGCGCGAGCTGCGCGAGTTCATCGTCCGCCGCAAGCTGCCGGTGAGCTTCCCCATCGAGTACCGGTACGTGGGAAAGGACGATCTCTTCCTGTCCCCGTTTTTCGGGCGCGCCTCCGCCACCATCTCCATCAATGTCTTTCATCGCAACAGCTACAAGGAGTATTTCGATGGAGCGGAGGCGATCTTTCGCAATCACACCGGCCGGCCGCACTGGGGCAAGAAGCACAATGCCGGACCATCCTGGTTGCGCCGCGTCTACCCCCACTGGGACGACTTCAAGCTGATTCGGCAGGAGCTTGACCCTCAGGGACGATTCCTGAACCCTCACCTGCGCGGGCTGTTCATCGAATAGCCTGGGGGAATAGCCAGGGCGCGGTGACGGCCTTACTTCTGGCAGCGCGGGCAGTAGAACGTGCTGCGTCCCGCCTGGACGATCCGCCGGATGTTCGTGCCACACCGGCCGCAGCTTTCCCCCTTACGGTCGTAGACCCGGAGCGACACGGCGAAATAGCCGGCGTTCCCCTCGGCGTTGAGGAAGTCGCGCAGCGTCGTGCCCCCCGCCTGGATCGCCTCCTCCAGGACGGCGCGGATCGCGACCGCCACGTCGTCCCAGCTCCGGCGGCCGATGCGATGCACCGGCCGGCGCGGGTTGACACCGGCGCGGAACAACGCCTCGCAGGCGTAGATGTTGCCAATTCCCGCGATGGCGCGCGTGTCCATCAGGAAGTTCTTCACCGGCTTGCGACGCCCCCGTGTCGCACGGTGGAGCCATTCGCCCGTCATCCCGTCTTCCAGCGGCTCGACCCCGAGGCCGCGGAGCCGCGGATGCTCATGCAGCTCCCGATCGCGGATGAGGTCGATGAGACCGAAGCGGCGCGCGTCGGCGTAACGCAGCTCCCGACCGTCGTCGAGCTTGAAGACGACGTGCTGGTGCGGCCGGCTCACCCGGCCGGGCTCCGAAACCCAGAGCTGGCCGGTCATTCCCAGGTGCAGGAGCACGGTCCAGCCGGCATCGGTCTCGAGGAGCAGGTATTTGCTGCGCCGCTTCACGCCGGTCACCATCGCGCCGCGCAGCCTGCCCGGCACACGCGCGTCGATCGGCTGACGCAGCCGCCGTTCCCGCACCTCGACCGCGACCACCCGCCGTCCGGTCAGGAGGGGGGCGAGGCCGCGGCGTATCGTCTCGACTTCCGGCAGCTCGGGCACGGTGGATCCCTTGGAAATGGCCTCTTTTTGGCATGGTACTACTGAACCGTGCGGCACCCGGACGGAACTATGACCCGTCATTCCGCGTAATGATCCCCGAGGAGAGCGATATTGGGGACCGCGACGCTGGCCAGGATCATCCCGGAACGGTTCGACCCGTTCGACGGCCTCTTCCGAACCCGCGTCCCTCCACCGGCGCTCCCGAACGGCCTGCTCGATCTCCCCGCTGCCAGGCGCTGGTTCGCCCTGCTTTCGTGGGGGGACGAAGAGGGGCTCTACACCTACCAGATGCCCCTCGAGGGGCGCACGGGGAGCCGGGTGCGGGTGCTGGGGCGCTCACGGCTCATGCTCTCCTGCTACGACTACCTGGGCCTCGCGGGTCATCCGGCGGTCGAAGAGGCCGCCATCGCCGCGGTCCGGACCTACGGCACGGGGACGGGCGGGGTGCGGATGCTCACCGGCACCACCGCGCTGCACCGCGAGCTCGAGCGCGAGATCGCCGCGTTCAAGGGCGTGGAGGCCGCCCTCACCTTCGGGTCGGGCTACCTGGCGAACCTCGCGGTCGTGGCCGCCCTGGTCGGCCCGCGGGACCGCGTGTTGCTCGACGCCCTCGCTCACCGGAGCCTGCACGATGCGTGCGTCCTGGCGCGCGTGCCGGTGACGACCTTCCCCCATAACGACGTTGCCGCCCTCGAACGCGAGCTGCGGCGTACCCCCTCCGGACACCGCACGCTGATCGTGGCGGACGGCCTCTACTCCATGGAAGGCGACCTTTGCCCTTTCCCCGAGCTTGTTGAGCTGAAGCGCCGGTACGATGCCTTTCTCCTGGTGGATGAGGCGCACGCGCTGGGGGTGCTCGGCGCCACGGGGCGCGGCGTCCACGAGCACTTCGGCATCGCGGCCGACGCCGTCGACGTGTGGACCGGATCGCTCTCGAAGGCCGTGCCGTCGAACGGCGGGTTCCTCGCCGGCCGGCGCGATCTGATCGTGTACTTGCAGCACGCCTCGGCGCCATTCTGGTTCTCGGCGGCGCTCGTCCCCGCGGCCGCGGGGGCAGCGCTCGAGGCGCTGCGGGTGGCGCGGCGGGAGCCGGAACGGCTCGAGGCCCAGCGGCACAACGCCGGCGCGCTGCGCGCCGGGCTGCGCGCGCGCGGCTACGATACGGGAAATTCCGCAAGCGCCATCGTGCCGGTGCTGATCGGCGAGGAAGTCGCGGCCTGGGAGCTGGCGCGGCGGCTGTTCGACGAAGGCGTCCTCGCCTCCGCCGTGGTTCATCCGGCCGTGCCGCGGGGCGCCGCCCGCCTGCGGCTGTGCGCCACCGCGGCCCAATCGGCCGCGGATCTCGACGAAGCGCTCGACGCGTTCGACCGGGCCGGCCGCCCGCCCGGCATCGCGTGAGCCCCGGCGCCACCGCTTCGGTTCGCTCCCCCGCCGTGGGGACGGAACCCTACGACGTCCAGACGTACTCCGACATCGACAGCGTGGACCCGCGCGCATGGGACGCCCTGCTGGCGCCGGACGACGTGCTGGCGACGCATCGCTTCATCGGCGTCTGCCAGAAATCGCGGGCAGCGGACGCTGCCTATCGGCACATCACGGTGCACGACGGGAGACGATTGGTCGCGATCGCGACCTGCTGTCGGATGCAGGTGGCGCTCGATCTCCTCTCCACCGGCTTCATGCGCGGCGCCATCCAGGGGGTGCGCCGGTGGCGTCGCGACTTCCTGCGCGTCCCGGTGGCGTTCTGCGGGCTGCCGGTGTCGGTCGGAAACTCCTGCCTGCGGCTTCGCCCCGGGACCGACGCGCCGGCGATCGCCGCTCTGGTGGCGCGGGAGCTTCAGAGCTGGGCGCGCGACTCCGGCACGGCGGTGCTGTGCTTCAAGGAATTCGCGCCGCGGGAAGAGCCGATCGTTGAGTCACTGCCGGATCACGGTTACTTCCGGGCGCCCAGCATGCCGTCCTGCACCCTCGACATCGCATGGCGCACGTTCGAGGAGTACGTCGACGCGATGCGGGCGGGGTACCGGCGGCAGATCCTGGCGAGCCTGCGGGCGCGCGACCGGCTGGGCCTCACGGTGCGTCTGGTCTCTGCATGGGAGGCTCAGGCGGAGCGCATCTTTCCACTGTATGAGCAGGTCATGGACCGCGCCCCCTTCCAGCTCGAGCGGCTGAACCTGGCGTTCTTCCAGCATCTCGCGGCCGACCTCGGCGACCAGACTCGGGTCATCCTCGTCGAGCGCGACGGCGCGCTGCTCGCCGCCGCCGTCCTGCTCTACGCCCCCGGGGCGCTCACGTTCCTGCTCGCGGGGATCGATTACGCCCACCACCGCCAGTCCCAGGCCTATCTCACGCTCGTCGCGGAAATCGTCGCCGAGGCGATCCGTTGCGGGGCAACGCGGCTCGAGCTGGGGCAGACGACCTATGACCTGAAACAGCGCCTGGGCGCCACGATGAGCCCGCGCTGGCTCTACATCAAGTGCCCGAACCCTGCCGTGCACCTCGCCATCCGCGCGGCATCCGGAGCGTTGTTCCCTTCGATCGCGCTACCGCCACGACGGGTCTTCAAGGACCCCGGATTCACCATTGTCTCCTGAATGCGACTCGCGCTTTGCTGACCTGCTGCGCAGCGCGGGCCTGGGTCCCTAGTCACGAGGGTCCGGCGAGCGTCCTCTGACCTGAGCCTGGTCGAGGACGATGCCGGCAATCTCGTTGCCGAGCCCCTCGAGGCCGAGGATGCGGCCCCCTTCCAGGTTCGTCAGGAGCACGAGCGCGAAGCGCTCTTCGGGCAGGAGCCACAGGTCGCTCGTGAAGCCCTGCTGGACGCCGCCGTGCCAGACCGAACCGTCGGGTTCCCTTCCTTGCCTTCCGTCGATGTACCAGCCGTAGCCGTATCCGGTCGGTTGTCCGCTCGTTGTCTTCTGCTCCCTGGTCATCTGCGCGAACGTCTCCGGCTTGAGGAGCACGCCCTTCAGTACGGCGATGGCAAACCGCGCCATGTCTCCCGCGGTCGAAACCAGCCCCCCGCCCGGGATCTTGTAGCTCGAGTCCATCAACGAGGCATTGCGCCACGCGCCGTCGAAGGCGGCGTAGACCTTCGGATGGTAACCCCGCGCGCGATGCGGGATGATCGTGTGGATATCATCGACGAACGTGTGCTGCATCCCGGCCGGCGCGAAGACGCGCTCCCGCAGATAGTCCGGGAACGTCATCCCCGAAGCTCCCTCGATGACCACGCCAAGCAGCGTGTATCCGTACGTCGTGTAGGTGTATCGCGTCTCCGGCTCGTGGTCGAGCGGGTCGTCCTTGAAGATGTCGAGCGCGCCCACGAGGCTCTCGTAATGATTCGTGTGCTCACCTTCCTCACGTCTGTAGTTGCGAATGCCGCTCAGATGCGCCAGCAGCTGGCGCGCGGTGATGGGGAAGGGTTTGACCGGGAAACCGGGGGCGTACTTCTGGACTGGCGCGTCCAGATCGAGAGAACCCTTCTCCACGAGCTGCATGGCGGCGACAGCGGTGATCGCCTTGGTCGTGGAGGCGATGCGATAGACGGTCGAAGCGTTGGCCGGAACGCCATTCTCCACATCCGCCGTTCCGTAGCCCCGCTCCAGGACAATCCGATCATCCAGCACGATCGCGATCGACAACGCCGGGATGCCTCGCCGCGCCATCATCGCGCCGACCGCCGCTTCGACTCTCCCGACCTTGTCCGCGGGGAGCGGTTCGGTCGCTCGAGCCATCGCCGGCATCCCCGCGAGCAGGTGCAGTCCGATCGCGACGCCCAGCAGGACCATGTTTTTCATCGTCCGGTGGTTCATCTCCTGTTCCTCCCTGGCGTCCCGATGAGACGCCAAAATTTTGGCCTGACAGCGCATGAAAAAAGCCAGTTCGCACGAGAGCACCGTCATGGGGTGGGTGGTTCGTCGAGCGTCGCCCGCGCCGCGGAGCGGACGGCAACGTGAGGGTCGTTCAATCGAGTGCGGACCGCCGCGAGCGCCTCGGGAGTTCGAACGCGGGCCAGGTAGTCGACAGCGGCCCATCGCACCTGCCACGCGGGATCCGCCGTGAGCGGGAGCATGTCTTCGGCCGATCGCGGGTCTGCCAGCCCGGCGAGGGTCGCCGCCGCCATCGCTCGGACACGCCACACCGGGTCGCGAACCATCGTCGTCAGCTCCTCGCGAGCGTCCGCGGCCCCGACCACACCGAGGCACCATGCGGCGTAGGAACGCACCCGCCAGTCGGCGTTGTCGAGCGCCTCCACGAGCGGACGCATCACCTCATCCTCGCGCGCAACCGACAGCGCCCAGACGGCTCGCTCCCGGATGAGATCCATGGAGTGCTGCTTCTCGTGTCGTGTCCCCTCCAGCAGCCGCTCGAACGCCTGAGCCTCGCGTTCGTCCCGAGGGTGGAAGTGCCGGCTCAGAGCCCATCGCTCCTGCTCGGTCGATAACGGCACACGCTCTCCGTAGAGGATCTCCGCGCTCTCCTGCGCCGCGGTGATCGGCGCGGCCTCCCCGGATACGCCAAGACCGGCCATCGCCACGGCCGCGATCAGCACGCCTGCCGGAACCGAGGCCATCAGCGTCCGCGGGCTCGAACGCGGCGTCGTGGGGTCGAGGATGGCGCGAAGACGGTCCTCCAGCCCGTGCCCCTCCGCCATCGCGAGGGCTGATGGGATCGACCCGGCCCCACCGCGGGAGACGCTCTGGGCGAGGTCGAAGAGCCATTCGGCGTAGTCGATGTCAGGACCGCCCGTGGAGAGAACGGCATTGTCGCACGCGCGCTCACGCTCCCAGCGCATCCTGCGCGATGCGAACCACACCGCCGGGTGGAACCAGAGAAGCGCGCAGCAGAGCTCGGCGACCGCCTGCGTGAGCGCGTCGCCTCGTCTGATGTGGGCGAGCTCATGCCTCAACGCGGCCTCGAGCCTCGGCGCAGGCCAGGCACCGGCGGCCGCGGGCAGAGCGATCACCGGCCGGAGCAACCCCCATGTCGCAGGCACCATGAACGCGTCGGTCTCGATCATCCGCACGCGACGCAGGCGGGATCGTCCGGCAAGCACGAGGAGCGCCGCGCGGGCCGTGCCCGCCTCGATCGGCCGGCCGCGGGCGGCGATGCGCCGGAGGATCATCTGCCCCGCAACGATCCTGAGCGCCAGGATCGCCACGCCGGCAACCCAGATGAGCAGCAGCGCATGACCGACCCATGCACGCGCGTGGGCCGGTGATGCCCCCTCGCCCGGCGCGCCTGTCGTTGGCGGGGCCTCATCTCCGGCAACAGGATTCGTCGCCGGGAAACCTGGAGCGCCCAGACCGGGCACGCGGACCAGAGCGCCCACGGGGAGCGACCACATCGCCGGAGCCGGTGCCATGACGGCGATGGCGAGCGCGCTCGCCAGCACCGCCGTCCAGAGAACATGACGGCATGCGGCGCTGGCGGATCGAAGCACCCTTGCCGCCACGGCGGCCATCATCACCAGGGCGAAAACCTTCACGCTGACGGTGGCGAGGATTGCGAGGATGGCGATCGCGTCGGGCATGGGTCAGCGCCGGCTGCGGGCACGATCGATGAGCGCCCGGAGCCGGTCCAGCTCTTCGTCGGAGAGGGGCGCGCGAAGCTCGAGAAGCGTGGCCATCGCCCGGGCGTGCGAGCCCTGGAAGAACGTCTCCACGACATCGCGCAGCACGCTGCGGTTGGCCTGCTCCGCCGGCACGACGGGCGAGTAGACGTGCCGCAGCCCGTCCAGGTCATGGCGCAGATGCCCCTTCTGCTCGAGGATCCGCAGCATCGTCCGCACCGCGGTGGCCGTCGGCGGGTTGGGAAGACGAGCGGCGATCTCGGCGACCGTGGCGCTCCCCAGGCGATAGATCACGTCCATGATCTGGCGCTCGCGACGGCTGAAGTCGCTCGCCTGTCGGGATCCGCGGCGTGTCGGGCGCATACCCGCCATAATATTGGCGGGTCACTGCCGCGTCAAGGCCCTGGCGCGCATCGCCTCAGGGGCCGGCGAGTCCCCGCTCGAATCGGTCCCGAGCGACCCGGTGCCGCTTCTTCAAGGACGCCGGC
>Ga0137325_1000029_pt1 | contig 35518 bp, 57 predicted proteins | sample EasRivERMZT469_2_FD_102294 | JGI IMG/M metagenome (GOLD analysis project Ga0137325, IMG submission 102294) | Soil microbial communities from meander-bound floodplain in the East River, Colorado, USA - East River MetaG ERMZT469_2 | ecosystem: Environmental > Terrestrial > Soil > Floodplain ...
CCGATTCGGCGCAGTTGCCACTCGATGTCTGGGGAACAGGAACGCCGTGTCCGCACGATCTATTGGGAGCTGCGGGAGGCCGGGGCGTATGACGCCGTGGCCACGTTAACCCGCATGGCAGACGGGCGGGCGCAGACCTACGTGGACCGCCAGCCGTTCAGAGTGATTGGGTTTGAAGCGGAGCCTTAGCGGTAGCCCACCGTTTGAATTACAATGTTCTTATTTTCAGACTTCCACGACTGCACACGCTTCTCTGGAAACGGTCCCTCAAAGTACACCGACTCTCGCGCGCCAACGTGGAAGTGGGCGAAGTCTGTCGACACAGTGGCTGGTTCATGGCCAAGATTCGTAATAGCCAGACCAGAGATCCACGCAACACTCGATGGCACGAGCAGTACGTTGGCTGTTGGTGCAACATGGGCCAACGCCATCGGTGCGAGCGCGGCGACCGCAGCCACCTTCGCGGAGAGGAAGAAAAAGGCGCGGCGAGAGAGGTGCTGACGCGGCTGACAGAGGGCGCGAATGTCATGGGCAACGCCGCAGTATTCGCAGACCATGCGACGAATCATAGCACGCTAGCACCACCAGACCAGTAACGGCACGACGAGCCGTTCCGGCTGCTCAGCGAGCCTTCCCAGGATCAGGCATACCGCTTAATCACGTCCGGCGGCGGAAAGGCCTTCTTGCGGCGGTCCACCTTAGCCCGCCGGTCGGTGCCGCTTCGACGGTCTGCGCGGCGCCGTTCTGTGTAACGACCAATCCCCGGCGTAAGCAACTCATGGGCCGCAAGGCCAAACACCCGCGCGACCCGCTCCACGTCCGGCAGCCGCATCCCACGCTGTTCTTTGGGGTTCTGTGGTGGATTCAGGATTCTGGATAGCCATGCGTCCGTGCGGTGCCTGGTGCGAGACCCCACCACCATCTTGACGAGATCCGCCGGACGCATGCCACGTGCCTCAAGCAGTGCCCGAATGTTGTGCCGTAATAGATCTTCTACCGTCACCTGTCAGCCAAACCCCTACTAGCCGTATTGCCGCCTGCAAATAGGTAACACGAAAATAGTTGCCGATTCGCATAAACCGATGACGATTAGTGTTGACACTGGCTTTGCGATTCAGTAAGCTTTGCTCACAATGAACGCAGCCGAACGCCTCCGGGCTTACCTAAACCGCAACCGACTGAATCAGGCCGAATTTGCGCGCGAAGTCGGGTTATCAGAGCCGTTTGTGTGCCAGCTCCTGAACGGCACACGACAGCCATCACTTACCAAAGCCGCAATTCTAGAGGGGGTCACTGGTATCCCCGCGAGCGCATGGGCGGTAACAGATGATGCCGAATTGGCAACAGCAAGCATGAGCAAGACCCGGAAACGCTAGCATTCACGGCCTGCAAATGCAAATCTGCGATAGTTTACATAACTGGTCTTATAAGTCGGGGGCCTACTTACCGAAACGCAAAGACTATAATGCGAATCGGCAAGTGGACTGGCAGGGCTTGTTCTGGTCGAAGGTAAGCAAGGATGCGGACGGCTGCTGGCGGATACGCGGGGCGCGGGCCAACCCGGCTGGTCACATCCACATCCTACTGCCGAACGGTTGGCGCGTCTACGCCCATCGGCTGTCGTGGTGGTTGGCGAACGGGAAGATTCCGAAAGGCGCGTCGATCTGCCATCGCTGTGACGTGCCCTGCTGCGTAAATCCTGCCCATCTGTTTCTGGGTTCCACCAAAGACAACATGCACGACTCGGTCCAGAAGGGCCGGAAGAACTGCTTCGGCATTCAAAAGCTGAACGCGGAACAGGTGCGAGAGATTCGCGCACTGGCTGCCCAAGGCGGCATAACCCACAAGGAAATCGGGCGTCGGTTTGGCGTGGCGCGGAACACGGTGAGTCAGATCGTGAACCGTGTCTGCTGGAAGCACGTGAAATGACCACGCTAACTCTCCTTCCTCGTTTCTGGCTTGGGCGGCTGTCGGCGGTCGCTTACCGGCTTCAACAGTCCGGCGTCGCGCAGCGCCTCAATCAGTTGAGTGATGGTCAGCGGTGAACTCATGAGCCGAATTATTGCTGCACACCGTTCAACGCAGGAAGTCCGAATGCCGGAGCGCATCGGACACGGCAAGCGGGCGGAACTGCCGCCGAGTCCGACCGAGTCCGATTTCGGACATGGCCCGCAGATCTGGGACGCCATCGTGCGCGGGCACGGCTCGGTCAAAGCGGCGGCGTTCACGATGGGGCAGAAGGACGCCTCGCAGATTCGTCGACAAGTCACGACCGGGACCATTCCGTTGCGGGAGTTCATGGAAGCCGACGAAACCGCCCTGTGTGAGTTCGCGGACTACGTGTTGGAGACCTTTCAACCCGCGCGGAAAAGCAAGCAGCAACTGGCGTTGGAAACCTTGCCCGAGATGATGCGCGTGATCATCGAGGCCTTAACGGAACTGAGAGGAGACCGCCGATGAAATTATCCGAAGCGATGAAGCTTGGTGCGATGGTGAAGCCGAAGGGCGTTGATGAACTGTTCACTATTAATCAACGCGGGGAATTGGCGTCGTGCGCCATTGGAGCGGCTATTGATGCGCTTTATGGTGAGGCGACAGAGTCAACAGACGCAGACGGCCCAGCGCATGAGATTTACGAGCGGTTCGGGTTTTTGCAGTCGATTGCGGACTGTCCAGCCTGCTTGTGGAATGACGACTTCCACGGCGAGAACGTGTTCGCCATCGTGCATCACCTGAACGACGACCACAACTGGACCCGCGAACAGATCGCGGACTGGGTCGCCACCATCGAACCGCAGGACGCCGAGACCCCACAGCCTGTGCCGGTGCCTGTTGCCGTGCTGGTGCAGCGATGAGCAGCCGTCTCGAGATCGCCTTACTCCTGATCGAGCAAGCGGGCTATCCCGCACACATGGTGAACCAGGACTCGATTGCGTGGCACCTGAAGCGATCGCCGTGGAAGTCGCCCGAAGTGGTGGTGCGGGAACTGAACATCTGGCCGCGTTGTGAGGCGTGTGACCGCGCCATTGCGGAACGGCAGCGGGAGTCGTGATGCTGACCCCTCGCCAGTCGTTCAACGTCGCCTGCTTACTTCAGCAAGATCGCATCATGGCCTTCTTACGGCCCCAGACGATCTCTAGTTTGCCGCACGCGCTGCTTTACAAACCGGCTCCCAGCTCGGCACGTGAAGGAGGAACAGTGCGTGCGGTAATTCGCTCGAATCACGTCCATCGCTGTGAACTCACCGAGACCCAGCGGCGGAAGCAAGACGAGAACAAAGCCTATCGCGAGCGGAAGAAACAAGTGCAGCGCAGCAATCGGAACACCCCGCTGACGCCGACGCTGTTTGAACGGTACGTGGAGTCGTAATGACTGTGAGGTCGACATGGTCTGGCTGGCTCTTCTGGCTGCGTGGGCGCTGTTCGGATTCTTTTGTTACGCCATCCTGCGTGCGGGCGCACGAGAGGACGCGCTACGCGAAAGGCTGGGAGACAGCACCCCAGTGGGACTTGGCGGCGAGCCGCCGGCAACCGTGGTTGACCGCCGAGGACAAGCGCAAGACGTTCCGGATCGTGCGGAGCGCATGAAAGGGTGGGCACCTGATGACACCACGTTTATCTAGGCCGTATCTCCGTGAGTTGTGGTCCGGCCTGTGGTCATGGGATGGGATCTGGCCGCTCAGTCAGGAGTTCGGATCGGTGCTGGCGATTGTGATCCTGTTCATGCTCGGGTTTATTGCGGGGCAGTTGTCGTGAGCTTCCACGACGCCGCCACACCAGAAGACACACCTGATTACGAGTTCGACGCCGAGATCGCCCGACTCGAGCGCCACACCACCGAGACGGAGGAAGGAGACGACGATGCAGACGAGCGAACAGATTAACGAGATCGCGACGGCGCTGGCGAAGGCGCAAGGGGCCATCGAGGGCGCGACGAAGGGGAAGGTGAACCCGCACTTTAAAAACGCCTATGCGGACCTGTCGTCGGTGTGGGAGGCGTGCCGTGAGCACCTGACGAAGAACGGGATCGCGGTGTTGCAGCCTGTGGCGCGCGTGTCGCACCCGAAAGACTCGAGCATGCACCAGTTGGTCACTCTCACGCGCCTTGTCCACACGTCTGGGCAGTGGATGCAGGATGGCGGGATTCCGCTGCTGTTGAGTAAAGAAGATATGCAGGGTCTCGGCTCGGCGCTGACCTACAGCCGGCGCTACGGGCTGATGGGCATGGTCGGGATCGCCCCGGAAGATGACGACGGCAACGCCGCCAGCCAGAAACCCGTGCGGCAGGAATCCGTAGAGGTGCCAGCCGGGTTTATGAAGTGGTGGAACGAATTGGAAGACGTATCTGCGGAAGGGACGGCCGCGCTGAAAAAGATGTGGGCTGCGGCGCGCCCGGAGTATCGCCAGCACGTCACGAAGCACACGCCGTTGGTGTGGGAAGAACTAAAGGCGAAGGCCACACACGCTGACATGGCGGTGCCCGCATGAATTTCACCGTCTGTCTCGCCGACCAACGCTCCGAAGAATGGCGCCACGCTCGCTGTGGTCGGCTGACTGGCTCTCGCGCCGCCGACATGCTGGCGACGATTAAAAGCGGGGAAGCCGCCGCCCGCCGCGATCTCCGGATGCAGCTCGTCTGCGAACGGCTCACCGGCCAGCCACAGGATGACGTGTTCGTGAACGCCGCCATGCAGAGGGGCATAGATTGCGAACCGCTGGCGTTTGCGGCCTACGAGTCGCTGACGGGGCAAGTGGTGCATCGCTCCGGGTTCTTATCGCTCTCTGACTATCAGATGGGTTGCTCGCTCGATGGGCATGTGGATGATTTCGTTGGCATCTTAGAGTGCAAGTGCCCGAAGTCGGCGACACACCTGCAATACCTCAAAGACGGCACGGTGCCGAAGGCGCACCTCCCGCAAATCACCCACAACTTGTACGTGACCGGCGCCGAGTACTGCGACTTCTTTTCGTGGGATGACCGCTTCCCCACGCCGTTGCAGACATTCCTGGTGCGCGTCAACCGGGCCGACGTGGATCTGAAGGACTACGAAACCAAGGCGCTGGCGTTCCTCTTGGAAGTCCAGCGCGACTACGACGCCATCCGCACGATGACCGACCTGACGACGGTATTAGAGGAGACAGTGAATGCCCTTTGAAAAGAACCCGGATGAGATCGGCGCCCTCTGGCTGCACGCGAGCGCGAAAGGTGACTACATGACCGGCGAGATCACCATTGGCGGCGTGACACAGAAAGTGGTGTGCTTCCACGGCAAGAGCACCAGCCCGAAGGCGCCCACGTGGAACGTGTTGAAGTCCAAGCCACGGTCGGAGATGGCGACCCCGCCCGCCGGCACGTTTAACGCGAACGATACGGACATCGAGTTCTAGTGACGGTCCGCGATCTCGTCCGAGCGGCGCAACGCGAGATTCGTGACACCGATCTGCAACCGGATCGGGCGGCGGATCTGCTCGTGCGGCTCACGTCGCTGATTGGGAACGTGAACGACGAGATTAGGGAAGCCGATGCGGACTACGCCACGGTGCTCTTGTCGTTCCTCCAAGCGGACGAAGCGGCGAACCGAGCCAAGATTCGCGCCGAGACCACGCCGAGTTTCCAGCGCAAGCGGGAAGCCCGCGACACCAAGGAACTGGTGATTGAACTATGCCGAAGCCTGAAATATCTCCTAAAGGCGAAGTCCGAGGAACTGGCCCTGTCGAGGCACCAGTGACGCCAGAGCCATGCCATGTTTGTGGCGATCCCGCCGTGCATGTGGTGGAGGACAGCGACGATGCCTCTGGGTATCGGGGTGAAATTGGCCTTTGTGAACAGCACTGGGCGGAGCGGCGATGATCACCAAACCCAGGCCGAAACTTTTAGAGAAGCGCGACAAGAAAGCCGCCACAGACGCCTTAGATCGCGCCGAGAACGCCAGGGTGAGGCAGCGGAGCGGCGGGCAGTGTGAAATGTTGACGACGAACGATCCCGTGTTCCGTAATCGGCGCTGCCCCTTGCGCGCTTCCCATATCCATCACCTGATCAGCGGCATCGGCCGGCGGAACGTGGGGAAGTCCATCGAAGCGGCCCACAAGCTCCACGTGTGCGATCGGTGCCATGAAGAGATCCACGGGCACGTGTTGAAGCCGGTGAACGACTACGAGAAAGACGCGGCAGCCACGGTGCGGTATGAACGAGTCAGGTAGAACGAAAGGCGGCGTCGGTGCAGCAACTTCATCTCTGGCTCAAGTTCTACCCAAAAGACTGGAACGGAGACCATAACTTGCGCGCCTGCTCCCTCGCTGCGCGTGGCCTGATGGCGTCTCTCCTGGAGCCGATGCATGAGTCGGAACCGTACGGGCACCTGCTCGTCCGGGGGAAGAAGCCGGACTTCAACGAGCTGGCCGTCATCGCCAGTTGCAAGCTGCGGGAGGTGAAATACGGCATCGAGGAACTCCTAAAAATGGGGGTATTGAGCACGAATTCTGACGGGATTTGGTACTCGCGGCGCATGGTTCGGGATGAAGAACGACGTAAAAGACAGTCGCTCGGCGGCACGCGAGGAATGGCGACGCGTCAATCCCATCAATCACTTACCATGATTCACTCGCCAGTGGACTCGCCAGTGGTCTTGGAGCAGGTTGTCCCAAAGCAGGTGCCACCCATAGAAGCTAGAAGCCAGAAGCTAGAGGCTAGAGAAGAGCGGGAGAGCGCCCCCGCGCGAACACCAGACCGAAGCGAGACACGAACACCAGCCCCTCTCATCGCGCAATCGGCCCATCGGAACCACGCGATCTGCGGCGTCGTCTGTCTGCCGGCGGCGATGTATGAAGACTTCGTGGCGCGGTCTCGGCACCAGGCCGACCCGCGGAAGTACGTCTCCGACTTCTTCGCCACATGGAACACGCGGTATCAGTCCGGCGATCGGAAAGAGCAAGTCATCAGCGGAGATGCGTTTACGTTCTGGCGAGACCGCTGGAAAGAAACCCACGCGGCCGCGGATAAGCCCGCCGTAGTCGACGTGGCCGCACTGGCGTGGCAGAAAATTCAGGCGGACAAGGCGCGGTACGGGCGATGACCAGCGCCGACTATTCGGATTTCGTCGCGATGTTTCAGGAATTGGCGTCGATCTTCCGCTTTTACGGCACGGAAGAACAGAAGGCCGCCGCGATGGGGGCGTATTTCCAGACGCTCCAAAGCTATCCCCTCGATCGCGTGCGGAAGGGCTACGAGCAACTCAAAGTCACCGCCACAAAGATGCCGGTGCCGGCGCAGTGGATTACCGCGATGCCACGCGGCGACAACGCCTTACCGGAGATGGACTGGCGGCAGCAGAAAGCGTCAGACGAAGCGGAGCGGTTGTTCTACGAAGGGGCGTTCTGTCATTGCGCGGAGTGTGAACAGGCGAACGTGACGCATCTGAACCTGCGCTATGTGCCAGTGCAGGACCGCGACGGCAACGTGATGCCCATGAAGCATCCGAACCGATCGCAGCCGGTGTTATTGGGCGAATGGCTTCACGGCCAGCGGCTGCGGAGTTGGTATCGCGCTCGAGCGGAGTTCTACCAGAAGCTCGAGAGTTTGAAGCCGGGGATTCGGCAGGTGATTGAACCAGCCGAAGTTGGGTAGGGGGGAGATCCAGCCCGTGAGGGGGAGGATGAAGCTGTTGGATTTGTTTTGTGGAGCGGGCGGTGCGGCGATGGGCTACCACCGCGCTGGCTTTACGGAGATCGTCGGCGTGGACATCAAGCCACAACCGCGCTATCCGTTCACCTTTGTGCAGGCCGATGCGTTGGAGTATTTCGATGGCCATTGGGCTGATTTCGATGCGGTTCACGCCAGCCCGCCATGTCAGAAATATTCGTGGGCGGCGCGGCGTTGGCGGAACGTTGAGCGCGCCGATCTATTAGAGCCGACGCGCAAGCGCCTGGATGGTGTTGGCCTCCCGTGGGTGATCGAGAACGTCATTGGGGCGCCGATGAAGTATTCGGCTGTGCTGTGCGGCACGATGTTCGGTTTGCGCGTGTTGCGCCATCGGATGTTTGAAAGCAACGTGTTTATTTGGGAGCCATCTCATCCTCGCCATCGAGGCACTGTCGGAGGCGGTCAATACGTGACGGTGGCCGGCCACGGCGGGAACAACGCGAAGGGCCACGGGGGGCGGAAGGCCAAGCAGGACGCGATGGGCATCGACTGGATGAACGATCAAGAACTCAACGAAGCGATTCCGCCAGCCTATACGGAATACATCGGGCGGCAATTACTGAGTAGCCCGTGAGGGGGAGGATGACTCGCTATAAATTGCATTGGAGTTCGGGGAGCGGGCCATCCCCCGAATTGAAGTGGCAGATTTGGGATTGGCGTCTTCGCGCGCCAGTGGTGCATTTAGAAAACCGGGCGCTCGGTCGCCAAATTTGCAAACTGTTAAACGACAGCGACAAAAGGAGAGTGACAGATGGGACAAGCGTTTGATAGTCGCGGCAACGTGCTCGGCGAGGCAGAAGGTGACACGAAAGAGGAAGTCTTTAAGAAGCTGAATGAGTTTAAGGACGCGGCCGAGATTCGGATTCGTTCGATGGCGCCGCCTGTGCCACAGGCGTACGATCCGCCACGGGCGGCACCACAGCGGCTCAGTCTCGACAATGTGGAGCACGCGTTCACATACCACGCATGGAACGACGACCAGAAAAAGCGAGGCGCTGAAGTCACTGGGGATTTGATTGAAGCCGCGAAGTCTATTTTGCGGAATGTGCCGGAGTGCCCGATGCGAACACGGGCGCTGAACAACCTCATCGACGCGCGGATGATCGCGAACGCGGCGATTACACACGACGGGCGGTACTAAAGCTATCGCGCGGCGCGAACGCGGGCGCCACTAGTGCCGAGTGTTCCTCGTTAGAGGTAGGGCTGGGAAACAAAGCGTGGCAGCTCGGAGAGACGAGCACTTGAGTAGCCCGTGAGGGGGAGAGGCGAGCGATGACGAAGAACAACAAAGAGAAAAGAGATTATGCGCGCCGGTGGAGGGAGTGCGTCTAAGACCCTCTCTCGTCACCGCGACGACGAACTAGCTTGTTCGTAGAAGATTTGCCGGAAAAGGAGACGACGATGCGATTAAGTGAAGCTATTCGATTAGGGGCGATGTTGCGACCGCAGGGTATTGGCACGCTGAACTCAAGCGGGAGTTGCGCGCTGGGTGCGGCGGGTGAGGCGATTGGCGCGAAGTGCCCGCAGGCGATGTGCGGCATTCTGCCATTGCTCGTTGCGCGATGGCCCCGCTTGATGTCACAGATGGTGACGTTGCCGTGTGCGTGCCGCTTCGACTTTCCTTTTGGTTCCGCAGTTTTACACCTCAACGATAACCATCGCTGGACCCGCGAACAGATCGCGGATTGGGTGGAGACGATCGAGCCGCAGGCTGATGAATCTCAGACAGCGGTGGAAGTGGCGCAGCCGGTTGTCGCGGTAGCTCGAACGCAGAACTTTCTATAACCGTTCCGTGCGCGCATAAGGATTTGTATTTTATTTCTATATTAGGAGCGGCCCGCAGACGTATGAGCACCCCACAGGACTAAATGGCAGGACACGATAACTGGCTGACGCCGCCCGATCTCTTCCACCTGCTCGATCGCGAGTTCGGCTTCGACCTCGACGCCTCGGCGTCGGCAGGGCATGAGAAGTGCGCGCGCTTTATTACGCCCGAGCAGGACGCGCTGGTGACACCGTGGGAGGGCCGAACGGTCTGGGTGAACCCGCCTTATTCCCTGATGAGTAAGTTCGTCCAGCGGGCGTGGGAGCAGTGCCAAGAGCACCGCAACACCATCGTCCTGCTGATTCCGGCCTACACCGACCCCGCCTACTGGTATGACTGCATCGTGCCGTATGCCGATGAGATACGGTTCCTTGTGGGGCGCGTCAGCTTCTTGGAGAACGGGGCGCGGAAGACATCAGCGCGGTTCCCCTCGGTGGTGATTGTGTTTCGCTGGCGGCAGGGCGAGTTCAAGAAACCGCCGCACGTCTGGTGGTGGAAGTGGCGCAACGCGCCGAACAACGGCGAGCAGAAAGGCAAGCGACCGTGGGCGGTGCGAGAGAAGAAGAAAACGCCGCCTCTCTTAGATGAGATGACGGGCATGACTGCCGACGAACGAGGGTGGTTGGGCTAATGGCGAAATACGCATATCACCAAATCGACGGCAATCAACGCGAGATCATGGACTACCTCCAAGCGCACGGCTTCAGCGTGGAGAGTATCGGCCGACCGCTCGATCTGATCGCGGGGAAAGACGGGCGCACGTATCTGCTCGAGATCAAGCTCCCGAAAGCTAAGCTGCGGCCGACACAGGAGAAGTTCCTCGCGAGCTGGCGTGGGCACGCGGCGGTGATCCGGGATCTGACCGATGCGAAGGCGTTGATTGATCGGCACAATCGAGTGCAGGAGTTTAGCGAGCTATAGCGAGCGGGTAAAGCGGTCTTGGTATTTAGGCCGCACGGGCCGTAATTCTTTGTCGCATTTTCGTCTGTGGAAAGGCAGGGCACGATGACGGCACGCCCCACACGGCCCCTGGAGGAATTAATTGAGGAACTGGGACGTTTCCATTGGGCGATAGAACGTCATGCGCGTGATGAGTTTCGGGAGACGATGCGGCAACTACGTGCCCTCCTCGCCGTCCCTCCCGAGGGGGAACTGTGGAATCCTCAACACGATTGGCAGTTGTCGGATGGGAAGTCGCGGTATCTCTGCTCGGTGTGCGGGCAATGGACCGCCAATATGCCGCTGTATCGTGACGAGATTTGTCCCAAGCGTGAGCGCCGCGAAGGCGAACGCAGGCGAGAACCGCAATGAGCCTCGACCAGAAACAACCCAAGGGCCATCGAAAGGCGTGGAACGGTGGGCATCGCAAGCCGAACGTGCGGACATGGCGACCGGGCCAGATCGTCTATTGCCAAGGCCAGTGGGCGTGCCGTGTTGTGGAGGATTTAGGGGATCGCGTGTGCTATGTCGCGCTGCAAGGGCACAGCAGTACATATCGCGGCGAACATCTGACGGCCATGAAGGATCTATTTACGGAGGTGCGCGATGGGCGATAGCGGATTTCAAAATCGAACGATGACGGCACGCCCCACACGGCCCCTTGAGGAACTGATTGCAGATGCGTTTCAGGTTGCCGTCGAGATGCACCAGACGTGTGCAATCTGCGTCGACGACATTGCTGCAAATGGTCACAGCAGGCAGCCACACTGTTTTGAGGCAGTGGATGGGGCTGCGATTCTGATTCAAGAATTACGCGGCGTCGGGCTTGAAATACTCGCCGTCCCTCCCGAGGGGGCGCGAGCAGAAGACTTTCTGCGTTCTCGGGTCGATCCGTCTAAGTGTCATGCTGACGTGAGGGCGTATACCTACGCGGAAGTCCTTGAAGTGATGGAAGCCTTTGCACGCCAGACAGCCCCCGAGGGCGCACAGGGGTGGCGCGCCTACGTGCAGCATAAGCCGGACTGCGAATCGAGGCTGTCTACAAACGAACTACGCGGGTTCTGTACTTGCGGCCTCGATACGTTATTGGCCGATCCCCCCGCACGAGAGGAGACGCGAGATGAAGACTGATTCCGTCACACGTTATAGCCGAGTTGAGATTGGCGATGCCGCGAATCATGGTCGTCACGCCCGCTTCGACTATACCGGCGGCTACATTGGTATTTCGGATATGAATGATAAGGGGTTTGATGGAGACCGGGTGCTGCTGACGCCGAAACAGTTTCGAGCGTTGGTGAAGTTTGTCACTGCGAAAGGGAAACAGCGATGAGCGATCCCGCCCCCTCGACGCACTGTCAGGATTGCAAGAAGCCTCAAGTAGACGGCTATGTGGGTAAGGTGCCGGTGTGCATGGATTGTTTCGCCAAGCGATTAGCGGGGCTACTCCAATGAGCCATGACTTACCCTACAACTGTCCGGTCTGTGGCACGCCCCCCGCGTCCGCTGGCGGGGCGCAGGAGACGCCCACAGGCGCAGAGCAGATCTGCCCGATGTGTTATCACCCCTTCGATGCGTGCAGCCATTGTGGGCCCGCCGAGGCCACCGAGCACGATCCGTTGTGCAGTGAAGGCCGCTACGCGGGCGATCAGGTGATGCCGTGTGATTGCGTACCACGAGCCGGCCACACCGAGGCCGCCACCCTGCGGGCGCGCATCGAAGCGCTGCCGCGGTATGGACAGTCAGAGTTCAGCGACAACCCAGAGAAGGTCAGACAGATGGACACCGGCATCTGGTTCGAGCGTGAAGCCGTGTTAGCCCTGCTCATCCCCACAGAGGACTCCACGGACGCGCAGCCATGAGCGAGTGGGACGGCAAAGAACGGCGCGCCAGCGATCGGGCCAAACCGCCCTGTCCGGTGTGTGGCTGTGACCGGAGCGTGGTGGTGGACAGTCCAGGTGTGAGCAGTCTCGCGGAGGTGTATTTGCGTGTCCGCCAGTGCGATGAGTGCCGGGCCAGGTGGCGCACCTACGAATCCAACGACTGCCCCCAAAAACCTATTAGTGGCGTAGCGCGGGCCGGCTAGACCCCCTATGCTGTAGTTACCCTGTCCACCATCTCCTTCGATACGCTGGCGAATTATCGTGGTGTGGTGAGTCTCGTGGATGGTGCCTTCGACCCGATCCACGTCGGCCACCTCGCCTACTTCCGCGCCGCCCGATCGCTGGGCTATCCGCTCCTGTGCAACATCTGTCCTGATCAGGAGACCGCCCAGAAGCATCCGGTGCTCTTGCCCGCACAGGACCGCGCCCAGATTCTCGACAGCCTGGACATCCTAACCTACGTGCATGTGTCGGAGCGGCCAACCGTGGAGATTCTGCGGCAGTTGCGGCCTGCGTATTACGTCAAGGGCGCGGACTGGGCGGACAAGTTACCCATCGAACAAGGCCAAGTCTGTGACGAGCTCGGGATCCGCATTCGGTATACCGACACCCAACAGGGGAGTTCCACGGCGCTGCTGAAGCGGTTGCAGCCGGACGTGGACGCCTTTGAGCGGTTGGTGCAGGGCCAATGGCCCGCGAGTACGCCATGGGCGCCCGTGTTGCCGTGGGACTTTGAGAGTCGGGTGGCCGTGGAAGGCAAGCACCCCGATCTCATTGCGGAAGTCTTCGCTGGCCACAAGGTGTTGGATGCGGGCTGCGGAGCGGGGCATCTGGTGCGGCTGCTGATCGAGCGAGGCATGGATGCGCGAGGATTCGACCTGGCGCCGCAGACAGGGCACCCATGGTTCTTCGCCGCCGACCTCTCCAACGCCGCCGAACTCTTTGACGGCGAATATGGCGATCTGGTGATCGCACGCGAAGTGCTCGAACATCTCACCATCCGGCAACTGCGGCGGGCGGTGACAAATCTCTGCCGGCTATCCATGGGCTTCGTGTACGTGACCACGCGCTTTGCTAGGCAACCGGCGCACTTGCTCAGCGTGGATACGTCTGATGATTTAGACCCCGATCATCGCACGATGCTCCATCCCGATTTCCTGCGGACGCTGTTTGTGCTCGAAGGCTTCAAGCGCCGCGCCGATCTCGAGCAGCGGCTAGATCATAAGAACCTTGGTCGCGTCTTGGTGTACGAACGTGGTTGACGCCGTCTTGTCGTATCACGCTGATCCGATTTCGTGCGGGGTCGCGAAGTTCTCGCAGCAATTAGCGAAGCGGCTCGACGTGCCGTGGGACCGATGGGGCGCCATGCGAACCAACCCGCTGTTTTCGGTGAAAACGGCAGAGGTGCGCCAGTGGTTCTATGACGTGCCGGTCTTCGGCCCATACGAGCTCTTCTTTCACGATATGCCGAACATGGCGGATGGTGCCGCGATGAAGTCAGCGCGGCGTGTGTTCGCTGCCAGTGCGGCGCTCGCTGAAGAGATTCGCCCATACAGACGGGACGTGATCTCCGCATGGTGCCCGTCCCTCGTGGAAGCACAGCCCCGCGAACCGATCACCGTGCTCAGCTTCGGCATGGCCCATAAGATTCGCACCGACCTCTACGAAACGCTCAAAGCCAAACTCGACGATACCGGCGAGCCCTACGTGGTGTACGTGAGCGCGGCCCTCCACGAAGGCACGACGTTTAGCGATGCGAGCCAGAGCTTTGAGATGTTGCGGAAGTTGTTCGGCATGAACTTCGTGTTCCTCGGCACGCTCTCTGATGAGGCGATGGTGGACCGGCTCCGCACGTGTACCTATGTGGCCGCGTTCTTTGAGAAAGGCTTGCGGGAAAACAACACCAGTGTAATGGCGGCGATTGATGCCGGGGCGACGGTGCTGACAAACTGGGACGATCAGACGCCGGGTATCTTCCTACACCTCACGACGGACATTCGCGAAGAACCGCTGCCGCACATAGCACGGCGCAACTGGCTGCGCGAGTACTACAGTTGGGACAAATTGGTGGAGTTAATCCGTGGCTAGAGAACTCACCATCAGCACTCGCGTGATCGGCGACAATCACGCGCCCTACATCATTGCGGAAATCGGCGGGAATCATGGCGGCTCAGTACAAGTTGCCTGCGACATGATCAAGGCCGCGGCTCGCGCTGGCGCTGATGCCGCGAAGTTTCAAGTGCGGGGGCCCACCCTCTACAGTCAGGCACTCCTCGACAAACCGTACGACAACGAAAACAGTTTCGGCAAAACGTATGGCGAGCACCGCGCCATGCTGGAACTGAATCTCAACTCGTTACGTCTGACTCAGATCCAAGCCGAACAATCCGGCATCCAGTGGTTCGCCACGGCGTTTGATGAGCGCAGCGCGGATCGGCTGTTCGCGTTGAATGCGCCGGCGATCAAATTGGCCTCTGGCGCGTTGACGGACGTGGCCTTACAGAGTCATGTGGCGGGGTTGGGCATTCCGATCATCTTGTCCACGGGAGGCGGGGATGCGGCTGATATTGATCGCGCTGTGCAGCGGATTACTCGGGTTCATCAACGGCTGGCGCTACTCCATGCGACAGCGGCGTATCCACTCGACGCCAAAGACGCCAACCTCCGCTGTATTGGCACCCTCCGAGAGCGCTACCCCGACCTTGTCATCGGCTACAGTTCGCATTCCCCCGGCGTCGTGCTCCCGCTCATTGCTGTGGCTTTTGGCGCGTCGATACTGGAGTCGCACTTCACATTAAACCGGGCCAGCAAGGGCACCGATCATGCGTTCAGTCTCGAGCCGAAAGGCTTAGAGACGTTGGTGGAGGATGCGCGCAAAGTGCAGCAGAGTTTGGGCGATGGCGTGAAGCGGTGGTTACAGATTGAGCGCGGGCCTTTGTCGAAGATGAGAAGGCGTCAAACACCAGACGGGTGGCGAATCACGGGGGAACTTGATGGCATCTAAAGACCCGTTGCTCTGCCCGAAGTGCGGCGCAGGAATGGAACTCAAGAAGCACGGCTCAGGGGGCGGCTACCTAAACGACACCACTTGTGATCGTGATAGCGGCTGTGGGTCGCTTCAGTTATGGCAGTGCCCATCTTGTAAAAACGTGGAATGGGTGAGGTGGTCGTAAATGGCAGTCATTGAAAAATTCCCCGTGCATGACATTGGCGCCCGTACGTGGGGCCGCGAGGTCGTCATCGCGCACACGCCGCAATATTTAGGAAAAGTTTTATACATGAATGCGGGCTATGCGGGGGGGCTCCAGTACCATCGGCTCAAGACGGAAACGTTCTTCTTGTTTTCTGGGAAGGCGCTCGTCACGACCGACAAGGGTGACGGCATCCTGACGGAGTTCGTGATGGAGCCTGGGGAGTCGTATCACATCCCGACTGGCGCGGTGCATAAGGTGACCGCGCTTGAAGATTCTGTGTTCTTCGAGTGCTCCACGCCGGTCTTCGAGGATCGCGTGCGCGTGGAAGCCGAGTACGGCTTGAAAATGGAGGGCGGGCTGCCGACCACATGAGTCCGCTCCTAACGCTCCAAGGCACACCACTCGAAACCGAATCGGTCATCGCACTGATTCCCGCGCGCGGTGGGAGTAAGCGACTCCCTGGTAAGAACACGAAGCTGTTAGCGGGGCATCCGCTGATCGCGTACACCATTGCCGCCGCGCAACAGTCGAAAGTCTTTCAGCAGATTGTCGTGTCGACCGACAGTGACGAGGCGACACAGATTGCGCTCTCGATGGGCGCGGGGGTGATTCAGCGTCCCGCGAAGTATGCGAGCGATGACAGCCCAGACATTGAGTGGGTACGCCATGCGTTGATGAGCCAGAGCATTGCGGATGAAGGGCACGAGTGCTTTGCCATTCTGCGCCCCACATCCCCATTTAGAACCGCAGCGACGATTCAGCGTGCGTGGGCGGAATACGAGCGCAGCCCGTGTGACAGTTTGCGGGCCGTGGAAGTCGTGAAGGTGAACCCGCACAAGATGTTCTACCTGAACAACTGCGAACTGATTCCAATCCTGCCGACCTACGATGTGCCGCCGTGGCACTCAAGACCGACGCAGACCTTGCCATGGGTGGTGCAGCAGAATGCCAGCTTGGAGTTCAGCAAGTGCAGCCTCGTGCGCGATCGGTTGTTCCCGAGTATTACGGGGCCACGCATCTGGGGGTTCCTTAATCCTGAGCCAGAGGGATTTGATCTTAATACCGTCGAAGAATTTGAGAAGGCCGAGCGCATGGTGGCGAGCGGGGAATGGAGGCTGCCTAGTGTTTAGGGTGCTACGGATTTTAGGCACGCTCATATTGTGCAGTCTCGCTGGAGGGCTTCTTGTTGTGCTCGCTGGCTATCCAAGCGTGGGTGGCGCACTGCTACTAGTCTGCATGGCGTCGATGTTCTCAGCGGCACTGATTCTGTTGTGGTGGGCATGACCAGATTCGATCTCTGGTCACGCTACGTCGCCCACACGAAGCGCCCGATCTTCATCGGTCCATGGCGTGAGGAAATCGGGAGCGAGGTAATTTATCATCTTCCCTTCGTCGCACAGTGGTGTCACAAATACAACATTACCGCCGACAGGCTGGTGGCTATTTCTAGGGGAGGCGCGTCATTTTGGTACGGCGCCGGCAAAGCCATCGAGCTCTACGACTACTGGCCGCCCGCCGACATTCGCCTCGAAACACTCAAGAGCAGCCAGCGGCATGGCACGGTGAAACCCCAAGTAATCAGCGATCTGGAATACGCGCTGTATCAGACACTGAGCGCGCGACTCGGCATTCGACGCTTCCATGTGCTCCATCCGAGTGAAATGTATCGCCAACTGGCTCGATGGAATGCCGACGACATGAGCTTGGCGGAGGTGATGAGCCATCTGCGGTTTACCCAAATTCCCACCCCGCACATACCGCTGAGCGTTGTGCTGCCCGAAGCATATACCTGCGTGCGCTTCTATCAACGGCATACCTGGCCATTCACCGAGGAAATCAAGGACTACTGCACGCAGATCGTGGCAGAACTGGCGAAGCACACCCCCGTGGTGGTGATTGGCTCGAGCCTCCACCACGACGATCATCTGGACCTGAGCTTTGAGGGCCCGAACATCACCAACCTGATGGACGCCTTCCCGGTGCGCGAGAACCTCGCATTACAGTCCGCCATCATCGCGCGGAGCAGGGCGTTTGTCGGCACCTACGGCGGCACGATGCAACTGGCGGTACGGTTAGGCAAGCCGAGTGTGGGGTTCTATTTAGAGTTCAAGGGCACGAGTTACGGCCATAAGAGCCTCACGGAATGGCTGGCGATGAAACAGCAACTGCCCATTTTCATTGGGACACCGCAGCAAGCGGATCTCGTGCGGAGCGTGGTGAGTGTGCCGCTGGAACTGCCACAGCCAGCGGGGAGCAGTTCAGGGGTGATGGGATGAGGGCCGTGTTGTATTTCATCCTCGCCGTTATTAGTAGCGTCATGGGCTTATGCGGCGCGCCTATAACCAGCAACGAATGGTTGCTATTCGCGGTGGTATTCACAGGGTTGTTTGCGTGCACCGTGGAGAAGCGGTGACCCACGATCCCACCTGTCCCCGCTGTGGCGCCAAGAACTCCTGCATCAAGAAAACCTTGGGCAGCGTGGCCGGTAGTTTACGGCGCCGACGTGAGTGTGTGTGTGGCTTCCGCTTCACCACCTACGAGCAAGTCGCGACCATGCCGAGGCTCAGAGCCTTGTTTGTCTCGCTCTGTTTCGGCAGAGATTTGAGCAGCTAGGCCACATCTAACCCCTCAACTGCACGAGTCGCACGATTCCGCTTTACTCTCAGAACATCACGTCACTTTCCAAAGTAGACCGATTCTAGATGGCAACAGGCCGCAAGACCGGCGGACGCGCCAAGGGTACGCCCAACAAGTCCACCAAGGAGATTCGGGAGCAGCTTGAGAACTTATTCACGCCCGAGTACTTCACCAGCCTACCGATGCGATTGGCCGAGGGGAAGCTGGCCCCGCAGATTGAAGCCAAGTTACTCGCCTATCGCTTTGGGGAACCGAAACAGCAAATGGAACTCAGCGGCCACGTGACCATGCCCAATATCGTGCTGAAGGAATATGCCGGTCGCGACTGAGACGCCCACGCTCGAGATGGCGTTCAAGGGGGACATGTGGGAGTTCATGTGCGACCGCACGCGCTATATCGATCTTGAGGGCGCGTTTCGGTCTGGCAAGACGACAGCGGCGGCGTGGAAGATCTTTAAGTCTTGCTGCGACCATCCAGGGATCCACTGGCTCATCTGCCGCTATAGCGATGGCGACACGCAGTCCAAGCTCAAGCCGGTCTGGCGCAAGGTGCTGATTGAGGCGGGCGTGGCGGCGAAGTGGGATCCCGATGGGCAATTCGACACGCTGCCGAATGGGCCAGACCCTCGTGACCCCTACACGGGCGGCTCACGGGTCTACGTCTTTGGCCTGAAGGCACAAGACGCCTCGATGCGGTACGCGAAGCTGCGCGGGTTGACGCTGGCGGGCATCTGGAACGATCAGTCAGAAGAGTTGCCCTACGACGTGTACCTCGAGCTCAAGGGCCGCATGTCGCAGCCGCGCATGCCGCATCAGATGCTCTTGACGCCGAACCCGATGGAAGAGAACTCGTGGTTGGCGACGGAGTTTCCCGAAGACAACCACGTCAAGAACCACAAGTACTACCGCGTCAGCATCTACGAGAACGAGCACAACCTGTCACCCGAAACCATTCCAGGCCTGCTCGATGCGTACCCGCCCGGCCACGTGAAGCATGGCCCTGCGATTCTCGGCACACGCGGCTTGAACGTGACTGGGCAGCCGGTCTACGGCGCTCTTGATCCCCGCAAACCAGAAGAGGCGGCGTTCCAGCGGAAGATTCACGAGCGCGAGATCGACATGGACCCCGATCTGCCGCTCTACGAAGCGATTGACTTTGGCAAGCATCACCCGTGCGCGGTCTGGGCGCAGTACACCCCATGGGCGGAACTGCGGCTAGTGGGAGGGGTGTTTGGCTTGAATCTCTACCTGGAAGACTTCGCACCGATTATTCAGGAATACCGCACACGGTGGTTCCCCAACGCGCTTGAGGTGCGGACCTGTTGCGATCCCGCCGGCAGCCACAACAACTCACATGGCGTGAAGAGCAACGGCGTGGAAGTCCTGAAGGATTACAGCTTCTTTCCCACCTACAAAGACGACTCCAACAGCCCAGCGGTGCGCGTAGCGATGGTGGAGCGCATTGCGGGCTACATGCGGCGCCGCGGGCCTCGTGGGGAAGCGTTCGGCATCGACAACCGCCATTGGGTACGTGTGAGCGCGAAGAAAGTGGTCCCACACAAGTTCGTCGCGGATGGGTGTGAGGCGGGTTACGTCTGGGACGAGCATATGGTGTCGGTCGGCTCCAAGCAGATTCGCAAGCCGAAGAAAGACGGCTGGTATGAGCACGGCCAGAACTGCATGGAGTATCTCGAGCACAACTTTGGCGGGGTGCAGCCGACCTTAGAGCAGGCGGCCCGCCATGCGACATCGGTGCGGAAGCAGAAGCAGCGGGAAGATCCAGCGACACGCGAGATTGAGAAGTACATGCGGCTGGCGAATGTGGGCGTGCCGTATAACGAGCGGTCACGGACAGGGAGAGGTGGCTATTGATTCGACACATCCAGACCACAGGCACATTCCCCGCGATCTACAAGGGCACCAAGCAGACCATCGGGGGCAAGAAGCCAAAGGGTGGGAAGAAATGCTGATTACCGCTGAGATGGCGCTCCTCAAGAAATACATCGCTCATGTGTTGTGCATCGAGGGTTCGACGCTCCTTATGGAGCATTTCAACGACGCGTTTTCCGAGGAGGAGTGGCGCGTGCTTCAGGAATTACGCGAAGAGGTGCACAGGGAAGAAAAGCAACGGCACGCCGGGTTTCCGACGTGTTAAGCGCGATCATCGCGTGGTGGGCGCTGCGCTGCGAGAAACAAGCCGCACGGCGGCAAGCCTATCGCCACATGGCGGTGATTGCCCATGCGGTCTACACCGGCAGCACGGAGGCGTACACGTTGACCCCGGATCTGCCGCGCTCGAGCAATAGCACCGAGGTGCACTGGTAAATGGCCAAGCAGCCCCGCACGCCCTACGACATTCAGCTTAGCGATGACCAGCGCGAGAAGCTCGCCATCTGGCTCTCGGAACAACTCGACAACGCGATCAACAGCCGCAGCACCAGCGAGAAAGAGATTGCCTACTGGCACACGCTCTATGAGCAGGGCCGCACACGCGGCGCGGGGATTTCGCCGTGGCCCGATGCCGCGGATCTGACCTCGGCAATAGGCACCGAGAAGGTCGACGCGATGCGCGCGCGCATTGTGCGAACCATCTTCAGCGAACAGGTCTACACCGTGGAAGGCTGGGGCGATGCAGCCTCACGCGCACCCTTCGTGGAAGAGTTCCACAACTGGCAGATCGAGGTGATGGGCTTTCAGGGTGTAGTCAGTAAGGCCGTGCATCTGAGCCTGATTGAACCCATGGGCGTGCTCGAGGTCTACGAAGACCATATCCGTCGACCGATTCGGAAGCAGATTCGTGCGGGGTTGCAACTTGGGCCAGATGGGGCGCCACTGATTGGTGAAGACATGCAGCCGGTGCTGATGTCAGACCCGATGACGGGTAAGTATGCGGAGGTGCCTGAAGTCGACCCGATGACCCAGCAGCCGATTCCGTCGGCGGAAGTCGTGGTGGACGATTACGAGTATGTCTGCCATGGCCCACGGTGTCGTGCGATTGCCTATCGGGACTATTTCCAACTCCCGCATCACGCCAAAGAGAAAAGCGAAGTCTGGGGCCACGCGAAGCGGTTCTTCCGCTCCGTGGATGCGCTCAATGAGCGTGTGGTGGCGGGCCATTACGACAAAGCCGCCGTTGACGAGCTCGGCACCGACGACGAGCGAGCCAGTGATACCACGCCTGCGGATGAGCAAAAGCCAGTCGCACCGAAAGAAGGCGGCCTTGCCGAAAAAGAACTCTTCGAGCTCACGTTCCTGGCTGAGTTGGATAAAACAGGCCGCCGTTGGTATGTGGCCACGGTCCACAAGGACAAAACCGTGCTGCTCCGCCTCAAATACGATGACATTGGGCAGCCACGCTACTTTGCGCTGGTGCCCTGTCCACGACCGGATAGTCTCGAGGGCTATTCCTTCATCGGTCACAAGCTGATTACCCCCATCGAAGAGAACACCGCGTGGCGCAACATGCTCGCGGATCGGGGCTCAATGGAAGTCCAAGGCGGCTGGAAGCTGCAAACCGGGGCGCTGTGGGATCCTGACCATGATCCCATGGGACCACGCACCGTGATTCGCGTCCGCAGCATGGACGAATTGCAGCCGATTGAGATTCCGCAGATGACGGCTCCTGCGAGGGAGCGGATCATCGACACGGAACGGCAGGCCGAGAAATTGGCCGGGATGAGCGACATCGCCAGTGGCAGCCAGCCCAATGAGGATCGGACCCTCGGCGAAACCCAGCTCATCGCGGTCAACTCTGAAGTCCGCATTGACGAGATCGTGCGGAATATCCAGGAGCCGCTCGAGGAGATCGGGCAAGTGCTCCACATCATGTGGAAACGGGCCTTGGGCGAGATGGACGAAGGCATGGAGCTCCCGCAGTCTGTGCTGAGTGGCTTGGAGTCGCGGGGCGCGGATGTCACGCAGTACCTGCCGAACAAGCGCATGACCGTCGCGATGATGGAAGGCGCGTTCAAGTTCAAGCCCAAGGGCAGCGTGGAGACGGCGGACAAGCCACGGCAACAGAAGCTGTTCGCGGAGGGCTTACAAGCCCTTGCGGGGATCATCCAGTTTAATCCGATGATTGGGGCCATTGTGCAGCAGCCGATGGTCGCCAAGGCGCTGGTGGAGCGGTGGATCTACCTCTACGGGGGCGGGATGGATAAAGCCGCGTTCTTGGGGCCGATGGCGATGCAGATGCTGGCGATGCAGATGCAGACACCAGGGGCGATACCGGGGATGCCGGGCCCGCAAGCGCCGATGCAGCCGGGGCAGGATCCGAACAGTCCACCTGAGCCACCGGAAGCGCCGAATGTGGGCGCGTTAGGAGCGCCACCCGCATGAGCGACCTCAGCAAGCAAGACTGGTCGGACTGGTTGCAACTCCCCGCCACCCAAGCGTACCTCACGCACATCGAGCGCGAATGGGGCGCGGGCGGGACACGCTTCGAGAGCACGCTGAACAAGTTCGCCGACTCATTGGAAGAGGATCGCAAGGTGCTCGATCAGATTCGGCAGATTGCGGTGTGTCGCCGTGAGATTCTGAAGCTGAAAGAGTGGCCGCGTGAGGAAATTCAGCGGCTGAAGAACCTCGAGCCGCAGCCAGTCGGCATGTCCCGCCGTGGTGCGCTGTGAAAGTCGAAGGCGACGTGATTGACGTGCCCCCAGAGACACCCACGCTGCCGTTTCGGCCCTTGGGTGCGCGTGTGGTGATCAAGGCCGATGTAGAAGACCATGCCCCCGAAACCCTTGCGTCTGGTCTGGTCACAGCCACATCCCTCGCCGCAGCGGTGGAAGGGTCTGACGCGGAAGATAGCTGGTTTGTGGGCACGGTGGTGGGCCTCGGGCCGGAGCAGAGCAAAGACCCCATCGTCCTCGGTGATCGCGTCATCTTCAGTTGGGCCGCCGGTCAGCAGTTGACCATCGATAACGTGCGGTACGTGGTGTTACATCACAGCGAAGTCTTAGCCGTATTGGAGTCTGCATGACCGACGAAAACCAGTTACTGTCGATTGAAGATCCGTTTCCCGGCGAGTCACCGGCACCTGAACCCGAGCCAGTCACGTCACTTGACGTAGATGAGCCTGAACCTGAAGGCATCGTCGAAGTCTCGCCCGGCCGGCGCATGGTCGACGTGTCTGTTGTGGCCGCGGAGCGCAAGAAGGCCCGCGAGAATGCCGAGAAAGGCGTCCGCGAGCGCGAACTGGCTCCACTGAAAGCCAAGGCCGATGCACTGGAACAGGCACTCGAGACCGTGAAACCGCATCTGGCGCGGCTCCACGAGATGAGCCAGCCGAAGCCTCAGCCGCAGGATCCGGTCTCACAAGTCACGGATGCCGAAGCGGAGCAGGAAGCTCGCGATCTTCAGCTCTACACCAAAGACAGCACGCTCGACATCGCCACGGCGAAGAAGATCATCGCGCGGCGGCGCATGGAGACGGATCGGGCGGCCTCGAGTGCCGCCCAACAGGCGATTGCCCCGTATGTGCAGGACAACGCGCAGCAGCGCATGGGTCAGCAGTTTGCGATGATGGTGAACGAGCTCGGCGCAGACGACATTCTGACGAAGGAAGAACTCGCGCAGCAGTTTGTGGAGCTCGGGCCGGATCTCGCGCAGCATCCACAAGTGGCGCGTGTGGCGCTTGAGCGGGCGGTAGGGCAGAAGTATCTCCAGCGCAAGGGCAGAGCCACCCAAGCGCCACAACGTGAACCGGTGCTGTCTGAAGCCCCAGGTGGGCGGATCGCGCAGGACTTCACCATCACGGAGCGCGCGGGCAAGATGGGGCTGACCAAAGACGATCTGAAAACGAGTGCGAAAACCTTCACGCCGGGTGGCGTGTCACCGATCGGGAGCTGGTAATGGCCAAAGATAAGCCGAAGATTTCTGTCATCGAACGACGCTTACAGGGCAAGAGTGCCCTCCAAAGCACCTCACAGCCGATTCCGCTGAAAGAGAAGGGCTGGACCCTCCGTTGGGAGAACAGCGAGATCCGCCCCGATCAAATCTGGCACTGCCTGAACGTGTTGGGCTGGGAATACGTGGCCGCGAGCGATATTACCTGCCCGCTCGAGGAAATCGGCGCCAACGAGCGCGATCTGCGGGTGGTCCGAGGGGTCCGTGGGCAAGAAGTGCTGCTGAAGATGCGCCAGAGCGACAAGCGGAAGATTCAGGCGATGAAAACGCAGGAGAACATCGACCTGACGTTTAACAAGAAGAAAGTCGGCGACGCCGCGATGAATGCGGTGGGCTCTGAGTTCGGATCGGAAGCGGCTGAGTTCGTACGCAGCGCGAAGGTGGACATTACCGACTCGCGGGAGACGGTCGCCTTAGACGAGTAAGGGCTACCGCTAGCACATCAGCGCGGATCGTGTCGCTTTCGTGTTGTAGCGATCGTAGACCTCTGTAGGATGAAACTGTAAGACGCTGCGCCCGAGCGAATCGGGCGGCAAGTTCGGGCCTCTCAGCCGCGCTCCTGAGAGCGTTAACCGCCGATGTCATGTGCGGGTGTCGGTCTGCGAGCCTGACGGTTCGGATTGGCTCGAAGCCGCGCTCCCCCTTTCCCGAACCACATCTGCACGAAAGGTGTGGCTTCAATGGCCCAAATTAACGGATCCAGCAATACGCACATGCGTCCCGTGCGGTCTGCGTATGGATCCCCCGTGATTAAGCATTACGAGGAAAGCACCTGTGCGTCCTCGAAGTGCATCACGGTCGGTGACATCGTGTCGGTCGACACCGTCGTCACCACGGGAAACATCCGGATCGTCGTCGCGCCCAGTTCTCAGGGTGCGGCCGGCAACCTCCTCGAAAACGGTGGCGGCTCCATCATCGGCGTGGCGGTCAGCGCCTCAACGTCGGATGGCGGCAACACCGGTCTCAGCTCCAACGGCGCACGCCCGAATGCGGGCCGCATGATTGCGGTTGCGGTGGCGGACGGCCTCACAGAGTTTGCGATCAACCTCTCCTCGGTCGGGGCCACGCCCAAGGCCATCAGCTCCACGCTGGCGGGTTTGACGTATCCCATCGAGTGTGTACGCACGGCAGTCGGCCAGCGCGGCGGCCACGGCGTGTGGTTCCTCTCGTCCACCAACTTGTCCACGGCAGCGGATCTCTCGTTTGTCGTGACAGACGTTCCCTCGGAGAGCATCGGTGATACCGGTGGGATCGTCTATGGCAAGTTCCTGTCCACCATGGTTCATCGCAGCGTCCGCGTCGGCGGGCCTGTGACCACAGTGTAAGGGAGATCAGCCATGGCACAGACACGAGGAACAGCGGCTGAATTTTATAACGACCTTGACCGTGAAGTTCACGGCTCACTCGGGAAAGAGTTCAAGGCGCTCGAGAAAATCTGGACGAAGATCTACGACATCAAGACGAGCAAGAAGCAGCAAGAGCTCGTCACCGGCATCGTCGGGATGGGGGACGCGCAGGAAAAGCCGGAAGGCCAGCCCTTCGCGACCGACATCATTCAGGCCGGCTACTCCAAGCAGTTCCTGCACCTCGCCTTTGGCCTCGCGTTCGAGGTCACGATGGAAGCGCAGGAAGACGATCGGTACGACGTGGTCTCGGAGTACGCCAAGTGGCTCATGTTCGCGATGAACGTGGTCTACGAGAAGCGGGCGGCCCTGCCGTTCAACAACGGGTTCACTACTGAGCAGTCACCCGATGGGGTCTCCATCTTCAACAGCGCGCATCCGCTGAAAGGCAGCGGCGGGACGGCCCGCAATGTCCTGTCGGTGGCGTCGGCGTTGTCGTGGACCTCACTCGCGCAAGCGTTGATTGACTATCAGCGCGAAACCAAGTTCGAGTCGGGCCAGTTCATGCAGCCCGCCAACGACTTGATTCTCTACGTTCCACCGGAACTGGAGTTCACGGCGGATCGGATCGTCAAGAGCGTCGGGCTTCCTGGATCAGCCGACAACGATCCGAACTCGATCAAGTCCCTCCGCAATATCACGGTCATCAAGAACGTGTACCTGACGGACACCAATGCGTGGTTCCTGCTCACGAAGAACAAGAACCACGGATTCCGCAGCTACACGCGACTGGGGATTTCGATGTTGCCCGGAATGACCAATATTGAAACGAGAAATAGGCATTACCCTGTCCGCGGAAGACAGTCATGGGGAAATATAAGATGGCAAGGCGCATTCGGAACTGACGGAGCCTAAACGTCTTATCGGTGTTGACAATGGGCGCTACTGAAACGGATAATATGGGTGGAGGTAGCGCCCATGAACTCAAACGAGGCGGCGTATCTGGCGGCGGTGATCGACGGCGAGGGGCATCTCAGCATCACAAAGAAGCAACTCCCTCAGTGCCGATGGCCGACGTTTGGTGCGCGGTTGGGAATCGCCAACACGAACAAAGCGTGGTTGGAGGGATTTCAACAGGAGATCGGCGGTTGGCTCAGAGCGGTCGGTCGAGCGACGGGCAATCGGAAGCAGGTGTACAGCCTCGTGCTCGAGGGTGCGCTTGTGGCCAAGGTGCTCGCGCAGATTCAACCGTTTCTCAGGCTCAAGAAACAGCAGGGACTGACGCTGCTGCGCTATTTCGATCTAGCAGCGCGTCGGCGCGACGAGACGCAGGGCTGGATGGCGAGTTCGCCAGAAATCATCGAAGAACTCAACGCGCTGTATCTAGAGCAGAAGCAACTCAACTGGCGTGGCGTGAGCAAGGTTGCAGCGCGTCGGCAGAAACCCATGGGCCGACTGTGCGGCGTGGATGGCTGCGGCCTGATGCATTTCGGTCGGGGCTACTGCAAAAACCACTACAAGAAATTCATTGTGCGCGGCGGGCCAAAACGACACGACAAGGTGTGTCAGCAGTGCGAGACACCGTTCGTGTCCAAGCGAAACGATGCGCGGTTCTGCTCAGAGCGGTGTCGCCTCGTAAGTTACAGAAAAACGTCTCCCCCACCGGAGTAGGGCTGGCACCGTGGGGAGCGGTGCTGGGCGTGTGGAGCCTAGTCCTACATCCTTTCCCACGGAGTTAGTCACATGCAGTATCGCGATTCTTCCATTGGCTCGCATTACACCCGCGGCGTGGTGTATGGCGTCGACAGCTCGCACGGCGTCAAGATCGAAGGCGGATCCACCGGCGGCGTGATTTCCGCGGCTGGCGACGATACGGATATTTCGCTCACCCTCAAGGGTAAAGGCGCGGGCGGCGTGTTCCTCGGGACAGGCACGGCTGCGATTGGTGGCTATCTCCGCGTCACCGATACCGCCGTCGCCACCCCCAACTTCGCCACAACCAACGCGATGGTCATGGAGACCACGCACACCATCACAGGTTTACCCGCCGCAACCGCAGGCGCGACGACGAACGCCTTTATTACCGCGATGGCGCACAACCTTTCGACGGATTGCGCGCTCGTTGGCGTGTATGTCGGATCGACGGCAGGGCAGGCGCATTGCCGCTTTGCGAAAGTGTCCACGCTGACGGTGGGCGCGAGCACGGCCACGATTAGTTTCCTCGTCACGTTGTAAGGGAGGCCAGATGCGCGAATTGGATTGCACCTGGTCTTCCAATGCGTCCAGTGGGGCGCAGACCGCCGTGGAAGTACATGGGGATGTCCTCTATACGGCGTTTTACATCAAAGCCAGCACGGGGGTGGATACCGCCACCGTGACGATTCAAAGCGCCCAGTCCTCTGGCGGGCCGTGGTTTGACGAAGGCGGGAGCACGGCGCTCACCGTCGGCACGCAGATCGTGGTGCGGATTGCCGGCCCATTTGGCTGGGTGCGGCCGCACATCAACAGCACGGGCAATACGATCCGCGCGATTGGGGTGAGCTAATGCGGCGATCACTCGCGGTCACAGCACTCTTACTGCTCACGGTGGTGGCGTTCGCGTTCGCGCAACAGAGCGGGTCCATTGGGCAACTGCGCGGATTCACCAACAGCACGGGCGAGCTGCAAACCAGCAGCGCTGGCGATACCGCCCTGCTGACTTCGGTAAAAGCCGCCGTGGAGAGCTTGCAGTCGGATGTGGCGTCCGGCTACACGCTGGAAACCTACCTCAGCACCGGCGCTGGCGATGCGGAAGACGAGAACGAGATCGACGCCAACTCTGGCGTGTTGATGGGGATTTCGGCCTACAACAACCACGCCTCGGCGAATGCGTTTATTAAGTGCTCGAATCTCACCGCGGCGAATACCACCGTGGCGTCCTCGGCGGTGTTTTATCAAATCATGGTCCCCTTTGGTGGCGGCTACGTGGATCGCAACATCAACGCGACGTATTCCGTGGCGTTGACGTGTTCCATTGTCCTCGGCGAAGCGGCGACCGATGAAGCGGAAGTGGCCGCCAACGACGTGGGCTACAACATCACCACACGATGAGACGCGCGCTTCTAACGCTCATCGGGTTGTTGGTGACCGTGCCGGCGGGGGCGCAAGTCACGCACGTGGGCGCGGCCAATGGATCGGCGAACCCGACGACCTCGTTCACCGTCACGATTCCCGCGGGGACGCAGACCGACGATCTCCTCTGGTTGACGGTGACAAATAAAGACGGCGCTGGCGTGTCTCCTTCCGTGGCGGATGACGACTCGGGCGGGAACGCATGGGCGCGCATCGCGAATGACGCGAACTACAAAGCCTCACTGTGGTGGAAACGCGCCACCGCCAGCACTGCCTCGAAAACGATCACGGTCACTGGGCTGATCGATTCGTCCAGCGGCGTGCTCACGGTGGATCGCGGGGGCGACACCGGGGCGACCCCGTATGAGGGGTTGACGATCGAAGAGAGCGATACGCCGCACGCGGGATTTACGACGACGCGGAACGGCACCATGATCCACCTCGCCACCATTCACGCGACCAATGACATTACCGTGGCCGATCAGACCACCGCCACGAGTCCGGGCGCGTTGACAGAGCGCGGCGAGCATTTGAGCACAGGCGGCACGGATAGCTCGAATACCCAAGCGAGCGAACAGCAAGCCACCGCTGGGGCCACGGGCAATTTCTCATGGACGGCGGTGGCGACCTCCTTCTCGATTGTCTGGGCCACCTTGCCGATTCAGACAGCGGACACCCGTCGATCGCGGATGAGCACGCAAGGAGTGGGCCGATGATGCGACGACTACTGGCCGTCGCGGTGCTTTATGTAGGGGCGTTTACGGCGATTGTGTGGTCCCAGGGCTCCACCTATTACGTTAATTTTCAGACTGGCAGCGGGTCAGTATGCTCGTTTGCGGCTCCGTGCGCGACGTTGACCGCCGCCCAAACAGCGGCCTCGCCGGGCGACACGGTGATCGTGAGCGGCACTGGCACGACAGACTTCACCGCGACAAAATCCGGCACGGCGTTAAATCCGATCACGTATCGCGGCTACGCCGACACCTGCCCAACGACGCCAAACACCGATCCCATCGCCATCGGTCTCGGGATTACCGAACGCACCGACCCTACCAATATTGGGAAGACCGCTGGCTTCATCATCCAAGCAAATTACATCGTGGTCACGTGCGTCAATATGCGCCTGAACTCGGCGAACGGCACGAACGGGATCGGGGTTCTCGTGTCCGCGAATGGGAGCGCGCAGGAATCCGGCGCGCACAAATCGCACGGGACGTTTACGTGGAATTACATCGAGTGGGACGGCACCGGCACGGGATGCAGCACGGGCATCGGCATCACGACGGGCGGATCGAGCACTGGTCCCGCGAACATGTCCACGGACAATCTCGTGGAGCACAACTACATCACGCAATGCTCCTATGGGATCTACACGAAATCGACGTTCCTGACGGCTCGGAAGAACGAGGTCTTCCGTCTTCGCAACGGCAGCGCAGGCGGTGATATGGACTACACGCGCTTGTGGGGTGAGGACATTACCTTTCAGGCGAACTACTACCACGGCACCCGCCGATCTGAGTGCATTTTTGCTGATTGTCATATTGACTGTTTTCAGAATTTTAGACTCTCGAATGGTGGGAATGCCGACGTAGCGAAGCGGTTCACCATCACGGGCAATGTCTGCATGAATACCCACCAGGGCATTCTCATGCAGGATGTCTCACTCGGGAATCCAGGCCCGGCGAGCGGGATCTTCGACACGGTCACGGTTACGAACAATCTCGTTGCGGGCGGGCCACTGAACTCGGCCGGAACAGGCCCAGATACCAGCACGGATTTATCTACGTGCATGACGTTCAACTCGGTGCTGAATGTCACAGCCGCCCACAACACCTGCTTGGAAACAATGACCTTCCGGGCTGGCACGACGGGCACCGCGACGAACAACATCATCTCTGTGAATAGTGCGGCTCCCCTGACGTGCCATGAGTCGAACGCGACCGTGACGTGTACGAAGAATCTGATGTACCGCCCCGGCTACACGTTAACGGTCGGGCAAGATGGCACGGGATCGAACGCCGACAACATAGTCAACGCGAATCCGCTGTTTGTGGACACGTCGATCAACGATTACCGCCTTGGTGCGGGATCGCCCGCGATTGGAGTCGGTGCGGATGTGGGCGTGACCACGGACATTTACGGTGAAACCCGCACGCTCACGTATGACATCGGGGCCTTCGAAGGGGTGGGAGCGCCGGAACCCGAAGATCCGCTGCCCACGCCGACCTTTCACGGACGCGGCCCCGCACGATTGCGGCGATAGAGAGAGGAACTGAGCATACATGGCTGATAACGTCTCCGTCACCCCCGGCTCCGGCGCGTCGATTGCGACCGACGATGTCGGCGGGATCCAATTCCAGAAAGTCAAGATCGATGTGGGCGGCGATGGCGCGAGCGCCGTGCTCTCGACATCCGATCCGATGCCGATCAGCGGCCCCGTCACGGTCACGGGGGATGCGCTGACCGCGCTGCAACTGCTGGACAACATCGTCTACACCGAAGCGGCGACGGATACCACGATTGAGGGCATCCCGATCCTCTGGGAAGACACGTCAGACACGTTGCGTGTCCCCAGTGCCGCGAAACCGCTCCCGGTGGCGATCATTACCGGCGCGGGATCGGGTGGCACGGCGATGGCCGATGACGCCGCGTACACCGTGGCGGTCACGTCGTTTACGCCCGTGGGCGGTGTCTACAAGTCCTCCGTCGATTCCGTCGATGACGGCGATGGCGGCGCCGTGGCGATGTCGGCTACCCGCGCGATGCACGTGCATATCGTCGGGGACGATGTGGGTTCTGCGGTGGCGGACGAAGACGGCACGGTTGCTACTGGCGCGACGAACGTCGCCCAGACCATTGCCGTGCAGTACGAGTACGACGCCACGAACCTCGTGCGCGTGCGTGGCCCGCACACGGTGGCCCATGACGCGGCGGATGCGGGCAATCCCGAAAAGCTCGGCGCGAAAGCGGAGACCTCGATCGCAGGCGTCACGCTCGTCGCGGATGGCGATCGGACGGATCTGTACGCCGGCATTGATGGCGTGCTGATTACCCGTCCGCATTGCAATCTGGAAAACATCGTGACTGGCAACGCCTCGAATACGGATGGCGCCAGCACGCAGTGCATCGCGGCCCAGGCCGCCGGCGTGAAAACGTACCTCACGACGGTGATTCTCACAAACTCGCATGCGACCGATGACATCTACGTGGAGATTAAAGACGGCGCCACCGCGAAGTTGACGATTCCCGTCCCGCATTCCAGCGGCGCGGCGATCTCGTTGTCCGTCCCGCTCCCAGGCACAGCGGCGACCGCGTGGAACTTCGATCCCTCCGCGGCGAAGACCACGATTTTCTGCTCGATGGTGGGTTTTATCTCGAAGGTGTAATGGCGTACGTCGGACGCATTGGCAAAGGCGGACGCGGGCGGCCCCGCAGAGGAGCCGATCAGGGCGGGGGTGCGTCTGGTGGCGACCCGACGGGAGACTTCGGGACGCACCCGCGTCTCCTCCTAACACCGACGGTCATTACCGCGCTCCAAGCACGCAAGCTGGCGAACACGCCCGAGTACGCAGGCGCCGTGGCGTATCTCAACACGTACTTACCCAGTTCATGGGCCACAGCGACCACCCTGTCGAGTGTGGTTGATCTGGGCGATGGTGCGGGCGATACGTTTACCGTGACCGACCCGACAGGATTCCCAACCACACAGCATCAAGTGCGGATGGATCTTGAGTTGCTGACCGTCACGCGCGAGGGGAGCACCTTCACGATCCAGTCCCGTGGGAACCCGATTCAGAATTATTCCGCTGTCGCGGCCCATCCCTCTGGTTGCAAGATTTACTATCACCCGGCAGGCGGTGAATATACCGCGAACACCTGCACCGCCGCACTGCTTCACCAGTTGGGGGATGACACCTACCTCGCCCGCGCACTGAATGGGTTCAGTGCGTTGATGACCATGTACGCCCCCACCAGTCTCTCGCAGCAATTAAACGCGGTGCGGTGGTACGGCTACCACATCGCGCTAGCCTACGACTGGTTGCACGATGCACTCACGGCGCGTGAGCGGACGGTGTATAGCCAACTCTTGGCGGACAGTATTTCGTATCACTTGTATACCAACCCGAAAGAAGGGATCGGCTACCACACCGATCAGCGCACCCTTGAGGCGGTGGTCGGCAACAACATTGCCCTCGGTCAAATCCGCACCATCCTTGCCCAGTCAGCGGCCACGTTTGGCGATAACGCGGCGGCGCAAACCACGTGGGATGCCGCGCTTACGAAATTCGTGGACTGGATTAAGCCGGGGATGCTCAACGGCCCGCAGTCGGAAGGCTTTACCCCAGAAGGCATGGAATACAACCAGACCGACTGGGTGCAACAGATGGAGATTCTCAAAATTATTGAGACCGCCATCACCAGCACGGTGTTTGTGGATTTTGTGCCGTACATGAAGCGGCTGGCGGAATTTCTGTTTTACGCCACAAAACCAGGATCCACGAGCAACACCACGAAGACGACCGGCTCCATCACCTTGGGGTCGCAGTCGATGACCGTCGCCAGCTCCTCGACGTTCACCGTGGGGATGGATATTGCCTATGGAGCCGAGCGGAACACGATCGCGGCCATTAGTGGGACGACATGGACGCTGCGGAAGCTCGCGCTGGCCACCTACAGCTCCACGCAGATTGTGAAATATCCGGCGTTCTTCTCGTTTGGAGACCTGGGGAGCACGTCGAATTTTGATGACTATCAGATTAACGGCGGCGAGCCGCAACTGGCCCTCACGCAAGCGCAGGCCAAGTTGCAGGAGCTCGGACAACCGACGTGGGCGTCCTATATCGAGCACTGGTTGGACAATGTCGCTCCGACCGTCTGGAGCCAAACGTCGTCCTATATGGCGTTTCGCTTCTTTCTCGACAAGAACCCAAACATTACTGCCGTCGACTACACCGCCGCGCTGCCGCTCAATTTTGCCACCGAGAACTCTGAGGCCACGGGGTTACTCCTGGGGCGATCGTCGTGGAGTTCGGATTGCACATTCGTCGGCATGATTGTGGGAGGGTTCCCCACCGAACACGCGACAGGTTACTACAACAGTTATTTCTTTCAGCGCAAGGGCGTCTATCTCACGCGGCACCACAACGCGTACGGCAACTTCCATCTGTCCCCCGGCCCCTATCCCGGCTTTGACATTCCACGTGTGGGCGACTGGCGAGAGTTTTACCCCGTCGCGTCTCGGTGGCACAACACCATTTCCATGAATGGCCACACGGCGATTCATCCGGTGGGGATTGATCCAACGGGCGGCACGCCTGAGCGCCACGGTGACGGCCCCGCCACACTGGAGCGGTATTTCGCGGCGACGACCTACCTGTACGGGCGTGGCGATGCGTCGGATGTCTACACCAATCCGGCCGGGTGGACCGGGATGGGGTACGCCAACGACTACGCCCAAATCTTTAAGCGGGATTTTCTCTACATCAATGCGTTGGATGCCGTGGTGATTCACGACCGCGTCGGCTACACCACCGCGACTCTGAGTCCCACGGAGTGGCACGCACACTTTCCGACAGAACCCACAGTGTCTAGTGGGCGCATCACCGTGACGAATGCGGGCCAAAAGTTGGTGCAGGACATCCTTCTGCCCGCGTCTCCCGCGATCACGACGAAGAATTGGGCGACGGTGAACCCGAAAGTGGTGGGCTGGGAAACCACGACCAAGTCGGGCGTGACGGCATCCAGTGAATGGAGCCTGCAACTCTTGCAGGCGATGGACGATAGTGGCTCTCCTGCGACGGTCACGCTCCTGACGACCACGAATGCGAATGTGCTGCAAATGGGGACGGCGCTGGTGGCCGGTTTCGTGAAAGACGAGACCCCCTCGCTGCCCATTGTCTACAGCTACACCGGTTCCCCTGCTCACTACGTTGTCGGGTTCGCGATCTCCACACCGTATCACATTACCAATAGCGGAGGCGTGGTCACGATTGGCTCAGCGACGGGGTCCGGGGACACCACCACCAATTCTGCGGGGATGCTGATCTTCTAATGGCCTACGCCCTCGTCACCAACGTCGCCGCTGGATCCGCCAATGGCACCTCCGTGACCACGGGCGGAGTGGACACGACTGGCGCGGATCTCATTGTGATCGTGGTCGGCGGAGGATCGAGCGTGGCCGTCGCCCCAACGGATTCCAAGTCAAACACGTGGACGGCGCTGACGATTAGCAAGGTGGATTCCGGCGAGCGGTGCAGCATGTTTTATTGCAGCGCGCCCGTGGTGGGGGCGGCGCACACGTTCTCGATCCCGGTCACGGCGTCGTCGCTGCCCTCGATTTGCGTGGCGGCGTTCAGTGGCGCCAACACCAGCGGGCCGCTCGATCTCCAAGAGCAGGATCAGGCGTGGTTGCCGACCCCCGGCACGAACGATCTGACGGTGGGGGACATTACCCCCTCGGCCGATGGGGCGCTGGTGGTCTCTGGGGTGGCCGCGAACGTGGCGAACACGTGGACCGTTGAGAGCGTTGGCGGGGGGGGTGGCCTCGCCGCCACGATCACGGATCAAGTGGCGCGCAACGCCAACCACATCGGATCGGTGTTGGCGTACTACATCTATCCCGGCGCGCCCGCGGCCAGCCGCGTGGTGTGGAACACGGACACGGCCACCTCTGCGGCGGGAGCGATTGCGTCATTCCACAACGCGGCCGGCGGGGGCGGGGGCGGCGGTGGGGGTGGCACCACGGGCAGTGGGAGCACGTTGCTCTTTGCTGTGTTCGGCGGCTAACCAGTAGGTACGACGGAGGCGGGCGGTGCGGGTGTCTTGGGTGAATTGGGCGAGTTGGGCGGCGCAATCCCCACAGCCGATGAGACAGAGCACGACGGGGAAGGTCACGAGTCCGGCGAGATAGGCGAGCGCGATCGACAGCAGCATCGGCACCTCCATGAGCGGGGAGATGAACGTACCACAGCCGGCCGTGATCGC
>Ga0137325_1000030_pt1 | contig 34334 bp, 30 predicted proteins | sample EasRivERMZT469_2_FD_102294 | JGI IMG/M metagenome (GOLD analysis project Ga0137325, IMG submission 102294) | Soil microbial communities from meander-bound floodplain in the East River, Colorado, USA - East River MetaG ERMZT469_2 | ecosystem: Environmental > Terrestrial > Soil > Floodplain ...
CCGGCTCTACGTCCTGCTCGACGACCTGGCCTGGCTGACGGCCGATTGACAGAGTGGTACGCGGGGACTACGATTTGACCCTTCCCGTGGAGGTCAAGTGTCCCGAATCACCCGCCGTGAGATGAAGCGTGACGACCTCCTCGCAACGATCGCCAGTGTCTCGAGCGCCATGGGGCACCACACCCGCAGCATCCTGATCGCCGTGGTGGCCCTGGTCGTGCTGGCGGGCGCCGTCGTGGGCGGCCTCATGTACACGCGCTCGCGAGCGCAAGGCGCGACGGTGGCGCTCGGCGCGGTTCACGAGGCCGCCGCGGCCGCCAGCTACGCCGGAGACTCCGCGGACAGGCACCGGGACGTGATCGCCCGGGCCGACGAGGTGATCGACGCCTACCCCTCGAGCACCGCCTCACACTGGGCCGCACATTGGAAGGCGCACAGCCAGGCTCAGCTCAAGGAGTACGACGCGGCGCTCACCACGCTCGAGCCGCTCCTCGCCCCGGTCGCATCGACCGATGGCGCAGCCCTGCATCAGGCAGCACGGCTGATGAAGGCGCGGATCCTCGAAGCCCGTGGTGATCTCCAGGGAGCCGCGGATGAGCTGGGGGGAATGATCGCCGAAGCCGTGCCGGATTTCCCGCTCGAGATCCCGCTCATGGAGCGTGCACGCCTCCTCGAGCAGATGGGCAAGGAGCAGGAAGCGCGGGAGATCTACATGAGGATCGGCAGGGAATTCCCGCAGTCACCCTATGCGTCTCAGGCGATGGCGAAGATCGGCATCGGAGCACGCCGCTCCGGCTAGAACGGGATGTCGTCGTCGCCGGGGCCGGGGGGAGGGGCCTCGATCTCGGGCGGACCGCCTTCCGCGCCACCCTCAGCCATGCCGCGTCCTTCAGCACGGCCGAGCATGACGACCCGTTGCGCGCGGACTTCCGTGGTGTAGCGCTTGTTCCCGTCGCGGTCGTTCCACTCGCGCGTCTGCAGCGAGCCTTCCACGTAGATCTGCTTGCCTTTCTGCAGATAATCGCCGGCGATCTGCGCCTGCTTTCCCCACACCACGACACGGTGCCATTCCGTGCGCTCCTGCTTCTGCCCGGCCTTGTCCGTCCACGCATCGTTGGTCGCAACGGAGAGGTTGGCCACCGCGGTTCCGCTGGGTGTGAAGCGAAGCTCAGGGTCGCGGCCGAGATTTCCCACGAGGATCACCTTGTTGACACTGGCCATGGGGAGTCCTTTCGAGAGGTGACTGAGCGACGGAGCTAGACTATCATAAGCGCCCCCTCTGTCAACACGATCGCGCGATCAGAGGTGATCCGAGGTCTCATTCAACGTGACCGATCAGCATCGTCTGGTCCGCTCCGCCGGGGTCATGTCGTTCATGACCCTCCTCTCGCGCATCTTCGGCTACCTCCGCGACAATCTACTGGCCCAGGCGCTGGGAGCCTCGCGTTCCGCTGACGCATTCATCATCGCGTTCAGGATCCCCAATCTCTTCCGCAGGCTGGTGGGGGAGGGGGCGTTCACGGCGGCATTCATCCCGACGTTGTCGGAATACGCGCGGGGCGATGACAAGCGCGCGCTGTGGCGCTTCGTCGGAATGACGTTCTGGATCATGGCGCTGATCCTCATGGTCATCACGGCCGCCGGGGTCATCTTTTCTCCGCTGATGGTCCGTGTCCTCGCCTACGGCTTCGCCGGCATCGAGGACAAATGGGATCTCACGGTCGCCCTGAACCGGATGATGTTCCCGTACCTGCTCTTCATCGGGCTCGCGGCGCTGGTCCAAGGGGTGCTCAACGTTCACGGCTCCTTCGGCGTTCCCGCGTTCACCCCCGTTCTTCTCAACCTGAGCATCATCGGGGCCGCCCTGTTCTTAGCGCCTTCGATGGAGGAGCCTGCGTGGGCCTTCGCGTGGGGGGTGCTCCTCGGGGGGCTGCTCCAGCTCGGGTTCCAGATGCCGTTCGTGATGCGGCTTGGGATGGCCTTTCGTCCGCGGTTTCGTCTTTCCGAGGGGCTTCGCGATCCCGGCGTCCGGCAGATCGGCCGCCTGATGATCCCCGGTCTTTTCGGGATGGGGATCGTGCAGTTCACCATCCTGGTCGACTCGCTGTTCGCCTCGCTCCTCCCCGAAGGGAGCGTGTCGGCGCTCTACTACTCGGGAAGGGTGAACGAGCTGGCCCTCGGCGGTTTCGTGATCTCCCTGTCGACGGTCATCCTGCCGTCGCTCTCGCGCTACGCTTCGCAGGGACGCATCGACGATCTGCGCGCCATGCTGATCTACGGCCTGCGCGTGGTCGGGTTCATCACCATCCCGGCGGCCCTGGGGCTCATCATCCTCAGGGAACGGATCATCTCGGTTCTCTTCGAGCGCGGCCGCTTTGGACCGGGCGACACGCAGCTGGCGTCCCAGGCGCTGCTCTACTACGCCGTGGGACTCTTCTCCTTCGCGGCCGTCAAGATTCTTGCGCCCGCGTTCTTCTCCCAGAAGGACACGAGAACTCCGGCCATCATCGCCGCCTGGACGCTCGGGCTGCACGTGTGCATCGTGTGGCCCCTGAGCCGCGTCATGGCGCACGCGGGGATCGCCCTGGCGGACTCCCTGTCGGCGACCTTCAACATGATCGCCCTGCTGGCGGTGTTCGGGAGGCGCCATGGTCTTCAGGGGGCGGAGAAGCTCAACGTCCCCGCCATCCGTCTCGTGACGGCATCGATCGTGATGGCCGTCCTGGCGCTACCTGTCGCTCGATGGTCGGAGCGTCTTTTTGCCGGCATGCCCCTCGCAAGCGCCCTCGCGCTCGGCGCGACGATCACGTTCTGCACGGCGACCTACTTCCTCGTGTGTCATGCTCTGGGGAGCACTGAGACGCGGGAGATCGCCGGGGCAATCCTTCCATGGCGCCGCGCGCGCTGAGCAGGCATCGCCGGCGATGAGAATCGTCATCCAGCGCGTCACGCGCGCGAGCGTCGTCATCGAGGGGCGGGTGCATGCCGCGATCGGTCCCGGTCTTCTGCTCCTCGTGGGGGTGGAGAAGGGCGATGCCGATAGCACCGCGGCCGCGGCGGGGGAGAAGGTGGCGTTGATGCGCATCTTCCCGGTGCAGCGCGGCGTCGACGATCGCATGGATCGCTCGATCATCGACGTCGGCGGCGAGGTCCTGGTCGTGTCGCAGTTCACGCTGGCGGGCTCACTGCACCGGGGACGCAGGCCGGGATTCGACCACGCGGCGCCACCGGAGACGGCCCGCCCGTTGTACGAGGCTGTCGCCGCCGCGCTCGCGCGTCATGGTCTCGTCGTGAAAACCGGGGTCTTCGGCGCCATGATGGAGATCGAGCTGACGAACGATGGCCCCGTCACCTTCGTGCTGGAGACATCCTCATGAAGACGGCGAAAACCGGACCCCCGGAGCTGGGCCCGGCGATCGAACGGTTCCTCGAATACCTCCACGTCGAGCGAGGGCACAGCGGCAACACGATCGCGGCCTACCGCTCGGATCTCGCCCAGTTCCAGCGATGGGCCGATCGTCGCGGCATCCGCTCAGTCGCGCGGGTCTCCCGGGCGCGGCTGCTCGAATACCGTCGTGCGCACAGTCTCGGCGAGGGGACGCAGCGGAAACGGGAGGCCCAGGGAGGGCGGCGTTCCGCGGTCCGCGCCGCGCGCTCCGTGCGCAGGGCGCAGGCCGCGTTGCGCGCTTTCTTCCGCTACCTGCGGGCGGACGGGATCGTCCCCCAGAATCCGACCGACGGCATCGACGCCGTGCGCGTCGAGCGGCGGCTGCCGCGATCTCTGAGCCTCGATGAAGTGGATCGCCTCCTGCGCGCTCCGGATCGTACGGCAGCGCTCGGGCTGCGTGACGCGGCCATGCTGGAGGTGCTCTACGCCACGGGCCTCCGCGTCTCCGAGCTGATCGGCCTTCGCCCCGAGGATCTCAACCTCGAGATCGGGTACCTCATCTGCAAGGGGAAGCGCGCCAAGGAGCGTGTGGTCCCGATCGGCAAGCAGGCCTCGCGCTGCGTGAAGGAGTACGTCGACAGGGCGCGGCCGGCGATCCTGGATCGAAGCGACCGCCAGGCGATGGATTCCGGGCACCTCTTCGTGACCGCGCGCGGCGGGGCGCTCACGCGCCAGGCCTTCTGGAAGAACCTCAAGCGCTATGGACGCGAAGCGAAGATCGGCTCGACCAGGCTGTCGCCGCACGTCATCCGTCACAGTTTCGCGACCCACCTCCTCGAGCACGGGGCCGATCTGCGATCGGTTCAGAAGATGCTGGGCCACGCGGACATCTCCACGACGCAGATCTACACGCACGTCAACCGCGAGCGGTTGCGGAGCATCTACCATCACTTCCACCCTCGTGGCTGATTGCGGAGCGATGACGTGAGCCGCAACGCGCGCGCGAGGGCCTCGGGCGCCGCGCGACTCATGGATCCGTTGCGCGCCGCGCTCGGCGCACGGCAGAGCGTTGACGTCGCGCGCCGAAGACTCGAGCGGCACGGCGCAACCGTCGCTCCCGTAATTCACACCGGACGCCCCATCGGACTCGTGACCCGCGATCTTCTCATCCAGGCATCGCGCTTCGGTCTGGGTGACAGGCTGCTGGCGGACGTGGTCACGGGCGCGTGCCCGCAGGTGGGTCCGCGCGCGAGCGGACCGACCCTGCACGCCAAGGCGCGGGGCACCGCGCCCGGGCTCCTCGTCCGCTCGGAAGGAGACGTGATCCGTGGGATCATCGATCGACGGCGCCTCGCGGGACAATGGCGCCCCGCGCGGGCCGGGAAAACTCACCGGCCCGGCGGACTGCTGGCACTTCTGAGCGACCAGCACATCGCATCCGTCCTGGAGGCGCGGCGCGTCGCCCGCGGGCTTCGCATGCCCGTGTATCTCGTCGGGGGAGCGGTGCGCGACCTCCTGCTGGGGCGCTCGATCGCGTCGCTCGACCTGACGGTCGCGGGGGACGGTATCCGCTTTGCCGAGCGTCTCGCCCGCAGGCTCGACGCGACCATCGTGCGCCACCGCCGGTTCGGCACCGCCGTCCTGTCGTTGCCCGGCGGGGGGACGCTGGATGTCGCCACGGCACGAACGGAGACCTACCAGAAGCCCGCGGCGCTCCCGGCCGTCGCGCCCGGCGGGATTCACGAGGATCTCCTGAGGCGCGACCTGACGATCAACGCCATGGCGATCCGCGTCGACGGCCGAGCCCACGGCTCGCTATGCGACGCGCTCGGTGGAGCGCGCGACCTGCGTCTCGGGACGCTGCGCGTGGTTCATCGGCTCAGCATGATCGAGGATCCGACGCGCGCCTTCCGTGCGGCCAGATTCTCCGCCCGGCTCGGCATGCGATGGCACGAAGAGACGCGGGCCAGCGTCGCGCTCGCCCGATCGATCGGCGCCTTCGCCTCCCTGTCTCCGCAGCGCCGGTTCCGCGAATTCGACCTGATGACAGGGGAGCCCGATCCAACGAAGGCGCTCGCGCGTCTGGCGTCGCTGGGGCTCCTCGAAGATCTCGTGCCGCGGCTCGGCGTGGACCGGCGGCGCGCCGGATGGTGGCGCAGGCTCAAGCGGGGGGAAAAATCCATCGCCGCCGTGCGTGCCCGGGGATCGGCGCGAGCCCTTCTTTACCTTGGTTTGCTGATGATGGGTCGGCCCGGACAAGACGGCGAGACCGCGCTCGCGCACCTTGGCATCGCCGGCGCGCCGGCCCTCAGGCTTCTGAGCCTTCCGTCGCGCGTCGCGACGCTGGAGCGCGCGCTGCGGAGGACGAGACGCACGGGCGCTCGTCCCAGCCGCATCGCGCGGATCTGCGAGGCGGCGGATGAGGACGCCCTGATCGCCGGATGGTGCTGCGCGGAGGCCGGGGAGCGCGCCGCGATCGAGACGTACCTGCGTCGCCTGCGGCGGATCCGTCCCGAGGTGACCGGCTCCGACCTGCGCCGGCTCGGAGTCCCACCGGGCCCCGTCTATGGCCACATCCTGAGACGACTCAGGGAGGCCCGGCTGGACGGAGCGTTCGCCGGTCCGAAGGGACGGGGCGGCCGGGAGGCCGAGCTGAGGATGGCCATGCGCCTCGCGCGGGGCCGGAGATTGACATGACTCAGCGGGGGCTGCTACTGTCCTGACACGGTCCTCGCTACCCGTGGAGGACCGCTCCTGTATCGATGGCGCGATCCCCCGTAGCCCAGACAGACGATACCCGGTTCGAAGAGCCCATCCTCCAGATCGAGAGGAAGATCGAGGAGTTGTCTGCCTACCCGGCGAGCGACGGGACGCAGCGCGAGATCGAGCGGCTCAAAACCAGTCTCCAGAGCCTGCGGGAAGAGATCTTCGGGCGGCTTTCCCCCTGGCAGAAGACGCTCGTCGCGCGCCATCAGCGCCGCCCCTACACCCTCGACTACATCCGCTACCTGATCGAGGATTTCGTCGAGCTGCACGGCGATCGCGGATACGGCGATGACCCTGCCATCGTCGGCGGGTTCGGCTTCTTCAATGGCCGCGCCGTCTGCGTCATAGGCCATCAGAAGGGGCGCGACACGCGCGAGAAGGTGACGCGCAACTTCGGGATGCCGCGTCCCGAAGGATACCGGAAGGCGCGACGCGTCATGGACCTCGCTGATCGCTTCGGACGGCCCATCCTCACCTTCATCGACACGCCCGGTGCCTATCCCGGCATCGACGCAGAGGAGCGCGGTCAGGCCGAAGCGATCGCGATGAACCTGCACCGCATGGCCCGGCTGCGCGTTCCATTCATCGCGACGGTGACGGGAGAGGGGGGGAGCGGTGGTGCCCTGGCCCTCGCGATGGGAGACTACGTCAACATCCTCGAGCACGCGGTCTACTCGGTGATCAGTCCCGAGGGGTGCGCCGCGATCCTCTGGAAGGATCAGGAGAAGTGGAAGCAGGAGGCCGCACGCGCGATGAAGATCACGGCGCAGGATCTCCACCAGATGGGGCTCGTCGATGCGATCATCCCCGAAGTGCCCGGCGGCGCGCATACCGATGCCGCCATGCAGGCGCAGATGGTCTCGGCGCTCCTCGAAGAGCAGTTGTCCGTGCTCCTCTCGATGGGCTCCGAAGAACGCATCGAGCGCCGGCACGCGAAGTACCGGGCGATGGGGAGCTTCCTGGAAGTCGTGGAATAGTCCGCAGCGCGGGGACGCGCCCGCGCGTCACCCCGGCTGTCCCTCCCGCTCGAGACGCTTCGCCTCCTCCCAGAGCGACTCCATCTCTTCCATCGTTGCGCCCTTCACTTCCCGGCCCTGGTCCCGCAGGCGTGACTCGATATGCTGGAAGCGCGCGATGAACTTGGCGTTGGCGCGCTGAAGGGCCGATTCGGGATCGATGCCGCAGAACCTGCCGACGTTGGCCGCGATGAAGAGGAGATCCCCGAGCTCCTCGGTCATCGCATTGCGATCGTCGCGGCTTGCGGCTTCACGGAACTCGCCGACTTCCTCCTCGAGCTTGCGCATGAGCTCGGGGAGCGCCGTCCAATCGAAACCCGCGGTTCCGGCGCGCGACGACAGCCTCGTCGCGCGCAGCAGCGCAGGAAGCTGACGCGGCACGCCGTCGAGCAACGAGACGCGCTGCCCCGAAGCCTCGCGCTCGCTCTTCTTGATCTCCTCCCAGTGTCTGATCGCCTCCCTGGAGTCCCGGGCGCGATGCTCGCCGAAGACGTGGGGGTGACGCCGGACGAGCTTGTCGGCGATGGACTGCGCCACGTCGGCCGCGTCGAACCAGCCCTTCTCGGCGCAGACCTGACTCAGGAAAACCACCTCCAGGAGCAGGTCCCCAATCTCCTCCTGAAGGGCCCCCTGGTCCCCCCGGTCGATAGCCTCCAGGACCTCGTAGGCCTCCTCCAGGACGTAGGCCCGAAGGGTCTCCAGGGTCTGCTCCCGGTCCCAGGGGCAGCCATCCGGCCCCCGCAGACGCCGCATTACGTCGACCAGCCTCTCGAATGCCGCGCCTTCTCCGGGCAGGGTTGCCTCCTCTCTGGGAAAGCCACATTTTATGCGCGTGTTCCCGACCGTTCAACGGTAGTTTCGTCCGCGCGGCGCATTGATAGGTGTCAGTCCATGGTGATAGCATCCGCCCCTGAGGCGGACAGGCCCGACACACCCGTAACGGCGGGCGTTTGCGCCCAAGCGCGTGAGACGCGAGAACACGATGGCCAAGGACGGCGAGGAGCGCGGGAAGATCAAGGTCACGGATCGACGCTCCTTCACGAACAGCGGAGAGCGGCGGCTACCGGAGGAACCATCTTCGACGCCGGCGCCCGATCCCCCCGGTCCCGTGCGCGGCGAGGGGTTCGAATTGCGCCGCACCCCGGACACACCCCCGCCGGCCGGGACGGATCCGGACGTCAGTTTCACGTCATTCATCCTGTCGCTGGCCTCGACGGCCTTCATCCATCTCGGGGAGATGGAGGACCCGGTCTCTGGCGTCCGGGCCGTGAATGCGCCTGCGGCCCGACAGATCATCGACATCATCGAGATGCTTCACGTCAGGACGCGCGGCAATCTCGACGCGAAGGAAGACGAGTTCCTCAGGAGCATCATCGCGGAGCTCAAGATGACCTTCGCCCACAAGGCCGCCCGCGGATCAGGCACGTAGCCCCGGTCCTCTTCGCGCTGACGCTCCTCACGGTCCTTTCGCTCTCTCCGGTCCATGCCAGGCCAAGCTCCACGATTATCCTGCTGCCGCAGGGCTCGCGCCCCGCGAAAGCCGCCCCTGCCTCCGAGAACGCGTCGGCGAGGACGCAATCGACGATCCTGCACCTCTGGTTCGCGCGGAAAGCCGCCCTCGACGCCTCGGACACCGTGACGGCGCAGGCGCGGGTGGAGGAGCTTCGCGCCTACATGCATCAGGAGGGGATCACCGCCGACAGGTCGATCGCGCGCGGGTTCGCCTACGAGGGCTATGAGAATCTCCGCGAGGGAAACTACGAAAGGGCGCGCGAGGCGTTCGACCTCGCGAGGACTTTCGATCCGCAGCTCTCGCAGGCGCAGTTCGGGTATGCATGGAGCCTCCTCAAGTCGGGGCGTGGCGTGTTCCCGTTCATCGATGAGTATCTTCATGGGATCAAGCTGGCCTGGGTGCATTTCTCGGCCGACGAGATCATCGTCTCGAACTTCGTGATCGTGACGACGCTCGGCATCTTCTGCAGCCTGACGGCGATCTCCCTGCTCGTCGTCCTGCGCTGCCAGGGACGCTTCCGGCACGATCTCTTCGAGCTGCTGCGACGACCTCTCGGGAAGAGAACCGCGCAGCTCGTCGCCTGGGTGGTGTTCCTCCTCCCGCTTCTCGTGTGGGCCGGGGGCATCTGGCTTCTCCTGTTCTGGCTGATGCTCGGGTTCCGCTACATGCGGGTCCCGGAGAAGGTCGTCGCCGCCATGGTGTTCCTGATGGTCGGACTCTCTCCGCTGGGGGTGCGCCTCGTGCTGGATCGCTTCCAGGCCTCCAGCGACCCTGAGACCAGGATCGTCGTGCAGGCGATGCAGGAGGGGTACAACCCCGAAACCATCAGGCAGCTCCGCCAGGTTGTGACGCGCCATCCGGAGGACCCGGAGCTTCATCTCCTGCTCGGCACGCTCTACGCCAAGGGGGATCTTCAGAACGAAGCCTATGCAACCTTCCAGCGGGTCCTGGAGCTGCAGCCGACCAACGTGAGGGCGATAGTCAATATCGGGAACGTCTACTTCCGTCTCGGTGAGTACGCGGAGGCCGTCACCCGTTACAAAGAGGCCCAGCAGCTCCAGCCCAAGACGCTCGCCGCCCTGTGGAACCTCTATCTCTCGCAGACGGAGCTTCTCCATTTCTCGGAAGCGGAGTCCAGTCTCGCCGCAGCGCGGGATCTGGACGGAGAGCGGGTCGGCGCGCTGCTCGCGCAGAAGAAGGATGGCGGCTCGGGGCTGCCCGTCCAGGAGCTCGCGGCTCTCGACCAGATCAAGCATGAGCTTCGCGGGGATCGGATCTCCGCGATCTCCCTTGCGATGTCGCTGGCCAACCCGTTCAGCATCGCGAGCGGGGCCGGCCTTCTCTTCGCGCTGATCCTCGGGGTCGGACGCAAGGGAGAGAACTCCGAGTCGTGCCGCCGGTGCGGTCGCGCGTTCTGCGGGCGTTGTGAATCCTCCGGCGTGGGGTACTGTCCGCGCTGCATGCACCTGACGTTGAAGCGCGAGCAGATCACGGCCGACAACCGCGTAGACGAGATGACCAGGCTGCGGCGGCGGAATCGCTTCCGCTCCGTGGGACGCCGCATCGCGTCGCTCGTGCTTCCGGGCTCGGGGCTGATCCTGGCGGATCGGGCCGCGCGCGGTATCCCCGTGATGGTCGGCTGGATCCTCCTCGGCCTCCACCTGCTGGCGCGCGACCGGCTGCTTCTGCCGGAGCGTGTTCCCGTCCTCGACATGCCGGAGCCTCTGCTCGTCCTGGGGCTGACCGTGATGGTTGTGCTCTGGATCACGGGCAATTTCGCGCGAACCGCTCCAGGCCAGCCTCTCGGAGACGCCCATGGCGCTTGAGGGGACACTCCGCGATTTCCATCTCTCCGACATCTTTCAGCTGATCAGCATTCAGAAGAAGACCGGTACGTTGAGTCTTCGTGATCGCGACGAGATGGTGACGGTCTCCTTCAAGGACGGGAACATCGTTTCCGCCGACTCTTCCAAGAAGGGCATGGAGGGCCGTCTGGGCCAGGTCCTCGTGAAGAGCGGCAGGATTACCGAAATGAACCTCGCGCGGGCGCTCACCATCCAGAAGGAGACCCTCCAGCGCCTCGGACACATCCTGGTGGAGCGTGGATTCATCGGGGAAGCCGACCTGAAGGAAGCGCTGACGATCCAGGTCTCGCAGCTCGTGTACCGCCTCTTCCTCTGGAAGGACGGCGACTATCACTTCAACCAGGACGACACGATCGAGTACGACCGGGAGCACTTCACTCCTCTGAGCGCCGAGAGCATCCTGCTCGAAGGGGTCCGGATGGTCGACGAGTGGCCGATCATCGAGCAGCGGATCACATCCCACGACCTCGTCTTCAGGAAGCGGAAGATCGACGGCCAGCCCGTCATCATCTCGGATGACGAAGCCGAAGGGGACATCGCCGCGGAGCTGGACCGGGCTCTGGCGGAAGAGGATGACGACGCCAGGCCCGCTCGAGGCGGGATTGAAATCACCAGCCAGGAGGCGGCCATCTACAAGCTCGTCGACGGCCGATCCACGGTCCAGGAGATCATCGACCGCGGGCGCCTGGGCGACTTCGAGACATGCCGTATCCTCTACGACCTGGCGTGCCGCGATCTCATCGCCACCACAGAGCAACCGGGCGCGCGCCGCGAGCAGCAGGCGCGACCCCGGCTCTCGATCGCGCCGCTGGCGGAGTCCGCCGGCTACACGCTGCTGGTGGTCGCCCTGGCGGTCAGCATCCTGACGATGACCCACAGTCCGCTGTCCGGATCGCCCCGTCTGATCGCGACCCCGAGCACGGTCGACGGGATCATGGATCTCGTCGCCAAGAGCCGTGTCCAGAGACTCAGCGAGGCGGTGCGCGTCTACTACCTGCAGAAGGGGTTCTTCCCCGACGACCTCGCGGACCTCGTCCACGGGAAGCTCGTCTCGGAGAACACGCTCCATGACCCCTGGGGACGGCGGTTCGGGTACATCTCCTCGGAAGGGGGGTTCCGGGTCATCGCCTACGACGCAGGGGGGGTCGAGAACGTGGAGCGCAGCGCGACGATCGGCGAGGTCAACGAGGGGCCGATCAAGCGCGGCACCCCGGCGGAGGTGGCACCCCGCGCCGGGGTCCCTCCCCGCAGGTGACCGTAACCATCGTGCCTGGAACAAGTTGACCACGAACGTCTTTCCTTGACACACCTGGGCCATCGTCTTACAGTGCGCGCGTTTTCTGACGCGACATCTCGAGCGGCCTCAGGAGGAAATGAATGGGCAAGATCATCGGAATCGACCTCGGGACCACCAACTCGGTGGTCGCCGTGATGGAAGGCGGCAAGCCGGTCGTGATTCCCAACGCCGAGGGTGGCAGAACGACCCCCTCGGTGTTCGCGATCACGGACAAGGGAGAGCGGCTGGTCGGCCAGGTCGCCAAGCGGCAGGCGATCACCAACCCCGTCAACACGATCGCCTCGATCAAGCGGTTCATGGGACGGCGGATGAGTGAGGTGAAGGACGAGGTCGCGCTGGTCCCGTACGCCGTCGTGGCGGGCAACGACGACGTGCGCGTGAAGATCCAGGACAAGGACTATTCCCCCCCCGAGATCTCCGCCCGAATCCTGATGAAGATGAAGGAATCCGCCGAGGCCTACCTCGGGCAGAAGGTCGACCGGGCCGTCATCACGGTGCCGGCTTATTTCAACGATTCCCAGAGACAGGCGACCAAGGACGCGGGGGAGATCGCCGGGCTCAAGGTGGAGCGGATCGTCAACGAACCGACCGCAGCGGCGCTCGCGTACGGGCTCGACAAGAAGACCGACGAGACCATCGCCGTCTACGACTTCGGCGGCGGGACCTTCGACATCTCCATCCTGGAGGTGGGGGAGGGCATCGTCGAGGTGAAGGCGACCAACGGCGACACGCACCTCGGCGGAGACGACATCGATCAGAAGCTCATCCGCTGGATCATCGACGAGTTCAAGAAGGACCAGGGGATCGACCTCAGCAAGGACAAGATCGCGCTGCAGCGTCTCAAGGAAGCCGCCGAGAAGACCAAGTGCGAGCTCTCCACCGTGGTCGAGACCGAGATCAACCTGCCCTTCATCACCGCCGACGCCGGCGGCCCGAAGCACCTCGTCATGAAGATGAGCCGCGCGAAGCTCGAGCAGCTCTGCGACGATATCTTCCAACGGACGGTCGGACCGTGCCAGCAGGCCATCAAGGACGCGGGGATCTCCGCCGCGGACATCGACGAGGTCGTGCTGGTGGGCGGATCGACGCGCATCCCGCGCGTGCAGCAGCTCGTCCGGGAGACGTTCGGCAAGGAACCCAACCGCGGAGTCAACCCCGACGAAGTGGTGGCCGTGGGCGCGGCCATCCAGGCGGGAGTCCTCGCGGGTGAAGTCCGGGATGTCCTGCTGCTCGACGTCACGCCGCTGTCGCTCGGGATCGAGACATTGGGCGGCGTTTTCACCAAGCTCATCGAGCGCAACACCACCGTGCCGACCAGGAAGAGCGAGGTCTTCTCCACGGCCGCGGACGGGCAGACGAGCGTCGAAATCCATGCCCTCCAGGGCGAGCGCGAGATGGCCAGGTTCAACCGCTCCCTGGGGAGATTCCACCTCATGGGTCTTCCTCAGGCACCGCGCGGGGTCCCGCAGATCGAGGTCACATTCGACATCGACGCCAACGGGATCCTCCACATCTCGGCGAAGGACGTCGGCACCGGGAAGGAACAGTCGATACGCATCGAGGCCTCGAGCGGGCTCGCGAAAGAAGAAGTGGAACGGATGACCCGCGAGGCCACCGAGCACGCGGTGGATGACAAGCGGCTTCGCGAAGAGGCGGAGACGCGCAACCAGGCCGACCACCTCGTCTACACGACGGACAAGACTCTCAAGGAGCATCGCGACAAGCTCCCTGCGGACGAGGTCGCCCGTGTGGAGGAGGCTCTCAAGGATCTCAGGGCCGCCCTCGAGCAGGGTGATTCCGACCGCATCAAGGCGGGGATGGAGCGCGTGACCCAGGCCTCGCACCAGATGGCGGAGCTGATCTACAGGCAGACCGCGGGGCCGCAGAAAGAATCGTCCACGTCGGACTCGGGACATGGCGAGGGCGCGAAAGACGGGGACGTCATCGACGCGGAATACGTCGATGTCGAAGACAAGAAGTAACGCACCCAATCAGGTCGTGAGCCGCCCACGCGTGCACGACACGCCGTGGGCGGTTTTCTTTCGTGTGTGGCTCGTTCATGCGAGCGCCCAGCAGTTGTGGTCGGGCGAAGAAATGCGATCGGGACAACGGAGGTGGTCTGTGTAGTAGTATGCAGCGCCGGCGCCGGGGGGCGGCAGAGACTCGACATGGGGGGACCAAACTATGGGTGGTCTCTGACAGATGGATGAACGGGAGAAGGGCCAGCGTGGAGGCTCGAGTTCGCAGAGCCTCAAGAAATACCTTCAGGAGATCTCCAGACTACCCCGAATCACGGCCGACGAGGAGAAGAGGCTCGGCGCCAAGATCCGGAAGGGAGACAAGGAAGCCCTCAAGAAGCTCGTGGAGGCCAACCTCCGCTTCGTCGTGAGCTTCGCGAAAAAGTACAGGGGATGCGGGCTTTCGTTCCTCGACCTGATCAACGAGGGGAACATCGGCCTCATCGAGGCCGCCAAGAGGTTCGACCCCAAGAAGAACGTCAAGTTCATCACGTACGCCGTGTGGTGGGTCCGGCAGTCCATCATCCATGCGCTGTCGGATCAGAGCGGCGCCTTCCGCCTCCCGCAGAAACAGGCCAACCTCCTCTACCGGATCGGCAAGACGATCTCGACGCTGACGCTGGAGCTGGAGCGCAGCCCAACGCCGGACGAGATCGCGGCGAGGCTCGAGATCCCGCCCGAGGAGGTGCTCTCGCTGCTGCGCGTCGCCGACGACAACGTGTCGCTCAGCACGGTCATCGACGAGGAGCACGAGTTCCATCTTTCCGACAAGCTGGAACAGGACATGATGCCGTCCGCGGACAGCCTCCTGATGCGTTCATCGCTCAAGACCCTGCTGCGCGTGGCCCTCGATGAGCTGGATCCCAAGGAGGAGCGCGTGGTCAAGCTTCGCTTCGGACTGGGAGGTGAAGAGCCGAAGACGCTCAAGGAAATCGGCGAGATGATGAATCTGTCCCGGGAGAGGATCCGTCAGATCGAGGCGCAGGCTCTGGACAAGCTGAACCGTTCACAGAAGTGCCAGCAGCTGCGAGGTTATCTGAATTGAGCGGCCCGACACCCGGTTCGGACGGCTCGCGCGCCGAGGAAAGAGGCAACGGCCCGCGGCCTCCGGGGTGCCCGGAATGCGGCGGGACCGGTTACGCCATCCACACCGCCGAGGATGGCGTGGCGCGGGCGAAGAGGTGCTCCTGTGGATGGGTCGACCGCATCGAGACCCTCCTCAAGGACACACGGATCCCCAAGCGCTACCGCAACTGCTCGTTCGACAGCTACGACACGCTGAAGCCATCGCTCGAGAGGGCGAAGATCCAGGTGCAGCGGTTCGTGGAGGAGTATCCGATGCACGACTTCGGACTGCTCCTGCTCGGCCCCTGCGGCGTAGGCAAGACCCACCTGGCGGCCGCCGCCCTCACGTTCCTCGTCCGGGAGAAGGGGGTCTCCGGGATGTTCTACGATTTTCGCGATCTCCTGAAGGAGATCCAGGCCTCCTACAACGCCGTTTCCGGGACGACGGAGATGGCGATCCTCCAGCCCATCTTCAGCGCCGAGGTGCTCGTGCTGGACGACCTCGGGGCGACCAAGATGACCGACTGGGTGAGAGACACCCTCTCCCACATCATCAACAACAGGTACAACGAGCGTCGCGTGACGATCGTCACGACCAACCTCGAAGACGAGGTCACGACTCCGTCGCGCGGCGACGAGCGCGTGAGGGAGCGCCCGCTCCTGAGGGACCAGATCGGTGACCCGCTCCGCTCCCGGCTCTACGAGATGTGCGAGGTCATCGACCTGACCGGTGGCGAAGACTACCGCCGAACGGTCAAGCACACCGCGCGCAGGCCCGGCCCCCTCGGTTGAGTCATCGCCCGCCGATGGGCCGACGCGCGATCTGATAGGATTCCCACCGTCAGGCCCGCCTCGCGGTCGTCCCCAGGGGCCAATCCATGCAGACCAGCGTCGTCGTCCTCGGCGGAGCCCGAACTCCCATGGGAGAGTTCAACGGCTCTCTGAGCCATCTCACGGAAGTCGAGCTCGGAGCAACGGCGGCTCGCGGGGCGCTGGAGCGCACCGGTGTCGATGCCGCGCTGGTGGATCACGTCGTCTTCGGCCAGGCGCTCCAATCCGGCCGCGACGCCGTCTACGGAGCGCGTCACGTCGGACTCCGCGCGGGACTCCGGATCGAAGTCCCGGCGCTCACCGTGAACCGGCTGTGCGGCTCGGGGATCCAGGCCATCGTCTCGGGCGCCCAGATGATTGGGCTCGGCGAAGCGGCCGTCGTGCTCGCCGGCGGCATGGAGAGCATGAGTCAGGCGCCGCACCTGGCGCGCGGACTGAGGAGCGGCATGCGCCTGGGGGATGCGACGCTGGAGGACTCGCTCACGGCCGCGCTCCTGGACGGCCATTGTGGCCTGATGATGGCGCAGACAGCCGAGGTTGTCGGCGGTCTGCACGGCGTGACACGCGAGGCGGCCGATGCCTTCGCGCTGCTCAGCCAGCAGAGGACCCAGGCCGCGCGGAAGGCGGGACACTTCAAGGATGAGATCGTCCCGACGGCCGGTCGTCGCAAGGGAGCCTCCGTCATCGTGGAAGAGGATGAGCACCCGCGTCCCGCGACGACCCTCGCATCACTGGCGTCGCTGCGCACGGTCTTTTCGACGTCGCTCGTCACCGCGGGGAACGCCAGCGGGATCGTTGATGGCGCGGCGGCCGTCGTCCTTGCTTCCGAAGACGCCGCCCGACGCATGGGGCGTCCCGTCCTGGGACGCATCGTCACATGGTTCTACGCCGGTGTGGAGCCCCGTCACATGGGCATGGGTCCCGTGCCGGCCATTCGCGGCGCGCTTCGGAAGGCCGGGCTGTCGCTCGGCCAGATCGATCTGCTCGAGATCAACGAAGCCTTCGCCGCCCAATACCTCGCGGTCGCGAAGGAGCTCGATCTTCCCGCCGAGCGCGTGAACGTCAACGGCGGGGCCATCGCCATGGGACACCCGCTCGGCGCGACGGGAGCGCGGCTGACGCTGACGTTGCTGCTCGAGATGCGGCGCCGGTCCGTCCGGCTGGGGATCGCCTCCGCGTGCATCGGCGGCGGACAGGGGATCGCGATCATCGTGGAATCGGTGACCTGACACGGAGGAGAGCATGGGGATTGACAGGGTAGGGGTGCTCGGGTGCGGCCTCATGGGCGCGGGGATCGCCCAGGTGTGCGCCCAGGCGGGGCACGACACCATCGTTCTCGAGGCGTCCACCGAGCTGCTGACCCGGGGCCTCGATCGCATCGGGAAGTTTCTCCAGGGGAGCGTCGATCGGGGCAAGATGACGGCGCACGAACGCGCGGCGACCCTGTCACGGCTCAAAGGCACCGTCACGACCTCCGATCTCGCGGATCGCGATCTCGTCATCGAAGCCGTCACCGAGGACCTCGCCGTAAAACAGGCCCTCATCGCCATGGTCGATGCGGTCTGCCCCCCGAAGACGATCTTCGCGTCGAACACCTCGTCACTTTCGATCACGCAGCTCGCGGCCGGGACGCGCCGGACGGGGAGATTCATCGGGTTGCACTTCTTCAATCCCGTGCCCCTCATGGGGCTGGTGGAGATGGCCCCCACGATCCTCACCGAGGACGCTGTTCTCAAGGAGGCGGCGGCGTTCGTCGAGAGTCTGAACAAGACGCTCATCCGCACGACCGACCGCACCGGATTCATCGTTAATCGTCTCCTGGTGCCCTATATTCTGGATGCGGTCAGGGCTCTCGAGCAGGGGGCCGGGTCGATTGCGGACATCGATCGGGCCATGATGCTGGGGTGCGGACACCCCATGGGGCCGCTGGCGTTGCTCGATTTGGTCGGTCTGGACACGACGCTCCGCATCGCGGAGGTCTTCTTCGAGGAGTTCAGGGAGCCCCGCTTCGCGACACCTCCCCTCCTCAAGAGGATGGTCCTCGCCGGCTTTCACGGGCGAAAGACCGGTCGAGGGTTCTACGATTACGGCAGTGGGAATCCGGTGCCGAACGATTTCCTGACACGGAGCGCATGACATGTCGTCCCAGAACGTCCTCACCGAGATCCGCGAGGGGATCGCGATCATCACCATCAACAGGCCCGAGAAGCTCAACGCGCTGAACAGAGCCACGCTCGCCGAGCTGGAGCGCGCGGTGAGCGCGGCCGGCGATGATCCCCAGGTCCTTGCGCTCGTCATCACCGGAACCGGTCCGAAGGCGTTCGTCGCGGGGGCCGACATCGGCGAGCTGGCGGCGCTGTCACCTCTCGAGGGGCGAGCGTACGCGATGGACGGGAACCGCATCCTCATGGGGATCGAATCGCTCGGCAAGGTGGTCATCGCCGCCATCAATGGCTTCGCCCTTGGCGGCGGGTGCGAGCTCGCCCTGGCCTGCCACATCAGGATCGCCGCCCAGAACGCGCGCATCGGTCTGCCCGAAGTGACCCTGGGCCTGATCCCTGGATTCGGCGGAACGCAGCGTCTCGCGCGGATCGTGGGCAAGGGGCGAGGGCTGGAGATGACCCTGTCGGGAGAGATGATCGACGCCGCCGAGGCACACCGGATCGGGCTTTTCAATCGCGTCGTCCCCGAGGGGAAGGCCGTCGAGGAGGCAGCCGCGCTGGGCCGTACGATCGCATCGCGCGGACCGGTGGCCGTGCGTCTGGCCCTGGAGGCGGTGGGGAAGGGGTTGGAGGTCCCGCTTCAGGATGGGCTTGTGATCGAGTCCGCGCTCTTCGGTCTCGCCGCAACGACCGAAGACTTCAAGGAAGGGACAAGGGCATTTCTCGAGAAACGAAAGGCGAAATTCCAGGGCCGATGATCGTTCCGGGTGCTTCATCCATTTCATCCATGATGCGCAGGCCGCCGCGGACCCTCGTAGCGGGCGCCATTGCGCTGCTCGCCCTTACGAGCGCTCCCGGCGCGGATCGCGTCGCTGCCCAGACCGGAACGAAGCAGGCCGAGGCGGAGCAGACAGGGCGTCATCTCGCGCAGCAGGCCATCGACGTCGAGATCCTGCGCACCACCGAGGGGCTCCCCACGCTGTTGCTCCAGGCGGAGGAATCGCGCACATGGAGCGACGGGGAGCTGGATCTCTCCCAGGTCACGCTGCGCCTGTTCGACGCCGAAGGACGAGAGACCCTCGTGCGCGCGCCGCGGGCGATCTCGGACCTCACGGTCCAGGAGGAGCCGGCGGATCCCCGCGTCCCTCAGGCCCGCAAGGAGACGCGCACCCCGGGACTGGGAATGGAAGGTCTCGAGGCGTGGCGCCTGGAAGGTGGAGTGAGTCTCTCCCGGGCCGACGACCTGCAGCTCGAAACCCAGAGTCTGTCGTACCTCGAAGACAAAGGCGAAGCGCGCACGGCCCAGCCGATCTCGTTCGCACGAGGACAGGCGAAGGGGAGCGCGGTCGGGATGCGCTACGACGTGAGAGGACAGAGGCTGACGATGAACCGCGACGTGAAGGCCTCCATGACCGCCGGCGCCATGGGGCGTGTCTCGGTGGACGCGGCCTCGGGGACGTACGACCTCGGCAAGGACAGCTTCGAGATGACCTCCTACCATGCGACGACGGAGCGCGGCGAGGTCCTCACAGGGGCGCGGCTCGTCGTGCAGTTCCACGAGAAGGGAGGGATCAAACTCCTCGAGGGTGAAGGAGGCTTCGTGCTCGAGACCACGCACGCCGAGCCCCAGACCGCGAATGCAGGGCCCCTCGGCCGGCTTCTCGCCCTGGAGGGCACACGCACGATGGAGGGGCAGCGCATCGCCGTGAGCTTCGGCCCCGATGCGAGTCCGCGATCGATCGAGGTCTCCGGCGAGGCGAACCTCACCGCCCGCGAGAAGGGAGCCACCGCCGACTCGTCGCGCATCGCGGCGCAGACGCTCGTGTTCGATCTGGTGAATGGAAGCCTGCAGCGCGCGCGCGCGTCGGGCAACGTGGACCTGCGGGGAGCCGCCCGCGAAGGGGAGGAGAAAGGGTTCCAGCTCCTCAGTGAAGTGCTGACCGCGGCGGTGGATCCCAACAGCGGTGAGCTCACGCTGCTCGAGGGGAAGGGGGAGATCCAGCTCACCGACGAGGAGATGGAGAGTCATGGCAGCATGACGTCGCTCGATCCCAACACCGATGTCATCACCCTCGCCGGCGAGGAAGGGCTCCCGGCCCGGGCTAACTGGCTGGGACGGAAGATTCAGGCCGATCGCATCGATGCCGATCGGCGGCGGAAGACGGTCACCGCGCGCGGCAACGTGAGGACGAGTTACAGACCCACCGCGGAGGAAACGGACGGATCCGATCGCACCCTCCCGTTCTTCCGCCAGGGAGAGACCATTCATGCCATGGCCGGCGCGCTCACTTTCGCCGACGGGGGCAAGATCGCGCACTACAGCGATCGCGTGCGGATCTGGCAGGGGGAGAATCGTCTCGAAGGAGGGACCGTGGATCTGCTCGAGGCGGACGGACGGCTCGAGGCCAGCAACGACGTCGTGAGCACGTTCCGCCAGACCTCCTCCACAGCGCCCTCTTCCGCCACGGGTCCGTCCGCCGACATCGTCACTGTTGCGGCAAGCACGATGCGCTATCAGCGCAGCGACGGACGGGTGACGTATGGCGGTGGAGTGCTCCTCACGCAGGGGGCGATGCGCGTGACTTCCGATGCGCTCACCGTCCAACTTCAGGATGGGGGGAATGGCGCCGACTCGCTGAAGGCGGAGGGACGCGTGGAGCTGCGCGAGCCCGGGCGGATCGGCCGGGGCGATCGTCTCTTCGTGGACTTCGGTCCCGACACCATCAAGTTGACCGGTTCGAGCCGCGAGGCAACCGTACAAGATGAGGCGGGTCAACAAGTTGTGAGAGGCCAATCGTTGACAATGGAAAAGGCCAGTGATAGGATCCTCGTCGAATCCGAGCTCGGCGGGAGAACCTGGATTCTGCTCAAACCACGACAGAAAGGGGCGCCGAGCTTTGGATCGGTCCCTTAGGACAGAGTCCCTCAGCAAGTCGTTCCAGGGTCGCCAGGTCGTCCGCGACATCTCCATCGACATCCACAGCGGGGAGGTCGTCGGCCTCCTCGGCCCGAACGGCGCCGGCAAGACGACGACGTTCGCGTGCATCCTCGGTATCGTGACTCCCGACGGCGGACGCGTCGTGCTGAACGGCGAGGACATCACGCGGCTGCCGATGTACCTGCGCGCTCGCCGCGGGGTCGGCTACCTTCCGCAGGAATCCTCGATCTTCAGGAAGATGACCGTCGAGCAGAACCTCCTGGCAATCCTCGAGACCCTGGGGCTCGACCGCGAGGAGGTCACGGCGCGCGCCACGTCGCTGCTGCGTGAGTTCGGGATCACGCATCTCGCCGGGCAGAAGGCCTCCACGCTGTCTGGCGGGGAGCGCCGCCGCGTCGAAATCGCGCGGGCTCTCACGACGAAGCCTTCGTTCATCCTGCTCGACGAGCCCTTCGCCGGAATCGATCCCAAGGCGCGCTTCGATCTGCAACAGGTCGTTGCACATCTCAAGGCGCGCGGGCTCGGCGTCCTCATCACGGATCACAACGTGCGTGAGACTTTACAAATCACTGACCGCGCGTACATTATTCACAACGGAGTCATCTTTCAGACCGGCACACCCGAAGCCCTCGCCACCGATCCGGGTGTTCGTGACGTCTATCTGGGTGAGGGGTTCACGCTCTACTGAAAGGACGGCAGCCAGCATGGCACTCGAGCAACGGCTCAATCTCAGGCTGAGCCAGAAGCTCATCATGACGCCGTCGCTCCAGCAGGCGATCAAGCTGCTGCAGCTCTCCCGGCTCGAGCTCGTCCAGGAGATCAACCAGGAGCTGGTCCAGAATCCCGTGCTCGAGGAAGGCCAGGAGACCATGGCTCCCGAGCAACTCGCCGCGCAGCCCCAGCCCGACAAGGGAAAGATCGAGGAAGAGAGCCGGCAGGACGGCGGCACGGGTGATGACCACGACGACTATGACGCCTTCTGGCGGGACTACCTCGACAAGGGATACGAGCCACGGCGCCAGGGCGAGCCGATCGAAGGGCCCGGGTACGAGGCCACCCTCAGCAAGGAGGAGAACCTCACCGATCACCTGACGTGGCAGCTCGAGATGACGCCGATCGACGATCGCCAGCGCGAGATCGCCGAGGCGATCATCGGCAATCTGAACGACGACGGATATCTCGATGCGACCATCGAAGAGCTCCAGGCGATGGGCGTGAACGGCGGAGGGACGACCTACACGGAGGCCGAGGTGAAGACGGCCCTCGTCATGGTGCAGACATTCGACCCCGCCGGCGTCGCCGCCCGCGATCTCACGGAGTGCCTCGGGCTGCAGCTCCGCCATCTCGGCCTGACGGGATCGCGCGCCGAGCGGATCGTCATCGAGCATCTCGACCGGCTCCGGTCCCACGACTATCAGGAGATCGCCGTGGCGCTGGCGTGCGACGTCGCCGCCGTGCTGGAGGACGTCGAGGTGATCAAGCACCTCGACCCCAGCCCCGGTCTCAAGTACAACAGCCCGCGCTCTCCCTACGTCACTCCGGACGCTTATGTCGTCAAGGACGAGACAGGGGAATACAGGGTCACCCTGAACGAGGATGGCCTGCCGCGGCTGCGCATCAGCCAGACCTACCGGCGGATGCTCGAGAAAGGCGCTACGGCGGCCGATCCGGAGGCGAAGGAGTTCGTGCGCGAGAAGTTCCGCTCGGCCGTCCGGTTGATCAAGAGCCTCGACGAAAGGCAGCGGACGATCATGAAGGTCGCCGTGAGCCTCGTGAAGCACCAGCGGGATTTCCTCGATCACGGCATCGAGCAGATCCGCCCCTTGAGGCTCCGCGACGTCGCGGACGACATCCAGATGCACGAGTCGACGGTGAGCCGCGTGGTGCGCAACAAGTATCTGTTCACGCCGCAGGGCCTCTTCGAGATGCGTTACTTCTTCCATGCGGGTGTGCCGGACGATCACGGCGGCGAGGTGTCTTCACTCAGCGTCAAGCAGAACATCAAGGAGATCGTGGAGGGAGAGAACACTGGGCGACCTCTGTCGGACGCCGCCATCGTGAAGATCCTCGAGCGCGACTACGGGGTCAAGGTGGCGCGGAGGACCGTCGCCAAGTACCGCGGGGAACTGAGGATTTTTTCTTCCACGGAACGGAAAATCACCTGAGACGTGAGCCGCATCGAGGCGGAGATCGACCCATGACGAGAATCGAGATCACGGGACGTCACATCGACATCACCCCTGCCATCCGGGACTTCACCGAAGACAAGCTCAGGAAGCTGGAGCGCTGGATCGACGAGATCATCGAGACCCACGTGGTGCTTTCGGTGGAGAAGCACCGCCACATCGCCGAGATCGTGCTGCGCGCGCGGACGCACACCTTCACGGGCACCGACGCGACCGGAGACATGTACGCCTCCATCGGAAACGCGGCAGACAAGATCGAGAAGCAGGCGCGCAGGGTGAAAGACAAGGTCGCGGGGCGCCGGAAGCATGCCCGCCCCCCGTCACGCGTCCCCCAGCGGGAGGCGATGACGCGGGGGGAGGAGAGTGACGGCGACGGCGCGGGGGAGCGCGAGCCACGGATCATCAGGGTGCCCGTCGACACGAAGAAGCCCATGTCGATCGAGGACGCGGCGCTCGTCCTCTCCGAGACCGATCAGGAGTTCCTCGTCTTCCGCGACGCCCGATCCCAGCGCATCAGCGTCATATACCGGCGACGCGACGGGCACCTGGGTCTCATCGAGCCCGATCGCTAGTCACGCGATCGCCGCTGCAATCACAGAGGCCGCTGCAGTTACCGCGGACGTGTCTTGACACCGCGCGATTCCCCCTGATAGCATGCGGCTTCTATCTCACGACACGCAATAGAGTTACGTCCTCCGGTGGCGGCCTCGATCCTGACGTGATGCGTCGGGACCCGCCTCGCGGATGTCGCCCGGGATGATTGATGAGACTCCAGCTCGACGAAGACCATCGCATGCTCCGGGAGAACGTCCGCGCCTTCGCGGAGTCGGAGATCCGGCCCCACGCCGCGCATCACGACCGGACACGCGAGTTCCCCCTGCGGGAGCTGCGCGCGGCGGCCGCGCTCGGCCTGACCGGAGTGATGATCCCCGAGGAGCACGGCGGCGCGGGGATGGACTGTCTCTCCTACGTCATCGTGATCGAGGAGATCTCCAGGGTCGATGCCTCGCTGGGAGTGATCCTCTCGGTCAACAACTCGCTCTACTGCCATCCCATCGCGACGTTCGGCACCTCCGAGCAGAAGGCGAAGTACCTCACCCCCTTCGCCAAAGGTGAGAAGCTCGGGTGCTATTGCCTCACCGAGCCCGACTCCGGGTCCGACGCGGGGAGCCTGAGGACCCAGGCGCGCCGCCAGGGGGATCGCTGGATTCTCAACGGCAGCAAGGTCTTCGTCACCAACGGCGTGGCCGCCGACGCGGCGATCATCTACGCCAAGACGGATCCCGGCGCTCCATCCTCCAAGGGGATTTCGGCCTTCATCGTCGAGAAGGGGTTCCCCGGGTACCACACGGGGAAGACCGAGACGAAGCTGGGGATCACGTCGTCGGGCTCCGTGGAGATCGTGCTGGAGAACTGCGAGGTCCCCGAGGCCAACGTCCTGGGCGAGGTGGACGGCGGCTTCCGGATCGCGCTGCACACCCTCGACGGAGGGCGCATCGGGATCGCCGCACAGGCGGTCGGGATCGGGCAGGGGGCCTTCGACGAGGCGCTGCGGTACTCGAAAGAACGCAAGCAGTTCGGCGTGCCGATCTCCAGCCACCAGGCGATCCAGTTCTACCTGGCCGACATGGCCACCGATCTGGACGCCGCGAGGCTCCTCACGTACCGGGCAGCGCGCGCGCGCGACACGCAGGAGCGCTATACCCTGGAGGCCTCGATGGCCAAGCTCTTCGCCTCGGAGGCGGCCAACAGGATCGCCTACAAGGCGGTGCAGATCTTCGGCGGCTACGGATACATCAATGAGTACCCCGTGGAGCGCTACTTCAGGGACGCGAGGATCTGCGAGCTCTACGAAGGAACATCCGAGATCCAGCGGCTCGTCATCTCAGGTCACATCCTCAAATAGCGGAGCAAGACGGGTGGACTTCGCGCTCACCGAAGAACAACGGATGGTCCGCGACATGGTCCGTGAGTTCGCGGATCGCGAGATGGCGCCGGTCATCCCCGCCCTGGAGCGCCAGGGGAAATACCCCGAGAAGGTCGTCGCGAGCCTGGCGGAGCTGGGCATCCTCGGGATGGCCATTCCGGAGGAATTCGGCGGGAATGCCTTCGACACCGTCTCGATCGCCCTGGTGATGGAGGAGATCGCCAGAGTGTGCGCCTCGACGGCCGTCACCGTGGGGGTTCACAACGCGGCGTCCGCGGCGCCGATCGCCCGCTTCGGGAATCGCGAGCAGAAGTCACGCTATCTCCCGGCCATGGCGAAGGGCGCGATCATCGGCGGGTTCGCGCTGACGGAGCCCGGGTGCGGATCGGACGCCGCCGCCGTGGCTGCGCGTGCGGTGCGACGCGGCGATCGTTGGATCCTCAACGGGACCAAGTCGTGGATCACCAACGTGAAGATTGGCGGCGTCTTCGTGCTGATGGCCGTCACGGATCCCGACGCCGGCAGCCACGGCATCTCGGCGTTCCTGGTGGAGCCCGGCATGCCCGGATTCTCGTTCGGCAAGGACGAGCCCAAGATGGGTCTGCGCTCCTCCACGACCGGAATGATCAACCTGGTCGATTGCGAGGTGCCGGCGGCCAACCTGCTCGGCGAGGAGGGGATGGGTCTTCGCGTCGCCTTCTCGACCCTCGACGGTGGGCGGATCGGGATCGCGGCCCAGGCGGTGGGCATCGCGCGCGGCGCCTTCGAAGAGGCGCGCAACTACGCCAGGACGCGTGTGGCCTTCGCCGAGCCGCTCGCCACGTTCCAGGCGATACGGTTCATGCTGGCCGACATGGCCACCGAGATCGACGCGGCGCGACTGCTCACCCTGAGGGCCGCGTCCCTCAAGGACACGTCGCCCCCCGGCGCGGATTTCTCGAGGGAGGCCTCGATGGCCAAGCTCTACGCCTCCGAGATGTGTAACCGTGTCGCCTACAAGGCGGTCCAGATCCACGGGGGCTACGGCTACTCCGCGGAGTACAATGTGGAGAGGTTCTACAGGGACGCCCGCGTGACGACGATCTACGAGGGCACGTCGGAGATCCAGAGGATCATCATCGCCCGCAAGCTGGTGGCGTGAAGGCAAACGTGGCCAAGACGACGCGAACGCTCGATGGACAGACCGGCACCCGTGCCGCCGGGGAGGGGGGGAGGCAGGGATGGGAGGAGAGGACCCTGCGCCCCGCCCTGGAGAAGAGCCCCGAGCGGGACGTCCGCTTCACGACCGTCTCGGATTTCCCGATCCAGCGACTCGGGACGCCGGAAGACATCGCCGCGTTGAACCTGGATTCGGATCTCGCCGCGCCCGGTGAGTTCCCGTACACTCGGGGAATCCACCCGACGATGTACCGGGGCCGGCTCTGGACGATGCGGCAGTTCAGCGGCTTCGGCACCGCGAAGCTCACCAACGAACGCTACCGCTACCTACTGTCCCAGGGGCAGACCGGGCTCTCGGTCGCCTTCGACCTGCCCACCCTCATGGGACGCGACTCCGACGATCCCATGGCGCTCGGAGAGGTGGGGCGCGAGGGGGTTGCGATCGACTCGCTGGCGGACATGGAGACGCTGTTCTCGGGGATCCCCCTGGATCGCATCTCCACGTCGATGACGATCAACTCCCCGGCCGCCATCCTCTTCGCGATGTACGTCGCCGTGGGGGAAAAGCAGGGGGTCGCGAGCGAGATCCTGGAGGGGACGATCCAGAACGACATCCTCAAGGAGTACATCGCGCAGAAGGAGTGGATCTACCCGCCGCGCCCGAGCCTGCGGATCATCACCGACATCATGGCTTACTGTGCCGAGCGGGTCCCGCGCTGGAACACCATCTCCATCAGCGGCTACCACATCCGTGAGGCCGGCTCGACGGCCATCCAGGAACTGGCCTTCACGCTCGCCGACGGCATCGGGTACGTGCAGGCGGGGATCGAGGCCGGCATGGACGTCGATGCCTTCGCCCCGCGGCTATCGTTCTTCTTCAACTCCCACAACGATTTCTTCGAGGAGGTCTGCAAGCTGCGCGCGGCGCGGCGCATCTGGGCGCGCGTCATGCGCGACCGGTTCCACGCCAAGGACGAGCGATCCTGGAAGCTGCGCACGCACGTTCAGACCGCCGGGTGCAGCCTCACCGCCCAGCAGCCCTACACCAACATCGTGCGGGTGACCGTCCAGGCGCTGGCCGCGGTGCTCGGGGGGACGCAGTCGCTGCACACGAATTCCATGGACGAGACCCTCGCCCTCCCCACGGAAGAGGCCGTGACCATCGCCCTCAGGACGCAGCAGATCCTGGCGGAGGAGAGCGGCGTGGCGGGGACGGTCGATCCTCTCGGCGGGTCGTATTTCGTCGAGGACCTGACCCGCAGGATGGAGGAAGGGGCGCTCGACCTGATCCACAGGATCGACGCGATGGGGGGCATCGTGGCCGCCATCGAGGCGGGCTTCCCCCAGAGGGAGATCGCGGAGGCCGCGTATCTCTACCAGATGCAGATCGACAGCGGGGAGAAGACGGTCGTCGGCGTCAACAAGCACACGATCCCGCCAGAGGACGACCACAAGATCCCCATCCTCAAGATCGACCAGGCGATCGAGGCCGATCAGCTGACCCGCCTGCGCGCCCTGCGCCAGAGCCGCGATGCGGCGGCAGTCGCGCGCGCCCTCGAGGCGCTGCGCAGCAGCGCCGCCGGGTCCGACAACCTGATGCCCAGGATCCTCGACGCCGTCAAGGCGTACGCCACCGTCGGTGAGATCTGCGCCTGCATGAAGACGGTCTTCGGCGAGTACCGGGAGACGCCGGTCCTGTGAGGAGCGCGCCGAAGGTAACCCGCGACGCGTCGGGACGCAAGGTCAGGCTGCTGGTCGGCAAGGTCGGGCTGGACGGCCACGACCGCGGCGTGAAAATCGTCGCGCGGGCCCTGCGCGATGCGGGCTTCGAAGTCATCTATACCGGACTGCATCAGACTCCCGAGATGGTCGTCTCCACGGCCATTCAGGAGGATGTCGACGCCGTCTCGCTCTCGATCCTCTCGGGCGCTCACATGACACTGTTGCCGCGCGTCATGGACCTGCTGAAGGAGAAGGGGGCGGGCGACATCGCCGTGTTCGCCGGCGGCATCATCCCGGACGAGGACATCCCGGAGCTCAAGAAGGCCGGCGTCCTCGAAGTGTTCACGCCGGGCGCATCGACGCGCTCGATCATCGACTTCGTCCATCACCGGATCCACCCCCGCCGGGGCTGAGATCCCGCGCGCCCTCGCGCGGCAACGCGGCCGCGGAGCCCAGCCATCTTGGGAGCCCCATGCAGGTGCTTGTCTTCGAGCTAGGCGGGAACGGATACTGCCTGCGCGTGGAGGACGTCATGAGGATACTAGCCCCGGGCGATGGCCCAGGCGAAGGACTGGAAACTGCGGATCTCGGCTCCCTGCTCGGATTGAAGGGAGTCGCTCCGCCGGGAGACCAGGCCTACGACTACAAGGCCCTGCTCCCGTCCGGGCTCGCACTGCGGATGGGAGCCCCCCAGGGGGCGGCCGTCCTCGATGCCACATGGATCCTTCCGCTGCCGGGGTACATGTTCGCGACAGCGGCCGTCCCATTCCGCGGGATCGTGGAGATCCCGCAGACGCGAAGGGGAGGGCGCGCGCTGCGGATGGCCCACCGGGCACTCCTTCTGGATCCGGAGGTCCTGCTCCGGCACATGGGAGTGGATCCTTGATCGACGCCTCGACGCCCCGGACGCCTGGCGCGATTTCGGTCGTGCTGCGCTCAGGGTCGCTGGCGCTGGCCGTCCCCGTGAGGGACGTCCGGCAGGTGATGCCCGCGCGGGGATTCACCAGCGTGCCGCTCGCCCGCCCGGACGTCATCGGAGTGATGGTTCTGGAGGGAAAGGCCGTGCCCGTCTACCGTCTGGAATCGCTCGATCCGCAACAGTCCGCGAAGAGCCCCATTCTGCCGGGGCGCATCGGGTCGGTCGCGATCGTCGAGCACGAGGGAGCCCTGGCGGGATTTCTCGTCGACGGTTCGGAGACGGTGCGCGGTGACGTCGGGGCCGGGATCCGGCAATCCGACGCCAGGGAGATACTGGTAGCCGTCGGAGCGCTCACCCCCGAGCCCCGCGGACAAGCGGCGGCGGACGCCGCACAGGGAGATCGCTGACGATGACGAAGAGAATCCTGCTTGCCGACGACAGCGTCATCACCCGCAAGGTCGTGGAGATCGCGTTCCCGCGCCCCCGGTACGACGTGACGAGCATCGCCGAAACCGCCGCGTCTGCCGATCGGCTCGCCGAGGCGGACCCCGACATCGTCCTGATCGCGACGGGGATGCCGCAGGGGACCGGATACGATCTCTGCACCACCATAAGGAAGAATCCGAGAACATCGTGGGTCCCGCTCATCCTGATGGCGGGCTCGTTCGAGCCCTTCGACGAGCCCCGCGCGCGCGCCGCGGGCTCCGGCGGCCAGCTGCGCAAGCCATTTCAGACCAAAGATCTCCTCTCTCTCGTGGAACGCCTCATCACGGAGAATCCGAGACCGGGGTCGCAGCCTCAGCCCGCGCCCGCCGAGCAGCCCAGGGAGGCTCCGCGATCGAGCCCTGCGCCGCAGGCCCCCTCCCATGCCGGAGCGGGGGCGTCCGCCGCGGTCGCTGCCCAAAGCGCCGCCGTCGCGGCCGAAGCCGCCGCGCGCGATGCCGTCACGGCGCTCGCCGAAAAGGTCGTCCGCGAGGTGGCGTGGGAAGTGATCCCGGATCTCGCCGAAGCGATCATCAAGCGCCGCATCCGCGAGCTGGAGGAGCAGATGGAGAAGCGCGAGGACTGATGAGCGATACCTGGGCCGGCCGCGGCGAATCTCCCATGGCGAAGAGCTTCGACCCCAAGGGGGTCGAGGAGAAGTGGGCGACTTTCTGGAGCGACCACGATCTCTTCCACGCCGACGTCCGCTCGACGAAGCCTCCGTTCGTCATGGTGATCCCGCCGCCCAACATCACGGGCCGCCTTCACGTGGGGCATGGTCTGAACAACGCGCTTCAGGACATCCTGGCGCGCTGGAAGCGGATGAGCGGGCATGACGTGCTCTGGATCCCCGGGAGCGATCACGCCAGTATCGCCACGCACGTGATGATCGAGCGGCAGCTCGAATCCGAGGGGCTCACGCGGCAGCAGCTCGGCAGGGAGGCCTTCCTCGAGAGAGCGTGGGCCTGGAAGCAGAGGTTCGGCAGCGAGATCGTTCACCAGCTCCGCCAGCTCGGGGCCTCCTGCGACTGGTCACGCGAGCGCTTCACGATGGATTCGGGGCTCTCCCATGCGGTGCGCGAAGTCTTCGTGCGCCTGTACGAGGAAGGCCTCATCTACCGGGGGCGATACCTCATCAACTGGTGCCCTCGATGCAGGACCGCGGTGTCGGACCTCGAGGTCGTGCACAAGGAGACCGAAGGGCGTCTCTACACCATCCGCTATCCCCTCGAAGGGAGGGGCGAGATCCGCGTGGCCACGACGCGCCCCGAGACCATCCTCGGCGACGCCGCGGTCGCGGTCCACCCGGACGACCCCCGCTACAAGGCCATGGTGGGCCGCACGGTGCTCCTTCCCGTGCTGGGCCGGGCGATCCCCATCGTCGCCGATGCCTACGTCGACCCGGCGTTCGGCACCGGCGCCGTCAAGGTGACGCCCGCGCACGACCCCAAGGACTTCGATGCCGGCAAGCGTCTCGGGCTCGAGCCGATCGTGGTGATGGACGAGGGAGCGCGTATGACCGCCGCCGCCGGCCCCTACGCCGGGCTCGATCGCTTCGCGTGCCGCAGCGCGCTGCTCGAGCGCCTCGAGAAGGACGGCCTTCTGGTGGGATCCGAGGCCCACCGGCACGCCGTGGGTCACTGCCAGCGATGCGACACCGTCGTGGAGCCGATGATCTCGCTGCAGTGGTTCGTGAAAATGGCCCCCCTCGCCGCGCCGGCCCTCGCCGCGGTCGAGCAGGGGCGCATCGAGCTCATCCCGGATCAGTGGCGCAAGACCTACAACGAATGGCTGGGGAACATCCGGGACTGGTGCATCTCCCGCCAGCTCTGGTGGGGGCATCGCATCCCCGCCTGGTATTGTGACCGTTGCAACGTCACGCTCGTCGCCCGCAAGGATCCCGAAGCGTGCGCGAAGTGCGCGGGCCCGCTGCGCCAGGATCCGGACATCCTCGACACATGGTTCTCGTCGGGCCTCTGGGCCTTCTCGACCATGGGCTGGCCGGAGAAGACCGCGGATCTCGCGCGTTACTACCCGACGCACGTGCTGGTGACCGGTTACGACATCGTCTTTTTCTGGGTTGCCCGCATGGTCATGCTCAGCCTGAAGTTCATGGGCGAGGTTCCCTTCCGCAAGGTGTTCTTCAACGGCCTGGTCCGCGACGAGCACGGTGAGAAGATCAGCAAGACCAAGGGGAACGTCATCGATCTCTTCGATCTGCTGGATCGCTACGGCGCCGACGCCGTGCGCTTTACCTACGCGGCCCTCACGACCCCCGGCTCCGACGTCGCGCTGGCGCCGGGCCGCCTGGAAGGGAGCAGGAACTTCGCCAACAAGATGTGGAACGTGGTCCGGTTCTCGCTTCCGCACCTGCAGGCGCGCACCAGCGCGGTCCCGCCATCGCAGGGGCTCACCACGGCGGACCGCTGGATCCTGAGCCGCAGCAGCGTCGTGGCCGGCGAGGTGAGCCGCGCTCTCGAGTCGTACCGCTTCGACGAGGCGGCCGACGCCATCTATCACTTCGCGTGGCACGAGGTGTGCGACTGGTACATCGAGATCATCAAGATCCGCCTCTCCAGCGGCCGCGACGATCTGGCCGAGCCGGCGCGCGCCACCCTCGCGCACGTTCTGGATCGTCTCCTGAAGATGCTCCATCCGTTCATGCCGTTCCTCACCGAGGAGCTCTGGCAGGCGCTGCCCAGGGTCGCGGCGAAGGGTCCGGTGAATTCGCTATCCGTCGCCTCGTTCCCGGTCCAGGAGCCGCAGTACGAAGACCCGGTGGCCACGCGCGCGATCGGGATGCTCATGGAGGTGGTCACCCTGAGGCGCAATCTGCAGGCCGGTCTGCGAGGGGTGACGGGCCCTGTTCAGACCCTCGTCGCCCCGTTCACACCGGAGGCTCGAGAAGCTCTCGAGTCACTGCGCGAGGAGCTGCGTGTGCTGACGCGCTCCAGCGACGTGCGCATCGTCGCCACCCTCGACGGAGACGTGACGGCCGTCCGGGGGGTCACTGCAGACGCAGAGGTGGCGCTCCCGCTGGCGAAGCTCGACGTCGAGGCGGAGCGCCAGCGCCTGCGCGGGGAGATCGAACGCGCGGCAGGAGAGCTTGCGGGCCACGACGCCAAGCTGAGTAACGACAGCTTTCTCACGCGGGCGAAGCCCGACGCCGTGGACAAGGTGAAGCGGGCGCATCGCGAGCTGACGGATCGCATCGCGAAGCTCAAGACCACGCTGGCTCAGCTCGAGGGTTAGTGTCCCGTCTCCGAAATCCTGTTACATTCGGACGCCGATGCATCCCGGCTGGCTGCGTCGCTCATCGGTTACATGTAAAAGACATGCGCCCTCTTCGCTTTTTGCCATCCGGGCGCCTCGGCGTCCTCGGTGTTAACAGGATTTCGGAGACAGGACACTAGCGTGACTGCGATCCCGGGATGGGTGATCGCCTGCCTGGCGCGCGAGGCGCTCCTCGAGGACGTCGGCCCCGGGGACCTCACCACCGAGGCCCTGATCCCGGCGCCGGCGCGCTGCACGGCCCGCGTCACGGCGGGCGAGTCCCTCGTGGTATCGGGGCTGGGCGCCGCCACGGCGTGCTTCCACGCCATGGACCCCGCCGTTCGCGTCACGGCGGCGTGCCAGGAGGGGAGCCGCCTGGAGCGTTCCGATCTGATCATGACCATCGCGGGGCGGGCGCATCCGATCCTCGCCGCCGAGAGAGTCGCGCTCAACTTCCTCGGGCGGCTCAGCGGGATTGCGACGTTGACGCGGCACTGCGTCGACGCGGTGGCGGGGACGAAGACCACGATCGTCGACACCCGCAAGACGACCCCGGGGCTGCGGCTGCTCGAGCGCCAGGCCGTGCTGGCGGGTGGTGGCCGCAACCACCGCTTCGGCCTCTTCGACGCCATCCTCGTCAAGGACAACCACCGGATGCTCTGTCCCGATCTGGAAGGGGCAATCCGCCGCATCAAGGAAACGTACGGGACGCGCTATAGGATCGGTGTCGAGGTGGAGGATCTCGAGACCCTCGAGACGATCCTGAACGCCGGCGCCGACCTCATCCTCCTTGACAACATGACCACCGACATGCTCCGCGAGGCGGTGCGCGTCCGCAATGCGCGGTCCATCGTCCCGCCCCCCTTGCTCGAGGCATCAGGCGGCATCACCCTCGCGTCGGTCGCATCCGTCGCAGCGTGCGGCGTCGATCGCATCGCCATCGGATCGCTCACCCACGGAGCCCGCTCGATGGATGTGTCGCTCCACGTCACGCCGGAATCCGGCGCGTGACGATGGATGCGGACGCCCTGCGCCGCGCGCTCGCAGCAGCGGGCGGAAGCGACCTGCTCGTCGGCAGGCGGATCGAGTGGCACGCCCGGATCGATTCGACGAACCTGAGGGCCCGCGATCTGGCCGCCTCGGGGGAGCCGGAGGGGACCGTCGTGCTCGCCGGAGAGCAGAGCCAGGGACGCGGGCGCGGGAGCCGTGTCTGGCATTCCGCGCCCGGGACGGGGGTGTATCTCTCCGCCATCCTCCGCCCCGAAGCCCCTCCCGCTTCGGTGCCGGTGTTCGGGCTGATGGCCGCCCTGGCCACGGCGGAGGCCCTGCGGGCGCTGGGAGGCGACTCCGTGGTCGTCAAGTGGCCCAACGATCTCATCGTCGGCGCCAGCCACCCGCGGCTCGCGCGACGCAAGCTGGCAGGAATCCTCACGGAGGCGCGCACATCCTCCGAAGGCATCCGCGACCTCGTGATCGGGATCGGCATCAACATCGGGCAGGCGGCGGACGCCTTTCCCGACGAGCTGCGCGCCATCGCAACGTCTTTGCGGGAAGTGACGGGCCAATCCCCGGGACTCGTGGCCGGAGCCAGCGCCGCAATCCTGGCGCTGGACCGCTGGTATAGGCTGTGGCAGAAGGAAGGGGATGCGCCGATCCTGGACGCCTACCCCGCGAACGCGCCGGGTCTCACGGGGCGCAGGGTTCGCGTGGACGACGCGTCCGGGGGTTGGACCGGAGTGACGGCGGGCCTCTCGGCGGACGGCGCGCTGCGCATCCGTCGTGACGATGCGCCGGGCCCGCCGGGGGA